>Ga0163144_10018811_pt1 | contig 13942 bp, 11 predicted proteins | sample OliLak19BULKMAT1_FD_123175 | JGI IMG/M metagenome (GOLD analysis project Ga0163144, IMG submission 123175) | Freshwater microbial mat bacterial communities from Lake Vanda, McMurdo Dry Valleys, Antarctica - Oligotrophic Lake LV.19.BULKMAT1 | ecosystem: Environmental > Aquatic > Freshwater >... | reverse complement strand
TAGCTGGTCGAAGACGAGAAAGTGACGGATTGAAGCCCTCGACCATGATGGGTCGATCAAGCTTCACAGTAAGGCGTTTAACACGGAAGATCGCGGCAGCGGCAAGCTCCTCGAGCGGCACCCTTCCGATCCATCGACCGAAAACCAATCGGCATTTCGCACATCGATCGGCCCCAAAAGAACTTCTCGCAGGCGCACCATGCCCGGCAGATGCGTCGATCTCCAAGCGTGGTCGCAGCCTGATCTGACCGCGCTCAGCCTGCCCGAAACTTCGCTCCTCCAGGAATACTCTCGGGGCACGACCGCCTCATCACGCCAGCGCGTTGAAATCGTCGACCAGGGCGGAGATCCGGCGAGGGTCGGATTGGTCCATGATGGCTTGCGCACGCACCGAAGCGGCGGCGAGTTCGATCGAGCGGACGCGGTTCCTGACGCGCGCGAGCTTGATCGGCGCCATCGAGAGTTCGCGGATGCCCAGGCCGAGCAGCAGCGCGGTGTAGCGCGGATCGCCGGCGATCTCGCCGCACAGGCTGACGGGAATGCGATTGCGCAGCGCGGCCTCGGTCGTGAACTGAATCAGTCGCAATACGGCTGGATGGAGCGGGTTGTAGAGATGCGCCACCTGCTCGTCGCCGCGATCGATGGCGAGCGTGTACATCGTCAGATCATTGGTGCCGATGGCGAAGAAATCGCAGGCCCGCGCGAGGCTGTCGGCGGCGAGCGCGGCGCCCGGCACCTCGATCATCACGCCGAGCGGCGGGCGCGGCTCGGCGATCGCGACGCCCTTGCGCACCAGCCGCCGTTCTACGCGGCCGAGGATCTCGCGCACCTCGTGGATCTCGTGGAGATGGGAGATCATCGGCAGCAGGATGCGCACCGGCCCATGCGCGCCGGCGCGCAGGATCGCCGCGAGTTGCGCCTCCATCAGCGCCGGCTCCTTCAGCGTCAGCCGGATCGCGCGCAAGCCAAGCGCCGGATTGGGACCTGCGGTGAAGCGAGGCCCCAACGAGGAGGCGAGCTTTTCTCCACCGGCGTCGAGCGTACGTATCGTCGCCGGCCGACCGCCCAGCGCCTTCACGACATGGGCGAGCTGCTCGTACTGCTCGTCCTCGCCCGGCACGACGTCGCGGTTCATGAACATGAACTCGCTGCGCAGCAAGCCGATGCCGGCGGCGCCATGCATGCGCGCCGTCTCCACGTCGCGCGGCAATTCGAGATTGGCGTAGAGCCCGATGTTGATTCCATCGCGGGTGACGGCGGGGAGTTTCGCCAGCCGCTGGAGCTGCTTTTCCTCGCGCTGGAAGGCGAGCCGCTTGCGCTCATAGGCCTCCAGCGTCGTCGGCGTGGGGCGCACGATGATGCGCCCGGCGCTGCCGTCGATGATGATCGTCTCGCCCGATCGGGACGCCCCGATCAAGCCCGCCGCGCCGAGCACCGCAGGCAGGCCAAGCGAGCGGGCCATGATCGCCGTGTGGCCCTCCATGCCACCGAGCACGCAGCCGAACGCCGCGATCAACGCCGGATTCATCAGCGCGGTATCGGCGGGCGTGATCTCCTCGGCGACCAGGATCGTGCCTTCGGCGAGATGGCTGAACGCCTGGAACGGCGAGCGCGTCAGATTGCGCAGCAAACGCCGGCCGACCTCGCGGATATCCTGAACGCGTGCGGCGAGATACGCGTCCTCCATCGCCGCGAAAGTCTTGGCGATAGTCGAGGTTTCCTGCTGGACGGCCGCCTCGGCGTTCAGCGGCCCCGACGAGATGCGCGCCTCGACGCCGCGGACCAGACGCGAACCCGAGAGCATCTGCGCGTGCGCATCGAGCAGGAAGCCAATCTCCTCGGCGACCGCCGCCGGCAGATCGGCGCCCTTTGCCTTCAGCTTCGCAAGCTGGCGCAGAGACTTGTCGACCGCGCCGCGAAACCGCGCCAACTCGCCCTCGATCTCGTCGGGCTTGAGGGCGTAGACGGGAACCTGGATATCCCCGACCTCATGCAGATGCACCGGACCGATCGCGACGCCGGGCGACACGCCCAGGCCATCCAGCACCGTCTCGGCGCCCGCCCCCGTCGTTGACCTTGTCGAGCGCGACCGCGTTGCGACCGCGCGAGTTCGAATCTGCGCCACGCTGCTCCTGGCGCCGCGGCCATGAAACGCACCGACGGCACGGCCGGCAATCTAGCAGCTTCGCGGTGAACCGAGCGCAACAACCGCGCGGGTCGGGGTCGCTCAATCCTCGTCGAACTTGTCAGCGACGAGGGCCGCGATGGCATCGAGCGCGGCCCACGCATCGGGCCCTTCGGCGCTGAGCTCCAAATCGCTGCCCGGACTGGCCGCCAGCATCATCAGCCCCATGATCGATCGTCCCGACACGCTCGTGCCGTCCTTGGTCACCGTCACCTCGGCCTGGAACTGACCGGCGAGCTTCACGAACTTGGCGGCGGCGCGGGCATGCAGGCCGCGCTTGTTGAGGATCGTGACGCGGCGCGTCGCCGGCGGCACTTCCGTCATCGCGGCGCGCCCGCGAGCAGTTGCGAGGCGACGTTGATGTATTTGCGGCCGGCCTCGCGCGCCTCGATCACCGCCTCCTCGAGGGGACGGTTGGCGCGCACCGACGCGAGCTTGATCAGCAGCGGCAGGTTCATGCCGGCGATCACTTCGACCTTGCCCTTGCCGAGAATCGACATCGCCAGGTTCGACGGCGTGCCGCCGAACATGTCGGTCAGCACCGCCACGCCGTCGCCCTCGTCGACCTTGCCCACGGCGGAAAGGATCTCCGCGCGGCGCATCTCCATGTCGTCCTCGGGACCGATGCAGACCGCCAGCACGTTGCGCTGCGGGCCGACGACATGCTCGAGCGCCGAGATGAATTCGGCGGCGAGGCGGCCATGCGTGACGAGAACCAGACCAATCATGAACGGACCCGTGTTTTTGCTTCAGCGCGCCGCGTCGCCGCGTCGTTCGATGTCGCGATGGACCAGATTGACGCGCCGGCCCTGCTCCTGGAGCCAGCGCGCCAGGGATTCGGCGACGTAGACCGAGCGATGCTTGCCGCCAGTGCAGCCGACACCGATGGTGAGATAGCTCTTTCCTTCGCGCTCGTAGCGCGGCAGCAGCGCGCCGAGCATCGCCGTCAGCCCCTCGAAGAAGGGGCCGAACCCGGCGTCGCGCGCGATATAGGCGCCGACATCGGCATCGCGACCGGTCTGCGGTTGGAGTTCCGGCACGTAATGCGGGTTGGCGAGGAAGCGCACATCGAACACAAGATCGGCCTCGCGCGGCAGACCCCAGCGATAGGCGAAGGAAACGACGGCGACGACCAGGCCAGGGCGAAGGTCATCGGCCAGGCGCTCGCGCACCAGGCTGCGCAGCTCTGCGGTCGTGATGGCCGACGTATCGATCGCGATGTCGGCGCCTTCCCTGAGCGGCCATAGCAGGGAGCGCTCGGCCTGGATGCCGTCGAGAACCGGGCGATCGTGGGCGAGCGGATGGCGCCGGCGCGTTTCCGTGAATCGCCGGCGCAGCGCTTCGTCGTCGGCGTCGAGGAACAGCAGCCGGGCGTCGACTTCCGGCAGCGCGCGCAGATCATGCAGCGCGTCGAGCACCGGCTGCGGCGCGAAATCGCGCGTCCGGGCGTCGATGCCGATCGCCAACGACTTCGACCCGTCGGCGCCGGTCTGCACCAACGTGGCGAGCAGCGACAATGGCAGATTGTCGACGGCCTCGTAGCCGGCATCCTCGAGTGCCTTGAGCGCGGTGGACTTGCCCGCGCCGGAAAGCCCGGTGACGAGGACCACGCGACGCCGCGGGGTCGTCTTACCGCCTGGCATGGGGCTCGGCGCGGCGATGAAACTCGACATGTGCCGCGCTCAGTGGAATTGGCGCGCGGCGGGAAACATCAGGCAGCCGACCCGGTGAGCGCGGGCGCGGCGGCTCGACGAACTGCCAGCATCACCTTGAGCGGTGACGATCCGTCGAAAGGATCGAGGGCGATTTGACGCAGCCGCGCGCCGAGCAATTCGACCGGCGCGTCGTCGGGCATTCGCTCGATCTGGTGTCGCGGAACGAGATCGACGACCAGGTTGACCGGCGCATCCGCGACGCAGGGCATTTGCACGATCCCGACGCCGCGCACTTCGATCAGCCCGGCCAATAGGGTCGGCGCGCAGGCGATCAGCTGTTCACCCTCTCGGCGCAGATCGACGCGGTCGTCGGCGACCAAGCGGCCCCCGCGATCGATCAGACGCAGGGCAAGATCGGATTTCCCGGCGCCCGACGGACCACGCAGCAATACCGCGCCGCACTCGAAGGCGACGCAGGTGGCATGGATCTGTGTTTGCCCAGAATTTGACACGATGGCCGCGGAGCCTGGACCCGGTCCCTCACCTTGTCAACGTGGCGTGCCGCACTGCAACCAAAGGCGTAGACGTCCGGGAAACAGGGGTAGCGCGGAAGGGCGACGGCTCCGGTCATTCTGCCGGAAGCCGGAGGATGAAGCGCGCGCCGATCACGGACCCATCGCCGCGCTGGCGGTTCTCAGCCCAGAGCGCGCCGCCATGGGCGTTCACGATCTGCCGTGAGATCGACAGGCCGAGCCCGGAATGCGTGCCGAATTTCTCGCCTTCCGGACGATCGCTGTAGAAGCGGTCGAAGATCTTCTCCAGCTTGTCCGCCGGGATGCCCGGCCCTTCGTCGTCGACGACGATCTCCACCGCATCGCCGTTGCGCTGCGCGGCCAGGCGGATCTTTCCGCCGGGCGGACTGAATGAAACGGCGTTCGCGATCAGATTGCGAAGCACCTGGCCCAGCCGATCCTCGATGCCGATCACAGCGAAGGCCTCGCGGGCGGGCAGATCGAGTTCCAGCCGGGCCGCTGTGCCGGTCGCGGTCGCGCCGTGAATATCCGCCATGGTGCGCAGGAGCCGCCCGACATCGACGCGCGCCGATTTCGCCCGGCTGAGCTCGGAGTCCAGGCGCGAGGCGCCTGAAATGTCGGTGATCAGGCGATCGATGCGCTGGACGTCCTCGACGATGATTCGCATCAGCTTCTCCGTCTGCGCGGGATCCTTCACGCGCGCCGCCGTCTCGACGGCGCTCTTGAGCGACGTCAGCGGGTTCTTGATTTCGTGGCTGACATCGGCGGCAAAACGCTCGATCGCATCAAGCCTCTGCCAGAGCGCGACGGTCATGTCCCCGAGCGCCCCCGAGAGGTCTCCGATCTCGTCGCCGCGCGCGCGCATGTCGGGGATCGCCGGCTTGCTCGGGTCGACACGCGTGGCGCCGATGCCGTGACCGCGCTGCACCCGCTCGGCCGCCGCGGCCAGCCGCAGGATCGGGCGCGTGATCTTGCCCGCGAGGTAGATCGACGCCAGCGCCGTCACGAGCAGCGTCGCGAGACAGAGCTTGAGGATGTCGAAGCGCAGCGAGCGGACGCTGGCGTCGATGCTCTCGCCGCCGGCCGTCAGCATCGCCGCGCCCATCACCTGCTTGAAGCGCTGCACCGGCACGGCGACCGACAGGATGATGCCCGGGCCGCTGGCGTAGCTGCGCACGCGCGACCCGTTGTCGCCGTTGAGCGCGACCTGAACCTCGTCGAAATCCTCCGCGCGTGGTTCGGGCGCATCGGGCCAGACGGGCAAGGGCCGTCGTTCAGGCAGCCATGTCACGACGGCGTCGTACACCGCATTGGCGATCTTCGTCGCGCGCCCGCGCTCCGCGCGCGGCGGCGGCAAGGGCTCGACGGAGACTTGTCCGCCGAACGGGCTGATGATGCGGCTATCCGCCAGGACGCGACCGTCCAAGGTGAAGATGCGGGCATGGCTGTTCGTCGGTTCGATCAGCCGAAACAGGATCGGCCGCACGACTTCCGGCGTGAGCCGATAATCGATGCCGGCCTCGCCATCCTCGTCGGGCCGTGCGGATTCGGACAAAGCAGTGGCGACCAGCCGGGCTTGGGTGAGCAGCGCCGCTACCTGGGAATCGGTCAGACCGCGACGATAGTCATCGAGATACAACAGGCCGAACGCGAGCATCGCGGGCCCGACCAGATTCAAGAACAGGATTCGGCGCGTGAGCGGCGAGAGCAAACGGCGCCTGCGACGCGGCGCGAGGTTGCGGTTCGCCGTGCCGGCGGTTTGCGCGCGGTCAGCCGGATCCACGATCAGCGTCTGCACCGCCACGCTCCGCGTCACGCCGGGCCGAGATCCCTCTTCGCCGTCCATGACTCCCCGCGCGGCTTCCCGCACGGCCCTGTCGCCCGCCTGTGCGCGGGTCACTTGTCCTTGTCGCGGTACCTATAGCCGAGACCGTAGAGCGTCTCGATATGCTCGAAATCGTCATCGACTTCCTTGAACTTCTTGCGCAGTCGCTTGATGTGGCTGTCGATGGTGCGGTCGTCGACATAGACATGTTCGCCATAGGCGGCGTCCATCAGCTGGTCACGGGTCTTCACCATGCCCGGCCGCTGCGCGAGCGCCTTGAGGAGCAGGAACTCGGTCACCGTCAGCGCAACGTCCCTGCCCTTCCAGGTGCAGACATGGCGCGCCGAGTCGAGCAGCAACTCGCCGCGCGCGAGCGGCGGCTCGCTTCCGCTCGCCCCCGCGGCCTTGTCGCGGAAGATTTCCTGGCGGCGCAGCAGCGCGCGGATGCGTTCGATCAGCAGGCGCTGCGAAAAGGGCTTGGTGATGTAGTCGTCGGCGCCCATGCGCAGCCCGAGCGCCTCGTCGACCTCGTCGTCCTTGGAGGTCAGGAAGATGATCGGCAGCTGGGTCTGCTTGCGCAGCTTGCCGAGCAGCTCCATGCCGTCCATGCGCGGCATCTTGATGTCGAGGACGGCGAGATCGGGCGGCCGCGCCGTGATGTCGCGCAAGGCCTCCGTCGAATCCGCGTAGCTGCGCACGGAGAATCCCTCCGCCTCGAGCGCCATGGTGACGGACGTGAGGATGTTGCGGTCGTCATCGACCAAGGCGATCGTCTGTGTCACGAAAGCGGACCCATTCGGTTCTTGCCCGACGCGGAACTGCTCGGGCGCCGTCCCTAGATGTCGCGCCGGATTATGGCACGCAAGCGGCGCGGCCAGGGCGTCGGCACGATTATAGAGATGAAGCGCGGTCAGGGTTACTCTCCTGCACATGTCCGAAGATGGTTCAAGACCGAGCCCGGGCCGCCAGGCGCGCGACCTGATCCGCCGACTCGATCGCGCCACGCTGGCCACCCTGGGCCGCCCCGACGGCCCGACTGCCGGCGAGCCCTATGCCTCGCTGGTCCTGGCCGCGTGCCTGGCCGATGCGCGGCCCGTCCTGCTGATCTCGCGTCTCGCCGACCATACGAAGAACATCGCGGCCAATTCAGCCGTCTCGCTGCTTTTCGACGGCACGCAAGGGTTGGACGAGCCGCTGACAGGTGCGCGCGTCTCGCTGCAGGGCCATGCGGTGAAGGCCGTCGACGGCGCCGCGCGCGCACGCTTTCTCGCCCGCCACCCCGGCGCCGCGATGTATGCCGATTTCGGCGATTTCGCCTTCTACGTCGTCGACCTGCATGCGGCCCACATCGTCGCCGGGTTCGGCCGCATCCACTGGCTTCCGGCCAGCGATGTGCGCGATGCGATCGACGACGCGGCCGATCTCGTTGCGGCCGAGGCGGAGATCGTATCGCACATGAACGCCGACCATGGCGATGCGGTGCAGCTCTATGCGACCAGATTGCTCGCACGCAGCGGCAAAGGCTGGCTCCTCACCGGCGTCGATCCCGAAGGCGCCGATCTGCGCCGCGGCGGCGAGGTCGCCCGCCTCGCCTTCGATCAGCGCGCCACCACGGCCGAGCAGGCGCGAGTCGAGCTCGTACGCCTGGTCAAACGCGCGCGCGGCTGAGCGGGCTTCAACCCGATCGCACGGCCTCGTCGGCGAAGCGCGGATCTACCGCCTGTGCATAGCCGAATTCCGCCGGTGCGGGATCCTGGTTGAGCATCGCCAGTTCCTGCACCAGGACCTCGCGGTTGCGCGCGAAATGCGCCGGGGTGATCCGCGGATCGGGCAGGAAGATTCCGCCATCGGAATCGAACGAGCGCTCGAAGATCTGCGGATCCATGTCGCCGAAGAATTTCTGCGACCAGCTCTTGAACCCCGGGCGATCGGCCTGGATCGCCTTCTGCGCCGCATGGATGCCCTTGCAATACGCCACGAGTTGCGGGCCGCGCTCCGCCGCCAGGCGGTCGGAAACCGTCGCCGCGATGTACAGGTAGTCGACGAATTCCGGCGGCGGGTTGCGCGACATGTTGAACAGGAACGCGGCACCGCTGCGCGCCACGGCGACATCTGACGTCGGCGAGGACAGGCAAAAGCCGTCGAGGACGTCGCGCTCGAGCGCCGCCAGCATCGCCGGCCCGCCGCCCTGGATGGTGATCAGCTGGGCGTCGATGTCGGGCTTCAGTCCGGCGCGCAGCAACAAGTTGCGCAACAGGAAATCCGGCGCCGCGCCTGGCCCGGTCGTCCCCATCCGCAGGCCCTTCAGCGCGCGCGCCTTGTCGAGCACAGGTGAAGTTTCGCTCACGCCGAGCCGCTCGAGGATCGCCTTCTTCACGACGACGTGGCTGGCGTATTTGTTGACCATGCCGCAGATCATCTTGATCGGCTGACGGCGGACCTGGACGCGCATCGTCACCGTCGGCGCGCCGAGCAGGATCTCCGCGGCGTTGCTCAGCAGCGTGTCGACATTGACGCCGCGCCCCGACGTGTTGCCCTGGACCTTCACGCCCGCCTTTTCGAAGGCACCGAGCGCATTGGCATAGTCTTCGACGATCCACAGCCAGGATTTCGCGGTGGCGCGGATCGAGCGCAGCTCGGGCAGCGCTTGCGCGCGCAGCACCGATGGCGCCGCGAGCATGGCGGCGCCGGCCAGTGCGGTGCGGCGCGTGACAACTCTCATCATCCGTCTCCTCTGTCTCGTTCTCAACCCTGCGCGAAAGCATCCGCGAAGAAGTCGGCGAGCCGCGCGTAGAGCACGCGTTGATTCGCGGGCTTGGCGATGCCGTGACCCTCGTCGGCGAATGCCAGCGTCTCGTAGCGCACGCCCGCCTTGTCCAAGGCGGCGCAGACTTCGCGCAGATTTGCCGGCGTCACGTTGGGGTCGCGATCGCCCTGTATGATCAGAAGCCGTCCCCTGATGTTCGCGACGAAGTGGACCGGCGAGCGTTCGCGATAACGCTCGGGCGCCTGGCTCGGCGAGCCGCCGAGCATCTCCTCGCTGTAGGGCCGGAGATCCGGGCGCGTCGTCTCGTAGTCGACGACGAGGTCGGTCATGCCGCAGATCGGCGCGGCCGCCGAGACGATGTCGCGCGGCCAGCGCGTGATCGCGCACCAGGACGAATAGCCGCCATAGCTCGTGCCGGTGACGCCGACGCGACCGGGCTGCGCCCGGCCCGAACGGATGAGATGCTCGATGCCCGTGCGGATGTCGTCCTGCTCGAGTCCGCCCCAATAGGTCTGTTTGATCGCCTCGCGAAAACCGAGGCCGAAACCGGTCGAACCGCGATAGTTGGGCTCCAGCACGTCGAAGCCGGCGTAGCAGAGATACTGCACGAACGGGCTGATGCGCGCTTCGGCATGCGCCGTCGGCCCGCCATGGATCTGGACGATCATGCCGCGGGAGGACTCATGCTTGGTGCGATAGAGCCAACCCTGGATCTCCAACCCGTCGCTCGACGGCCAGACGATGCTTTCAGGCGCCGAGAAATCGACCGGCCGCAGCTTGGTGCGCGGCCAGCCCCGCGTCAGACTGAGCGCCGCGTTGGGAAAATCCTTCGACAGCCGCACGATGTCGCGCGGGTGATGCGCGTTCACGAAGGAGCCGACCCAACGCCCATCCGCCGTCGGCGCGATCGGCATGAAAGTGCCGGGCGGTCCGCCGAAATGCGGCATCGGCGAACCTTGCGCGTCGTGGAGATGGGCGTGCGACACGGCCTTCAGCGTCTCGACGAGCACGAAACCGCCATGGCCCTTGAGCGGATATGCGGTCTCGACGTCGCGCTGCGGATCGTCGATCAGCCAGCGCGTGGTCGCCTGTGCGTGATCCCAAACCCCAATGCGTTTATGCGTCTTGGTCTCTGCGACGACGAGGGCGCGCACGCCGTCGGCCAGCCAACGGCCGGAGACCTTGGCGTCGTCGCCGACATTGAGGATTTCGCGATCCGCGCTGCCATCGATCCCGACGCACCAGAGCTGCGTGCCCGCGGGGTGGCGATCCTTGCGCGTGTAGAGCACATGCGTGCCCTGCTCGTTGAGCTGCGGCGCACCCGTGCCGGGACGCAACGGCCGGGCGATCACGCGCCGCGCACCGGTATCAATGTCGTGGGCGTAGACGAGAAAAACCTCGATCTCCGCGCCGGTCTGCGGATCGCGGTTGGCGGCGTAGACGAGCGTGCGACCGTCCGGTGTGAACCGGCCGCCGCGCAGGAAGTAGTTGGGGCTCTCATCGGTCACCAGCTTGCGCGCATGCGGTGGCGCGCGGTCGACGAGGTAGAGCCGCGTGCGTTCGTCGCCGCCGCGATCCTCGGCGACCAGGATCGCGGCCCCGTCGGGAGTCCACCCCATGACGTAGCTGTCGTCCGCACTGGTCGTGATCCGCAGCGGCGCCTCGGTCCCGCTGATCGGCGTCACCCAGACATCGACGGCAGCGCCGACATTGGCCCAGCTGAACGCGAACCAGGCGAGATCGGGCGACACGCTCTCCGCCGCCACGCGCGGCAGGTTGAGGATCTCGTCGAGATAGGCGTCCGGCGTGCCGGTGAAACTCATCGCGATGTCCTCGGACTCACCACCCTGGCGCGGGCAATCTCACTGTCGCCGCTCATCGAACGAGGAGGGGCAGCGCGTGCGCAGCATTTGCGGGGTGGTGACACGCTGATCAATGCGCGTCCGCCCAGGATTTGCCGTGGCCGGCATCGACCACCAGCGGCACGGAGAGTTCCAGCACCGGCCTGGTGGCGTTCTCCATCACGTCGCGCACCACGCTGATCGTCTGGTCGCGCTGCGCCGGCTGCACTTCAAACAGCAATTCGTCGTGGACCTGCAGGAGCATGCGCGCCGAGAGCTTGGCTGCCGCGAGCGCCGCCGGCACACGGATCATCGCGCGCTTGATGATGTCGGCCGCGCCGCCCTGGATGGGCGCGTTGATCGCCGCGCGTTCCGAGAAGCTGCGCTGCGCCGGGTTCTTCGACGCGATGCCGGGGACGTGGCAGCGGCGCCCGAACGGCGTGGACACGTAACCTTGCTCATGGGCGAGTTTCTTGGTCGCATCCATGTAGGCGCGGATCCCAGGGTAGCGCTTGAAATAGGCGTCGATATACGCGCGCGCCTCGCCCTGCGGGATGCTCAGCTGGCGCGCGAGGCCGAAGGCCGAGATGCCGTAGATGATGCCGAAATTGATCGCCTTGGCGCGGTTGCGCACGTCCTTGGGCATGCCGGCGATCGGTACGCCGAAGACCTCGCTCGCCGTCATCGCATGGATGTCGAGACCCTTGCGAAACGCGTCGCGCAGCACATCGATGCCGGCGACATGGGCAAGCAGCCGCAACTCGATCTGCGAGTAGTCGAGGCTGACGAGCTCCCAGCCCTTCTCGGCGACGAAGGCGGTGCGGATCTTGCGGCCCTCCTCCGTGCGCACGGGAATGTTCTGAAGATTGGGATCGGTCGACGACAACCTCCCTGTCGAGGTCGACGCCATCGCGAAGGAGGTGTGGACGCGACCGGTATCGGGATTGATCTGCTCGACCAGCGCATCGGTGTAGGTGGATTTGAGCTTGGCCAATTGGCGCCATTCGAGCACCAGCTTCGGCAGCTCATGACCCGCGGCGACGAGATCCTCGAGCACGTCGGCGCCGGTCGAATAGGCGCCGGTCTTGGTCTTCGCGGGCCGCGACCCATCGGGCAGTTGCAGGCTCATCTCGTCGAAGAGGATGGTGCCGAGCTGCGCGGGCGAGCCGATGTTGAACGCGCGCCCCGCCGCCTTGTGGATCTTGACCTCGAAATCCTGGAGCCGCAGCGCGAAATCATTCGACAACAGGCGCAGCTGTTCGCGATCGACCTTCACGCCGGCGCGCTCCATGCGCGCGATGATCGGCGCCAGCGGCCGCTCGATCGTCTCGTACACGCTCACCAGCCGCTCGGCGATCAGCCGCGGCTTGAACAGCCGGTGCAGCCGCAGCGTGACCTCGGCGTCTTCGGCCGCGTAGTCGCGGGCCTTGTCCAGCGCCACTTCGGCGAAGCCGAGGCGCGACTTGCCCGTGCCCGTCACCTCGTCATAGGTGATCGTCTTGTGGCCGAGATGCAGCGTCGCCAGCTCGTCCATGCCATGGCCATGCGCACCGCCCTCGAGCACGCTGCTGATCAGCATCGTGTCGTCGATCGGCGCGACGTCGATGCCGTAGCCGAGCAGCACGCATGCATCGTATTTGATGTTGTGCCCGATCTTGAGGACGGAGGAATCCTCGAGCAGCGGCTTCAGTTTCTTCAACACGAGGTCGCGCGGAAGCTGCCCCGCGGCGGGTTCGACCTTGCCGCCGAGCGCCAGCTCGCCCTCGGCCGTCGCCCCGCCGGGCTTCACATGCGCGAGCGGGATATACGCGCCCTCGCCGGGCTCGATCGCCAGCGACACGCCGACGAGCTCGGCGCGCACCGCATCGAGCGACGTGGTCTCGGTATCGACCGCGAACTGCCCGGCCTCGAGCGCGCGCGCGATCCACTGGTCGAGCGTCTTCTCATCCTGGATCAGGACATAGCGCGCCGTGCCGGGCGTCGCCGTCACCGTATCTCCGGCTACACGCGTCGCCGCCAGCGGGGCATCGGTCGAGACGACGCTGCCATCCGCCTGGAACCGCGCGAGCAGGCTCTTGAAGTTCTGCGCTTCGAGGAAGCTGCGCAGCGTCGCCGGATCGGGCCTGCGCTTGACCAACGCGTCCAACCCTTCGGGCACCACGCAATCATCCTTCAGCCGCACGAGCTCGCGGCTGATGCGCGCCTTGTCGGCGTTGGTGAGCAGCGCCTCGCGACGCTTGGGCTGCTTGATCTCTCCGGCCCGCGCCAGCAGCGTATCGAGATCGCCGTAGACGCCGATGAGCTCGGCCGCGGTCTTGACGCCGATCCCAGGCACGCCCGGCACATTGTCTGTCGAATCGCCCGCCAGCGATTGCACGTCCACGACGCGATCGGGCGCGACGCCGAATTTCTCCAGCACTTCCGCTTCGCCGATCGGCTTGTTCTTCATTGGATCCCACATCGCGACACCGGGTCGGATGAGCTGCATCAGATCCTTGTCCGAGGAGATGATCGTCACCTTGGCGCCGGCTTCCTGCGCAGTGCGGGCATAGGTCGCGATCAGATCGTCGGCCTCGAAGCCAGCCGCCTCGATGGCCGGCAGGTTGAAAGCGCGCGTGGCCTCGCGCACCAGCGCAAATTGCGGCACCAGCTCGGGCGGCGCCTCCGGGCGATGCGCCTTGTACTCGGGATAGATGTCGTTCCTGAAGCTGCGCCGTCCGGCGTCGAAGATCACGGCGAGATGGTCGCAATCCTGTTCCTGCAGCAGCTTCCACAGCATCGAGCAGAAGCCGAACACGGCGCCGACCGGCGTGCCGTCCGCGCGCGTCATGGGCGTCTTGATCGCGAAGAATGCGCGAAAGATGTAGCCCGATCCGTCGATCAGACAGAGATGTTTGAGCGGCTGCGCAAGGGACGGCGCTCGAGCCTTCAGGGGACGCTTCTCGGACATGAGGCCCCCAGTTCTAGACGATCACGCGGATCGACTCACGTTCTGCCTGTGGGGCGCCGAAATGCTTAGGGCTCGTCAGGGAATAGCTGAATCGGAATTGGTTGAATAGCGCGGGCGAAGGATTCCTGTGCGGCGGGTGGCGTCGTAGCGTTGCGCGATGATCGATGAAGATTCGCTGCGTGAGCG
>Ga0163144_10018810_pt1 | contig 13943 bp, 13 predicted proteins | sample OliLak19BULKMAT1_FD_123175 | JGI IMG/M metagenome (GOLD analysis project Ga0163144, IMG submission 123175) | Freshwater microbial mat bacterial communities from Lake Vanda, McMurdo Dry Valleys, Antarctica - Oligotrophic Lake LV.19.BULKMAT1 | ecosystem: Environmental > Aquatic > Freshwater >... | reverse complement strand
CCTCGTCGTAAATTTCCCACTGGTCCGGCTTGCCATCGCGATTCGTGTCGCGTTGAGCGCGAGCCAGCTTTCCTCCCACGTAGAATTTCACTTCTTCCGGTTGGCCACGCCCGGACTTGTCGAGCTGGACCTTGGCGATGCGCCCGCGCGAGAAAGTGATCCAGGTGTCCACCTTGCCGTTGAAGTTGGTGTCAGCCAGTTCGTTGAGGGGCTCCCCCTTGTCGGTGTAGGTGCGCATCACGTCCTTGACGCCGTCCAGGTTGGTATCGACCTCGCGGCACAGCAGCACTTTCTTGCGATCCTCGCCCTCACCCACGATCGCGAATACGCGTCGGATGTTGGGCTGCGTCGCGCCGGGACCGCGTACTTCCTGAACCTCGCGGTCTGCACGGCCCTTGAAGTCGCAGCGCGAGGCGTCGTCAGCAGCGACTCCCGTTACCTGCTTGTCCGACATCTTAGCGGAAGGCTGTGCGGCGTTCGAGCCTCCACAGGCGAGAAGCGAAATACTCAGAGCGACGACGCCCACGACAAGCGAGCTGGAGCGACGAGCTGGCAGGGCGTTCATTTGGCTTTGTCCTTTGCGTCCGCTGGCTTCGCTTCATCTGCCGGTTTGCTGTCCAGCTCGGTCGGCGTCGAGGTGGGACGCTGGAAATCAGGGCTTTGCGCCGCGGCCGGGCCTTGCCGCTCGGGCGGCACGTAGCCGGTCTCCTTGCAATAGTCCACGGTGGCTCCGGGGTCCGGCTTGCCGTCGTTGTTCACGTCAGCGTGAATCGTGGGGCAACCCGGTTTCCTATACTCCCACCACTGATCGATGATGCCATCACCGTTCGAATCCCGCTCACTGCGAGCCAGAACTCCGTTCTGGTAAAAGTCCCAGGTGTCCAGCCGTCGAGCCATCGACGTCGCCTGGTCCTTTTCGGTGAGCACGCCGCTTTGGTAGCTCGCGATTTCGTCGACCTGACCATCACGGTCGTAATCGTATTCGCGACGGCGAAGCCTGCCGCCCGCGTCATTGTAGGAGTATGAGTCGATCACCCCATCGAAATTGAGGTCGACGGCGCGACACGCTTCGCGCGACCCGTCCCGCACGATGAAGATGTCCGGGCGGCCGTCGCCGTTGGCGTCGATCTTCTCGGCGGAAGCCGCCTTGATATCGCACGCCTCATGCTTGATGGCGGTGTCCCGCCTCGTGATACCTCCTGTGGCCGCGGCGCCACCGGCGGCGGCACCACCGGAGCAGGCCAACCCATTCAAAAGGCCAAGCGCTAGCGTGGCCGTGTACCAAAGCCGCGGAGCCCTCGTCTGCGAGCAGCCCTTCGGGTCGTGCGCGGCGCGTTCCTCTATCTTTTTCATCTGGTCATCCCAAGCCAGGCGTCGGCTCACGTCCGATGCCCCGAATCCGCCTTTTTACCCTGTAAGGGCGGCCCCGTATAGCAGGGCAAGGCCTCGTGATCGCCGGCCCTCAGGCCTATAAGGGACTGGTTAATGAGCCGTTTGGCAGAGCTAACCCATTGAATATTCTATTTATTTTTCCACTCATTCCCAAAGGCCGACGTTGACACCACGTGTAGGGGCATCTATTGTAACGGCTGGCAATTCAGGCGCGATGTCCCGCAACAAGATCTCCACCACCGTCTACATCACGCAGGAACAGAGCGATAAGCTGCGCCTGCTGCACGACCGCACCAAGGTGCCGGTGGCCGTATACATTCGCGAGGGCATCGATCTGGTACTGAAGCGTTACGAGCACGCGCTTCCCGGGCAAATGAGTCTGGCGGAGCCCGCGCCCAAAGTTTCCAAGAAGTAAGGGCTTCGTCCGGCCGCGCTGGTCGCGTGAGTGACTCAGCGCTAGAGAGCCGCGCCTCGTCCCCTCTGGCCCGGTCTTTGGGCCTCCCCCTCCTGCCTTCGCGCCCGCCGCCGGCTTTGCGCCCCCTTGCCGCCGGCGCTGCCCACCTGCCATGCCGACCGACCCCAGCAAGATAAGAAACTTCTCGATCATCGCTCACGTCGATCACGGGAAGAGCACCCTTGCGGATCGCATCTTGGACGTGACCGGCGCGATCACGGCGCGCGAGCAGGTCGACCAGTTCCTCGACAAGCTTGAGCTGGAGCGAGAGCGGGGGATCACTATCAAGGCGCAGTCGGTGCGACTCAAGTTTCGTTCACAAGACGGCAACGAGTACCAACTCCAGTTGATCGACACGCCCGGGCATGTCGATTTCAACTACGAGGTCTCCAGCAGCTTGCGAGCTTGTGAAGGAGCCCTTTTGGTGGTGGACGCGACCCAGGGCGTTCAGGCGCAGACGGTCGCCAACGCCTACCTGGCGATTGAAAACAACCTGGAGGTCATCCCGGTGTTGAACAAGATCGACCTGCCGTCGGCCGACGTGGATCGCGCTGCTGAGCAGATCGAAGAGGTCGTGGGCATCGACTGCAGCGGCGCGCTCTTCGCCAGCGGCAAGACTGGCTTGGGTGTGAAAGAAGTGCTGGAGGCGGTGGTTCAACGCATCCCACCACCCAAGGGCAGCCCCTCCGCGCCGCTCCGGGCCCTGGTGTTCGACTGCTGGTACGACAGCTACCGCGGCGCAGTCATCATGTTGCGCGTCATGGAAGGGACGCTCAAGAAGGGCGACCGCGTTCAGTTCATGTCCACAGGTCGGACCTACGACGTCACTGAAATCGGCTGCTTTTCCCCACATGCCACGGCCATCAACGACCTGGGTCCGGGCGAGGTCGGCTTCGTCGCCGCCAACATCAAGACGACGGAAGACACCAAGATAGGTGACACGGTGACGACCTTGCACCGCGGTGCAACCGAGCCCCTGCCCGGCTTCCGTGAGGTCAAGCCCATGGTGTTCGCCGGTTTCTTCCCCACCGACGCGGCCGAGTACGAGAACATGCGCGACGCGCTGTCGAAGCTACACCTGAACGACTCCTCGTTTCAGTTCGAGCCGGACACCTCGGACGCGCTGGGTTTTGGCTTCCGCTGCGGATTCTTGGGTCTCCTGCACATGGAGATTATTCAGGAGCGGCTGGAGCGCGAGTACGACTTAGACCTGATCACCACTGCGCCCAGCGTCGTCTATCACGCCTACACCAAGCTAGGCGATCTGGTGAAGGTCGACAACCCGTCGAAAATGCCCGGCGTTGGCAACCTGGAGCGCATCGAGGAACCAATCCTCAAGCTCACCGTGCACGTGCCCGCCGAGTACGTGGGGCCAGTGGTTGCCCTATGTGAAGGCAGGCGAGGGCGTCAGCTTGGCATTCACTACGCCACGAAGGATCACGTCGTCGTCACCTACGAGATGCCTCTGGCCGAAGTCATCTTGGATTTTCACGACAAGCTCAAGAGCGTGAGCCGAGGCTACGCCAGCATGGACTACGAGCTCACGGGTTACCGGGCAGACGAGTTGGTGAAGCTAGACATGATGCTCAACGGTGAGCCGCTCGACGCTTTGAGCGTGATCGTGCACAGGGAAGGCGCGTACGTGCGCGGACGCGCGCTGGCGGCGAAGCTGAAGCAGCTGGTCCCCCAGCAGCAGTACGAGGTGGCGATACAGGCGGCCATCGGCTCGAAAATTATCAGCCGCGAGACCGTGCGTGCCCTGCGTAAGGACGTTACGGCCAAATGCTACGGTGGCGACATTTCTCGCAAGCGCAAGCTCCTAGAGAAGCAAAAAGAGGGCAAGAAGCGCATGAAGTCGGTGGGGAACGTCGAGTTGCCGCAAGACGCCTTCTTGGCCGTTCTCAAACTGGACGACTGATGCCAAGTTGGCTCATCTAGGGCTTGCCAGCGACTCCCGCTGTCGCTACCTGTTCGGTCATGCAAGCGTCGAGCCTGCGCCACGCCGCCGCCATCGCAAAGCGGCTCGCCCCCATCAATGCCGCCGCGCCCGAGCACGGAAAGGTGAGCTACGTCGAGACGGTCGCGTTCGGGAGCTCATTGTCCATCGATCGCTATCGGTTGGACAACGGACTCGATTTGCTCTTGTGCGAAGACAAGAGCGCGCCGGTAGTTTCGATCCATACCTGGTTCCGCGTCGGTTCCCGCCACGAGCAGGAGGGCAAGACCGGCTTGGCTCACCTGTTCGAGCATCTGATGTTCAACGAGATCGAAGGGCGTGGCCCGGGCGAATTCGATCGCAAGCTGGAAGAGGCTGGCGCCGAGAGCAACGCCTCCACCTGGCTGGATTGGACTCAGTACAACATCGCCATTCCCAAAGAACAGCTAAAGCTGGTGCTCGAGCTCGAGGCGGAACGGATGAGCAAGCTGGTGCTACGCGAGCCGCAGGTGACGAGCGAGAAAGAGGTCGTCGCCAACGAGCGACGCTACCGCGTAGATGACGACGTGGAGGGCGCGGTCAGCGAGCTTTTGTGGGCCACTGCCTTCACCCGCCACGCCTACAAATGGCCAACCATCGGCTGGATGAAAGACATCGAGGGCTTCACCACCCAAGACTGCGAGGCCTTTTACCGAGCCTTCTACGCGCCGAACAATGCGGTGTTGGTGATTTCCGGTGACTTCAAGCTGCCCGAGCTGTTGCGACTGGTCTCGCAGCGCTACGGCACCATCCCAAGCTCCGTCTTGCCGATCGAGAACGTGGTGCCAGAGTTGCCGCAAACCAGCGAGCGCCGCGTCGAGGTGAGGAAGCCCACCGCGACCGAAAAGGTGGTGGTCGGCTACCGCGCCCCTGCGCTCGGCGACTTCGATCACCCCGCCCTTTCGCTACTTTCGGAAGTGCTGTTCGGCGGGCGCGCCAGCCGGCTTCACCAGCGACTGGTGCGCGAGCTCGAGCTCGCGAGCGAGGTTCGTGCCTTTGTCGGTCCCTTCCGCGACCCCGGCCTGTTCGAAGTGTATGCGGCGGCCCGTGAAGGCCACAGCGCCGAGGAGCTACTGGCGGTCATCGACGAGGAGCTGCTGAAGGCAACGGAAACGCCGGTGACGGAGCTGGAGATGGCCCGAGCCTCGGCGCGCTTCGAGCTGGGCTTGCTGGGAGGATTGGAAACGGCCGACGGCAAGGCCTCAACGATTGGCTTTTACGAGGCCGTGTTGGGGCGCCCGGCAGCAGCCTTCGAGCGCCTGGAAACCACGCGCAAGCTCACTCAAAGTGATCTGCTGCGCGCAGCGCGTCGCTATTTTGATCCGACGCAGCGCAGCGTAGTCTTGGTGCGGCCCGAGCGGCCCGTGCCCGAAGCGGGAGCAGCGCAATGAACGCCGCGAAACCCTCGCCGGCTGCCGGCTCGGAAGTACTAGTCGAGACCAGCCATGCGCTACCGTTGGTCTCCTTCAGCATTGCGCTTCGCACCGGCTCGACCCTGGACCCCGACGGCGAAACCGGCTCGACTCGCCTCTTGACCCGCTGGATGCGGCGCACAGCCGGCGGCCGAGAGCCGCACGTCATCGACGCAGAGATCGACGCTCTAGGCGGAGCCTTCGGTGCTGACGTGTCGCCTAGCACGCTGGTCTTCCAGGGCACCGTAATAACTCGCTCGCTCGACCGGCTGGTCCGCATCGCCACGGACGTGTTGGCTCAGCCGGGCTTCGCAGAGGAAGAGCTGGAGCGCATTCGTCGCGAGACTCTGGCTGAGCTGACCGAATCTTTGGATGACGACCGGGGGCTCGCGAGGCGCTGGTTTCGCCAACGCTTGTTCGGCACCCACCCCTACGCGCGCTCCGTGACCGGGTCGGCCACTTCTCTCGGAAAAATTACGGGCGATCGACTCAAGGGGCTGTATCGCCGCATCCTTCTTCCCGAAAACTTGGTCTTCGCTTTCTCGGGCGACATCACCCGCGAACGCGCACTCTTGCTCGTGGAGCAGATCAAGAGCGAGCTATCCACAGGAACGCCGCCGCGCGACGAAACCGTGGAGCCGGTCGCCACACCCGGTCGGCGGCTTACGTTCGTGAATAAGCCCGACCGTACCCAAACCCAAATCATGATCGGCGGCCTGGGCACGCACCCGGCGGACGCCGACCACGTGGCGCTGCATGTGGCGAACACGGTCTTCGGCGGCACCTTTACGGCTCGGCTGACGCAAGAGGTTCGGGCCAAGCGCGGCTGGTCGTACGGCGCGTACTCGAGCCTGCCGATCGACCGGCGTCGCCAGGCCTTCAGCATGTGGACGTTTCCCAAGGCGGAAGACGCTCCCGCCTGCATCGCGCTACAGCTCGAGATGCTGAGCAAGCTGAGGAGCAAGGGCATCACCAAAAAAGAGCTGAGCTGGGCCAAGAAATACCTGGTGCGCTCGCACGCATTTGCACTCGACACCGCCGGCAAGCGCGTTGGCCTACTCTTGGACTCGACGTTGTACGGGCTGCCGGCCGGCTACTACGAAGACTACATTGAACGAGTCACGGCGGTTACGCTCGATGCTGCCAACGAGGCCATCGTCACGCGGCTCTCAGAGCAGGACCTACTCGTCACCGTCGTCGGGACGGCTGCGCAGATTGCCGATGCGGTACGCAACGCGGTAGGCGGACTTTCTTCGAGCGAAGTCGTTCCGTACGACGCCGAGCCCTAGCGCGCCGGATGATCCGCTTTCGCGAGCTCGGTTTGCGTGAGCGTTCGGGGTTCGTGCTGGCGCCGTTCGCATTCTTGGGCGCGGGGCTGGGGCTGAGCGGTAGCCTCGGTTACTCGGCGCGTTGGGCGCTCGGGAGCGCGCTCGGCATGGCCATCCTTTGGATCACCGAGTCGATTCCGCTGTGGGCAACGGCGCTGTTGCCGCTGATCCTTTTCCCAGATTTCGGTGCAGCGAAATGGACTTCGGTGTCTTTCGGGTACCGGGCTGGTCGGCGCTAGTGCCGGAAGGCTGGAGCACGCTGGGCTCTAACCTGCCCGAGCCGCTCAAGGGGCTGCTCGGTCCGCGCGGCGCGGAAAGCGTGGTCGCACTCTTGATTGCGCTCGTGCTGATGCTGATCCCGGTAGGACGTGGGCGTAGGGGGCTGAGCTTGCAGGCCGCGAGCCGAGTCTCTTGGGGACTCTTGGCACTCCTGGGCGGCGGCTTCGCCATGGCCGCAGGCATTTCGCAAAGTGGGCTGTCGAAAGTGTTGGCCTCCGCGCTCGCGGACATGGGTGGCGTGCCGCCTGTCTTGGGGCTCGTCGCCATCTGCCTTTTCACCACTGGCATGAGCGAAGTGGCTTCCAACACCGCGACTGCCAGTATTCTGCTGCCAGTGCTGGCAACCGCAGCACCTCACTTGGGCCTCTCCGCCGGAACCGCCATGTTCGCGGCAACGCTGGCGGCATCCTTCGGTTTCATGCTGCCCGCTGGAACTCCGCCCAACGCGATCGTATTCTCGAGCGGCTACATCCCCGTCGTGCGAATGGTCAAGGCCGGCGTCGTCGTCGACTTCGTCGGCGCCGTCGTGATCGCACTGGTCTGCTACTTCCTAGCGCCGTGGGCGCTCGGCACATTCCCTGAGCTCAGAACCACCCGAGTAGTCCGGCGTTGATGCCGAACGCGCGGTACTTACGGTCGCGATCCGGATCGCCTGGTGAATGCTGCTCCCCGAACATGTCGATGTCGAAGGTGGGGCCTACTTGAAACGCGAAGTGTTCGACCGGGGAGAACGTAAACGCGCATTCCAAGCTGAGAGCAAAGCCGCTTTCGTCGTAGCCCGGGTCAAAGCTGGCCGAGTGATAGGTGAAGCCACCACGTGGCCAGATCGCGACCACGCGCCCAAACGAATGAAGGTACCCTACGCGCGGCGCCAGCATGAACATCGATACGTCGTTCTGGCCGTTCCCATCGGGCGAGAGCGAGGCGTAACCCAGCGAGCCGCCGATGCTCAGGTGGTCAATCACCAGGTAGTCGAACGCCAAGCGCGGCACGTCGAAGGGCGCAAGCCCGTCAGCCGAAATAGGGCCTCGCCAGCCGAAACTGAAACCGGTCCAGTCGTTGTCGTAGTCGTTCGGCGAAGGGTCACCCTGGGTGTAGGCGTGAGTGCCAGAAATGCCCATCAGACGCTCGGCGGAGAACACCACGTCTCCTTTGGATCCGATCTCCTGAGCGGCCGCGAGCGCGGGCGCGAGAAAACACAGCGACATAGTCAGGGCCGAGAGCTTCAGCTTCATGAATTCCTCCAGCAGTGGTCTCGAGCCGAAGAGCTTACTGCCTAGCACTCGATTGACGATGCAGAAGACGCCGACCGAATGTTCGGCCCGTCAAAGATCCAATGAGGCTTCGAGATTCTGCAGAAGCGCCGCAGCCGAAGCGCGCGCCGCCTCGAGTGAAGCGCCAAGCTCGCTACGTTTCGAGGCATTTCGCCGCACGTGCGCGTACAGCTTGAGCTTCGGCTCCGTTCCACTCGGACGAATGAAGAGGCGTTCCCCGCTCTGCAGCCCGAGCTCCACCAAGGCAGCGCGACCTAGCCACGCTGGTCGTTGCTCGGCCTGGCGTCGGTAGTCGAGGACGCGCTCGACGCGCTGCCCCGAAAGCTCGAGCGGCGGCCTATCCACCAACTGATCCAGCAGCAGGTCGAGCCCGTGACCCGCTCCTGCACGAGCCAGCGGCACGTTCCGGGCGGCACTGACCCAGAGACCGTACTCGCGATACAGCTCGAACAGGCGATCGAAGAGCGTTTGCTGCCGCTCATTGAGTGATGCCGCTAGCTCCGCGAGAGCGCGAGCCGCAGAAATGCCGTCCTTGTCCCGAACACCAGAAAAGATGGAGTAACCAAGAGCTTCCTCGTAGCCGAAGCAAAACGAGCCGGCACCCGCGTCCTCCAGCGCTAGCGCTGCGCGCCAAAGCCACTTAAAGCCCGTCAGGGTGCGCTCGTGACGCGCGCCACGAGCCAGCGCCAGCTGCTCCACGAGCGGCGACGACACCACGCTCGTCAGGATCAGAGGCTTGCCACGGCCGCGATACATCGACAATGCGTGATCGGCCAACAGGGCTCCGAGTTGGTTGCCGTCAAGCGCTACCAACTCACCGTCGAACCTGGCGGCGGCGGCTAGCCGATCGGCATCCGGGTCGTTGACCAGCACGAGCTCGGCATTCATTCGCTCCCCCAGCGCAAGCGAGAGGTCGAGCGTGTCCGGCTCCTCGGGATTCGGGAAAGGCGTGGTGGGGAAGCTACCGTCAGGAGTCGATTGTTCGGAAACGGCGTGCAGCACGGAGAAGCCCGCTTCGCCTAGCGCGCGCTTCACGGGAGCCCAACCCACGCCATGAAGTGCGCTGTACGCAATGCGCAGTGCGCGTCCTACGCGACCTGCAGGCAGCGCGCGCGCAAGGGCTTGGAAATAGCGATCTTGAAGCTCCGCCGAAGCCAGCGTGAGCGCGGCGTGCGGGGGCGCTTTGTCTGCAAAATCAACGTCGTAGCGAGGTACTTGGCGCGCGGGCAGAGCCAAAGCGATTTCTCGAGCGATGGCCACGTCCACGGGAGCGGCGATTTGCACGGCGTCGGGGCCGTAGACCTTGTAGCCATTGTCGGCCCGAGGGTTGTGGCTGGCAGTGACCACTATCGCCAGCCTGGCCCCTAGCTCGCGTGCCGTGAACGCCACGAGCGGCGTCGCGACGGGCTCGGGGAAAGCCAGCACCGGCAAGCCGGCAGCGAGTAACACGCCTGCGGAGACTTCGGCGAACACTCGGCTCGTCGGTCGTGCGTCGAAACCGATGACGACCGGGCTTTCGGGGGCCTGCGCTTGGGCGAGCAGGTACCGGGCGATACCGCTGGCCGTACGGATGACGACGGCGCGATTCATGTAGCCGCTGCCCGCGCCCACGCGTGCTCTCAGACCGGCGGTGCCAAAGCCGATGGGCGAGAGCCGGAGCTCGAGCTCCGCGAAGTCACCCTGGGTGATCAACGTTTCCAGCTCCAAACGGGTCCCGGGATCCGGATCTCCGTCGATCCATTCGCGGGCCGCTCGCAACAGCTGTTCCGCGCTGCGACTCATTCGGATTGGGCCAGGCGCTCCGCCAGGCTGGTATCGTAGCGCCCAGCCACGAACTCGGGCGTCGCGAGTAACCGGCGCAGGAACGCCAAGTTGGTAGTGCGCTCTTTCTTGGGTCCGACAAGACGGAGCGAGGTTTCGGCCAACGCAGTCTGCAAACGGCGGATAGCTTCGGGGCGGTCGCTACCCACAGCGATGATCTTGGCAAGCATAGGATCGTAGTGGGACGTCACCTCTGTACCCTCCACGACGCCGGAATCCACGCGGATCCCCTGCCCGACCGGCCAGCGCAACTCTGCCACCCGCCCCGGCTGCGGCAAGAATCCGCGCGCCGGGTCCTCCGCATACAGCCGAGCTTCGACTGCGTGTCCAACGACCTCGACCGTCCGCACTGCCGGAGACAGTGCCTGCCCTGCGGCGATGAGCAATTGCTGCTCTACTAGGTCGAGACCCGTCACGCACTCCGTTACCGGGTGCTCGACCTGTAGTCGCGCGTTGACCTCCAGGAAGAACAGCTGACCCGTGGCGCTTGCCACGAACTCCACCGTGCCCGCTCCACGATAGTCAGCGGCTTTTACGATCTGCAAAGCTGACTGGTGCAGCGAAAGCCGGCGTGCGGCCCCATCCTTTCCCTGAAAAAAGGCTGCAGGCGACGGCGACTCCTCGATGATTTTCTGATGGCGCCGTTGCACGCTGCACTCTCGCTCGCCAAGCGCCACAGCGTGACCGTGGTCGTCACACAACACCTGCACTTCGATGTGCCGCGGCTCGTCGAGATAGCGCTCCAGATAGATGCGCTCGTCGGCGAAAGCCGCCTTACCGCGGTCCGCGCAGCTACGAGCCGCTCGCCCCAGCTCGCCCGCCTCGCGCACGATCTGCATGCCGATGCCGCCGCCGCCGCCGGCCGCCTTGATCAACAACGGGTAGCCAATGCGCTCGGCCTCGGCGCTGAGCACTTCGATGTCGTCAGGATTGACGGGGCCATCGCTACCGGGAGGCGGAGACGCGCCCACCGAACGGGCGACGGCGCGCGCCCGGATCTTGTCCCCGAAGGCCAGCAGAGCAGAGCTGGGAGGACCGATGAAGGTTAGCCCCGCTTGCCGAACACGATCCGCGAAAGCCGCGCTTTCGCTCAACAGGCCGTAGCCTGGATGCACGGCATCGGCGCCGGCCTCGAGCGCCGCCTGCAGCACCAGGTCCGCGTTGAGGTAGCTCTGCGCGAGCGGAGCGGGGCCGAGCCGGAAAGCCTGATCAGCCAGCCCGACGTGCGGCGCCGCTAGATCCGCGTCTGAAAACACCGCCACGCTCTCGATGCCGAGCCGCTCCAGTGTGCGCAAGATGCGACACGCGATTTCTCCGCGATTCGCTACGAGCACTCGCTTGAACATGGCCCAAGCCTATCAGCTCTTCCCCATGTCACGCAGCGCGTCACGCTCCCGCTTCTTTCTGACCAAATCCTCCGCGATGGCAAGCTGCCCACAAGCCGCCGACACCTCGTCGCCGCGACGGGTACGCACGAAGCAGGACATGCCACGCTCGGACAGCACTCGCTGAAACGCCGCCACACGCGCGCCGCTCGGCGCCTTGAGCTCGGAGGCGGTGATCGGATTCATGGGGATCAGGTTCACTTTCACGCGCAGCCCACGCAAAAGCTGCACAAGCTCGTGCGCTTCCTGTTCGCCATCGTTCACGCCATCCATCAACGTGTACTCGATGGTGATGCGCCGTCGCTGCGGCAGCGGGTACGCGCGCAACGCGCGCATCAGCTCCGCAATCGGAAACTTGCGATTCATGGGGATGATGCGATCCCGAATCGCATCATTGGGAGCATGCAGGGAAACGGCTAGTCCGACTTTTCCAGCGAAGTCCTCGCCCAACCTCGCGATGCCCGGAACTAGGCCAACGGTACTGACGGTAATGCGTCGCGGGCTCATGCCTCGGGCGAGCGGATGGGTGAGCAACCGAATGGCGCGCGCCGTTTCATCATAATGATGCAGCGGTTCGCCCATGCCCATGAACACCAGATTCTTCAGCTCCTCGTGCGGCTCGAGCAGGGCCCGAGCGATATACACTTGGCTGACGATTTCCGAAGCGCTCAGCCCGCGCTGCAGGCCTGCTTGACCACTGGCGCAGAACACGCAACCCATCGCGCAACCGTATTGGGTAGAGATGCACAGGGTGATACGGGTCTTCTCGCCAGCAGTCGCTTCCGCATCGTCTTCGTCTTCGTCGTCGGCGGATGCGCCAGCGTCGGCGTCCGCGTCGCCCGCCAGGTCGGTCATCGGGATGATGACGCACTCCACGCGGGCGCCCATGCCGAGCTCCAGCACCAGCTTACGGGTGCCGTCGTTTGCCGCGTGTACTTCCACTACCTTGGCTGGGGGGGAAAAACCGCCGGCTTTCAGCAGCTCACGCAGCGGCTTGGCCAAGTCGGTCATCTGCTCCGGATCGAGCACGCCGCGCTCGTGGATCCAGCGGAAGACTTGCTCGGCGCGGAATGGCTTTTCGCCAAGCTGCTGCATGGCTTCGCGCCATTCTTCGGGCAGCCGCCCTACGGGATCGACAGCTGTGCTCAAAGGCCCGCTTCCTTGGCTTCGTCCCAGTAGCGATCGAGCGCTTGCAGCTCGATGCCGGCGCCCGGCTTGCCCTGCTTGTCTAGCGGGAAACCGCCGTGCTTCTCTTTCACGCGCCGCTCGACGTGCGCGAAGCGGTCCGCGAAGCGATCGCTCGACTTGCGCAAGGCGACTTCTGCGTCCAGCCCGTGGTGCCGCGCGAAGTTGACCAGCGCAAAGAGCAAGTCACCGAGCTCGCTCTCGATGCGCTCGGGTGACCCCTCGCCGACCGCTTGATCCAGCTCGGCCAGCTCCTCGGCGACTTTGCTCCTGGAGCCGCGAGCGTCCGGCCAGTCGAAGCCGACCTTGCTCACCTTGTCGCTCATGCGCTGCGCGCGCGAGAGGGCTGGGAACGACCGCGGCAGGCCCGCCAGCAGCCCGCGATCTCCATACTCTTCCAGTTTGATCTTGTCCCAGTTGACCAGCACCTCAGCGCTGCCGGAAACGCCTACTTCGGCAAACACGTGCGGGTGCCGGCGGACGAGCTTTTGGACGATCCCACGCACCACGTCGTCTGGTCCGAACGCGCCGTCGCGACGCCCGAGCTCGCCCAAGAACACGACCTGGAGCGCCAAGTCGCCCAGCTCGTCCTTGAGCGCTTGGCGGTCACCCGAGTCGATGGCGTCGATGACCTCACAGGCCTCCTCAAGCACGTACTTACGTAGGGATTCGTAGGTTTGCTCGCGATCCCAGGGGCAGCCCTCTGGACCGAGCAGCCGCTGCATCATCGCGACCAAGCTGGGGTAGGTCTGACCCCGCTGTTCGGGGAGACTCGGGCTTTCGGGGACATCGAACGGAGCGCCCATGCGCGCGCTGTAGCACGCCCTAGGCGGCAGCTCACCAATCAGCGGCTTTGCCGCGGTAGCGGGGTGTGGGGCCGGTGGCGTCGGGGACGCCGAAACGACCTGACAGCCTGCAGGAGGGTCGGGCATGCTGCTGGGATGACAGAAGTGCGCGTGGCGGACTTGGAGGCGGACTTGGAAGCGGACTTGGTGGTCGAAGATCGTGGAGCCGTGCGGCTGGTTCGCTTGGAGCGCCCGGCGACGAAGAACGCGCTGACCTTGGACCTCGTCGAGGCGCTGCATGAAGCCTTGGCGGCAGCTGAAGACGAGCGCTCAGTGAGGGCGCTGGTGCTATCGGGAGTGCCAGGCGCTTTCTGCTCGGGCGCTGATTTGCGATGGCTTTTGCGGGAGGTTGAAAACGGGGGTCAAGTTCTTCCGGCGCTGGAGCGATTTCAGGCTCTTACGTTGCGGTTGGTCGAGCTTTCCAAGCCGGTAGTGGCGAGCGTCACCGGCCCAGCCGTGGGCTTCGGCGCAGACCTGGCGCTGGCGGTCCCCTTTGGACAAGCTAGCTTTTCGATGGACGTTGGCTTCGTGATCTGTGCCGCGCTATTGGCATACATGAGCTGGACCACCTACCGCGAGCAGCCTTAAGCGAT
>Ga0163144_10018808_pt1 | contig 13944 bp, 11 predicted proteins | sample OliLak19BULKMAT1_FD_123175 | JGI IMG/M metagenome (GOLD analysis project Ga0163144, IMG submission 123175) | Freshwater microbial mat bacterial communities from Lake Vanda, McMurdo Dry Valleys, Antarctica - Oligotrophic Lake LV.19.BULKMAT1 | ecosystem: Environmental > Aquatic > Freshwater >... | reverse complement strand
TCTCGTTTCTGGGGCGAGTCGACGCGGGGAAAGGAGATCTGCTCCAGGGAACGTTCATCATTGCGAAGCTGGAGACGGGGAAGACCAACACGCATCGTCCGGCGGCGGCGCCCACCAAGCTCGCGGCGGGTGGTATCGAGTTCCTCGGGGAGTCGGCGTTCCAGGCGATGAACCCCGACGGCACCACCATGGACTGCACCGATTACCCGTTCTCGACGCGGTATCGTTTCAGCGATGACCTCGCCACACTGACCTGCTCCAGCTCGACCAACTGCGCCAGCGCCGTGCCGTGCGAATAGTCATGGGCTGAACCGAGCGGCTGACCTCGCGGGGGACTCAGCTCGGCGCGGCAAACGTCGCCAGGATCTCGCGCGCGACGCGCCAGGCTTCGGCGTCGGCCTCGGTGCGGACCAGGAGCCTCACACCCGGGCAGACCTCGTGGTGCTCCCAGCGCTCGCTCGGGTGCGCCGCGCCGGTGCGATAAGGGCCGAGCATCTCGGAGGGCAGACGGCGCGGCGCGACGGCGGCCGGGGCAGCGGAAGACGGCTCGGGGGCCAGGGCGGGCGGCGGCTCGGGGACGGTGTATCCGGCGAGGCGGAGAGTGTCGTCGGGGGACGCGGCAGCGAGCTGGACGCCAATGGCAGCGAGGCGAAGCTTCTGGCCGCGAAGATGCGCAATGGCCCGGAGTCGGATCAGGAAGGCGCGATCGTACCGGGTGTTGCGGCTGCGGAACTCCGGCGCGGTGAGGCCTCGCGCGCGACGTAATAACGAATGGTGCGAAGTCGGACGCCGGAGGCGCGGACGAGCTCGTCAATGCCGAACGTGGCGCCTTCCGGCGGCGGTGGTCCGGGGGAGCGGGCGGCGGCGGTGGGGACGGCGGCGGTCATGGTGGTGCAGGCGGGCGCCGGGGCCCCGGCCGCAGCCGAAGTGGGGACGGGGGCGCCGGGCACCGTCGGGACAATTCTTGCCACCATGGCGATGGTACGCGACAGCAAAAACCCGGGCAAGGTCCGTGAGCGGAAGCCTCACTTGCCAGCGATGCCGCGCTTCAGGCTGGTCATGGGATGCTTTCCTGCACGTGCTGCCGAGATTCAGGCTGGTCATGGGATGCCTTCTGGCACGAGCAACCGAGATTCAGGCTGGTCATGGGATGCCTTCTGGCACGAGCAATCGAGATTCAGGCTGGTCATGGGATGCCTTCTGGCACGAGCAACCGAGATTCAGGCTGGTCATGGGATGCCTTCTGGCACGAGCAACCGAGATTCAGGCTGGTCATGGCATGCTCGGGCGCTGCGGCGCGCGGGTCACGGCGTACAGCCCGTTCAGGGAATGGGCGAGAGTGCCCGGTCGGTTCGGGGCGATGGGACGCGCCGCTGTCCGCGCGGCGCGGCTTGCGCCCGGCCGGGGGGTCGCCGACGCTGGAGACATGCGGCGAGCTGCGAGCGTCGGTCTGGTCGTGGTCGCGATGCTCTCGTGCGCGTCGGGGGCGCCGCCGGCGCCCGGCGTCGCTGGCGAATCGTGGCCCGCGGCCGACGCGCTCTTCCACGCGGACCCGCGCTGGCTGGGGGCGGACGCGGCCTATTCGATCGATCTCGGGAAAGACCGCGTGCTGTGGCTGTTCGGGGATACGTTCGTCGCCACCTCCGACAAGCACGTTCGCGCGGAAGCGGAGATGGTGCGAAACACGATTGGCATTCAGACTGGCAGCGATCCGACCACCGCCACCATGGCGTTTCACTGGCGGACGGACCCGGACGGCTCGCCCGCTTCCTATTTTGCGGAGGACGGTGCGCTCTGGATGTGGCCCGGTCACGGCGTGCGGCTGGGGGAGAGTAGGCCGCTCGTGATCTTCCTCTCGATCGTGCGGCCGACCCCGGGAGAGGGGCTGGGCTTCGGCAGCGGCGGGTGGCGAGCCGTCTTGATCGAGCACCCGGACGAGGATCCGGCGGACTGGGTGCCGCGCGCCATCGAGATCGGCGATACGCCGTTCGACGCTGTCGCCGGGGCCGCCGTCGTGCGGCAGGACGGATGGATTGTCACGCTGGCGGCGCGGTTCGAGGGCACGCACGAAGGCTACCTCGCCAGGATCCGAGAAGAGGACGCCGTCGCCGGGGCCGCCACACCCGAGTGGTGGGCGGGCTCGCGCGGGTGGGTCGCGGAGAGCGCGCTGGACGGCAAGCCACACACCGTGATCGAGGACGCCGGGGCCGAGTCGTCGCTCCACTTCGACGCGAAGCTCGGCCGCTGGATCCACGTCGCGAGCCAGGGTTTCGGCGCGACCACCATCGGCGTGCGCGTGGCAGAGCAGCTCGAAGGGCCGTATTCGAGCGCGGCAATCGCCTTCACACCCCCGGAGTCGAACGGTAAAGATCCATTCGTGTACGCCGCCAAGGCGCACCCGGAGATCGACACGGGCGACGGCAGCCTGGCCGTCACGTACGCGACCAACAGCTTCGATTTCTTCGCGCTGGCGACGCCCGCCGGCGCGAGACTGTACTGGCCCCGTTTCGTCCGTGTCAGAGTCGACCGCTGAAGTCCGGGTCAGGGGCCGCCGGTTTGCCGCACAAATGCGGTGCCCCGAGCACCACCGTGCCGGCGAGAAGAACCACGATCCGGGCGTTGCCGAGCGTCCGCCGCCACGTTGCCCGACCGATAGGCAATGAGCTGACCACATCGGAGCATGCGCCCGGAGCCGGATGGCGGTAACATCGGGCCCATGAGCGCCGCCCTGGACGTCGAGAAGCTCCTGCTCCAGATGAGAAGTGCCGAGAAGGCGCAGATCCTCCAGTGGCTCGCGCGCGCGATAGGCGACGCATTCCCGGGGATCGAGAGCCTCCCGGGCGTTTGCGGCGGCGACCCGGTCATCGTTCGGACGCGGATCCCCGTCTGGCTGCTCGAACAGGCGCGGCGCCAGAGCACGACGGACGCCGAGCTCCTCCACGCCTACCCCACGCTCCGCGCAGAAGATCTCGCGAACGCGTGGGCTTACGTCCGCTCGCACCGCGGCGAGATCGACGCGCAGATCAAGGCGAACGAGGCGGACGAGGCGGACGACGCGGCATAGCCGTGGCACGCTTGCTTGCTGACGAGCGTCGGTTTGCTGGCTCGGCGGTCAGGTTCGCGACAATCGTCGATCGTTGCTCGGAGGGTGTCGATTGGCAGCCGCATCTGCGGCCCGAATCTCGATCAGCCGGTCCCTGTTCAGATCGAGGGCAACGACGGTGGCGCGGCCGATCAAGGACAGTCCTATCAGAACCGTACCGTCCACCGACCAGCAGAAATGCTCGTTCCACTCGTCTTTCCGTGGATGGAAGAGACGCTCGACGCCGCCGGTCGCGGGGTCTTGTCCGGTGCAGCGGTCCCACTTGCGACGGTTGCAGGCAAAGCAAACGAGCGCGAGGTTTCCCAGTGAGCTGTCGCCGCCTGCGGCCACGGGCACCACGTGGTCGACCGTGAATTCGACATACTGCCATGCTTCAGCAGCATGGCAGTGCTCGCACAGTCCCCCGGCGCGCCGCCGGATGGTTGCGCGCACCTCGACGGAGAGCTTATACCGCCGCGATGCCATCGGCTCCAGGGCCGGATGTCGCGACCGCGTTCCGGACGAGGCGATTGATCAAGCTGAGAAGCTCGTCGATCTCTTCGAGACAGAGCAGCTCCCGCTCTTCGTCCGAGGTGAGGGGAGCATCCTGCCGTCTGGAGAGGAGATCTTCGACGCGATCCTGGACTTGCGGCGGCGCGCGCAGGATCGGGACGCCCTCGTGCAACTCGATACGAACCGGCTGGTCCAGCGGCAATGCTTGCATCAACGTGTCGAGGTGCAGCGCGCCCATGACCGCCAGCGTACTCTTTGCGCCCGGATCGAGCAATGAGGCGTACCAGCGCCCTCCGAGACGTCGCCGTCCGAGACATCCCGCTGCCTGCACCCGAGCGACGCGCGCTGTTCTGGCAAGGGTGAATGCCGCTGTCGTCGCGGCGGGTCATTGCCCCGGTGACCATGGCGGACGCGGGGGGCGACGGCGCGGGGCGCGCCGTCGCCTACGGCCGGCGGCTCCGCTCGCCGGCCGGCAGACCGGGCTCCGCCCGGAGACGGGGCTCCGCCCCGGGACTTGGCCCCTGACCTCGGGCAAGACGCAAACCAAGGCCGACGTCGCGAGACTCGGGGGCGAGCGCGTAGCGGTTCGCGGCGCGGACGTACCTCGCGAAGCTAATCCAGGAGCCACCACGAAGAACCCGGCTCGAGCCCGCTTCTGGCCCCATCGGATCGATCGTTGGCGTCGCGGCGTATGGATCGAAGCAGTCCCCACACCACTCGTACACGTTGCCCAGCATGTCGAAGAGGCCGAGAGGGTTCGCCAGCTTGCCGCGCACCGGCCGCGTCCCGGCCTGGGTGTGCGGGTATTGCTTCTCGGGCCACTCGCTGGAGTCATCTCCGTTGCTCAGCTCGAATCCGTGACCGCTGTTGCCGCCATACCAGGCTATCGCGTCGAGAATGGGCGCATCGTTTTGCCCGCGGAGGTCGAGATCCCCGATCCACGTCGCCGTCTTCGTTCCGCCTCGACAGGCGTACTCCCATTCGGCCTCGCTCGGCAGCCGCGCATCCAGCCCCGTTATCAAGCCATTAAGCTTCGCCACGAAGGCCTGGCAATCGTCCCAGCTCACCTGCTCTACCGGCCGATCCGAACTGATGAAGCGACTCGGGTTCTCCCCCATCACCGCCTGCCAGAGCGCCTGCGTACAGGGCGTGTCCGCCAGCCAGAAACCGCGGGTCAGCGCGACGTCGTGCTGCGGACCCTCGCTGTCCCAGCGCCCCACCTCGCTCTCGGGCGAGCCCATCGTGAACCTGCCCGGCGGCACCCAGCGCATCCTCTGCACCACGCTGCCCACGGCGAAGCCCGTGAACACGCCGAAGCGGTCCTCGCCCCACTCGACCGCCCACGGCTCGGGGATCCCGTGGCGGAGTGGGTGCAGGCCGGGGGTCACCGCGGCCTCGCACGGAAAGAGGCGGGCAGCCGGCGAGGTTTCGACGGCGCTGCTGCCACCGCTACTTCCACACCGGCGCCCCTTGGTGTTTCGCCGGCTCCGTGGGGGCCGGACGCAGCACCGGTCGGGTCAGGGGCAAGGTCGTCCGACCCACTCCTGCTCTCGGGCAAGACGCAAACCAAGGTTGTCGTTGCGATTCTCGGGGGCGTTCGCGTTGCGGTTCGCGGCGCGGACGTTCCTCGCGTTGCTATTCCAGGAGCCACCACGATTAACCCGGTTCGAGCCCGTTCGACCTGCACCGCACGTCCGCCATACCGCTCTTACCTTCACGCGTCGAGCGGCGGTCGCCGCAGAAGCTCCGCCCTGCGCCATGCCGCCGCCGCCGCGTGTGCGGTGATCCCGAGCGCGGCCGCATAGCCGACTTGCAGGCCCGGCGCGTCGACCCGGCCCTCGGCGAACGCCCTTTCCCATCGGGCGCGCGCCGCGGTGTAGCGTCGGCGGCGACGAAGCGAGAGCCGCAACGTCCCCGCGCGGATGCGAAAGCCGAGGAACGAGAGCCCATACGCGCTCCGGCCGATGCTCGCGTCGGACTTGAGCTCGAGGCCGCGCTCGTGCGCGACGAACGCGCGAGCGGCCGCGAGCGTGTCCCTGGCCGTTTCGCGGCTATCGCACCACCAGACCACGTCGTCCATGTAGCGGACCAAGCCTCGAACACGAAGCGTCTCCAGAAGGAAGCGATCCAGCCCATCCAGGTAGGCGTTCGCGAAATGCTGCGACGTCAGCGCTCCGATCGGGAGCCCGCGGCCCGGCGGATCCGGGGTGCGCTCGAGAATGCGATCGCACAGCGCGAGCAGACCAGGATCCTTGAAACGCCTGTGCAGGACGCCGCGCAAAACGGCGTGATCGATGCTCGCGAAGTAGGCCCGCATGTCGGCCTTCACGAACCACGGGAACCGCCGAACGTGCTGCTGTGCGCGGCGCACCGCCGCGAGCGTGCCCTTGCCCGGCCGGCACGCGAAGGTGTCGTCCACGAGCCCGCGCTCGAGGACCGGGGCCATGTGCGCCATCAGCGCGTGGTGCAACACCCGATCGCGAAAGCACGGCGCAAGGATGCGCCGCGGCTTCGGATCGGAGATCCTGAACGACAGCCATTCACCGCGAGGCGCTTGTCCGAGAAGGATGGCGTCCCGCAGCCGTGCGAGCTCCTGATCGAGGTTTGCTTCGAAGCACTGCACGTCGTCGCGCAGGCGCTTGCCGCGCGACGCTTGCCAGAAGGCCGCGGCGAGCGTGTCGAGGCTCGCGACGTCCACGAGGTTGACCTGGCTTCGATGCGGCACGTCACTTCCCTGTCGCCGAGGGAGGCGCGGCCGGCCCCGCCAGCGGCGCAGGGACCCCGAGCGCGGTCGCGGGATGTGAGATCGCGACGGTTGGTGCGGCACGCAAGACGTCGAGGAAGGCGCGGCCGTACTTCTCCACCCGGGCGGGGCCCACGCCGTCGATGCGCTGGAGGTCGGCGGCGGAGGCGACGTGACGGCGGATCATCTCGGCGAGCTGCTCGTTGGTGAACAGGGCGTAGGGCGGCACGCCCTCACGCTCGGCGAGCTGTTTGCGGAGATCGCGGAGCTTCACGAAGACCTGGAATTCAGCGTCGGGGAGCACGTCCCGATAATCGACGCGTTTCTTGCCGCTCGCGTCGGCGCCTGGGCTCCCGCCCGCGTCGACGTAGGTGATGCAGATCGCCCACGCGCTGCGCGTGCCGTCGGCGACGAGCTGGCGATCGACCGCCATCACTCGGTGCGTTGCGAGGAACTGGTTGAGCTCGTCCTCGGCGGCGGCGCTGCCGTGGATCGGGACGGTGACGAAGTGCAACCTCATCGCTTTTTCGTTCGACGTGTCTTCGCAAGACCAGGGGGCGCCGGCACGTCCCGCGCCAGCGCCGGAACCGGGCCGCGTCCCGCGTCCCGGTTCATGGGCCGCTCCGCGTCCCATGCAGATGCGCCGCTCCGCGGCCCGGGCTCCGCCTCTTGGCCTGGCCCCTGACCACGGGCAAGACGCAAACCAAGGTAGCCGTAGCGATACTCGGGGGCGAGCGCGAAGCGGGACGCGGCGCGGACGAACCTCGCGAAGCTAAGCCAGGAGCCACCACGAAGAACCCGGCGCGAGCCCGTCGTGTTGGGGAACGGGTTGGTCACAGGACCCTTCGCGGAGTAACCCGTCGCAGGCTCCGTCGCATCGAGGCACCACTCAAACACGTTGCCAAGCATATCGAAGAGCCCCAGGGGATTTGGATCCTTGCGTTTCACCGGGTGAGTCCCGCCCTTCGCATGCTCGTGCTGCTTGCCCGGGAACGAGGTGATGTCCCATCCGCTATCCAGCTCGAAGTCCACACCGCAGTTTCCGCCGTACCAGGCAATGGGGTCGAGGAGCGGAGCATTGTTGTCGCCGAGGATCTCCAGATCGCTCAGCCAAGTGGCAGTCTCCGTGCCCGCACGACACGCGTGCTCCCATTCCGCTTCGCTCGGCATTCGCGCCTCCAACCCCGGCACGAGCCCGTTGAGCTTGCGAATAAACGACTCGCAATCGTTCCAGCTCACCTGCTCGACAGGCCGCCCCGTACTGACAAAGCGACTCGGGTTTTCGCCAGTCACAGCTTGCCACAGCGCCTGCGTCACCGGCACGTCGGCCAACCACCTTCCCGCGGTCCAGGTCACGTCGTGCTGCGGCCCCTCGTCGTCGAAGCGCCCCGCTTCGGCCTCGGGAGACCCCATGCGGAACCGACCTGGCGGGATCCAGCGGAACCGCACGGCCACGCCCTTCACCTCCGCGTCGGCCCATAGCCCAAACCGGTCGCGTCCTGCCGCGACCGCCCACGCTTCGCGCGACCAGCAGCCCAATGTCACCGCGCAGAGGTCGCTGCGCAGCACCAACCCCTCGCCGGGATGCAACGGCACGCACAGCCCCTCTTCCAGGACGAGCTTGGTCTCAAACCCCTGTCCTTCGCGCTTCACAAACAGGTGCCGTCCTGCCGCCCGCAGCCACGCCACGGGACTACCTGGGCCCCTGTCGTGCGACGGCCACGCGGAGCCGAGGGACAGCGAGAAAACAAGCTCGCTTCCCACCTGACGAACTGCCCACCAGCGCGGCTCGGTCACGCGGCCCAGCTCCGCGTAGAGCTTCGCCGGATCCAGACCCTCCGGCACAGGCGCGTCCGGCACCTCCTCGAAGGCCGCCGCCCACACCATTTGCAGCGCGGGAACTGCCTGGTAGACGCCGTCCGGCATCGACCGCAACATCGTCCTTGCGTAGCGCCTCAACTCCGCCGCAGCCGGAATCACACCCGTCATGGCGCGGCGCAACGAGGCCTCCCAGCGCGCGGCAAATGCCAGCGCGTCCTGGCGCTCGTCCGGCGAACCTGCAATCTCGGGCGCAACGAGGGCGATCCAGGTGAGTGTCTCGATACGAAGAAGCTCTCTGGGCAACTGCTCGTGCCAGCGCCGGATGGCCTCGATCACCTGGGCCTGGAGGGGTACCGCCTCGTCCTTCGCAAACTTCGAGCGCAAACGATTGGCGGCGTCGGGATGGAGCGCGAGCCCCGTGGCGTCGGCCGCTCGCACGTCCGCGTGCCGCCATGCGTCCGCCTCGGTCGCGGCATCCGCTTCAGCCGCCGGTTGAAGCCGGCGAAGCGCCCGCAACAGACCCGGCTGCACGAGCATGGCCGGCGACGTGAGGCGCAGCAGACGCTCGGCGCGCGCTTGCCAGAACGTGGGATCCCGACGTCCGGACATGGCGGCACCATGGAGACCGCGCTCCCACGCGTGGGCACCCCAAGCCTTCGCGACGGCCGGCTCCCAGCGAGCAGGCGGGGCCGGGACCACAGCCGCGACGCGCACGTTCGCGCAGCGAAGTCGGTGCGCGGAGCGTAGCCACGCGGTCCGCTCGGCGGAGGAGCCGTAGGCGCCGAGATCGCTCAGCACGAGCACCGATGTGTCCGGATCGGGTCGGAAACCCGCGAGCATATCGCCTCGCTGGACCATTGACCGAGCCTGCGCCCGCGCATCGAGGTGGCGCACCTCGAGGCCCGTGCGCCCGCACACCGCCCGCAGCCGGCGGCAGACATCGGCCTGGTCGGACCAGAACGGGACCAGTCTGGGGCTGCGGTCGACCCAGACCGACGCGCGCTCGGACCACACCCGCCTGGGGACGCGCGGAATGCGCCGGACGACTTCCCCGCGGCCCCAGGCCCGGAGCAGCGCCGGCAGGTCGGGATCGCGCCCGGCGCGCGAGCCTTGAAGCGCCGCCCGCAGAATGGGCCAGAGTCGCGACCACGGCGCGAGGGGCTGGGCTCGCGGCGTCTTGAAAATCGAGCACCCGGGGCTCGTGAAGTCCGTCTCGGTGAGAGTGGCAGTTTCCGGGAGCTTTGGTGCGGCGGTCTTCTCTGCGTCCGCGGTGAAGGTCATTTCCTCCAGGCGCCAGAACGGCACAGGCACCGCGCGGGGCGGCGCGGGCGCGGGCTCCGGCAGCGTCGCAGGCGTGAGGTCCTTCGAGGGCGCCGCAGGCTCGACTCGATCGCTCTCCTCCTCGAAGCCGAGCAACGCGGCCGTCCGGGCCATCGCTCCGGCCGGCAGACTCAGCAGCAGCCGCGCCAGATCGGCCCGACCCACGGCGCAACGAGACTGCGCCCGATGGGGCCCCGGCTCGGACGCGTCCGATCGCGGCCCGCTCCTCACGGCACGAGCTCCGGCGGGTGCTTCTGCAGCGCGAATTTGGCGATGCGCACGAGCAACGCGAGCTGGTCCTTCTGGCTCGTTCGCTGCTCGGTCACGGCGTGCAGCAGATCGATGTATTCGGCCAGGCCGGGCGGCGCGAGATCGCGCTCGCGGATCTTCTGCCGGTCGGCCGCGAGCAGCCTGGCAGCCTGTGTGAGCACGACGTCGGAGCACTTCGCTGCCTTGAAGTGCGCGCGACCACGAACGACAAGCTCGGCAATGAGCTTGTCAGCTTCCGTAGGGAGAGCGAGGTGCAACACGAGGCAGCGCCGGAGAAAGGCATCCGGCAAGGCGCGCTCCTCGTTGGTGGTGATCACGACGAGCGGGCGGCGGGCCCGATCCATCACCACGGGGTTGGCTCCCGGGACGTCGAAGCGGCCGTGCCCGAGAGCGTCGAGCAGACCGTTGGGCACCGCGGGATCGGCCTTGTCGATCTCGTCGACGAGGACAACGACGCCCCGCTCGGGCTGCCAACCTTCGGGAGTCGCGGCCTCGCTTGCGCCCGAACGCTTCGCCTGCGCGAGCGCAGAGGGCCAGTCGAAGGCCCACCACAGGGGCCCCGGCTGGACGAACTCGATGAGGGCAATCCGGCGCTTCGCCTCGGCGTGATCGCCGTCGCGCAGCGCGCCGAGGACCTGTGCTTCCGCGAGCCGCGCCACCGCGTCGACCGACCAGAGGAGATCGCGAGTCTCGGTGCGAGAGTCGACCGCGTGGGGCACGAACGCCCGGCCAAGCGCCTCCGCGGCGGCGCGAGCGAGCTGGCTCTTTCCGGTCCCCGGCTCCCCGCGCACGAGAAGCGGGCGCCCGGTCACCAGAGCGGCATTGATCGCATCGATGGAGTCGGCGTCGATGACATGGACCGACTCGGCCATACCGCCGCGAGCGGGCAGCGGAACGAGCGAGCCAGCCTGGAGGTCGAGGAGAGGAAGCGGCATGGTGAACCTTGTCGTCGGGTCAGAGGTGTTTTCGCCACATTCCACCGATGTTCATGGCGTAGTTGATCTCCCCAGGGACGTCGGATCCCATGCGGAGGATTCGCAGATGAGGAAGCTCGTCGCCCAGAATGGCTACCGCCTCGTCCACGCGCGCCCCGTCCGCTTCGCGCGAGCTCGAGACGAGGGTGGGCAGAACGTCGTCGAGCAAGATCCAGCGCGGAAGGTACTCGTCGCCCTTCACCTCCCCATAATACTGGAGGGCCTCGTCGACGCGTGTCCGCATTCGCGCATGGTCGCGGAGACTGGGATCGTCCGGCCTGAGGTGAAAAAGACCGACCGCAAGAATGCCGACGGTGGCCTGGGCGAGACGCACCCTCTTGGGGTCGAGGAAGAAGTCCGCCGAGACTGGCTTGCGCACGAGCGCGCCGCCGACTGGACCAACCGGAGAATCGGCCACGAACTGACAGCATCTGCAATCGATGCCCGCAAGAATGGTTTCTGCCATCGTCATGGTGCCGAGCGGGAGATCGACCAGCTTCTGCCCGGCTGACAGCTTGGCTCGACCGCCCTGCACATAGGGTCGCCAGTCGCTCGCGACCGGCAACAGCCGCAACATCATGTTTCGCAGGGCGTGGCGATCCACCGTCCGCGCCGCATCGTGCTTGATCTCTTCGTCGGCAGCGTTGAACGCCACGACGGCGGCCTTGCCGGAAGCTTGATGGAGAAGCACCGTCGTGACCGTCCGTGCCATCTCGCCCGGTGCGGACGTCACACGGAGCTGGCGCGCCAGCGCGGCCACCACCGCGGGCATGCGGTCGAGCTGCGAAGTAATCCCGGATTCGATTGCAGCGAGGTACTCCTCGAAGTCGTCATCTGGCGACTTTGGAGCTTGTCCAAATCCAGAGCTCGACTCTTCCTCTGCGGGCACCGATCCCTGCGGATTCGCGTGTTGCGGCGCGGGGCTGGCCATGGGCTTGGCATTGAGGAACGTTGAGCTGAGCCGAACGGCAGAGCGCACGCCGCGCACGACGTCCAGCCATGCCTCGTTGCGATCACTCCACGCAGATACCGGTCCTTTCTTTGCCGGTAGCGCCTGGAAACCGGCCAGATCCGATTCTTCCCAGAGGCAAGGCTGCGCCACCACCGGGACGATGGTTGTGCCCCGCGCGCGGGCGCGCTCGAGAATGCCCATGCAAGCGTCGGAGCTCAGGAGGTTGGCCGTTGTGAGCGCCAGCACGAGACGCGCCTGATCGAGCTTGGCATGTGTGCCGCGCTCCACCTTCTCCCCAGCCGGAAGCTTGGCCGGATGCCACAGGTGGATCGTTTTTCCGATCAAGGGGGCCAAGTGCCTCTCCAGCTCGTCGCGCAGAGTGCTGTCCTCTGGCGCGGAGCACAGGAATACATCCGTGGGTCCAGTCGGCGAAGAACGCTGCTCGGATTTTGGGCGATCTGGCCTCATCGGCCCCTTCCCGGATGCATCGGGCAAAGGCTGTTCCCGCTCCGGCGGGACGGGTGAGGCCGTCTCTTCGACCACGGCAGGCGCTCGTTCCAGGACAGCTTCGGCGCTGGCCTTCAGACCAGCGAGATTTGCGTCAAGCGCGATGTTCTGCGCGCCGGGCGGAGCGCTGCGCGCTCGAGCAGCTGTTCCGCGTTGCGGCACTCGGGCAGCTGTCCCCGGCCCCGAGTGCGGCCGGGTACCTGTTCCAGGTTGCGGCGGTGGCGTTGCGAGCGAAGTGTCCTGCCCTGCCGATTGGCGTTTGGCACCCTTTCCCAGTCGCAGTGCGGTGGGGGGCCGTGGCGGCGACTGGGAAATCTGCCGTGGTTCGCTTCTCGACTCTTCGACCGCGTCTGCTCCGCCGGACCGAGTCGCCACGTCATGTGGCGTATCGAACAATGCGTGCGCCCGCTTCGGCGGCTCGGACGTGGCCATTTTCCCCACCGCCACGGGCGCCGACGTGACTGGGCGTTCGTCACTATCGCCATCCACATTCGCCGGCAAGCTCTCGCGCAGGAACCGGATCAGGCACTCCGCCGACGCTCGCGCGGCAAATGCCTTGAGTTGGTCGTCCTTGTCCTGGTCGGCGTGGTCCATCACGCCCTTCATCACCATCCAGGGGAGTTTGCGCGCGTGGGCAATGGCCGCAATGGCGGCGGCCTCCATCTCCACGCCGAAGACGGTCCGCATCGAGTCCGAGAGCTTGTCGAAGAGCTTCGGGTCGCGCATGACGTTGCTTCCTGTCGCGATGGGGGCCACGTGAGATGCCCATGGGGGGGCCTCCGGCAGGACACCGCGATTCGTGAGGAGCACTTCTTCGATGTGTGCAGTGCCCTTCTTCGTGATCTTGGGCTGGTCCCGCGGAGTCACGTACTTGAGAGTACGCAGCCGTCCCAGCACGGCGGGCCAGGCGGGGCATCGGCTGGCCGACTCCGCATGTTTGATCGGATCCTCCCCGGCGCGCAGGCGCGCGAGGACCCAATCGCACTGCGCCGCGAGCGTGGGCGGGCGCTCGGTTATCCACGCCGCACCGGCGGGAGACTTGAAGGCCTGCGCGCGATGGAGCCATTGCTCATCCAGCGGATACGGGTTCGGCTCGGCCTGGAAACGTTCGTGGCGAGTGCCGTCCTGGTCGTATTCGACGCGAACTTCCCCGGTGTCGTAGGTGTACAGCAGACTGCCAATGATCACGTCGCCAGGGTGGACCTTGCCGCGGCGGCCGGCGCAGACGCCCGCCATGGCGACGCAGCGCGCGCCCAGTTTGTCCACGAGGCGAGCAGCCGCGTCCGCGGCAGCGGTGGTGCGCATCCGGGTCGCCCAGGTGAGCGCGATGCGGAGCGGCCGTCCGTCCGCGGCGCGATACGTGCGAAACGCGACTTCGAGGCCGGTGACGGTCGTGTCGACCGTCCAGGCATCGACCGCGCCGTCGTCGACCTCGCGCGCCTCGTCGTACTCCTCTTTGAGCGCCGTGAGAATGACCACGTCGGCCCGGAGCGCAGACGGCGGGACGGAGACGTGGGCACGGTGAGGATGGCCTGCGGGTGGAAGTGGGAGCGCGGTGATTCTGGCCATCGTGGTTGGGCGGCGTCGCGTGGAAGCCGTCTCCCTGCTTATCCCAACGCGGCAGCGGGCTCCACCACGGACTTCGACCCGCGACGCTGGGCGCATGCACCGAATGGCTGGCCATCCCAACTGCTGCGGACGGTGCGCCGAGACGGCTGCCATGACGGCGGCGCGGGGCGCTTCTCGAAAAGAACCCACCGTG
>Ga0163144_10018807_pt1 | contig 13944 bp, 14 predicted proteins | sample OliLak19BULKMAT1_FD_123175 | JGI IMG/M metagenome (GOLD analysis project Ga0163144, IMG submission 123175) | Freshwater microbial mat bacterial communities from Lake Vanda, McMurdo Dry Valleys, Antarctica - Oligotrophic Lake LV.19.BULKMAT1 | ecosystem: Environmental > Aquatic > Freshwater >... | reverse complement strand
CTTTCCAAGGTTCCAGACGTTGAACCCGAAGAGCATGACCGTCTTTCGCCAGACAACGCGGCCTAACGGTAAAGCGTGCATCGGCTCCGTGCGTCATCCCGGCAGGCCGGGACTTCCGCCGCCACCTTTCCGCCCACCATGCAGGTGCCGCGCCACGCTCCGCTGTCGCTGAGCTTGGGGTCGTTAGGTCTCATTTCGCGCCTCCTGTGAACGAAGCCAAGGCCATCACTTTTCTACGCGGGCTGCTCCACTCGCCAGCGACCACGCGCGACGACGGCAAGCCTGATCCAGGCTGGTGCTGTAACGAGCATTCGGTCGTTTCCTCTTTGGCCTTCGCTATCTGCGGCCAGAAGGCATTTCTTAGCAGCGGCTCGCTCATGCTGGGCGATTCTGCATCACGACTCATATACGGGATTGATCCACATTGGTTCATCATAGTTTCCGGTTTCGGTGTTTTTGATTCTTCGGTTACGTCGGATGGTATCGAGGGCATTCCATTAGCCTTCGCTGACAGATACCCACAGTTGGCGGTCTGTGGCGGTGAGCACACACCAACCAAGGACGAGTTCGCCGCCGCCCTCCGCGAGTCAGGCAAACGCTCCTTGGCTTGGTATAGTTCCACCAAGATGTCTTTTCCCGGACGCAACACCGTGGAGTGGACGAGTTCAACGCCTCTCGGCGACTGGCTCACGGCCAGGTATGGTTCACAGGTTGGCATCTGGTCGAAGGCTGCTTGGGTTACTGCCGATATTCTTCGCGGCGGCCCATCCCCGGCTGGCAGCGACCGGGAGACCCTGTGGGATTTCACAATCAGCACCCCCGACAGAAATGAAGCTGTATTGAGCGCCTGCTCTAAATTGACCAATGAGACCTAACGCGCTGCAGCGAACGGCTCCGCGTGTCACGGTAGCTGCTATTCTACGTCCGAGAGCGTTCACTGCGAGCCACCTTTCTCAGTAGCTTGTATGCTGTCCTTCGTCTCACCTTCGCAGCTACCGCGCCACGCTCCGCCGTCGCTGATCTTTGTCTCGTTAGGCGATTTTCGAGCGCTTGCTCCAATCGGAATTCTCTGACACCTTATTCTCCATGAACGATCGAATCTCAATTCACCCGAGGATTTGCCACGGCCAAGCCTGCATCAGCGGCACGCGCATTCCAGTTCACCAAATCGTTCGGATGTTCGCACACGGGGACAGCATCGACGCTCTCCTTAATGCGTATCCGACAATCACACGGGAAGACGTCTTCTCGTGCCTCGATTATGCCGCTTCGCTTGCCGAGGAGCAGGTGACGCCGTTGGATGATGTCGTGCTCGCCCAATGAGGATTCTGGTGGACGAGAACATCCCGAAAATCACCGTTCACGAACTCCGGGCGATGTGACGCGACGTTCTCGACATTCGTGGCACTGAGCGACAGGGGATGTTCGACGACGTGCTTTGGGCATTTGCTCAGACCGAGCAGCGGATGCTCGTCACGACGGACAAGGGCTTCCCCGAGCACCGCGACAAGCAGCATTGCGGCATCTTGGTCGTGCGACTGCGCCAACCCAACGAACAGCGGATTCACGCGCGGATTATGGCGGCGTTCAGCCAACTCACCGAACACGATTGGCCCGGCTTGCTCATAGTTATGCGCGATGCGGTTCAGAGTGTCCACAGAGCATGAAGGCGAAGTCAACGTCGCCTAACATGCGCTGCAGCGAACGGCTCCGCGTATCATCCCGGCTAGCCGGGAGTATTTCTAGCTCGGACCCGTCTCGTCCGAGCCACCTTTTTCTTTAGCTCGTATGCCTTCACTTCGCTTCACCACGCAGCTACCGCGCCGCCCTCCGCAGTCGCTGAGCTTGGGGTCGTTAGGCCGCTTCGCCGTGCTATGTCCCCAATTCGTATAATTCTAGGAACTGCGCTTGGGTCCGGCGCACTTTTGCTCGGCCTCGCCGCCACTTGGCACTGGTCATTGCCGATCTGGATTACCCCCGTGTTACTGCTGGGTAGTGCGATTATTTTTGCGACCATCAAATCGGAGGCTCGCCGCCGGGCGATGCTCCGACCATACTGGAGCCGTAACTGCATGGGTATCCGCTGGCGGAGACGCTTTCCTACCGCCCCGAAGACAGAGATTCGCAGATTCCTTGATTTGTTTCTCGATGCTTTCGGATTCCCTGCTTGCCGCCGGTCCTGTTTTTCGCCAGAAGATAAGATATTAGATGTCTATCATGCCGCCTATCCTCCCGGATATGCGTTGGCCGATTGCCTGGACCTTGAGACATTTGCGGGCCATGTTCAAAAACACTATGGCATTGATCTCAGAACTGTTTGGCATGCCAATCTCACTCTTGGAGACCTCTATGCTCGAACTCATCATTTGGCCTAAGAGCCTGTCTTAAAACAGGAGAATGGAGGGATGCGGGCCCTCGCATCCCTGGGCGGCAAGAGCCTGCCGCCCTCCAATAGCGACTTTTCAGACAGGCTCTAACGTCGGTCGAGATAACCCCTACCCGCTGGCACGCCGAGTGCTTGGTCGCTTCGCTCCCGCACTCGTCGCGCCAGTGGTCCGGGGCATCTGACCGCGGACGTTGATCATGAAACAAAAATCACTTGCTTTGCACATCTGTCATGTGTAGGATTCGTGTGTGGCAACCAATTTACAGATAGACCAGTCATTGCTTGAGCAAGCAAAATCGTTGGCAGGCTTACCTACCAAGCGTGAAACCGTGAATGAAGCGCTCAAAGAGTTCATTCAGAGTCGCCTCCGTCGACAACTTTTGCAACTTCGAGGGCAAATCGAGTATTTCGAGGACTACGATTATAAGGCTCTGCGCCGAGTGAAGCATCTATGATTGCGTGTGACACTTCAGCGTTATCCCAGTTTCTCAGACGCACCACCGACACACAAAATGATGTCGCACTTAACGTAGCGAGGTTGATCGATTCAAACGAATTGGCGCTTTTTGGAATCGTTCGCCAAGAGCTTCTTTCTGGTATCAAGTTACCCGCTCACTTTGAGCGCATCGGTATTACCACTCAGGCACTTCCGCTGTTTTTTGCGGACGACGAAGATCATACAACAGCTGCCAGGTTTTTTAATGCTTGTCGCTCGAAAGGTATTCAAGGTTCCCCTATTGACTTTCTAATCTGTGCGATGGCTGTTAAGCGAAAGTTTTCTATTTATACGACCGATCCAGATTTCGAGTTGTATCAACCCATCATACCCATCCAACTCTATCGCCCATAAGATCAAGTAGGAACTAGGGGTCAGGGAACTAGCTCTTTCGAGTTAATTCTGGTAGCCATCCAAGATTTGCACACTTGTATCTTGATTTCGACCGTTGAATTGGGCTCGTTCTGACCAACAGTTTTTATCTAGGGGCTGCGCAGCCCCCAGATAAAAACCGTTGGTTGGGACAAGCCCAATTCAGCGGCTAAATTTAAGATACAAGTGTGCCATCCCGCACGCAGGCACCTATTTTTCCGTATCCGCACGGAAATCCTGCACGTAAATAATCCCGATCAGCGCCCAAAGAATCGTCGTCTTGTCAAAGAGGTGGCGCATATCCACGAACTCCCCGCCCTCCACCACACTCTGGATTTCGCGCTCAAGGCTCCAAGGTTTCTCCCCCAGCGGAAAGGGACTGAAGAAGACACCGTGATTGTGCAGCCTCCCGTGTGAATCGCTGCCTTTGTTTCCGGGGTTGATGTAAAACGTGGCATTGAGGTATTCGGCATTGAAGCTGGAGAGATCGGCATCGAGATCCACGCCGATCCCGCAGATCAAACCGGTCACATCCCGGTGCCGCGGGGTTTCGTCCACCTCGAACCATGAGGGATAGTTCGATGGGTCGGTGATCCATTTCCCGTTTTCTGGAGCCTGCGAAAGGATGGGGGCCTTCACCGCGCCGCTGCCATAGACCTGTCCGACCTCGGCCCGCATGGCCAGCCCGAGCGCCCCGCGATAGTCGGGACGCCGCTCCCTCGCCAACGCGAAAAGCGCGGCATAAATATCACCCAAGGTCGCGCCCCCCGAAGCCCCTGCCTCAAACTCGATGTATTCGTTGAATTTTCCGGCCAGGGAGGCGTTGAATCCCGTGCGGATCACAACCGTCTCGCTGTCCTTCTGCGGCACGAGAAAATCGGGCGTGTCGTTACCATCCGTCGGCAGCCACACCATCGTTCCGCCCATTGTCATCATCTCACCCATCAAGGGCATGACTGCCTCCACACTGGGGCCGAGGCCGCCGAGGCCGAGCGAATAGGCTTTGGCAAAAAACTTTTTGTTCCGCACGTGCGCGGGAGTGATGCGCGCCGCCAGCACGTCCTCGATGTGACCGAGTACCTCAATGGAGCCCGGCTCGTCAGAGCCATGGTGAAAAATGAAGGAACCGCAGTCTGTTTTACGGAAGTCCAATGTTGTCCCGGTCTCGGCGAGGGCGACGTCCACCGTTTCGAAAATCTGGAAGAATTTATCCAAAGCCGCGACCTTCATAACCTCGCGGCAATACGTTTGCAGACCGGCTATGAGCAGGCGACCTCCCTGGGCGTGAAGTTTCTTGTGCAAATCCACGAAAATCCGGATGCCCGCGCTGCTGATGTAGGATACCTCCGTGACGTCCATCACCACGGCGCTGCGGGCGACAATTGCTGCCAGTTCCGGCTCAATCTCCGAAGCGCCATGGGCGTCCAGACGACCCGCCAGCCGCACGACGATGGCTTTTTCCAGTTTTTCGATGGAGAGGGAAATCGGCATGCGCAAACGATGAAAGCCAGCCCGCGCAGTGTCAACGCGCATTCCTGCGGAAAAGCTATTGTCTCCCCTCAAGCCTGGTCTGATCGCATCAAACCCATTGTCTTGTTTTGCGATCCCCCGCGCCGGCAAGCATTTCTTCGTGGAGCACACGCGTCTCGCGTGTCGGGATTGGCGTCCCGCCCAATACTGTCCGGATAAGTGGCATCGGCATCCTGCCGATGTTGGGTGCTCGAACATAGGCAGGATGCCCATGCCACGTTTTTTCCGCAAAACTGACACTATTGGGCGTCCCGCCCATTCCGTTTTCCGGCGGGACGCCGGAAACCTCATCCGGGACGGGTGTGCTCCCCTGATCAAGCGCTTCGTGATCACCCGGTTTTATGCTCCTCCCCTTTGCTTCACCATCAACCTCCTTGACGTCCCGCCCTGAAAACTTCCAACTAAAGCTCTCTCATGAATATCCAGCGTTCCGAAGAAAACTGCGTGGCCATCCTTGTCTTGGAAGGACGCCTCGATACGAGCACCACCGCAGTTTACGACAAAGCCTACGCCGCTGCTTTTGGCGAGGGCGCGAGAAAGTTCGTCCTCGATTGTTCCAAGCTCACCTACATCAGCAGCGCGGGCCTGCGCTCGTTTCTTCAGTCCATCAAGCAACTCGGCGCGAACGGCGGCAAACTCGCCCTCGCCGCCCCCACGCAGATGGTCGTCGAAGTTTTGGAAATCTCCGGCTTCAAGCCCCTGCTTATCATCTGCCCGACCCGCGCTGCCGCCGTCGCGGCGCATTCCTAGCTCCTTTCCCATCCTTTGCGCCCGTTGCGAGAGGCCCCTATTTTCTCCACAACCGATAGTTTCCCCGGGCGGGGCGAAAGACAGCAAAGCTGCGGAACTCCGTCGCCCTGCCTGGAAATCAGATTGAAATCATCCCGCCGGATGGCAGGCTGGCGGACTCAATGTTTGAATCCCTTCGCCGTCTGGCTCTCGGACTTTTTCTGATCGCGGCTGCCGCCGCCGTGCTTCTCACCTCCGACTTCGGATCGCGCATCCAGGCGAAAGACAAGTCCTCTGCGAACAAGACAATCCGCCTGGCCGTGTTGCAGCATGCCTCGCAATCCATCCTCGATCAGGGCCGCGAGGGCATGATAGCCGGTCTGTCCGAACGGGGTTGGACGGAGGGCAAAAATCTTGAAATCAAACGCTACAACGCCGAAGGCGACGTCACCGTGGCCCAGGCCATCGCAAGGGAAATGGTCAGTGGCGGCAACGACCTGCTGCTGACCATCAGCACGCCTTCGCTGCAAGCCGTCGCCAATGCCAACAAAGCCGGCACCCTTCCGCATGTGTTCAGTCTTGTGGCCTCACCGGTTGCCGCCGGGGTCGGCATCAACTCCCCAACGGATCATCCCGCCTGGCTGGCCGGTTACGGCACCATGCAGCCGGTGGCCAAGTGTTTCGAGACCGCCCGCCTGATGAATCCGGATTTAAAAACCGTCGGCGTCGTCTGGAATGCGGGAGAAGCCAACGCCGAGGCTCAGGTGAAACTCGCCCGGAAAATCTGCGCCGACATGGCCATCACCCTCTCGGAAACCACGGTGGATAATTCCGCCGGAGTCGGCGAGGCGGCCGCCGCACTGGTCGGTCGCGGAGTGGATGCCATCTGGGTGCCGGGAGATGTCACTGTCCTGACGGCCGTGGATTCCGTCATCGCCGCAGCCAAAAAAGGACGCATCCCCGTCTTCACCGTCATTCCCCCCCATGCCAAACGCGGCGCACTTTTCGATCTCGGGGCGGACTATCACGAAGTCGGACGCCTGGCTGGTCTCCTCGCCGGCGACATCCTCAACGGACGTGATCCGGCCACCATCTCAATTGACAATGTAATGCCCGAGATTTTCACCCTCAACCTCCAGACCGTCGCCGGGCTCAAAGCCAAATGGACCATTCCCGATTCCCTCAGGCAAAGCGCACGCCTCATCATTGACGAAAACGGCGTCGAGCAAACCAAAGCCACGGCCGCAGCCCCGAACCCCACCGGCAAAAAATGGAAAATCGCGGTCGTCCTTTACAACGAAACGCCCCCTTCCGAGGAAACGCTGGCCGGCATGGCCGACGGCTGGAAGAAAAGTTCTCTCAAGGAAGGACGCGATTACACGCTCACCCTCAAAAGTGCCCAAGGCGACATGGCGGCAATCGGGGGCATCTTCGACGCGGCCCTGACCGACCGGGCCGACATCATTGTCCCGCTTTCCACGCCTGCCCTGCAAAACGCGATTCGCAAAGTACGGGAGACTCCCATCGTTTTCAGCATGGTGGCCAACCCCGTTGCCGCCGGGGCGGGAAAAAGTTACACAGACCATTTGCCCAACGTCACCGGCGTTTCCGTTCTCAGTCCCTTCCCGGAAATGCTCGACCTTCTCGAAAAATTCTACCCGTCCTTCAAGCGCATCGGCACGCTCTTCTGTCCGGCCGAAACCAACTCGGTGGATCTCAAGGATGCGCTCGAGGCCGAGTGCATAAAACGCGGCTTTGTACTCGAAGTCGTGGCCGCGAATTCATCGGGGGAGTTCGCCGACGCCGCCCTGGCACTGATTGCCCGGCCGATTGATGCCGTCGTACAAATTTCCGATAATCTTTCCAGCGCCGGCTTCACCGCCATCGCCAAAGCCGCCCGCCAGGCACGCAAGCCGCTCTTCAGCCTCAACAGCACGATGATTCCCCAAGGCGCCGCCGTGGTCATCGGACGCGATTACCACGAAGCCGGCCTCGCCACCGTCGGTCTCATCGAGCGCGTAATTCGCGGCGAGGATCCTGGCAAAATGCCCTTCATCCTCCCGCCCAAAGTCGTTCGCGCCATCAGCCTCCCCAATGCCCGCGCCGTCGGCCTGACCATCCCCGAAGGCTTGCTGAAGGAAGCCAACAAAGTGATCGAATGAAAAACAGGATTTCACAGAAGGCAACGAAGGAAACCAAGGCGAAGCTTTTGATTCTTTGTTCGCTTCGTCACCTTCTGTAAAAAACTCCAACAATCCTTGTCCATGCATACATTGTTCCAAAAAGCCGATAAACTCAGCTATGGCGTGATCGGCGCAGCCATTGAGGTGCATCGCGTCAAAGGACCTGGACTAATCGAAAGTATTTACGAGAAATGCCTGCGTCGCGAACTCGAACTTAATGAGATTGTTTCCGAATGTCAGTTACAAGTGAAAGTCGAATACAAAGGCTTCGTCTTTGAAGAACCCCTGCGCTTTGACCTGTTGGTCGAAGGATGTTTGCTCTTGGAACTTAAGTGCGTCCAGGAAGTAATTCCCATCCACAAAGCCCAGCTTCTCAGCTACATGAAACTCCTCAATATCCCAATTGGCCTGCTCATCAATTTCCACGAAGTAAAACTAGCCAATGGCATTCATCGAATGATCCTGCCAGAAGCCAACCGATAACCTTTCGCCTGCTCCCCTTAGTTTTCTTCGTTGCCTTCTGTAAACAATTCTCATGGAAATCACCCAGACAAAATCCGGCGACATTTTGCTCATCAGCCTGGCGGGCCGGCTCGATGCCAGCTGGAGCGGTGCCGTGCAAAAGGAATTCGACGCCGCCATCCGTCGGGGCGAACACCGCATCCATCTCGACCTGGCCAAGGTGGACTACATCAGCTCCGCCGGACTCGGCGCTTTGCTCACTCTTTACAAATCACTGCACGCCATCAACGGCCACTTCGGCATCGCCGCCGCCTCGCCTTTCGTCCAATCCGCTCTCAAGATGGCCGGCCTCGGCTCACTCGTCGCCACCCCGCAGAAAACACTCGAAGCCAGGGAGGAAAAATGCCGGACAGAAACCTCTCCCAAAGCCACCTACGACATCTTCCCGATCAAGGGAGCCGGCATCCGCCTAGCCACGGTGGGAGATTCCGCCCTCCTGCAACACGGCATGGGAGGCGAACAAGCCGAAGTGCGCCCGTTCGGCGAAAAAACCGTCGCCATCGGCATCGGGGCACTGGGTTCCACCCCGGCGGATTGCGAATCACGGGCCGGGGAGTTTCTGGCCGTTTCCGGCGTGGCCGCATTCCAACCTGCCGACGGTCCGGCCCGTCCGGATTTTATCCTGAGCACAGAAAACTTTGTGCCCGAAGGCCAGTTGCTGCTCGGACTTTTAGGCGAAGGGGATTTCCCGTGGCTGGCCCGTTTCGAGGCGAAGGAGGAATTCCGCATCGTCGGGCTCACCGAACTGGCCGAGGCCGCGTTCGCTTTTGCGCAGGCTCCCGCCATCGTTATGGTGGGAATCGCAGAAACCTCCGGTCTCGTCGGCGCGTCCCTGCGCCAGTCTCCCGCCCCGGCAGCGACAGCCAGGGACCGGTTCGTTTTTCCGGAAATTCGTGACTGGCTTTCGTTCACCAGCGAACGCGCCTACCGGGACTCGACCTCGCTTATCGTCGGCGTGGTCGCAGGCCAAGACAGTCCCCTCGCCCCCTTGCTCCGCCCCTTGGGCGCGGATCTCCTCGGCCATTTTCATGCCGCCAGTTTCCCCTATCGCCCTCTCCAAAAGGGCCGCATTGATTTGAAAACCTCCGTGGCCGGGCTCTTCGAAAGCTTCAATCTGCAAGCCGTCCTCCACCTGCTCGCCGATCCACGGGAGTTTATCGGCGCGGGCGAAAGCGAGTTCCTCCGGGGCGCAGTCTGGATTGCCCCGGTCCTCGATTCCGAAATCCGCAATCCGCATTCCGCAATCGCATGACCCTTCTCCTTGGCGCACTCACCATTGGGCTCATCCTCTCTCTGCTCGCGCTGGGGGTGATGATTTCCTTCCGCATTTTTAAAATGCCCGACATCACGACGGATGGTTCGATCACGCTCGGGGCGTCCATCGCCGCCATCCTGCTCGTCCAAGGAGTCGATCCGTGGGCCGCCACCGCCGCCGGAGCGCTCGGCGGCATGCTGGCCGGAGCCATCACCGGCATCCTGCACACCAAGTTTAAAATCAACGCCCTGCTGGCCGGCATCCTCGTCATGACCGCGCTGTATTCCGTGAATCTCCACGTCATGGGCCGCAGCAACATCCCGCTCATGCAGGCGCGCACGCTCACCAGCCACGCCGAGGAATTCGGCGGGAAACTGATCGGAGCAAAATCCCTCAATGTTTATGGCTGGCCCGTCACCGCCTCCGATGCCGCGTTGCTCGTTTTCGCCCTCATGGCCGCCGCCGTCATGGGGGGCATCCTTTATATGTTTTTCCGCACCCAAATCGGAACTGCCATGCGCGCCACGGGGGACAATCCCCAAATGATCCGCGCCCTCGGTGGCAATGTGGAAGGCTATGTCATTATGGGCCTCGCGCTATCCAACGGACTGGTCGCCCTCTCCGGTGCGCTCCTCGCGCAATACCAGGGCTTCGCGGACGCGCAGATGGGCATCGGTATGATCGTGTGGGGACTGGCCAGTGTCATCATTGGTGAGGCTCTCACGGGCGGACGCAGTCTCGGGCTCACCATCATTGGAGCCATCATGGGTTCCATCCTTTTCCGCCTGCTTGTTGCCATTGCCCTGCGCTGGGGACTGAATCCCAATGATCTCAAGCTGATCACGGCCCTCTTTGTTTTCGCCGCCCTCGTCCTGCCCGGTCTGATCAACAAAATCAAACGGAAAACCACTAATTCTCACCAATGAACACTAAAGAACTAATTCGGCTCATGCATTAGTGCCAATTAGTGGTTTACTCCCATGCTTAAAATCCAAAGTATTCGAAAAACTTTCAACCCGGACACGGTCAACGAGGTCCGTGCGCTGCAAGGGGTTGATCTCACGATCGAACCGGGTGCGTTTGTTGTTGTCCTCGGCATGAATGGATCGGGAAAATCCACCCTCCTCAACGCCGTCGCCGGCACTTTCCTCGTGGATGAAGGCACCATTCATATCGCCGGCACCAATGTAACCCGCTGGCCGGAACACCGCCGCGCGAAATTAATCGGCCGGGTTTTTCAAAACCCCTTCAGCGGCACCGCGCCGGGAATGTCCATCGCGGAAAACTTCGCCCTTGCCACGCATCGGGGAAAACCCCGGGGGTTGGGCTGGGCGCTCTCCCGGAATTTGCTGAACCCTCTGCGCGATCGTATCGCCAGCCTGAAGATGGGATTGGAAAACCGCCTCGATAATGCCATCGGCTCCCTTTCCGGCGGACAACGGCAGGCCCTCACTCTCCTCATGGCCACCTGGCTCAAACCCGATCTGCTCCTGCTCGACGAACACACCGCCGCCCTCGACCCGAAAAGTGCCGATCAGGTCATCGCTCTCACCAACGAAGTCATCAACCGCGATAAACTCACCACCCTCATGGTCACCCACTCCATGCAGCAGGCCGTCAGCCTGGGCGAACGGATCATCATGATGGACCGCGGCCGTGTCTTGCACGATTTGCAGGGACCAGATAAAAAACGACTGCACCCGCAGGACCTCATTGATCGTTTCGATCAAATCCGCCGCCGCGAGCAACTCGACGAAAGCGCCGCCGCAATGCTGCGCGCGACTTACATCTGAACTGCGCCCATGCTCGTTCCGCAGGCGCGGGCCGAAGGCTGACTAACTTCCCGGATAAACTCCATTTTTCGCAGCCATCTGTTTAATCCCAATCAATCCTTCGCCTTGCCATCAAACCGGATGGGCAAAATTCCCATCCGGCGGGCCTCCGCGAGATCAATGAGCTGATATTCCAAGTTATCGCTCTGGATTTCATCGGCGGCTTTTTCCAGGCTTTCTGTGCCCGCCGCGATCGCGCCCTCGAACGAATCCCAGGCCTCGTCCTGCACCCTCTCCGACAGTTTCTCGAAGGAAGGAAATTTTTTTGTGTCAATGGTTTCGAGGTTTTTCTCCCCCATCAAAGTGGTCTCAATGCCGATGGTGGTTTCGTCGTCAAGATCAACGGCCAGAAACATGTGGCCTGGCACCACCACCAGACTCGCGCTCAGGCCGATCTTGCGCAGCAAAGCGCCCAGCAGCACCGAGCCATCCACGCAATTGGCCTGGGAAGCCTCCACCGCCTGGTCGAACAGGCGCACATGCTGGCTGTAAACCCCCTCGCTTTCCGCCGCCGTCGTGGTGACGTCGCTGTATTTCATCCCGCGCCGCTGCATCACGTTCCAAATGGCAAAAATTTGCAGAAGCACATCCTCGGAGGATTTTGCCTGGTAGCCGTCAAAGGCCGAAACGATGCCGGTCTTGAGCGCCTCCTTCAAAATACGGTCCACCCACGGATGGTTTTCGTTCACATAAGCGGCAAACAGCCAACTATAATCCGTCGTCTCATCCTCGCTTTCCTGCACGCCAAAAAGGCAGTCGTTCACGCTGTGCAAGGTGACCGTGACGGTCTTTTCCCCCTTGCTCTCGCCATTGACAAACAATTCCATCGTCACATCGAGCGGCGTGGCCTGGGTCACGGAGGCGAGGCGGTTGTAGTCATAGCCGATTTTGGGATGCACCATCAAGTCCTCCTCCAGATCCTTCGCTACCGTACCCTCGTATTTGGACGCCTTCATAAACTCATTGGCCGTGACGACCAGTTTAAATTTGTCGCCTTTGCGAAGCCCCGCAATGGCCGTGCCCACAATGCCTTGGGGATCGCCCCGGTGCTCGCCCTCCCAGGTGGGAAAGATTTCCGCGGAAGCGTCCACGCGCGCCAAGCCGATGACCAGCGATGGGAAAAGTTGATTCTTGGGATAAACATCAGGCTCCCACTCGATTTCCGCCGCCACCAGCAGACAGGGTGCGGCCAGACACGCGATCACAAGGGTCAGGAATTTGCTCATGGTGCAATAAACATCGGTTCGTGGAGGACTGTCAAAGCCAGACCGAGGGGGCTGTTCGGGTTAAAGCAACTCGGCCCAGCGGGTGAAGACCGTGCTGGCGGTTTCCCGTAGATGCGGCAAACAGTCCCGCCCCTTTCGCCTCATCAGATCGGGATCCACCCCGGCCTCCCGCAGGTAATCATGGGAATCCTCCACCATTTCATCGAGTAAATCGGGAGTCATTTCGAGGTGAAACTGCATCCCGTAAAGCGAATGGCCATAGCGGAAAAGCTGGTTGGGGGTCAGGGCCGAGGAACCCAGTCGCATGCCACCGGCGGGAATTTCAAACACGTCCCCATGCCAGTGCGTGGTGACAAACGTCTGCGGCACGCCGCACCACAACGGGTCGTACCGGGAAATGGGATCAAGCGTCACCTCGTAAAATCCAATCTCACGCTGTGGACCCGGACGCACCTCCGCGCCCAAGGCGGATGCCATCAATTGCGCACCAAGGCAAAGGCCCAGCACCGGACGATCCGCCACGGTGGCAGCCCGCACCAGAGCGCATTCCGCCGCCAGATAGGGAAACTTTTCCAACTCGTAGGCCCCTTGGGCCCCGCCCCCGATGCACAGCCCGGAATATCCGTTGAGATGCTCTGGCACAACCTCCCCCTCATAAGGCCGCACCACGCTCAACTTCACCCCCACGGCATCAAGCACCTCGCCAAAAAGCCCGGGTTTGTCGGTTTCCCCATGCTGGATAAACAGGACGCTCTTGTCCTTCATGGGTAAAAACTGGTTTTGTAGCTCATAATCCCCGTTTAGAGCAATTTTCATACCGCTTCTGTTGCCGGTTGACCTACCGGCTTCCACCGACATAGGCTGGCCACTTATCAACAGGCTGCGGCCGCCCACCGGAAACCTTAAATACTCAGGGCACACCCCAACCAAACCACATGGCCAAAGTCACACTAAAAAACATCTACAAAATCTACCCCGGAGACAAAGGCAAGGACGTCACCGCCGTCGAGGATTTCAACCTCGACATCGCAGACCGCGAGTTCGTCGTCTTCGTCGGACCCTCCGGCTGCGGAAAATCCACCACCTTGCGCATGATCGCCGGCCTTGAAGAAATCTCGAAAGGCGAGGTTTTCATTGGCGACAAGCGTGTCAACGATGTGCCGCCCAAGGATCGCGACATCGCGATGGTCTTCCAAAACTACGCCCTCTACCCGCATATGAGCGTGTATGACAACATGGCGTTCGGCCTGAAATTACGCAAATACCCCAAGGCCGAGATCAACAAGCGTGTGACCGAGGCCGCCGCCATTCTGGGCATCGAGTCCTACCTGGACCGCAAACCCAAGGCTCTCTCCGGCGGGCAGCTTCAGCGTGTCGCCGTGGGCCGGGCCATTGTCCGTCAGCCCAAAGTTT
>Ga0163144_10018802_pt1 | contig 13945 bp, 14 predicted proteins | sample OliLak19BULKMAT1_FD_123175 | JGI IMG/M metagenome (GOLD analysis project Ga0163144, IMG submission 123175) | Freshwater microbial mat bacterial communities from Lake Vanda, McMurdo Dry Valleys, Antarctica - Oligotrophic Lake LV.19.BULKMAT1 | ecosystem: Environmental > Aquatic > Freshwater >... | reverse complement strand
TATATATTTTTATGGCAAATTTCCTATCTAGCATCACAGATTTATTTAACAAAAAAAACATAAGTGTTTTGGGTATAGACATAGGTTCTTCTGCTATTAAGATTGTTCAGATTAGCCGTAAAAATGGTCACGCTATATTGGAAACTTATGGAGAATTAGCGCTAGGTCCTTATACAGGTAAAGGTGTTGGGGAGTCAGTTGCTCTGTCTCAAGAAAAAATAATTGGGGCTATTACAGATATACTTAAAGAGAAAGAAGTTAAGATAACAACTATGACTTGTGGCGTGGCTATTCCTTTTGCGTCTAGTCTAATGGCAGTAATAGATATGCCTGCTGTTTCAAAGAAAGAACTAGAACAGATGATTCCTATTGAAGCTAGAAAATATGTTCCAGTACCTATATCTGAAGTTACTCTTGATTGGTATGTCATTCCACAAGATAGAAATTCCGAACCGATAGTTCCAGATCCAAATAAAGAGAAAACGCAACCAAAGGTTGAAGTTCTTATTGTTGCACTTCATAACGACACCATAAATAAATACAAAAATATTGTCTCTAAAACTGGTCTAGATGTTGGATTTTTTGAAATCGAAATATTTAGCACAATGCGTTCTGTTATGGATGAAGAAACAAAACCAGTTCTTATTATTGATATGGGGGCTTCTAGTACTAAACTGTATATGGTTGAAAAGGGAATTCTTAGAACATCACACATGATTGAAAGAGGTTCTTATGACATTACAGACGAACTTTCTAAATCTTTGGGCATTTCACTTACGGATGCTGAATATCTAAAACGGGAAAAAGGTCTTTTAGGAGAAACAAACGGTATTGAATTAAAAAATGTCGCTTCTTTTACTTTAAATTATATTTTTACAGAGGCTGATCGTTTTATACTTACTTATCAAAAGAAATACAACAAAGATGTTAGTAGGGTGGTATTGGTTGGAGGGGGAAGTGCATTAAAAGGTGTTGTCCCTTTTGCAAAAGGAATACTAGAAACAGAAGTTGTGGCAGGAGATCCGTTTTCAAAAGTTGTAGCACCTGCTTTTTTAGAAAAAATCTTGAAAGAAACAGGTCCAGAGTTCGCAGTGGCAGTCGGCATTGCTCTCCGTCGCCTCCAAGAGTTGGGCTAAACTTCCAAATTTGGCGAAATCCTCGTTACCAAATTAAAAATTATCGTCACCTTAGCACTAACAAAGGCTCCTCACCTTTTTAATTTCTCACTTTGGATTTCACCAAGGAGACACATCAGGAGGCGATTGCAAGTCGGAAGGCCGACATGGCTCCGCGGTACGCCAGCACACAAATAGCAGTAAGCTCAGCGCAATCACTCTTCTAGGTGTGCTGCTGGTCATCGCCGTGTTGGTGACTTCCGTCATCGGGCTTACGGGGGCTCAATTTCCAGGTAAATGATCACCAACTAGACATTTGGGAATCGGCTCTAGCAGTAGTTGGCCTCATTGCCGGCTACTACATTGAACATTTTCACTTGATGTTATGGTTTCATTGAACTCCGCAAGGAGGGGAAAAAACTCGCAAGAGCTTGCATCACTGATTGCGGATTTTCCTTTTTACCTCTTTCTCCGTCTTAAGAAACAATACTATTCTTGGAACATTGCACAGTCAATTAGAGAACAACGACGAAACTACTCAAAGTCCGAAGCACTGTTTGACGAAGTCGTAATCGACGAGGAGTTTGCGAAAGGGCTAGTAGTGAGGAAGATTGTTTTCTTGATTGACGAGTGAGAAGTGAGTGACCTCACTTCGCAAGACTCTGAATCATTCTGTAGTCAGAATGTGAGGAGTGTACAGTTCCTGTAAGGAATAATAAAATCGCACCAGCGATTTATGCGTGTTCCACAAATAGTATTGTTTCGCTATTTTATACACACCTTACATAGTTTTTTAATTTTTTATGTAATATAATTAGGGGGTTATAAAGTTGAGAGTTATAAGTTCATAAAGTGAATTCGCATTTTACTTTACAAACTCTATAACTTTATAAACTTTTAAACTTATTATTATGCAACCAAATTTTCAAAACTCGTTCATTCCTAAAAAACCCATCGACAATACTCCAGATAGACCCTCTGGAATAAACCCTGACATAAATATCTTTTCTCTTGCTGCTACTATCGTTTTTATCTGTACTGCTTTGCTGTTTGGAGGTTTGTATTTATATAAAACAATTTTAGTTAAGAACTTAGCAGCAGCTGCTGAAGAGTTAAATAACGCCAGAACTGCAATAGAACCAAAAAAGATACAGGAAATACTTGATGCAAATTCAAGAATAACTACATCTCTAAATTTACTTGAAAAACACCTTATAGCATCAAATCTCCTGATTTTCCTTGGAGATTCAGCAGTTAAAAAATTAAAGTTTAATGATCTTTTATATACAAATAAAGATGGTGTTCCTATAATAACTATTAATAGTGAGGTTCAAACATTTAATGCTTTTGCTTATCAAGAAAGTGTGTTGTCAAAGAATGAATTAATAAAGTTTCCAAACTTTACAGATATTACTCTTGCTGAAAACGGGAATATCAAGTTCAAATTTACTGCCAGACTTGATCCGAGTTTGGTTTCTTATAAAAAATCACTAGAATCTATAAACACAGAACAATAATATGAAATCTTTAGTATCAATTTTCGTAATAGTTTTATCGGTCGGGACATATTTTTACTATATTAAACCTCTAACTATAGACATAAAAACTAAGTCTGCTCAAAAAGCAGAATACGACAATGTTCTAAATAGAGTTAAAGAAATAAAAGAAAAAAGAGATGCAGTTTTTTCTGAATATAATTCAATACCATCTGTAGACATAGAGAGACTGAATAAAATAATTCCAAGTGAAGTTAATTCAGTTGGTATGCTCAATGACCTTAGTGCACTAGCGTCTGCTAGCGGTTTAAAGGTTGTTGACTACAAAGTTAACAATCCAAATAGTAGCAACAGAGAAGAAATTGTTTCTGATGGCAGTAAAATGTACAACACTTCCTCAATCACATTAAAAATTAATGGCCAGTATAATCAGTTTATAAAATTCCTGACTTCTATAGAATCAAGTTTGAGTCTGTTGGATATAGTAAGTCTGAATGTTAAACAGGGTTCTGAAAAAGGTTCTTCATTAGCAACAATGGACTACACATTAGAAGCAAATACTTATTCTTTAAGATAATATGAACGTAACACCTTTAATACAAAAAATAATTCTTTCAGTTGTTATTTTGGCAATATTTGGTTATGTCGTCTTTAACACCTTAACTTCGATTGAAGTTCCTGTTTCTAGTGACGGGACACCTATTGTGACGGATTTAGTTGGTCAAGATCTTCTAATTTTGGCTGATAAACTTGAAACTATAAATATTGATAGAGCTATCTTCTCATCACCACTTTTTAAAAGTCTTAAAGATAATTCCGTTGTTGTAGTGGAAGAACAAAAAGGTAGAGTTAATCCGTTTTCTCAAATTGGGGTTGATTCAGTGTCTGTTTCCGGCATAGGAATTCCAGCTTCAAATATAAAGCAACCATAATTAGTTTTTCCATATATGGATATTATTCAAATACTAGTACAAAAAGGGTTACTGGATAAAAAGGACGTTGATTCTATAAGGGAAGAAGCGGTTTCTTCAGGTTTAACCATTGAACAAGCCTTAATAAAAAGAGGTATAGCCCCGCAGGATATCTTGCTTGCTAAAGGGGAGTATTTTGATGTTCCAACAAGAAACCTTGGTGATGCTATTATTACTGAGAAAATTTTAAGATATATTCCGGAAGATTCTTCTTCACACTATAGATTGATTCCTATATCTGTTACAAAGGGTGTTTTGGAAGTTGGTATGGTTAATCCCGATGACATAGAAGCAAGAGATGCTTTGAATTTTATATCTTCAAAAACAGGACTTCCATTTAAAATATTTTTAATTACTGAAACTGATTACGAAAAAGTTTTTGCTCAGTACAAAGGTTTTACTGCAGAGGTGTCTAAATCTCTATCCGAGCTTGAAAACGAACTAAAAATGGAAACTAGTTTAGCAGAAGAGAGAGTGAAGGCAGAAAATGCTGATACTACAGCCCAAGACACACAGCTAGCAGAAGATGCTCCTGTTACAAAAATCGTAGCCACAATACTTCGATATGCGACAGACGGAAATGCTTCTGATGTTCACATTGAACCTTGGAGAGAAAATGTAAAAGTGAGATTTCGTGTTGATGGAGTTATGAATACTAGTTTGATGCTTCCTATAAAAGTGCATCCAGCGGTTGTTGCTCGTATTAAAATCTTAAGTGAAATGAGACTCGATGAAAAGAGAAAGCCTCAAGATGGCCGTTTTACCACTAGAATAGATGATAGAAAAATCGACTTTCGTGTATCTACTTTTCCAACATACTTTGGAGAAAAAGTTGTGATGAGACTTCTTGACCAAGAAAAAGGTGTAAAAGGTCTAGATAAACTAGGTTTGAGTCCTAGAAACTTGGAAATGATAAAAGATGCGATTAAAAAACCTTTCGGACTCATTTTGATTTCAGGACCAACTGGTTCTGGAAAAACAACCACACTTTATTCTATGCTAAATGAACTCGATAGGGAACATCAAAACGTTCTTTCTCTTGAAGATCCTATCGAATACAATATTGAGGGTATCTCACAGTCACAAGTTCAAGCTGAAATAGGTTACACCTTTGCAACTGGACTTCGTACAACACTTCGTCAGGACCCAGATGTTATCATGGTGGGAGAGATTCGAGATAAAGAAACAGCACAGCTGGCTATTCAAGCAGCTCTTACTGGGCACTTGGTGCTTTCAACCATTCACACCAACACAGCTACAGGGGTTATTCCAAGACTTATAGATATGGGAGTTGATCCGTATCTTATTGCACCTACGCTTATTTTAGCCATTGCACAAAGACTTACTTCTGCTACTTGTCCTGGTTCAGGTAAGTTAGAACAAGTAGAAGGGAGCTTGAAAGCAATGTTAGATAAACAGTTTAGTGATTTACCAGATAAATATTTACCAGATGTCGGACTTAAAGATGTAGTTTACAAACTTGGAACAAGTCCAGATTGCCCAAACGGAACAAGGGGTAGAATAGCAGTTATGGAAGTTTTTGAAATGGATAAAGATTTGGAGGGGGCTATATTGAAAGGTGCTAATGAACTTGAAATCGTAAAAATCGTAAGATCAAAAGGTATGATAACAATGAAAGAAGATGCAATTATAAAATCTATGAATGGATTAGTTCCTTTTGAAGAAGTTAACATGTTATAATATAATAACTAAAATGGAAAATGTTAAAAAAAATTTAAAAATACTACTTATCGATGATGACCGTTTTCTTTTGGATATGTATATTCTTAAGTTTAAAAAATCAGGTCTTGAAATCGATACTGCCGGAAACGGAACCACAGCACTTGAGAAAATAAAATCAGGAGTAGATTACGATATTATACTTTCTGACATTATTATGCCGGGGATGGACGGTTTAGAGCTTTTGAAAACAATCAGAGAACAAAAATATGTACCAAAATCTGTTATTATTATGCTTACAAACCAAGCAGATGATTATGAGAAAGCCAAAGCTTTAGGTGTGGACGGGTATATAATAAAAGCAACAACCATTCCTTCTGAAGTAGTAGAGAAAGTATTAGCAATTTATAATAATAAGAAAAAATAAATGTCTACAGAAAATAAAGGATTTCAGGGTTTAGTAGATACGATGGTTAAAGAGGAAGCATCTGATCTTCATATATCTGAGGGTAGAAGACCTACTATTAGAGTTTCCGGAATTTTAATTCAACTTGAAACTTATCCGGTTATGACACACCAAGATATGAAAAGTATTTTAGATACTTTGCTGGATGATGTGAAAAAAGAAATTTTTGAAACTAAAAAAGAAGTAGATTTTTCATATTCTAACGAAGGAAAAGCAAGGTTTAGAGGTAATGCTTTTACTAGATTTGGCAAAATCAGTATTGCATTGCGACTTATTCCGGCCGTTATAAAAACACTTACAGAACTTAGGATACCAACAATTATAGAAACATTTACTAGAAAAAAACAAGGATTTTTCCTAGTTGTAGGACCCACAGGACAAGGTAAGAGTACTACAATGGCAGCGCTAATAGAAATGATTAATCAAGAAAGACTGGCTCACATTATTACTATTGAAGATCCTATTGAATATGTTTTTGAATCAAAAAAATCAATAATTGATCAAAGAGAGGTTTTGGAAGATACCCCAGACTTTCATACCGCTCTTCAAGGAGCATTCAGACAAGATATTGATGTTTTAATGATTGGAGAAATGAGAACTCCAGAAGATATTGCTACTGCTGTTACAGCTGCTGAAACAGGGCACTTGGTTTTTTCTACACTTCACACCAACAATGCAGCCCAAACTATAGATCGTATAATAGACTCGTTTGATACCATTGCTCAAAAACAAATAAGAACTCAGTTGTCATCTAGTTTGCTTGGAGTTTTATCACAAAGACTTATTCCTACAGTTTCTAAAGGTTTAGTGCCAGCTGTAGAACTTTTGATAAACAACAATGCTGTTGCAAACTTGATTCGTGAAGGCAGAACACACGAAATAAATTCTGTAATTGAAACAAGTTCAGAACAGGGTATGATTGATCTAAACAGATATCTCAGTGAATTAGTAAGGGCGGGGGAAATTTCAATAGAGAATGCTTATTTATATTCACAAAACTCAAAAGGGTTGGAAAGGATGCTATAATTAGTTTGTAAAGTTATAAAGTTTATAAAATAAATATATGTTATTTAAGTATAAAGCTGTAACAAGTACTGGTGAACAAAGATTAGGCACAATAGAGGCTTTTAACGTTGATATTGCCATAAATCAACTACAAAAAACCGGCCTGATAGTTTCTCAAGTCACTTCAAATGAAGATAAGGAGTTCAAAATCTCACTTTTTTCTTTTATGAATAGAATATCTAACAAAGATATTGTTATTCTATCTAGACAAATAGCTACTCTTTTTACGGCTCAAGTTTCAGCTCTCCGTGTTTTTAGGTTACTTAGTGAACAAGCAGAAAATCCTGTACTTAAAAAATACCTAGTTACCATCTCCGAAGATATACAAGGAGGAAGTTCTATTTCAAACGCTTTAGAAAAATACCCGTCAGCTTTCTCTGGTTTTTACGTGAATATGGTTCGTTCTGGAGAGGAGTCTGGAAAACTCGACGAAATATTTAATTATTTAGCCGACTATATGGACAGAACATATGAGGTTACGTCTAAAGCAAAAAATGCCCTTATATATCCAGCTTTCATTATCCTAACCTTCATAGGAGTTATGGGTCTGATGTTTACAGTTATTATCCCGAAAATTGCACTTATGATAACAGATTCAGGTCAACCGATTCCATTTTATACTCAGGTTGTTCTATGGATAAGTAATGTTTTGGTCAATCACATAATTTTAATTCTCATTGGTACAATAGTGATTTGTTACTTATTTTATACATACATAAAAACTGAAGAAGGAGCTATTTATCTAGATAGATTTAAACTAGAAGTTCCTTATCTAGGAAGTCTGTATAAGAAACTTTATCTTTCTAGAATATCTGACAACCTAAACACTATGATTATCAGTGGTATTCCTATTTTGAAAGCCCTAGAAATCACATCTGCAGTAGTGGACAACAGAATATACCAAGCAATTATTACAGATGCCTTAAAAAAAGTTAAAGAGGGTACTCCTTTGTCGGAAGCTTTTTCTCAACACAAAGAAATTCCTGCCCTACTTACTCAAATGATTAAAGTTGGAGAAGAAACAGGGGAGTTAGGTAGTATTTTGAAATCTCTTTCTAAGTTCTACCAAAGAGAGGTTACTTCTGCTGTAGATACATTGGTGGGTCTTATAGAACCAGTGATGATTGTTGCTCTTGGATTGGGAGTGGGGTTTTTGTTGGCGGCAGTCCTAATGCCTATTTACAACATCGCTTCCGCCACCTAAAACTTCCAAAACTTGCGCATTTCGTTGTCGGAAGGATAAATGTGCTTGTCAATGTACCATATGTACATCTCCTCACCCATTCACCCTTCCTCCTAGAACTGCATCAAGTTTTGGAAGTTTTCTAGCATCTAACAACATTTTGCTATTTGTGTAAACTTTGGTCCAAAGAAAACATACAGCATCCAAATTTAAGGTTTTTTAGACTTCGAGATTGTGTAATTTCAGAGACTGCGGAGGTAATTAGTAATTAACGACATCTCACTCTTTAAGTTGTGACGAAATTATAAGAATGTGGAGCCCCACGGAAGCAATTAGAAAACAAAGGTAATATGAATAGCCCGAAGCGTTGTTTGAGCACAGGTAGTCCTGGCGAGTTCGCGAAAGGGCACAGTTCATATTACCCATCGTTTTCTTGATTGCTGAGTGAGAACAAAATCGTACCAACGATTTATGTGTGCTCCACATTCTTATAATTGAGGAACCTTTATCCACAGGGGTACTTTTATTCCCATAAGGCTGGACGTATAATGTATATATTCGTTTAGTAAAAACGGTAAACTCTCAATATAATATTATAAAGAGAGGAGCGGTCGAGTGGTAAAATTAGATTTATTTATAAGAAAAAGTTAATAATTTAAAAATTAATTATGTCAAAAAGATTCAACGGTTTTTCACGAGGTTTTACACTTATCGAGCTTCTAGTGGTTATTGCGATTATTGGTATTCTTTCATCAGTTGTTTTGGCTTCACTAAACACTGCACGTTCAAAAGGAGGGGATGCAGCTGTTAAGTCAAACCTTAACGGAACTAGAGCACAAGCTGAGCTAGTTTATGATAGTGCAAGTCCAAACAGTTACGCTGCTGTTTGTGTTGATCCAAACATCGTAAAAGCAGCATCTGCAGCAGCATCTGCTGGAGGAGTTACATGGACAGCTGTTGCAAGTAATGCCGCTGGTATGACTTGTACTAACTCAGCTACAACTTGGATGATTGCTATGCCATTGAAGAGTCAAAATGTAGTTAGTGGTTCATCAGGAACTGACTATTGGTGTGTAGACAACACAGGTACATCTAAAATCCAAGATGCAGCTCCACTGGTTGCCGCTACTGTTTGTTTATAATATAGATTTGATTTTACTTTCAAAAGACCACCCTCGGGTGGTTTTTTGTTAACAACTTGCTTTGGTGTAATTTTGTTGTGGTGTATAATATGTTTACTAATACTTTTTAAATAAATTTATGTTAAATAGAAACAATGTTGTTTTTTCAAGAGGTTTTACACTTATCGAGTTGCTAGTTGTTATTGCTATTATCGGTATTCTTTCATCAGTTGTCTTAGGGCAGCTAAATGTTGCTAGACAGAAGGGAAATGACGCACAAGCAAAATCTGCTTTTAAGAACTTGGCTGCTCCAGGACTTCTATTTTATGATGTCGGAGAGACTTATGCGGGTGTTTGTACCCATCAAGGCACGACAGCAGCTCCTGCTAAGTTTAACCAAATATGGGCAGCTGTTTCTGGTGCAGTTTGTAACAATGGAGCATCGGGTTATAGAGTGAGAGTTCAACTACAGCAACAAAATATTTTCAGTGGTAGCAGTGGTACAGACTATCTCTGTGTAGACGCAGCTGGCAATCCAAAAGTTCTAGATACAGACCCTGGAGGTGCAGCAGTTACTTGTCCTTAGTTCATAAGTTTCTTTTATTATGTTTCTTTAGAATGTATAATATTTATATGGATTTGTTATTTCTATCTTTAGTTTTCATTCTAGGAACATTGGTTGGTAGTTTTGTTAACGTTGTTAGCCTTCGTCACGGAACAGGTTTGTCATCTGCTGTAGGCAGGTCAAAATGTTTTACTTGCAACACTACTCTAAAATGGTTTGAACTTGTTCCAATAGTCAGTTTTGTTTTTCTAAAAGGTGAATGCAAAACTTGTAAAAGTAAAATATCTTATCAGTATCCACTAGTTGAGTTTTTGTTGGGAGTTGTTTTTGTTGGTGTTATTTTAAGACAGATAAGTCTGTGGCCACTATATAGTACTTTTGATAACGGCCTACTTTATTCATCACTACTTGCTGTGTATTATTTTGTTGTTTTCAGTATTCTATTTGCAATAATGATTTATGATTTTCATCATAAGATTATTCCAAACTTATTTGTATATTTGTTTATATTTTTGAGTACTTTAAAACTTTTGTTTTTTATTTATTTAAAATATCCAGATATATCCCAAATAGATCTTTTTGATTTAGCATCTCCATTTATTCTTTTTATATCTTTTGCTACTTTATGGCTGGTGTCTTCTGGTAGGTGGATAGGTTTTGGTGATGCAAAACTAGTTTTTGGCATAGGAGCACTTTTAGGTTTTGTATACGGCATAGGAGCTGTTGTTCTTGGTTTTTGGATAGGTGCAGTATGGAGTATACTTTTACTAGTAAGACAGAAGTTTTTTTCAACCGATATTAATCTGGGTATGAATTCAGAAATACCATTTGCACCTTTTCTGATTACAGGAACAATTCTGGTTTTCCTTTTTAGATTGGATGTAATGAATTTGTCTATGTTTTTAGGGATTTAAAAATTAAAAATGTTTAATATAAAAAAAGCTTTTACACTAATTGAACTTCTTGTTTCAATGTCAATAATTACAGTTATTTTAAGTGGGGTTTTATATAACTACGGAGGATTTAATGATAGTTTGGCAGTAAGTTCAGCGACTCAAGAAATGGCAATTACTATCCGCCAAGCTCAATCATATGGAATAAACGTTAAAGAATCTGGAGTTAATAGTGGACAGTTTAACTATGCTTATGGAATATATTTTAATACCCAGTCACCTAGTAGTTATGTTGTTTTTGTTGACTCAACTCCAACAAACAATATTTATGATGGAGCAGCGGAACTTATCGAAACTGTTAGTCTGAGAAATGGAGTAACTTTGAGAAGTATTTGTGACTCGACCACTTGTCCAGCTTCTGCTGTAACAGCTATGAGTGTTACTTTTATCAGACCAAATCCAGATGCCAGAATATATTTTCTAAATGGTTCAACAATAACTTCTGGACCTCTCACATATGGAAGAGTCGAGCTAAATTCTCCAAAAAACAAAAGAACATATGTTATTATTACAAATACTGGTCAGATTCTTGTTCAATAATATCTTGTAACTTTTAAAATGAATAAAAATAGTACTAAAATTAATAATGTTTTTAAAAATCTGAAGGGTTTTACTCTTATTGAAATAATGGTTTCCGTTTCTGTTTTTTCGGTTATAATGCTTTTGACTAGTAGTTCAATATATACTGTTTTTGATGCAAATAGAAAATCACAATCCTTACGGAGTGTGATGGATAATTTAAATCTATCACTTGAGTCAATGACAAGAACTATTCGTTTCGGAAAAGATTATCACTGCGATATAAATTTTGGAGACCCAGCTTTACCAAGAGATTGTGCTGGTGGTGCTAATTCAATCGCAGTCCTTGACTCAAATGGTACGCAAGTTCGCTATAGCTTTGATGCAGTCAATAGAAAAATAGTGAGGATTATTGGAGGTGTAAGTCAGGATGTAACTGGGTCAGATGTTACTATCACCATAGCAACATTTAGAGTTTTTGGTTCAACGCCATATATAGCTGGTGCAGGTACTTGTCCAGGTAGTAATGATTGTTTACAACCCCAAGTGATTATAGTCGTTAGTGGTTATTCTGGTGCAAAGGCAACTAGTCGATCTAGTTTTAATTTACAAACGACTATTTCACAAAGAATTTTTGACGCAAGATGAACAATATGAATTTAATTTTTAAAAAAAGTAATAGTATAGATTTAAACAAAAAAGGTTTTACTTTGATTGAAACTCTAGTCGCTATTAGTATTCTATCTTTATCTATTCTCGCTGGTTTTACAGCTGTTCAAAATGGTTTAAAAGCTTCTCTAACTGCTAAAAATCAAATAACAGCTTTTTATCTTGTCCAAGAAGCAATGGAATTTGTAAAAAATAAAAGGGATGAAAATGCTTTGATATACATAGATACAGGTGTAAGTAATTGGTTAAACGGTCTATCTCTTTGTGATGCAACATCATCATCAAGATATTGTCAAATAGATTCTACAGTAAATGCTGTTACGGCTTGCCCTGATGCAAATACATCTTGTAGTTTAATAAGAATACAACCTGACACTGGTCTACATGGTTATACTGGCTCTTGGACTGCCACAAACTTTAAAAGAGCTATTAGTTATCAGAGGAGTTCAACTAATGCAGATGAAGCCACTGTAACTATATGGATAAGTTGGACACAGGGTGCACAGACAAAAACTTTCCAAGTAACTGAAACCTTGTTTAATAGATTACAATAATATGTCTAATTTTAATAACAAAAAAGGGTTTACATTGCTTATAGCAGTTGTGGTTACAGGAATGTTACTTATTGTTAGTTTTGCCGTTGTTAATGTTGCCGTAAAACAACTAGTTATTGCAAATTCTAACGAGGAATCACAGCACGCTTTTTATGCAGCTGATAGTGGAACAGAGTGTGCGGTTTACTGGGATCTTAGAGCAATTGTTCCTCCTGCGTTTTTAAACCTATCTGCTGCTCCAAATATAAATTGTGGGGGTGGTCCAGTAATCACTACTGGCTATATCTATGGCACTGCAACTACAACTTTCAGGATTAATTATCCAAAAGGATGCGCGGAGGTTAGAGTAGGAAAACATACAATTGGTGGTAGCGTTTTAACTATAATTGATTCTAGAGGGTATAACACTTGTGATGTAGGAGCTACAAGAAAACTAGAAAGAGCAGTAAAGCTCTCATATGAAAGTTCAGGTGCTGCTGCTGGTGGAGGAGGAGGGAGTGGTGGACCAATTGTAACTGGGACAATAGGTAATGACAGTACAGCTGGGGCAGCTGCAAATAGTGGAAGTACGGGTTACATAGTGGGCACTAGATTTTCAATGCCGAATGAGAACGGAACTTTAACATCTATTTCGGTTTATATTGAAGCAGAAGTTGCCTTAGCTCCAAATAATCAATTCCAAGTTGCAATATATTCAGATAATACCGGAAATCCTGGAACTTTATTAGCGAATTCTGGTAGTGTCACTATTAATCCAGATAATTGGAATACAGTTCCAATGAGCGCAGTTGGTTTAGCTGCAAATAGCATTTATCATTTAATGTACAAGACGAATTCAATTGATGGGAATGATAATAACATGTATTATGCAGGTGGCGGGGGAGCCAACCAGTTTCATTGGAATATACATACTTACGGTACTACTTGGCCAAATACAATAAACGGAATTAATGGGGGTAACAGTAATATCGGCTCAATTTACGGCACATATACTGTTCCTTAATCCTCTAAGGTTTAATCATTTTTTTTGCTATAATGGGTCAAATATGAAGACCTATAAAGAAACCAAAGATCGCTACAAAAAGCTCAAAGAGTCTGTTAAAAAACACGGGTTTCTTTATCACACACTAGACAAGCCAGAAATATCTGATGAGGCGTATGATTCTCTAGTTAGGGATATAGAGAAAATAGAAGAAGGCTATCCAGAGTTGAAAACTAAAGATAGTCCGACAGAAAGAGTCGGCGGGGAGCCCTTAAAGGAGTTTACAAAAGTTGAGCATGGAACAAGACAGTGGTCCTTTGATGATGCTTTTACTTTTGAAGATTTGCAAAAATGGGACACAAAAACTAAAAATTTTATAAGTAAAGCTGGTCAAGGTGCTGAGAAAATTGAATATTGTTGTGAATTAAAAATAGATGGTCTAAAAGTTATATTAACTTATGAAAATGGAAAGCTCGTTCGTGGTGCGACTAGAGGGGACGGAAAAATAGGAGAAGACGTTACAAATAATGTAAAAACAATCAAAAGTGTGCCACTCGAACTCAATAAAAAAGTTTCTATAACAGTTGTCGGTGAAATATGGATGAG
>Ga0163144_10018798_pt1 | contig 13947 bp, 7 predicted proteins | sample OliLak19BULKMAT1_FD_123175 | JGI IMG/M metagenome (GOLD analysis project Ga0163144, IMG submission 123175) | Freshwater microbial mat bacterial communities from Lake Vanda, McMurdo Dry Valleys, Antarctica - Oligotrophic Lake LV.19.BULKMAT1 | ecosystem: Environmental > Aquatic > Freshwater > Lake... | reverse complement strand
TGAAACAGCACCGCCAACAAAGCCCGCTCCATCAGCATTGATAGTATGCCCTGCCGCAATCGTAAGTGTACCCGTTACTGCTATAGCTACCACACCGCCAACAGTGCCATTCCATGCTACTGCGGTAATACTGGTCGGTGTACTTGCACTTGCAGCACTTCTTTTGAACCTAACCAACTGGATTCTGCCCGTTGCTGTGCTATAAGTGCGGCTGATGGCACTCAAAGTGATGTTAAGTCCTGCAACGGCTGTAATATTTCTAACTTCATAAATTCCTGCATTACCCAGGGAAGAAATAGTTCCATAGCTTATTGTATTGGTAACATCAATCGTTGCCCCTTTCATCTGAATAAGTAGCACTTGGTCGCCTACTACAAAACTGCCTATGCTAGGCGTAATAGTAGCCACATTGCCCAATATAGTGCTAACAGCTCTGTAGTCGCCCGCAGCCATTGTAGAGAGTTGGGCTGTGGCAAAGTGATGACTCACAAGTAAAATTAGCATACTACAAACTTTTGTGAGTAATAGCGTATTTTTTAGTAAATAGTTATTTTTTCTAATTTTTGAATGCTCCATATCTTATAAATATCTGATGCAAACTATGCAGAGCAAAAATAGGGAGTTTTTTTATAGCAATAAATTTATTCAATACAAATTGTATTATTTTTATTTTTTATAACTTAAAATGATAAAAAAATTGTACTATAATCATAAATACATATTCATTAAGCAACAATATAGTTTTTAATTTTTTGGAGAAATTAAAAAAGCAAAGTTCTCCATTTGTATTCAAATGAAGAACTTTGCTTAAATAATTGTTATCTTCCCCATATTAGCTAAGATGCTGTTTCATCAATAGAAACTTCCTGCTTGAGAATTTTTACCTTTAGTTCCTCTTCTCCTTGCACAAAATCAGCTAAAATAGTGTCCCCCATTTGCATCTCTCCTTTGATAAGCTCCTCTGCAATAGGGTCTTCTAAGTATTTTTGAATAGCCCTGTTGAGTGGTCTTGCGCCGTATTGTGAGTCGTAGCCTTTTTCTGCCAAAAAGTCTTTTGCAGACTCTGTAAGCTGAATCTTGAAGCCCAAATTATGTATTCTGCCAAACAGCTTGCCAAGCGAAAGGTCTATTATCTGATGAATATGCTCTCTTGACAGCGAGTTGAACACAATGACATCATCTAAACGATTGAGAAACTCTGGTGAAAAAGTTTTCTTCAAGGCATTTTGAATGGTATTTTTAGTCAGTTCATCTACGTTGTTGCGCTTTGTTTGCGTGTTAAAGCCGATGCCCAAGCCAAAATCCTTCAAATCTCTCACGCCAATATTAGAGGTCATAATAATAATGGTGTTTCTAAAATCTACACGCCTGCCCAGACTGTCCGTAAGTACGCCATCATCAAGGACTTGCAAGAGAATATTATACACATCGGGGTGTGCTTTTTCTATCTCGTCAAGTAGCACTACGCTGTAAGGTTTCCTACGAATTTTTTCAGTAAGTTGCCCTCCCTCTTCGTAGCCTACATATCCCGGAGGCGCACCTATTAGGCGAGAGATAGAGAATTTCTCCATGTACTCGCTCATGTCTATTCTGACAAGCGAATCTTCCTTATCGAAAAGGTAAGTAGCTAAGGCTTTTGCCATTTCGGTTTTGCCTACCCCTGTTGGTCCTAAGAAAATGAAAGAACCAATTGGTTTCCTTGGGTCTTTTAGCCCTGAGCGTGTGCGTTGAATAGCTTTGGTCAGTTTTTTCAGTGCTTCGTCCTGCCCAATGATTTTTTTGCCTAAGTCTTCATACATTCCAAGCAATTTTTGCCCTTCATTCTGACCTACTTTGCGCACAGGAATACCAGTAATCATAGCAACTACTTCAGCAATGTTATCCTCTATTACAGGATAAACCGTTTTGCGTGTTTCATTTTCCCACTTTGTTTTGGCATTTTCCAGCTGCTCTATTAGCCGCTTTTCTCTATCACGTAGCTGTGCCGCTTCTTCGTACTTTTGGCTTTTAACTACTTGATTTTTAAGTTTCTTGATATTTTCAATCTGCTCTTCCAACTTCGTAATATCTTCTGGCACATGGATATTGCTAATGTGTACCCTTGCCCCTGCTTCGTCCATTACATCGATGGCTTTATCGGGCAGAAACTTATCAGTAATATAGCGGTCTGAAAGTTTCACACAAGCCTCCAAAGCCTCATCATCATATTTGACATGGTGATGTTCTTCGTATTTGACTTTGATGTTTTTGAGAATCTCGATAGTTTCCTCTACCGAAGGTGCGTCTATCATCACCATTTGAAAGCGGCGAGCAAGTGCGCCATCTTTTTCGATGTATTGGCGATATTCGTCAATAGTAGTTGCCCCGATACATTGAATGTCGCCTCTTGCAAGTGCAGGTTTGAACATATTGGCAGCGTCCAAAGAGCCAGAAGCACCGCCCGCACCTACAATGGTATGGATTTCGTCAATAAACAGAATTACTTCTGGTGCTTTTTCCAACTCATTCATAACGGCTTTCATGCGCTCCTCAAACTGACCTCTGTACTTTGTGCCAGCAACCAAAGATGCCAAGTCAAGTGTTACGACTCTTTTTCCAAAAAGTACGCGCGACACTTTTTTCTGGACAATCCTCAGGGCAAGTCCTTCAGCAATAGCCGTTTTGCCAACGCCGGGTTCTCCTATGAGGATAGGATTATTTTTTTTGCGGCGGCTCAAAATTTGGGCTACCCGCTCTATTTCTTTTTCTCTACCAATGATGGCATCAAGCTTGTCTTCTTCCGCCATTCTGGTCAAATCTCTACCAAAATTATCCAATACAGGGGTTCGAGATTTTTCATTGGTACGAGGGTTATTACCCTCGCGACTACCTCCGCCAAACATTTTCGCAGAGTCTTCTGGGTCATCTTCTGTATCAGGACCAGCCACAGGATTTTGCAAATGATACTCTAATAAGTTTTTCACTGTCTCGTAGTTTACATCAAATTTGTACAATATCTGTGTTGCCAGATTGTCCTCATCACGCAAAATAGAAAGAAGCAAATGCTCTGTGCCTATAATAGGGGCATTGAATATCTTTGCTTCCAGATAGGTTATTTTCAATACTTTCTCTGATTGGCGTGTGAGAGGAATGTTATTGAGGTTCTTGATGTTGTAGTTCGCTGTACTTTTGGTATTACGTTCTATGATTTCTTTTAGCTCCTGCAAAGAAACACTCAACTTCTTCAATAAGATGATAGCTACCCCTTCGCCTTCGCGAATCATGCCGAGCAGTAAATGCTCCGTACCGATATAGTCGTGCCCTAAACGCAACGCCTCTTCACGGCTCATGGCGATTACTTCTTTGACTCTGTTTGAGAATTTTGCTTCCATTGATGACATAAGGCTTTCTTTATTTTTATCCTAAATATACGGATTTTTATTAACAACCAAAAATTTAACGTTTTTTAAATAATTCCCTGCCTGATTTCCTATACAAAATAGCAAATCAATAATACTCAAATTGCCTACAAATGAGTTGCCAAAAATTTGTTGATATGTGGGCAAACCATCTGTTATTAATTGATTATCAGCTACAAACACATTTCTAAGGTCTAAAATCTCTTTGTCATAGCTTGCCTTGTAAACTGACGTAATGTCGATAGTTGGATTTGCTCTTAAATATTTAAGACACAATGTCAGTATTTCTATATTCAAATCCAACAAAAACTCATGTTTTTTTAAAATAATTTGTTCGAAATCATCTATAAAAATATCAAAAAAAGGAGATTTACTATAGGCTGATTTGAGTGCGCGCACATGAATATTTTGCCAGCGTTGGCTATAATCTATACGTATTTCCTGTGTAAGTGCAGCCAAAGGTGCTTTTAGTACAGGAATACTTAGCCTATCTACTTTATTTGCCGCATTTACATAACAACGATTTCTATAGCTTTGTTTTATATAATGCTCTTTTCCTTCCAATAAAATACTATCCTCACCCAAAATAGCTGCAAAATAATAAATACAAGGGAAATAATGAGACTCTATGACTATCATTTCAATAAAAGAATTTAAGATTTTTAAAATTTCGCTAAAAAGTTCAGTACTTTTGAGCAAAGATGTCATCTTTTTCATTAGAAAATGCAAAAAAATTTACAACTTGCAAGTCAATTAGCAAAATTAAAAGCAAAACCCAAAAATTAGAGGATAAATAAAAGGTAATCATCTAAGTAGTTATGAGTTATAAGTTATGAGTTATGTTTATTTAAGTTGCGCATTATAAAGGATTTACAAAAAAACATAAACTAATTTTTATCACCTACTTAAATTTAAAATAGAAGACTATGGAAATCAAAACTCATGCACCTCATACTCAAGTACCTCGAATTGGTATTACTATGGGGGACTTCAACGGCATAGGAACGGAAGTGATAATGAAGGCATTACAAGACCCTCGCATCTTGCGTATGTGCATACCTGTAATATACGGCTCTGGAAAGGCATTGGCAAAATATAAAAAATTATTAAATGTAGAAAGTTTTATCTACCACCAAATAGGCGATGGGATAATTCACGATAGGAAAATAAATGTAGTAAACTGCTGGGACGAGGTATTTACGGACATCAACCCCAGCGAGGTGTCGGAAGAGGCAGGCAAGTGTGCGTTCCTCTCTTTGGCAAGGTCATCAGAAGACTTAAAAAATGGACTGATTGATGGTGTGGTAACTGCCCCTATTAATAAGCATAATATCCAAAGTGCTGATTTTCAGTTTGCAGGGCATACTGAATACTACGCCTCACAATTTGCCCAAGACGATTCGCTGATGTGTATGATTTCCGAAAGGCTAAAACTTGCTACCCTCACAGGGCATATTCCCTTGAATAAAGTGGCTGAAAAACTCACCAGAGAGTTTGTAATCAAGAAGTTAAACCTTTTGTTGAACGCCTTGAAATATGATTTTGGGATAAGCAAACCAAAAATTGCTGTGCTGGGACTAAACCCCCATGCGGGCGAGCAAGGACTGCTTGGCGTGGAGGAAAGTACCGTTGTAGAGCCTGCTATCAAGCATTTGCGAGAGATGGGACACTTGATTTATGGCACATTCCCCGCCGATGGATTTTTTGGCTCTATGCACTACCGGCAGTTTGATGCCGTAGTTTCTATGTACCATGACCAAGGGCTGATACCCTTCAAAATGCTCTCTTTTGAAGACGGTGTGAACTATACCGCAGGGCTTTCTATTGTGCGCACTTCCCCCGACCACGGTACAGCTTACGACATTGCAGGGAAAAATATTGCAGATGAATCTTCTATGCGTGCGGCTATCTTCTTGGCTTGCGAAGTAATAAAGCAGAGAAAAGAAAATAGAAAAGCCAAAGAAGAAAAAAGTGTCAATAGGGAAAAATATGTTTTCGAAATAGAAAAATAAATTGCTCATTATGAAGATATTAAACTTGGCTTGTGTTTTTATGCTGATTTCCTTTTCTGGGCATACCCAAGGGCTGACTGATTTTCTTTTCTCTATCCAAGACGAAATTAAACTCGGCAGACAAGTAGCAGATGAGGTGGAAAAAGACCCCAAAAACAGGGTATTGGACGAAAAAAAGTTCCCAAAAGCGTATGCACACTTGCGTAGAATTACGAATAATATTCTCAATTCGGGGCAGGTGAAGTACAAAAATGAATTTGTTTGGCAGGTGCGCATCATTCAAAACGATACTATTCTCAATGCTTTTTGCGCACCTGGTGGCTTTATTTATGTTTATACAGGCATTATTAAATTTTTAGATAATGAAGACCAATTTGCAGGCGTAATGGCACACGAGATAGCACACGCTGACCGCCGACACGCTACCAATAACCTGATAAAAATGCACGGGCTAAACCTTGTGATGCAGTTGGTTTTGGGCAGAAGCAGTAGTGGTCAGATGGCACAAATAGCAGGAAATTTGCTCGGATTAAAATTTAGTCGTAGCCATGAAAACGAGGCAGACGAATACTCTGTAGTTTATCTTTGCAACACAAGGTATAGGTCTGATGGAGCGGCAGGTTTTTTTGAAAAAATGCAGAAATTAGGTAATGCTGGGCGAACACCTGAATTTTTGAGTACGCACCCCAACGCTGAAAATAGGGTGCAAAATATCAAAAATGTAGCAAGCCAGCGCAAATGCAAAATTAATGCGTCCAAAGATGTTACATACCAAGCATTTAAGAAAAGTTTGCCTCAATAATTCAAAGATGTCATCTTTTTCGGAAAGATGACATCTTTAAAAAAAAGCAATCAATTTGTAGTATAACAGTTCATACAAGATGAAAAAACGCCATTTATCCCTTTTATTTTATCTATTTGCTTGTCATTTAGCCTTTTCGCAAGAAGTTACCCAAATTGGTTATGTCCAGTCAGGTAAGGCTTCCTACTACTCTGACGACCGCAAAGGAGTCGCTACTCGGAGCGGTGAGCGATACGACCCCACAGCTTTGGAAGCGGCTCATGCCACAATAGCATTCAATAGTTTGGTGAAAATCACTAACTTAGACAACGGAAAGCAAACCGTGGTAAGGATTAATGACCGACCTTTTGCCAATGAAAGAATCATAGATATGACTAAAACGGCAGCAGACGCACTGGGAATGACTGAAAAAAAAACAGTGATAGAGGTAAAAATAGAACTCATTCAGCTTGGCGTAGCTCGCAATAATGCGCGTGAAATCTTGGCAGATGCCTACCGCCGCATCGCTACCCAACCATCGCAGGAAATAGAGGAAATAACAAAAGAAGAGGAAATTTCGGCAAGATATGAAGGAACAACGCCCGCAAATGAAGAAATGGCGGAAGAAATTATTGAAAAACCTGAAAAAAAACCTGTCAAAGTCAAAAAGAAAGAACTTAGTGCAAAAAAAATCGTTGAAAACAAAAAGAATAAAGGTGTTATTTCCGCAAACGGAAACCCTGTAGCCAAAAATAAAGACAAAGTAAATTTTGACCCAACGCATACTTATACTACTGATGGCGAAAAAGTAAGCCCTGATGGGTTCGGGGTGCAGATTGGCTCTTATGATGAAGCGGGGAAAGCACTCAAGCAAGTGCCAACCTTAGAAAAATTAAAATTGGGACAGGTGTATGTGCAGGCGGGCTGGGCAGGTGGCAAGAAAACGTATCGTCTTTTAGTAGGCAATTTCAAAACAAAAGACTTAGCCCAAAAAGCATCTGAAAAAATAAATAAAAAAAATTATAAGTCCTTTCCAAAAAAACATTTTGACTAATGACTAAGCAAAGTATTTTATTCTTACTCCTTGCTGTGCTGTTTATCAGTGCAGACGACCTTGAGCAGCCCTACAACCGCATAGGCTACGCCCAAGAAGGCAATGCCTCTTACTATGCAGATAAGTTTCATGGCAGAAAGACCGCAAATGGCGAAATTTATGATATGTACGACATGACTGCCGCCCATCCACGCATCAAATTTAATACAAAAATAAAAATTACAAACCTCAAAAACGACAAAACCGTTATTGTCAGAGTAAACGACAGAGGTCCCTACTCGGCAGGTAGAATTATAGACATCTCGAAGGCAGCCGCCAATGAGCTGGACATGATACGCTCAGGAGTAATTCTTGTAAAAACAGAAATTATTGACGTAGAAAAATTTCCTGTCATTGTGAAAAAAGAGGAGAAAATAGAAATCGAAAAAACAAAGGGAAAGGAAGTTATTGTTTCTAAAAAAAGCGACAAAGACACAAAGCAAAAAACAAAAGTCGGTCGGGTATTAGGCAAGATTTTTAAGAAAAAAGAAGCAAAACAAGAAGACCCAAAGCAAGGCAAAAGCACTCAAGAAAAGTCTAAAAATAGCGAAAATTCTGAGAAACAAACTTCTGAGAAACAACCTATTGAAAAAGCATCACCTGTCAAAGAAGAGGTGAAACCCGTAGTTGTTGAAAATAAAACAAGTACGCCAAATAATCCTAAAAAAGGAGGCGTAATAGACAAGCCGCAGCAACAAGTAAAAGCAAAAAATAATGAGGAAAAGTTTGCAGGAGTGAGTACCTACAGCCTTTGGGGAACAGTAAAGCACGCTGACGGCTTTGGCATACAAATTGGCTCTTTCGCAACGGCAGAAAAGGCTTTAGAAAAGGCAAAATTGGTCTATGAAAAAGGCTTTAAAGACATATTTATCCAAACGGGCTGGGCTGGGGACAAGCGAATTTTCCGCATACTGGTTGGGGAAGGCTCAAGCGAAACAATAGCCGCCATCATTCCCAAACTCAAAGAATCGGGCTACAGCGGCTTTGTGAAACAGCACTATTAGTATTTTTTTATTTTAACCAAGTCGCTTTGGTTTTGTCTATCTTCTTTCCTGTTTTTTCTAACTTTCCTATGTCTTCTCTGACAAGTAACTTGAGAGAAGATTTATTTGCTTTGTCATTTCTGACTTCTTGCTGATATGCTTTCTTTGCTTGCTCGTACCTATTGGTAAGAAGATACACAAGTATTTGATTTACATACAGTTTTCTATGCGTTTTGTCCAATTCCAAACCACGATTGATAGATTTTTCGGCTTCTATAAATTCCTTATCGGATAGCTGTAGCCAAGCCAATTCGCTATAGATTTTTGCGGCATTTTTAGCGTCTTCATTAGAAGTTGATTTTATGTTTCGGAAAATATGCTCATAGACTTCTGTGGCTTGGGTAAGGCTTGCTTTTTTGAATTTGCCTTCTTCTGCAAAAAAGTTTGCATATTTTCTCATTTCGCTTGCGCTACTATTGAAAATCATTTTTGTATTTGCTTTCCTATCGCCTAAGGCAAGATTCGCATTTTTTAAGGTACTTAATGCCTTTGGCGTTTGCTGTATTTTTAGAGATTTTTCTGAAAGTGTTTTTAATCCTTTCCAGTAGCTCAAAGAATCAGCCCTATTTTTGGACTTTGCAAGTTTTTCTTGAGCTATGTGGTCTATGTAATATTCCAGCTCGTCTGTATCTTTGGTTTTTAGCATTAGACCGACATCATACTTTCCTTTTTGTCGCTCTTCGACTTCTACCAGCCCGACTACACCTTCAGACATTCTATTTATTTTTAGAGCTTTTTCGAGTAATTGTTTTGCGTAGCCAAGCCGCTTTCCCTGTGGCACGCCGCTAATAGGCACGTCAGTATCCATATAGTATAGCCCTGCGTCATTGAGGTCTGCGGCATTTTCCAAAGATAATAGTGTTTTGAAAGAGATAGAAGCACCTGCATATAGGTAATTGGTAAGTGAAAAATTAGCAATTTTATCAGACCGTAGCCACGCTGCTTGGTCTTGAGGTATTCCCCATAAAATAACGGAACTGACAACATAATTATCTTCGGCTTCTTCCTCATCACTGCTGCCATCTGTTTTTCTACTTTGCGAAATATTAAAGAAATCTTTTTGGTTAAAATCGTGTGTTCCCGAAGTGAGAATTTTCGTGCCATCGGGAGAGAAAACGGCATTTTTTACCTTATGAGCCACATAAGTATGGAGTTCCTCTCCACTCATATTCCATATCCTTGCCGTATAATCATCACTCCCTGTGAGTATGTAATTATTTTTTGGCGAAAAAACAACGGTATTTATTTTTTGATAATGCCCTACAAGTGTAGCAATTTCATTGCCATTAAAATCCCAAATTTTAGCGGTTTGGTCTTCGCTTGCCGTTGCTATGTAGCGACCGTCATCTGAAAAACTTATGTCAGTAATCAGGTCAGTATGCCCTTTGAGCGTATGCAATAATTTGCCTTTGATACTCCAAATTCTCGCTGTAGAATTACTTTCGCCATTTTCATTGTTGGCTGTAGTAACGAGGTATTGATTATCTTTACTAAGAAATACTTGGTCGGCGGCATCCCTGATAAGGGCTATTTTTTCGCCTGCTTTGTTCCAAACTTCTATGGTATCTGCCCAAAATTTAATGATATGCTGCCCATTAGGAGAAAGTTTGGAAGAAAAGTTATTTTCAGGAACAGCCAACGTCAATAAAACACGCTGGTCAAAATCAAGCAAACGAAGACTATCGGATAGCTTGAGTATTGCTCGATTATTGAAATAAATGGAGGTAGGTAGCGTATCGGATAAGTCTATGTCTTTCTTCTCAAAAGTGCCATCATCATGTATCTGCCAATCTTGCATGATATTGCTACCTTGCATATTTGTAAAAAACTCTTTGCCATTGGCTGAAAAAGAAAGATACTGAAAATAGTTATTTATTTCCCCATAAAAGATTTTGTAATTATTTTGCAAATCCCAAAATTTAATACCATTGTTTTGATTTACAGTTAGCAAATACTTGCCCTTAGGAGTAAGTGCCATAAAATCAATCGAGCTACTTTCCTCAAAAGCTCTGACAGGCAAAATATATTCTTCTTCATCATTGGCATAGTATTCTTCTATTTTGCTCACTTCATATTGCTTAATTACTTTGTTTTTGTGTGCGGTAAAAAGCATTTTGCTATCAGCAGAAAACTGTACTTTGCACACTGCACTTTCGTTTTCTTTCCACCACGCCAGTATATCGCCTTTGGTACTGTATAGGTACGTATAGTTTCCATCATAGAGCAACGTAAACTTTGTACCATCAGGCGAAAAACTTAGATTAGAAATATTTATTGCCTCGTATTGCTGTACATAATTCATTTTCCCGTTCGTTGTATTCCAACTTTGCAGCTCGTTATTTGGATTATCTTCGTCATCAGTTTCCACTTGTAATGATAGTAGCATCGTTTCCCCATCAGGTGAAAATACTACTTGCTTGATGTTTTGATTTGAGCTTACTTTGTGTTGGTAAAACGGCTTGCCTTTGAAGTCTATCAGTTTTACAGTGGTGTTATCGATATTAACATAAAATCCTTTGCCATTGGCTAAAAACCCTGCTACTTGAGTTATGCTTTCGGCGGTTTGGTCTTTGAAGAACATAATTTGCTTGCCATTCATGTCCCAAATTCTGACGGTTCGGTCGCTTCCTAATGTGAGTATTTTTCTGCCATCTGGCGATAGGTCAAAATCATCAATTTCTTGGTTGTCCATTCTAAAAATTTCTTTACCCGCTAAATCTTTGATAATCAGATTGGAAGATTCATCTAAGAAAAGTATTTTATTTCCTTCTTCAGAAACGCATATTTTAGGGTTTTTAAATTCTTGCTTCCAGTGCTTGCTATAAAAATTGCTTGTTGCCAATATTTCTAACAGCTTTTCTGTCATGGAGTTATCATCAGCATTTTTGGATAAACTATCTGCCCTTGCTGCCAATCGAAGAGACATCGTCATATCTTTACTCTGGATTGCCAACGTCATAAGTTGGCTTGCTTCCGCCCGTTCTTGGGCTTGGGAGGCCCTGCTTTTGAGAACCAACGAGCGAATAGAAAACCCAATAATAGCCACAATGCTTGCTATGAAAGCGACTGTTCTCCAAAACTTTTTTCGTTTATTTTCCTCTCTGCGATGCTGACTATCTTTGATAAACGCCTGCTCCGCATCTGTCCAAAATCTCATACCCTTTCCGCCATCTTCTACTATGCTCAGTTCTCTTTCATCTAAAAGGCTTCTATTTTTGTCTTCGGGTACGTAGTTTGGAATTTTATTTTCTAATAGCCGCAAAGCCTTCTGTGCGGGATACATGGATTTGCGGTATTTCTCTCGGATAATCAGTGCGAGTGCATCATGCGCCAGCTCCGTTCTATTCCCCAAATCCACTAATAAGTACAGTTCTTTTGCTTTTCTTAATACTTCATCTAATGTTTTGGCTTTGTGGGCGTAGCGTTCTTTGAGTTTGTCTATACTTTGTGTTTCTGCCGTACCAAAAGGCGTAGTGTGCTGCATCAGAATATCTAAGACCAAGCCTGATGCTTCTGCTTTTGGATTCCATTCCCGTAGCTTAAGCATTTGCTCATTTACAAAATCGTCCATAATCAAGCCTGCTTTCTTAAAATCTTGGTACTTTTGAATCGTAAAAAATCGTGTGCCTGAGCTTTCTGGTTCGCAACTTCTCCACATTTTCGTCAGTGTCATTTGCAAAATAGGGGCTGTAGTAGCGTTATGGTCTTCGAGCAAATCATCGGCTATGATTTCTGCCAAGCCATTTTCAATACTCACTTGGTAGGTTCTCTTAAGTCTATCGTTTGTGGTGAATCCTTGAATTATTTCTATGATTTCATTACGCGTCAAATTATCTATAAAGACCTTGTGCTGAGGTATTTTGTGCCATTTGAACCACTCCTCAAAGTCAGGCAGGTATTCCTTCCGGTAGCCCAAGAGTAGTTTTCCTTTGGGAAGGTTACTCAAATCATCAAATATTTTTTTGATTTCTTGCAAGAAATTATCAATTTCTCCTTCCCCAATATTTATCCTTGTCCCTTCGTCAAAATCTCCTCCCATGACCATTGGGCGGGTATAGCACTCCTCTATATGGTCAAGCATAATGATGAGCGGTTTTCCGTTTGCTTGCTCTATCTCTTTCCATCTATCGAGCAAGCGACTACCACTTGCTTTTTGGGTAGTTGGGCTATTATTCTCTGTTTCCGCAGCCAATGCCAAGTCCTCTATGAACTTGAAGATAGCACCTTGCAGCATCAAATCTGACTTTTCGGCTAACATTCTCAACTCTTTGATGAGCAATGTTTTTGCTTCTTGGTTGGGGATAGCGGCTACATTGTTTGTTGCTATACCTTCTGCAACGACTTGCTCCTCGAAAGTTTCGGGAGTAGCGTTATTTTCTGCGGTAGGCTCTGCGGGCTTAAAAGCACTTTCTATAAAAAGGTCAAAAGTAATGGGCTTTTGCTCATATACTTCTACTTGTGCCGCTTTGAGTAAGTTTTCCTTTTCTGCTTCTATGATTTGGGCTTCCTCTTTGATACCTAAGCAATCTTTGAGCGTGCCTAAAAGCCCCCTATCTTGAATCCGTTTTTTGTAAATGACTGTATGTGAGTGTTCTAAGCGAGGTCTTAGCCCTGCATCAAATATAGACGATTTGCCCACGCCCGACTGACCGTAAATAGAGATGATAGAAGTAGAATTTTTATCAGTAATTCTATTGTATAAATCTCTGATATACATAGACCTACCAAAAAAAACTTCGGATTCCTCACGGCTATAAGACATGAGAAACTTGTAGGGCATTTCAGGCAAATTATAGGTTTTAGGAATTTCGGGCAAGCCAAATAAGGGATTATTCACTTCGGCGGGCAGGTTAAACTCTTTCACTATTTCTGCACCCTCCCGAATGAGCAGTTCCCAAGGAAAGCGTTCATCTATCATTTGTTTTGCCGCCTCTTTGCGATACAGTCCACGCGTATTTCCTTCCCCTTTTTTGATTTTTATTTCATCAACGGCTGCATTCCACGCCCTATCAAGGGTCATACCTTGAGCAATTCCTTTGTAAAAACGAATAGACAAATCAGTGGCTACATCATCACTAATGGCATTGGAAGTACCTATAACGGCAGGAATACCCGCTTGCATTAGTTCTACTGACTGCTGATGCGTAGAACAGCCATTAAAAAACACCAACTTCAAGCCCTTTTGCTTGGAAAAAAAAGAAACTAAGCCCCCCCCTTGGGCTACAGCATGAGAGCCGTCAAGCTGCTCTAACAAAAGTTGGTAGCCATCTGCATGACCGCCGTAGTGCAGGATAGCAATGCGGTCTCGATAGCGGTCGTCTTGGAAGGTATCTAAAATATTTTCGATGGTTGCGTTGGCTCGCTCTACCACCTCGCAAAGTCTTGCTTGGACGGCAGGTAGCAAGGCTTTGCGGACGCCGTCTAACTCTTGCGGTAGGTTGCGAAGGTAGCGAGCATTGTCGACTTTGTCGTTGGCAAAAGCTAAAAATATAACAGGAATTTGCATAGGTAATACGCTAAACAATTTGAAAAACAATTCTTTGAGGTAAAATTATAAAAAATTGACATTAACACTAAACTTTTTGTTTTTTTTATGCGTACATACTTAGCTGTACGGTAT
>Ga0163144_10018797_pt1 | contig 13947 bp, 10 predicted proteins | sample OliLak19BULKMAT1_FD_123175 | JGI IMG/M metagenome (GOLD analysis project Ga0163144, IMG submission 123175) | Freshwater microbial mat bacterial communities from Lake Vanda, McMurdo Dry Valleys, Antarctica - Oligotrophic Lake LV.19.BULKMAT1 | ecosystem: Environmental > Aquatic > Freshwater >... | reverse complement strand
TGGCGAAATTCCAATGGCCGTAACTTTAGATATATATATGGCTGAGCGTAAAGTTACTGGCATTGAATTCGTGAAGAACAAAGCCCGCTTAGCACAGCTAAAAATGAAGGGTGTAAAAGATCCTGATCGAGCCTTGGGTTTTATACATTACATTGAGGAAAAAGCATCTGGTTACGAGTGTAAAGTCTTATTGGTAAAAAATTCAGATATTGAAAAAGAACAGAAAAAATACGAAAATCAAGGGTACTTTGTCCGTTTAGATGGACAAGGTGACAAAAAAAACAAAACGTACATGCGCATTAGCAAGGACATTCCATTTCAATTTGACATGCGGAATGCGTATGGTGTTGTGCAACTTTTGAAAGCTCAGAATGATCCAGTGGAATTTTTTGAACGGTTAAGGAGTCTGGGTTACAAAATAACAGGTCACGATTTTAGTGTATATTCTGACGGCGTCAAAGAGTTTTTAGATAGCCCGGATATTTTATCGCTTTTGAAAAAACTACAGGCTGCGGGTGGCAAGGTTACTCTCCCCAAAAATCAATATTTATTTAACGGTAGCTACGAAGGCCGTGATTTCCTTACTTTTGCGGAAACTGAAGAAAAAGATGGTAAACTAGACGAAACTACCCTTAAAAATCTTTCCACCATATCCGAGATAATCGGCCATCCTATTGAAGTAAAGTCAATAAGAACCTGGCATGAAATAGCGGGTGACTCGGAGACCATGGAATTGCTTTTATTGGCGCGAGACAACGGAAGCAAATTTTCGGAATATAACAATAAAAACTTGGTAAATAACCTAAAAAATTACAAGAACAACGGTGTAGCTGGCGATATAGTTGCTTTGGTCAAAGAAGGCTTTGACCCAAAGGGGTTCGGCTTAGATCAAATGGGATCTTCCCATATTGCTTATTCTGACGTTGTGAATGCCGTACGGGAATTAAAAGTTAACCCTGATTTTAAAAATTTTGTGTTAAAAGTCGCCGCTGAATTTGATATACAGCCTACTACCAACCCTGATTATTTCAAAAAATTTCATATTTGCTTTTCTCGTCCGAACGAGGCTTTGGATTTGCTTCGTGCAGCTAAAGAGTTTGGTATACTAGGTCCAGGCCAATGGAAGGAACATGTATTGGAACGAATTTTTCAAAATTCGGACGCTTCCCAAACGGTTATTCAACCCGGTTTTTCCTATTTTCTTGCTGCGGCTAAACAAGCCGGATATGAACCCATAGAAAAAGATTTGTTCCCTTGGGCTAACTCCCATAGTCCGTTAATTGATTCCTATAAAGATGCTGATTTTAAGGTAAGAATTAGTAAACAAAAAAATATCGAGTTGGCTAAGTATATAAATCTTTTCGGATCCCCAAGTTGGGAGTATGTCCTCCCAGCTTTCAGAGACTTAACTGAAATTCCTGACGCCCTGCAAGTCCTTAAAAAGCTGAAAGAAAAATTTGGTTACCGCTGCAGTGCCACTAACGGAGATGATGTGAGAAATTCAATATTCCTGCTCCAAGATAAAGAAAGTGTAGAAGGGTTATTGAAACCAGAAACAGAAAGGCTATTTAAGTGTCTGCAAAATGTTGGATACGAATTTATAAGCGGTCATATTGACGCGCTTATAGAATTGAATTCCGACCAAGATTTAGTATATAAACTTTCTGATCAGGACACTATAGATTTTGTCAAAGAAGCTTGTGGCTATCTGGACCCTAATAGTATAAAAGCCTTTGTTGACCTGGATTTACACCTGCGCCCCACGGTATTGAGATTGGCAAGGGATTTTAAATATCGCTCTTATACTAACATGAGTAAAAATTTAGCGGAAATTCACAAATTTCGCGAGCTCAGCGAACATCCGGAAATTTTGGACATGGCTAGCGCACTAAAAGAACAAGGGGTAGATTTGCATCCCGTAAATCAGCAAAAAAAGATCTCGATAATTATAGAAAAAAATCTTTTTGAGGTTTTTGTTCAGTGCAAAGACTCTCCAGAGATCCAAAATTGGATTTTGAATAATGCCGAGACTGTTACCACAACTTTAAAAGAAAAATTGCCAGATTATTGCATAGAAATACTAAAGAGCGGCGAAAAAAGACCAGTTAGGGAACGACAGATGATGCGAGGTGAGCTAATGGGCATTCTCCTGCAAGGAGGACGATACGACCTTCTTGCAGAGATGGGTGGCAAGGACCCGGAGCATTCAAAGGATATTGAGAGGAGTATTGAAAAATTAAAAGAGTTTGTTGCAGCGCACAATATAAGCGGCAAAGGAAGAACTATTACCACCCTGCTCACCATGAGAGAATACCGCGAGGGGGAAGATTTTTCCGCATTAATAAGTAGGGTGGAAAAGAGCCTAACGGCTTACGAAAGATTAATCGAACGCTGTTCCTCACACAATATTCCAAAAGGATTAAGGGCTTCTATTGGCATGGAGTACGAAATTACTTCCAGTACAGCCCGTGGATATACCGAATCCACTGATGGTCACGATTTATCAACTGACATGAGGAAAATTTCGGCTTTTGCCAATGTAGGCAGAGGCCTTGATGCGGTATTTGAGATTGCAACGAAACCCACCGATAATCCCTACCTAATGCTTTTAGAGATGCAGCTGCTACAAGATTTGCAGTATATTGATTTTAATTTTAGACAGCCCGGGTATGAAGGAGGTACGCGCGGTTACCATATAACTATTGGCGGAGAGTACGGTATAAACATAAGCCGTAATTCTAATTTTTTACAAAATACACTCATGATGAGTGGCTGGGGCGGTATTAATGCGGGTAAAGAGGTGGATAGATTATCCACAGCCAGAGGGGCAAATATTAGACAGCGGGGTACGTATCAGACGGAAGCTGTTTTTGAAAATATCAAACCAGCTGTAGAATTCAGGTCTTTGTCCTTGGACACTTGGGAACCATTTGAACGGGCAGTAGAAACCTCGTATAATGGAGCAGTTGCTATACAGGCTTTTGAAAAACATATAGCAAATATCGGGCTCAAAGAGCTTGGAGAGTTAAAAGCAAACACTGCTGAGCAATTTTATGAATTACTAGCGCAGAACAACTTTATTATGGAATCGACCGATGATATAAAAACAAAGCAAATTATATTTGAATGGGCGAAGTTGCAGCAAGGCATTGTTGCTGATTTATCTGACCATAATGAAAATTTTCTGCAAAACGAAATGTATGGGTATGAAGATGACCGCGGTAATTGGATAGAGGCGGGAGACTTCGGCGGAACAGCTAACAAAGACCGATTTATAGGAATGGCTGGAAATGAACAGGAACTCGCTGCGTACGCAGAAAGAACACGCATTGCACCATCTGTATTGTTTGATCAAGCAACGCCAGATTTGGCCAACAAATGCACCGCCATCACAAATTTATTTATCAAGTCTTCCCTGGAATACGGTGGTGATGTAATTAATGCTGCTTCCAGCCTGGATACGACCAAGGTGGGCAGGGTGATTGAAGAAAGCGATCCGCGAGCTAAATATCAATCCACCTTTGAAATTAATGGCAAAACTCGTGAAGGTTATTATTACATACAAGGAGGCAGCGAGCGGATGTTATTACACAGAACTCAAATGCGTTTGTTAGAATTTAATAAATCAATGCAAAAAATAATAGCTTAAATTTAATGGGCTACAATAATCAATCAGATTTTATATACGGAGAAACTCTAAGTCCTGAAGCGCCAAAACCGACCGCCACGGTTTACGAAATTTTAGCGCAACATTTGTCGAAAGGCGGCGATGGTATTGAATCCCATGCAGTCTTAAATGATGTTTACAAGGCTTTGGCTAGTGGCGAGGTGCAGGAAGTTCGTGTCTTGGATAGTCTTGAGCAAGCGGGAGTAGTGAGTCGAGAGGAAACTCTTATAATAACAGTTTTACTTGCCGTTTCTAGAACTTTAGGGCCGGACTTAAACTTGTTACGTCAAGCAATTTTAACCGGTCATTTTGATGTTAATGAAATAAACTCAATACTAGCAGGATGTGGGTTAGACGCAACGATTGCTGATTATATCCAAAAAATTGTACCTAAACTAAAAAGATAATTGACACGCTTGTCGGATACGGACAGCCTAAATATAATATATGGTGGACTTATTCGATAAAGAACTTGCCACTCAGCGACACAATTAAATCACCCAGGAAGCTGAATGAATCCGGGATGGTATTAGTCAGGACGTTATAAACTATTACTAGAAAAACTCTTCTACCGTAGACTAAGGAAAGTCCTAGTGTGAAGGGGTTCAAAAATATTTGGGAATTACCAAGAGTGCAACGTGACTGGTTTTTGTTAAATTCTTAAAAACTCCTTATAATACTCTCGTACGGTCTGACTACAGCCGAGTTGATCTACCACTTACCAGTCGCAAACCGTTAAGTTCAAGAATGGTACGTGCCCTGCACCCGAAATTCATGTTTGTGAATGAGTGGTACAGGGCGATGAAGATTTGCTCCGGCCGTGCCCTATACCTTTATGGTTTAGGGTGCATGGCACAGCCACCCCCTCAACCTTTGCCTTAGGATCGGATACAAAATATCGCACCTCCAGAAGCCATGTGGTTTCTGTTTTTTGTACCGCACAGGAAGGTGTTGTGCCAGGCTGTATAGCTTTTCAAATCTGCAAAAATCTTCTACAATACTCCAAGTTAACAGGTTTTTTCAGTAGCACTTGCATTTTCTCCGCCAGTAAGTACAATAAGGATACATCAGAAGCTAAATTTAATAATATTTTATGGATTTTCAAGGAAACCAAAACCAACCAACAGGCAGCAATGAAAATGGCACTCAATCGGTAGGTGCTTTTATATGGGACATGGTGAAAATTTTAATTATTGCCTTGGTTATTATTGTGCCGTTCCGTATGTTTGTCGCAGAGCCGTTTGTGGTATCTGGTTCTTCCATGCTGCCTAGTTTTCATAACCGAGATTATCTTATTATCAATCGTATTTCCTATCATTTTTCTTCTCCCCAGCGCGGGGATATTGTGGTCCTTAAGTTTCCAAAAGATCCGTCACAATTTTTTATTAAACGAGTCATTGGCCTTCCTGGCGAAACAATTCAGCTTAAACAGGGGAGTGTTATTATTACCAATAGCGAGAATCCGGATGGTATGGTTCTTAAAGAGCCTTATTTGTCAAGTCAAAACGAAACCCAAGGCAGAACTGAAGCAACGAAGCTCGGTAGTGAAGAATATTTTGTATTCGGCGACAACCGCACTGCCAGTTCCGATTCCCGCATTTGGGGAGTTTTGCCCAAAAAAAATATTGTAGGAAAGGTCTGGGCGCGAGTATTTCCAATAAGTTCGGCGAGTTTTTTTGAGACACCGGCATATTAATTGCCAGTAGTTAGTTTTTCACTTTTAATTTTTCACTGTTATGGGCAGACATAAAAAAACAGCGGCCGCCTCCGGCTACGTTCCAAAAAAAGTACCTAGTCTGGAAGGGGTCTACGATATTATCGGTGATGCGGATATACTATGGGAAGCGGTTTTAAAACGCCTGGGCCGCGTTAGCAGAACCTATGGTTTTAATCGCATTGAAACTCCACTTATAGAAGACCTTCATCTTTATGAAAGTTTTTATAAGGGAAGTAAAAATAAAATTACCCAGTTGATACCGGTGGAAAATGCTGCAGGTCGCCCGGCTGTGCTACGACCTCATATTTTGCCTTCCGCGCTGCGCTGCTACTATCAGCATAAAATGTTTGATAAGGCCCCTTTGACCAAATGGTACTACTCCGGCTGGACCCATAAGCTGAAAGAAGAGTCACTGAGCAGTGCTTATGAGTATGGTTTTGAAATTTTTGGCGGATTTAACCACTTATCTGAAGCTCAGGTTATCGGGGGAGTGTGGGAGCTACTGCAATCTTTGGGGCTAAAAGATGCTGTTTTGGAAATTAACAATATTGGTCTTGACGCTTGCCAAAAATCTTATCAGGAAGTTTTGCGGGAATTTTTAGCAACAAAAAAATACGAACTTTGTGACGACTGCAATGAGCAATTATCAATCCGGCCTTTAAATGTTTTCCGTTGTTTGAACATGGACTGTCAGGCGTTGATTACCGAAGCTCCAACAATCTTGGATTTTTTGGATCAGGATTCTCATAAACACTTTACTAGCGTATTGGAAGCTTTAGATGAAATTGGTATTCCTTATCAGCTCAACCCTTTGTATGCCGGTCCAGACGGGTTTTGTAAAACCAACTTTGTCGTTAAATATAAATTTAAGGAACAGACAAAAATTCTAGGCGAAGGCGGTCACCATGACGACCTCATGCATAGTTTATGCGGAAAAGCCTATAGTAGTTTTGGATTCAGTGGGGACGCATCGGTTATTCACCAGCTTTTAGAAGCCGCCAAGGTTGAAGTAAGTAAAGAGCAGCACAATGACGTCTTTCTGGTTCCTCTGGGTGAACTTGCTTCAAAAAAAAGCTTGCGCTTGTTCCGGGATCTGACCGTGGAAAAAATATCAGTGTATGACCATTTTGGACAGAGTGGTGTAAAAAACCAACTTAAACAGGCACAGGTTTATAACGCCCCAATTGCTTTGATTATGGGTCAAAAAGAGGCTATGGATGAATTGGTTATTCTTAGGGATGTGAAATCGGGCATGCAAGAGGTTATCTCTTATGATAAAATTGTTGAAGAAGTAAAGAAACGCCTAGGACGCTAATTTAATAATTATTAATTGCTAACCAGCTTATTCGCTGATTGGCTTATGAGCTCACTTATGCAAGATTGTGTATTTTGTAACATCATCAGCCGTACCATTGAATCAAATATTCTACTGGAGACGGAGGATATTATAGTAATAGATGATATCCTTCCCAAGGCACCTGTGCATTTTTTAGTTATTCCAAAAAAGCATATTCCTTCAGTTGCAGATTTGCAGGCGGATGATAGCGCCATCGCCGGGAGCATGCTACTAGCCGCCAAAAATATGGCGGTTACCAAAGGTATACACGAAAGCGGATACAAGTTGGTTTTTAATGTCGGACGCGACGGGGGGCAGGTTATTAACCATCTCCACCTCCATGTTATGGGCGGTAAGAAAATGGGAGAATGAACTCTAGGTGTAGTCTGCTGATTCATCGGCCATTCGGCGACCATGCTTTGTTGTAAATCCGATGATCCTGCTTTGCAGGTGGGCAGGCTACAGTGTTTAGTGGTTAGCAAAACAAGGTGTTAGTAAAACGCTTCTGCTGTTGGCAGGGCGTTTTTTATAAGGACGCAAATGTATTATGTGCAACGCAGCTGCATCCTACATGTTCCTTTGTGTATTCATCCTAATTATTTAGGGCTGTAAATAATATCCCCCGTCGTTTGCGGGGCAGGTAGGGGCGTGTAACAGTGGAATAACATACTTTGTGCTGGATTTCGTATTGTGTTTGGCTGCACCATACTTCCGGGATGGACACACGAGGATCCTCCTGCCTAATCCTTGCATTTTTTTCTTGATCCTTACCCTAAAATATATTCTAGTCACCCAACAAACCTTTCCGCCTTCTGTTGTTTCCGCCAACGGCGGGGGATGCACCCGGGCAGAGCTTCCGCCATTCGCAATGTGTCATCCTCGTGTATGAGGGGGTCCAGGACCAAGCCATGAAGATGTTTCCCTCCCTAGCATGTGTCTCCCCACCGCCTGGGCAGGGTTGTTTGTTTTACTAATTTCTACCCATTTATCACTAACCACTTTGTTCTATAATATTTGACCAAAAGCAAAAACTATAGTATAGTAAGTTAGAATTTAACGTGCGCAAAATTAAAAGCGTACAGATAATAATTCAGGAAGAAAGCTTCCGGACCTCTCACAGGCCGCAAGTACGGCTTGGTCGCGCCAAGCCGGAAAATTTTAGGAAAGAGGTGATATTAATGGTAGAAGTTAAGAAAAAAGATAACGAATCATTTGAAAGCCTTTTAAGGCGTTTTAACCGTAAAATCCAGCAAAGCGGTGTTTTGGTGCGCGCGCGCAGAACCCGTTTTTTTGAATCCCCGAAGAGTAGAAACCTGCAAAAAGTTGCTGCCCGCCGCAGAAGCCAGATTAAGGAACAAAAAGAAGAACTCAAGAAACTCGGTAAGCCGGTAGTAAAGAAATACGGACGCCGCTAGATAAACTCCAAATTACAAATAACAAATACCAAATAAGGATAACTATTTCACGGTTAATTTAAAACCGCATTTGGAATTTGTTTTTTGGAAATTATTTGTGATTTGTTATTTGATATTTGTAATTTATCGTTATGATTTCTCTCGCACAAATAGAAACAGACTTAAAAACAGCACTTAAAGCAAAGGACTCAATGAAGGCTAATACCTTACGAGGTCTTAAGAGTCGTATTCAAAACGAATCTATTGCTAAAATGAAAGATCTAGAAGAAGCCGACATGATGGCTTTGGTCCGCTCTGAAGTTAAAAGGCGAAAAGAGGCGGCTCAGGTCTATACAGATGGCGCCCGTGCCGAACTTGCAGAAAAAGAGCTGCAAGAAGCAGCTGTGCTGGAATTATATTTACCACCTCAAATGTCTGAAGATCAATTAGGCGATATAGTGGCAAAGGCCATCGCCGAAATGTCCGCCACTCCAGCGGATTTGGGAAAAGTTATTGGTAAAGTTAAGCAGATGGCAGGTGATCAAGCTGATGGCGGTACTATAGCAAAACTTGTGAAAGAAAGACTAAAATAAAAGAATTATGGAGCGTAAATTAAGTCCCGCAGAGCGGGATCCGGCTCCGCCGGATATTGTGGATTTGTATCCATCTTAATTTCCCGCAGAGCGGGACCACGCCTCGCGTGGCATGATTCTTAATTCATAACCCAATACTTCATGCCAAAAGAACAATTCATTGTCGGGTTAGACGTAGGAACGGCTAATATTCGCGTGGTGCAGGCCAAGTTTGACGAACAGCGTCAGGCTTTTAGTATTATTGGGGCAAGTGAAGTGCCGGCATCGGGCATTCGTAAAGGAGTTATTATAGACATTGAAGAAGCGGTTTCCTGTATCTCACAGGCGCTGGAAAAAGCCGAACGGATGACCGGCATACCTGTAGAGGGCGCAAATGTATCTATCGGTGGGAGTCATATTTCTTCCCTTTCCTCACATGGTGTTATTGCGGTTTCCCGGGCGGATGGCGAAATTATGGAGAACGATATTGTAAGGGCTGTAGATGCTTCCCAAGTTATTTCTATTCCTCAAAACAAAGAAGTACTGCATGTTTTTCCTAAGAGCTTTACGCTCGATGGTCAGACCGGTATTAAAGACCCTTTGGGGATGAGTGGTATACGTTTGGAAGTTGATACCATAATTGTGCAGGCCGGACTTCCGTTTGTAAAAAATTTGACCAAGGCCATTATGCGCGCCGGATTAGAAATAGATGATTTAGTTTTAGCTCCATGCGCTGCCGCCGAGAGCGTGCTAACTAAGCGCCAAAAAGATTTAGGCGTTGCTTTAGTAGACCTAGGCGCGGGAACTACCAGTGTCGCTATTTATGAAGAAGGTGATTTGCTACACACGGCAATTATTCCCATTGGCAGCATGCATATAACCAATGATATTGCCATTGGTCTTCGCTGTAGTATTGAAACAGCGGAAAAGGTTAAGCTTATATACGGCCACGCAGACGCCAAGGCTATTAGTAAAGATGAGGAGATTGAGTTGGCAAAAATAGATCCGAGCGAAGAAGAAACCACCATGCGCGGCTATGTGGTAGAAATTATTGAAGCGCGTTTGGAAGAAATACTGGACCATGTTACCGCAGAACTGAAAAAAATAAACCGCGACGGTAAACTTCCTTCCGGTATTGTACTCACAGGCGGGGGAAGCAAATTGCCTGGCATGGTGGAATTTGCTAAGAATCATCTGCGCCTCCCCGCAAGCTTAGGCAAACCGCAAAATGTTACCACTATTATAGACAGGGTAGACGACCCTACATTTGCCACTTGCTGCGGGCTTATAATGTGGGGCGGAAAATTCTCCACCTCCAAGAGCCAAGACCAATTCTCCGGAATGGTTAAAGGTATTCTGAACAACCCCGGTATGACCAAAATGCGAAAGTGGCTTAAATCATTTCTTCCATAAAACCCCTCATGGGGTTTTATTTTTTTCTTTCATTAAATCACGGCCGTTATTTATTCATAGGAGGATAGTATGGCAAAAAAAGATTTTACCCTAGTTGGTAAGGTGTTGGTTATGTTATTAGGAGTGGGGGATTTATTTTTGGTTTCTCCAAGGGAAGCGCGACGGCGCAGCCAATCCGGGCAGCTGTTCGGTAATCTTTCAAGAAGTTCCTCAATTGTTTACTATCTTAGCAGGCGAGGGTTTATTAAGATTATAGATAAAAATAATGAACGCTTCATTAAGCTTACGAGTCAAGGCGAGCTTGAGGCATTGCTGGCAAAAGCAAGGATACCCGTATTTATAAGAAAGTGGGATGGGAAATGGAGACTAATAATATTTAATATACCGGAAGAAAGCAATAAAAAAAGAGCTTTTTTCCGATCTCTTTTAAAAAAGAATGGTTTTATTCAGCTCCAACAAAGTGTCTATATAAGCCCGTTCCCTTTAAATAGAGAGGCTATTGTTTATTTACAGAAAACAAAATTAATCAAATATATTCGTATACTAAAAGTTGAAGAGATGGATAATGCGGATGACCTAAAGAAAAAATTTGGTTTAATATAAAGTTTGTAAATCTTTCTTTAAATCACGGCCGTGATTTAAAGAAAGAAAGGGGAAAAGGTGAGTAGGGGGCTCAATAAAAATTGAAAAATAATGAGCAAAAAATAATAGGCAAAGAAAAAAGGCCCGCACGCACGTCTGGTTAGACGTAGCGTGAGGGCCTTTAGGGTGCTCGGGAACGTTTCATGTCGTGCATGATACGCTCCACTCCACTAAAAGTGTTGTATTACCTTGCTGGCGCCGTTCTCGGTGAGGATTTCTTCCCACACTTTGAACAGTACCAACATCCTCGGCAGGCGAGCCGAATCCGGTGGAAAATAAATATCCACGGTTGCGCCGTTGAGCGGGGGCAGCTTCTTGATCGCCATGAGACGATCTTTGAAGGCCTTCCGTTTTTCGGGATCAGCGAGCTCTTCCCTGAGCTTCGTGAGGTTACTTAGCGGCCCGCTTTCAACAGAAAGCGTGCCCTCAAAGTTCTCGCAAAGATCGGAAAACAAGAATATTCGCGTGTCGCCGTCCGACGGGTCTACCGAGAAATCCTCGGTTAGAGCGTTGGCGGTGCCGGTAGCGATGGCCGACTTGTCTTCCGTGGCCTTGAATACTACTTCCATCTTTCCCTTGATCTCCTCCTGTTTGGTGCCAGTGGAAGACTTGGGATCGATGACTATAGGTTCCGTTCCTTCAAAGAACGGTTGGCCCGTTAAGCGGTGAAACCTTACAGTTACGCCGTGTCCTTCTAAGAGGACTTTGTCTATTCCTAGCGTATTGTACCGTGCGGTTACCCGTTCGGCGAGCGACTTGTCGCCGGTGGTGTTGTCCGCCAGAATAATGAATTTCTTCCATCTGGCGGGCGGGTTATTTATTCGGGCAAGGTACTGCCCGAATTTCTTTTTCGCGTCCTCAATTTCTGCGGCGCGAGTATTGGCGTCGGGGTCGCTGGTAGGCGATGGAGCCAACACTTCGTATTTGTCGCCGCCGCCAACTCCTTTTGTGGTGAAGGCCACCATTATACCTTTGCCTATGTCCATACATTCCCGCAAGTGCTGAGACGTTGGACCAAGGAGGTCTTCGGCGTTGATTCGGTAGGGTTCTTTGTTCGAATCACGGACAACCCCAACCACTATGTGGTCAGGTTTGATGGCCGATGGTTTGATCAGTACCTCGTTGATTGCGAGGATGATCAGAGCCAGGGCAACTACCCCAACTACGATAAGGTGAAGAGGGTTTACTCCACCAACCGTTTTTTTCGCGTTCGGTGGTTGCGGTGGGGGAGGTGCCTGCGTGGGTCTACGAACTTTTCTGGGAGCGGCCGGCTTGGGAGCCGGCCGCGGGACGAGTCGCGAATTTGTCATTATTCCTCTTCCTCATAGCTCGGGATCATAAGCTCCTGAGCTGCCGCGTCGGCTTCAGCCGCATCGAGTTCGGTGATGATCCGGCTGCGGATCTCGTCGATTATGGGCTGAAATTGCGTTATCGTCTCGGTGGAATCGAGGATGGGTTTAAATTCCTCGATTTTTTTGATAAGTTCGCAATTGCTGAGAGCGAGAGGTGAGGCAGCATAAAGCTGCTTCCGTATCTGGCCCATGAACGCCCCGTTGGTGTACTGCGCCGTATCCAGACCCTTCCATGCGGGCTGGAGCTTGATCACACGAACCAGGTCGGCGACCGTGTTGCGTAACTCAGTCGCGAGAACGCTCCTGCGCACATTCGTACATTTGGAGTACAGCGCGAGCGCATTCTTCATTCCTTCGGTGATCTCGGCGATCCGGACATCGATAGCGCCGTCTGCTATCTCGATGGCGGAGCGGTAGCGGTACTTGGCCGCTTCGATGGGGTCGGAGGGTTCTCCTTCGTTTTCGCCATCTTCTTCAGTTGAGGGTTTCATCCCCTGTTCCAACTGGGCGGTGGCTTCTTCCAGCTTCTCGCGCAAGCTGTGAATCCTGTTCACCACGTCCGACTTGTGGGTCGGGCTGATGAACAGGATGACCAAGAAATTGACCAGTACGGCACCGAAAATGATCCAGGCCGCGATCTCCGTGTTGCGGAGCAGTGGGTTGCTGGCGGCCATTTTCATGCGCCAAAAAACGAGGCCGAGCGTCCCGCTGAACAAAAGCATTAGTCCGGCGACGCATATGATTATATCGTGCAAATCAATGCTAGCCCCGTGTATTTTTTCTCCGTATTCGTTGATCCCTTCCGGGAATCTTTTTTTGAGAGAAAACCACGCTGACAGAACACCGAGCACGAGAGCGGCTTTCATCGCCGTGATGTCTGCCAGGGCTGAGAGCCCCAGCACTACCATGGCGGTGAGGCCTGCTGCTTCGGATCGCGTGCCGATGGCCCGGAAGAATCCGAGGCCGCCGAGCCACTCCGCAAGTCCGTACAGGACCGCGAAGCCGACGCCTACATATATAACTACGAGAGCATTTTTTTGGCTCACGTGTCCGTGCGGGTTCCCGGTTGCTGCAATTACTTCGTCCTCCAACTGAATCGCGATCTCATCGCGCCGGATTTCGAGAGGGGTGCGGTCGTCCGGTTTGTCGTTTCCTTCCGATTCACTTTCGCGAACCGGATTTGGGTTTATTGCCATCGCGTCTACGGCGTCGCGTTCGACGAGCACCTGCTCGCGAACTGCAACCGCGATGTCGTCAAGAAACGCGCCTCTGGCTTTTTCCGCTTCGTTTCGAAAGCGAGCCATGAGAATTTGGCTTTGAGTTTTCCAGCTGTTGATGATGGTTTCGGCCTCCCGGAGGGAGTCCGAAACCATGCCGCAAGAACCATTTTCAAATGTTTGCCACGCCATGGCAAACCGCGCGATGATGTCGTCCACCAGGGGGTTGATGTCCCCCTTAAAAGCCTTAGCGATGATAGGGTTCCGCCTTCGGATTTCTCCGAGTTGGTGGGTGAGCCCCACTGTAACCAGCGCGGGGCTGGTTTCTTCCGGGGTGGTACCCGGACGCATTTCAGGCATTTTCCTGTCTCCTTTTTTTTGGATTTTTCTACTTCTTTCCAGTGTTAAACTGGTGGGGGATACCCATTGTTGGTCGCCAGAGTATGCAAAAAAGTATACGAATATGGTGTCCAACAATGGATAACCCAAAAAGTAGGAAAAAATCTATTTTAAAGAACAACACAAAATTATAGCACATATAAAATATTTTGTCAATATACAGTCCTCAAATTCTAATCTGAAGTGCAACCGCCGGCCAGGCAATTAAAAAGACCCCGTAAATGAGCTAAGATGGTTA
>Ga0163144_10018794_pt1 | contig 13948 bp, 10 predicted proteins | sample OliLak19BULKMAT1_FD_123175 | JGI IMG/M metagenome (GOLD analysis project Ga0163144, IMG submission 123175) | Freshwater microbial mat bacterial communities from Lake Vanda, McMurdo Dry Valleys, Antarctica - Oligotrophic Lake LV.19.BULKMAT1 | ecosystem: Environmental > Aquatic > Freshwater >... | reverse complement strand
GGGGGCGGCCCCCCGCCCGGGGGGGCGGCCCCCCCCGGGGGTCCCAAGAGCCAAGTCCCGCCCCGGCCGGCCCGGGGGGGGGTTCCCCCCCCCCCCCCCCCCGGTTGCAGCCAGCCACAGGCGGAACTCGGAGAGAACGCGCTGCCCAACCTCCGCAGCATCGGTGGTGTGGGCATCCGCGAGCGCTGCCCGCGCCGACACCATCGCCGCGTCGAAGCGTTGATCGGCGGTCTCAGAGCGACCGCGGCTCCGCCGGATCGCCCATACGCCGCATACGCCCGCGACGAGCAGGATCGCGCTGGCCCCCGCGATGCCCCACATCACTGGCTCGCGCACCCAGAATCGCTCCACCGGCACGGGCGCGAGCGCCGGACCCAGTGAAGCCAATGCCGCGAGCGGCGATTCCGGCACTTGCGCACTCGATGGCACGGGGGTAATCGCCGGCGGAACGCGAACCACCACAGGCTCGGTCGAGATCGTTCCCCCGTTCACCTTGAACTCAAACACCGGGAGCGTCTTGTCGCCGCTCAGGTAGGGCTCTAGAACAAGCAGAAGCGTCTCGTGCCCGGGCGCGAGCGTGTGACGGTCTGCTTCGAGGATCATCCAGTCAGAGACGGCGCCATCGCCCGGAGTCGCGGGCGGCGGGAACGGCAGGCCGGGACCAGCCGCCGCGGCAATGGACGGCCAAGGCACCCTGCCCCCGTCCGCACGCTTGGTCTCGATGAGCACCTCAATCCGGTCGGCGATACTGATCTCGCTGCGCGAAACGTGCAGCGCGACGCTCAGACCGTGCGCGGCGGTGGTGTGCGAGACCGCGAAGCGCGGCTGCGTTTCGGGAGCATCGTCGCGATGAGAACAGCCGGGCGCGAGCATCGCAACCGCGAGCGTTGCCGCAGCAAGATTCTGCGGCCAACTGCCCTTCGCCGTGACTGGTACATCCCGCCCGCTCATCGCTCCCTCCGGTGAAAGAGTTCGACCAGACTGTGCACCGGCTGCTCGTGTGTCCACAGGTTCACACGCGACCGGCCGCCGCGCAGGCCCGCGCCCGCGAGAGCCTTCTCCAGTTCGCCTTCGGCCCGTCGGAACGCTGCGGTGTAGGCATCGCGGACGCGTCGGCTGGAGGTATCAAGCACGCGTTCCTGCCCGGTCTCGGGGTCGCGCACGCGGATCATGCCCGCGCTGACGAGTTCAGCATCGCGCAGGTCGCGCACAACCGCGGCGATGATGTCGTGACCTCCGCCCGCGCCCCCGCCTCCTCCCCCCGCGTGCCCAGCGCCCGCAAGACGCCGCAGACTGTCCTCAAACGGCTTGGCGTTGGTGTTGCCCTGCATGGTGGATACAAAGTCGGAGACCACAAAGAGCAACGATCGCCGGTGCAGGACGCGGCGCAGCCGATCGGCGACTGGCTCCAGGTCGGTGCCGTTTCCCTTTCGTTCCAGTGCCAGCAACTCCCGCACAAGCCGCAGGGCATGGCGAGCCCCCTTCCGCGGCGGGACATAGTGCTCCACCCGATCGGTGAAGGCGCACAGGCCCACGCGATCCCCCGAGCGCACCGCCGCGAACGCCAGCAGCGCGCAGACCTTGGCAGCCAGCGCCCGCTTGGATCCGTCGGCGAGCACCGACCACTCGCCCGTGACGCCGCGCGTGGTAGCGGCGGTCCCGAAGTCGAACGAGCCCGAAAGGTCCACCACCAGCATGACGGTGAGTTCCCGCTCCTCAACGAACCGCTTGATGAATGGCCGGCCCGTGCGTGCCGTCACGTTCCAGTCGATGAAGCGGACATCGTCGCCGGGCTGGTATTCGCGAACCTCCGAGAACTCCATGCCGCGTCCCTTGAACGCGGAGGTGTACTCGCCCGCGAACACCTCGGTCACGCGACGGCGCGTGCTGAGTTCGAGCAGCCGGACTTGTCGTGCCAGTTCTGCGGGGGTCATGGCAAAGTCACCTGGAAGTCTCGATCACGGGGCGGACACGCGCTCGAGCACGCGCGAAACAAGATCATCGGCGGTCATCTCTCGTGCCTCGGCCTCGTAACTCGGGACGACTCGGTGGCGGAGCACATCTGGCGCAACCGACTTGACATCGTGGGGCGTGACATACGCGCGTCCCTCCAGCACGGCGATGGCGCGGGCCGCGAGCGCAAGACCGATGGTTGCGCGCGGGGAGGCGCCGAAGTCGACCAAGGCCTCCTCCCGGTCCGCGCGCTTCTGACCGGGGACGGGCGCTTCGGGGCGCGTGGCACGAACAACATCCACGATGTACTCGCGCACCTTCTCGTCGATGTGTACGCGGTCCACAAGGCCGCGCGCTGCGAGCAACTCGCGCGGGTGCAGCACCGGCTCCTTCTGCACGGAGTCCATCGCCTGGGGGCGGGTAAATGCCATCCGGTCCAGGATGGCGCGCTCCTCAGCACGGGTTGGGTAGGTCACGCGGAGTTTGAGCAGGAAGCGATCCACCTGCGCCTCGGGGAGCGGGTAGGTGCCCTCCTGCTCGACCGGGTTCTGGGTGGCCAGCACCAGGAAGGGCTGCGGCAGCATGTACGTCTCATCGCCGATGGTGACCTGCCGCTCCTGCATCGCCTCCAGCATCGCGCTCTGCACCTTGGCCGGCGCGCGGTTCACCTCGTCGGCGAGCACGATATTCGCGAAGATGGGCCCTTTCCGCGGCGTGAAGGTCCCGTCCCTGGGCGAATACACCAGCGTGCCGATCAGGTCCGCGGGCAACAGATCGGGCGTGAACTGGATGCGCTTGAAGGTGCAGTCCAGGCCGCGGGCCAGTGTCGAGACGGTCAGCGTCTTGGCAAGGCCGGGAACACCCTCGAGCAGGACGTGCCCGCCACTGAGCAGGCCGACAAGCAGCCCCCGGACCATCGCCGCCTGGCCCACCACGACCTCCGCCACGCGCCGCTCCAGCGCGCGGAGGGGTGCGCTGAGCCGCTCAAGTTCCTCTTGACCCGGGGGGGGAAGACTGGCGATCGACATGAAGGCTCCCACAGTCTGGACAACAGATCAGAAACACATGGCCGGGCATCGTCTTGATCGGCGCGCTGGAATGTACGCAAGGCGACCTTGCATGCATTGTTACCGGTGAGGTGGTCGGACGCTTGCACTCACTCCGACGCACAACGCGCCGGCGTCCGTCACTCCAAAAGCACAAGAACCCCCCGTGAGGAGGGTCCTGTGCGCATGCTTTCGCAGCGGTCCTCGAATGCGGTCGAGAGGAGTCGAACCTCCACGGGTGTGACCCCACCAGAACCTGAATCTGGCGCGTCTGCCAATTCCGCCACGACCGCAAGTCGCAAGACTTCAAGGATAGCCGTGGCGTCGCGGGGCGGCAACGACGGTTCGTGCCGGTTCACTGCTTTGCGGGATGTGGTGAGACTCAGCAGCCCGGGAACCACGATGCGAGAAACCTGAAAATGTCGGGCACGGTGGTCGCGTCATCGCCATCCGCATCGCCCGCAGTGCTCCCTGAAAACCAGTCCGATAGGAACGCGAAGATGTCCGAAACCGCGCGGCTGCCATCGCCATCATGGTCGCCCAGGCAGGATGGACCGCCGGGCACGGTGATTACGATGTCGATTGCTGCCGGCCCGCCCGGGCGGAAGAGTTCGAGCGCGGCCGTCCCCATCAACGGCACGGCGTTGCAGGAAACACGGAAGTTGTAGAGCGTGCCCCAGCGCAGCGCGTTGGCCGTGGGGTTCATCTCAAAGGCATCGGTCTCCCACCGGGCTGCATCGGCGCTGCCGTCGAACACCCAGTCCGTGCCCGCGATGCTCACGCCGCCGGGACCATCCCCGCTGTGATAGTCGACATCGTGGAATCCGTGCTCCCCAATCTGAATAGCGTCGGGGCATTCCAGCGAAAAAGCACGGGCAGCGCGGTGCGAGTTCAGGTTGAACACCGCGTACTCGTAGTTCCACTGGTTGCCGCCGATGCGCAGCGCGCGTGCGGCCAGGAGAAACCGCCCGTCATCGGGCACATCAACGACTGCCTCCACCACGCCCGGCACCAGCGTCTTCCACGCGAGCAGCGCGGCCTCGCCCGGATGTGAAGCCCCCGCGAGGGCGAACGTCGCGCTCGAGTTCAGGTACGCCACGCTCACGGGCCGCCAGGTCGCGTTGTTCCATGTGTTCGCGGCGTCCTCATCGACATGCACGACGAGGACTTCGCCGAAGAACGATGCGTCGATGTTTGCCGCGGGGTCAACATCGCTGAGCAGGACGGTGACGCGCCCGCCGTGCGGCCCGACCGGGGTCGCGTGCGGGTGCGCTGCCGCGCCCGATGAGGCGTTGACCTCCCATCGCGGGCCGAGCATGGAGGCCGTGCCCATCAGCGTTGCGCTGTGCGGATCGGAGCAGCCCGGGCCTATGGTCGAGTTTGACCCGCCCTGGCATGTGCAGTACCCGCCCATGTTCAGCGGGATGCCCGCGTGGAAGCACCATCCCATTCCGAGTTGCTCAAAGCGGCTCACGCCATTCACAAGCGAATGACAGTAGATGTTCTCCGCCATCACGGGGTGCTGCGCTGTGACCAGATCGGCAACGATCGCGACGCCGCCAACATTGGTCTGGCGTGTCGCGAGCACCACGCTGTCCACACCCTCGGACGGGCTGTAGTTTCGGACGCCATCGATGTGAGAAATGGCCAGGTCGGCACCGGGCGCGCCGCACAGTCCCTGAGCCGCGGCCGGCAGGGCGGTGATCGCGGACACCACAACCGATGCACCGATGCTGTGAGTGAGACGCATTTCATGCTCCCGTGCGCCGCCACCTTGGACCGCCGATCAGGCCTGCAACTCAGGCGGAATGCAGTCTAACGCTCACAGAGTCTACCTCCGAACGGGACGAACGCCACGCGGCCGCCCGCAAGAGGTTCCGCCCCTACCCTGCTCGTTCACACCACGGGTGGGGAGCGTCCGCCACGGTTGGCTGGCGCTCTGGACCCCGGAGAAATGCACATGGCAGCCAACGCAACCGTCGAAAAAGCCTCTTCCGAGCGGCCCAACAAGGTCAAACTCACCGATGTCGGCCCGAGCCGGAAGAAACTCTCCATCGAGATCCCGGCCGAGACCGTCAACGAACACCTGGGCACGTCCATAGAGACGCTGACGGCTGAAACCGACCTGCCCGGGTTCCGCAAAGGGCGCGCCCCCCGCCGATTGATCGAGAAGCGTTTTGGCAGCACGCTCCGGCGCGAGGCGCGGAACCAGTTGGTAGCGCAGGCATACTCCAAGGCCATCGAGGACCACAAACTCCGCGTGATCGGGGAGCCCATCAGCGAGGACATGCTCACCATCGAGATCGAGGAGGGCAAGGCGCTCGCGTTCGAGGTCGAGATCGAAGTGCTCCCCGAGTTCGCTCTCCCGGCGTACGAGGGCATCTCACTCAAGAAGCCAAGGCTCGCGGTGACCGATGAGATAGTCCAGCGCGAGGTCGATCGCCTGCTCCTCAACGAGGGCCGCCTCGAGCCCAAGGAGGCTCCGGGTAAAGGCGACTACCTCACCGGGCACGCCGTCATGGTCGATGAGTCCGGCGAGAAGCACTACGACATCCAGGACGCCGTTGTCCAAATCCCGACCGACGACAAGAACGGCCGCGGCATGATCCTGGGCGTCATGGTCGACGATTTCACTAAACAACTCGGCAAGCCCGAGGTCGGCAAGTCGTTCACCGTGACCACGACGGGCCCCGAGAATCACGAGAACGAGAAACTCCAGAGCAAGGCCCTCACGATCACCTTCCAGGTCGCGCGGGCCGACGAGATCATCGCGGCCACGCCCGAGGAGGTGGCGCAGCGCTACGGCCTTGACAGCCCCACGAAGGTGCAGGAGGTCATCCGCGACCGCATCCAGCAGCGGGCGAGCATCGAGCAGCAGACGGCGATGCGCTCGCAGGTCGCGCGCTGGCTCCTCGAGAAAGTCTCGATGGAGATGCCCGAGCGCGTCACCGCCTCGCAGACGGCCCGCAACCTTGAGAAGCGGCGGATGGAACTGTCGTACCGCGGCGTGGATCCGCAGAAGATCGAGGAGCAACTCGCCGAACTCCGGGCGACTTCCAACGAGTCGGCGGTGCGGGAACTCAAACTCTTCTTCATCCTCGATCGCGCCGGCGAGCAACTCGACGTCAAGGTCACCGAGGCCGAACTCAACGGGCGAGTGGCGCAGATGGCGGCCATGCGCGGCGAGCGGCCGGAGAAACTCCGTCAGGATCTCTTCGCCCGAAACCAGATGGGCACGGTCTGGACGCAGATCCGCGAGCACAAGACGCTCGACGCGATCATCGCGAAGTCCAAGGTTGACGAACTCGACCTTGAGGCGTTCAACAAACTGATGGGCGAGCAGGCGGAGGCCGGGGCGTCGAAGAAATCGGCGAAGAAGCCCTCGAAGAAGGAGGAGGCCGCGGACGACGAGACCGAGTCGAAGTCTTCCGAAGCCAAGCCCAAGACCAAGCCCAAGAAGAAGGCCGACTGAAGCAGAGCGGCACACACTCCTCACGAAGGCCGGGGCCATCCCCGGCCTTTTTCGTTGCCGCCTCAGGCCGCATCTGTCCGGTCGGCCATCGACCCAAGACTGAACCCGCGGATCAGGTAGTGCGCTCCCGCTGAGATCAGAACGATCCCGCCCACCCCGATGCACGCCATCAGAGCGCCCCGCACCGGTCCCGGAGCCCCGGCGATTGAGGCGCGGAACAGCCACGCCGCCAAAAGCATCCCGGCCAAGGCCCCGCAGATGAGCAGTCCCTTTGCCACCATCGGCACCGCGTCGCGCGGCCTTCGTGCCAGCACGATCAGCCCCGATGCGCCCGCGATGGTCGCTGCATCCGCCAGTCTCGCCATGAGGAGCGGCTTGAGACCCCAGCCCAAGAGGGTTCCGCCCGATCCGATGTAACCCAAGAGAGATCCCACACCTACCGCCCCCGCGACACAGAGCAGAGCCATTGCCGGGCCGTCTCTGTGCCGCCCCAGCCCCGTCGCCACGCCCATGAACGAAGCGGCGGCGATGACGATTTCGAAGCCCACAAGGAACCAACTGACAGGGGGGCTCAAGAGCGCCATGCCAAGCACGGCGAGCGCGCTGATGCCGGTGAGCAGGCACAGTCCGATGACGGCAGCGCGAAAACTCTTCATGTCCATCAGTTCGCGGGCAGGCAATCTCTGCATATGGGCGTCTTCCTCGGGCAATGAGCGGTCGAGTTGTATCGACCAGACGGACCGAGGGTTCGATCCCCGATCAAACAAGAGATCGGCTGCTCCCTCAAAACAGGTAGGACGCGGGAGGGGCGATGGTCGAGGGCATTCGCCAACCCCCCACGCACGATTTCACCCCTTGGCACCCCCAAGCCGATGAAGTAGTCCGCGGGCACGCCGATTGCGGCAAACCGCGTCACCAGGGAAGCCTAAGCGTGCTCACCGCTCCGACATTCTCTCTCCAGGCGGCACCTGCCCGCGCCCGGTCCATCGTTCGCCGGGTGGTCGTGCTGTGGGCCTCCGACTTGCTCTCCCTCCGCAGGCGGAACCTTCTTACGCCGGCTTGGAACTCGCTATCCAGCGCTGCGGCGGAGGGCGGGGGGCCGGCCCGACCGCCCCGGATGGTCGGCGATTCGGCACTGAATCCGTAAACAAGGCGCCGGCATATGAGTGGAATCACCTCCAGCAACGGCCTCATCAGCGGGATCGACTCCGGCTCGCTGATCGAGCAGTTGCTCTCCATCGAGGCCCGCCCCAAGCAACTCGCCCAGCGCCGCGTGATCCAACTCCAGAGCCAGCAGGCCGCGCTCCTCGACCTGAACAGCCGCCTCGCAGGACTCAAGACCGCCGCGTCCAAGTTCCGCGTCTCCCGCATCTTTGAGACCACCACCGCAACAAGTTCAAACCCCATGTCGCTGACGGCGCAGGCGAGCGCCGGGGCCCCCCTGGGCAGTTTCAGTTTCCTCGTGGACCGAGTCGTCCAGAGCCAGCAGATGCTCTCCCGCGGCTTTGTTGACCGGAACTCCTCCTCTGTTGGCGCAACCTCCGTCACCGTCGAATCCGCCGCGGCCCGACTCGACCGCGACTCGGACTTGGCGCTGCTCAACGGCGGCGAGGGTGTGGCTCGCGGCAAAGTGATCGTCACCGATTCCAGCGGCGCATCGACTACCGTTGACCTCTCGCGTGTCACCACCGTCAACGAGGTACTCGAAGCCTTCAACTCCGCCGAGGGCGTCCGTGTCCAGTTGTCCGTCGAGGGCTCGCGTTTCGTGCTCACCGATGAGGCTGGCGGCATCGCGGCCCTGAGCGTTCAGAACGTCTCCGGCTATACCACCGCCACCGCACTGGGCCTCGCCGGCTCCGCTGCCGACGGCTCCTTGGAGGGCCAGCCCGTCGTGCGGCTTGGGAACTCGACCCCGATCTCGTTCCTCCGCGACGGCCTGGGCATCGGCTTCAACAATGCCATCGGTGCCTCGACACCGGACTTTACCATCAAGACCCTCGATGGCTCAACCTACGCGGTCGACATCGGAAGCATGTACGACGCCGCGATCCTTCAGACGGCCACGCCCGTCGCGACCGTCGGACAACTCGCCGAGCGCATCAGCACGCAGACCGCCGGCAAGGTGACTCTGCAGATTGCCGCGGACGGTCAGAGTTTTCAACTCGTCGACACCTCCACGCCGACCGGCACCGACAACCTCGAAGTGTCGGCGCACGCATCGAGCACCGCCGCCACCGACCTCGGGCTCGTGGGCTCGACCCCGGTGGCCACGCTGACCGGACGTGCGGTGGTGGCCGGGCTGAACTCGACGCTCGCTTCCAACCTTCGCGGGGGCCTAGGGCTGGATTCCGGGGCGTTCTCGATCACTGCTCGCGACGGCTCGGCGTTCACCTTCAGCGTGACGACCACCGGCTCGCTCTCAACGATTCTGGCTGAGATCTCGGCCGCGACGTCCGGCAAGGTCACGGCCGCGCTCTCGGAATCCGGAACCTCGCTGGTCCTGACCGACACCACAGGTGGGACCGGATCGTTCGTAGTTTCGGGCACCGGTGCCGAGCAGGTCGGCGTCGATGTCCCAACCGGCGTGGCTGCATCCGTCATCAATGGCGAGCGTCAGCAGCACCGCTATGTCGATAGTTCGGTCCGGCTGGCGACGCTCAATGGCGGACGCGGCGTGGGCACCGGCTCCTTCGAACTCTTCGACACCAACGGTGTCCGGGCGCTCATCGACATCGGCACCGACTCCATCACGATCGGCGACGTCGTTGACGAGATCAACAGCCGCAACCTGAACGTGCTGGCGCGGGTGAACGACAACGGCGACGGCCTGCTGATCGAGCCACGCGACCCGCTCACTGCCGGCTCTCTCAAGGTGCGCATCCGCGACTCCGTCGGCACCGTCGCCCGCTCGCTCAACATCGCCGGGGAAGCCTCGGGCATCGGCACGAGCAACTTCATCGACGGCACGTTCGAGCGGAAGATTGACCTCACCGCGACCGACACGCTCGACACGCTGGTCACCAAACTCAACGAAGGGCGGAGCGCGGTGATCGCCTCGATCATCAACGATGGCTCATCGGCCGCACCCTTCCGGCTCCGCCTGAGCGCCCGCGACAGCGGTGCTGCGGGCGCGTTCACCTTCGACGCGGCCGGCGCCGACCTGGGCGTGGTGATGACCGCCGAGGCCCGCAACGCCAGGCTGTTCTTCGGCGCAGAGGACCCCGCCCGCGCCATCCTCCTCAGCAGCACCACCAACACGTTCTCCAGCGTGATCGACCGCGTGAGCATCGATGTGACCGCCGCGAGCGAGGACCCCATCACGCTCAACCTCGGACGCGACACCGCGGCCGTCGAGACCGCTATCACCGAGTTCATCACTTCGTTCAACTCGCTGGCCGATCGCATCGCCACGCTCACCGCGTACAACAGCGAGACCGAGGTCTCAGGCCCGCTCCAAGGCGACTCCGTCGCTGTTGAACTCCGTCGAGCCCTCTTCTCGACCGTGCAGGGCAAGGCTCGCGGCGTCTCGGGCGCGTACCAGTACCTCAGCCAGGTCGGCGTCAAGACCGGCGGCAACGGGAAACTGGAACTTGACTCCACCAAGTTCCGTGCCGCCCTCGAGACCGATCCGCAGGGCGTCGCCGACCTCTTCTCGGCGTTCGAGGCCGACGAGCGCGAGGACCGAACCGAGATACTTCCCGGCGTCTTCGTCTCCAACACCGATGCCGCCACCTACGCGAGTCTGGGCGTGGGCGAGCAGGTCGCGCAGTTCGCCGATCGCTATCTCTCCCCGCTCAACGGCCTCCTCACCCGCCGGCGAGAGAGCCTCGACACGCAGATCCAGTTGCAGATCTCCCGGATCGGCGAGTTCGATGCCAAACTCGATCGCCGCCGTGCGACCCTCCAGCGACAGTTTGCCGGACTGGAATCCACGCTCGCCCAACTTCAGCAGCAGCAGTCTTCGCTGGCGAGCCTGATCCGGCGGTAAGTTCCAGCCGAACCTCCTCAGGCCTCGGACCCCGCAACGCGGCCTCCGTCGCGTTGGACGCTCAAGCCGGTCCCGTCCGCGTCCGATACCTTCCACATGACCCAGCCCAACGCAACGGCCGGCGCGTATCTCAGGACCAAGGTCCTCACCGCGAGCGCGGAGGAACTTCGATTGATGCTCCTCGATGGGGCGATCAAGTTCCTCGGGCAGGGCTGCGAGGGCCTCGAGCGCAAGGACTGGGAGGCCGTTTTCGACGGTTTCTCCAAGTGCCGCAACATCCTGCTGGAACTCATCAGTTCCGTCCGCCCTGCCATCGACCCGGACTTGTGCGCCCGCGTGACCTCGCTGTACACCTTCCTCTACACCCAACTCGTCGAGGCGGGCTTTGAGAAGGACCTGCCCAAGGCCCGCAAGACGCTCGAAATACTTGAGTACGAGCGCGAGACCTGGGTGCTGGCCATGCAGCGCGCCGCCGAGGAACGAGGGCCTTCGGAGGCTGGGGGATCGACCGCGACCCTGACGCGCAAGGGCACGCTCAGCCTCCAGGGGTGACCATCCTCACCTGCTCGGACCCCGCCGGTTCCGCCACGACCATTCGAGCGATGAGTCGAGCACGCTGAGTTTCGCGGCCTGCTCATCGATCATCGACCTCGCGAGCCGGTCCATGATGGCCCGCTCTCGCACCGCGCGAACCTCCTCCGTTAGTTCCGATTCCACACTGGCGCGGTCGATCGACGTTCCCACGATCCGCTCTTCCACCCGGACGATCGCGAAGCCCGGCTGCGAATCCCACTCCACCATCACGGGCACGCTCACCTTCCCCGGCTCGGTCTCGCTCAACGAGCGCCGGAACGCCACCGGGTACCCCGGATCCGCCGGGCTGATCGGATCGAGCATCCCGCCCCGGAGCCTTGATGGGTCTTCCGAGAGCGCGGCCGCGATGTCGCCGAACGACTCGCCCGCACCGATCCGTGCGCCAACCTCCGCTGCGAGATTCTGTGTCCGAACCAGAATCATCCTCGCCCGGACCTTCGGTCCATAGCGCAACTCGAACGCCTGCTGGACATCTTGCTCCGATACCGGCACACCCGCGGGCCCCGCTTCGGCACGGGCGATTGCCCGGAGCATCGCGTTTCTAGCGAGCAGCGCGGCGAACCGCTTCTCGCCAAGCCCGCGCGAGACGCGGACTTCATCGATCAACCGCTCGCCCTCGGTCGGAGGAACCCGAGCCGCCCGAGCCAGCGATGATGAGAGCAGGTCTCGCTCGAAGCGGAGTTGCTCGGTCCCCACCGTAATCGAGCGGTCAGCGCACGCCTGCCGCAGCGCGCGGTCAAGCACGATCTCCTCCAGAACACCCGACCCGGCCGCCTCGGCCAGAAGCGGCGCGACTTCCGGCCAGCCGATCGCCAGCCCTTCGAGTACCGCGGCCGGACGGTCCCCCCCTCCCCCCGCCGCGCCGCGATCCGGTTGACGGTCCTGTGCGAGGCTTGTCCCCCACATGCAACAGGTCGCCGCAAGGGCTGCGTAGGGATGGAGGGCCGACAGTCGGAGCATGTATGATGGCATCCGGCAATGACACGCTGCGTTCACGTCCGGGTCAAATCTCAGTCGCGATGAACACTTCAACCCCCCCACCCGTCATGCCCACCCCCCGACCGCGCACAGTCGTGTGCCCCTACTGCGGTCATGTGGGGGTGAGTTCGGCGGCCTGCGAGCGATGCCGCGGGCTGTTCGAGCCGCTCTCCCGCCAGGCCTCGCAGAACAGCATGGGGCCGTGGTTCATCCGGGATGAGGCCAACCCGTTCCTCCCGGGCTGCTCATTGGCCACTCTCCAAATTCTGATCCGCCGGAAAAAGGTGACACCCCAGAGCATCCTCCGGGGACCGAGCACGCGGCAGTTCTGGATGTTCGCGCGGAATGTACCGGGAATCGCAAACCTGCTGGGCGAATGCCACGCTTGCCACACCGCCGCAGAGCCGGGAGCGGCCGGATGTTCCTCGTGCGGCTCAGCGTTTGCGGTTCTAGAGGACCGCGAGCGGCTTGGCCTGTCGGATGTACGCTTGCTGCCAGGGCACGCCGCGCCAGAGCAGATCGCCGCCGAAAACGGACCTCCGGTGCCATCCGCGCCTCCCTTGTCGAACGATGTCAAGCCAAGGGCCGCGTTCGTCACGTCTCGGATCGGACTGGATATGCCCGACGAGACCAAGGCCTACATCGAGGCTCGCCAGCGGCAGCGCCGTGAGAAACGACGGCTGACGCTTGCTGTTGTCCTGCTCATCATCGTCGTGACAGGCGCGGCAGCGGCGATCGCATTGGTGAAAGACAAGCAGGATCGCGATGCCCGAAGCGGCCGCCTCCCTTCCCCGTCGGAGCAATCCACCCCCCGTGTCCCCTCTGAGCCCGCGCCGACAGCCCGCCCCTCGGCAGTCCCTCGCCACCCCCCGGAGCCTCCGGGCGCTCCAGGGACGGTGCCGCCCCCAACGCCACCTCTGGCCGGCATTGGAAACGACCCCCTTCTGGCCGCTCTCGCATCCCCGGATATTGCCGCTGTGCAGCGGTTGCTGCTCGGGTTGAGCCCTGCGCAGCGGGAACAATCCGGTCCAATAGCGGGAGCGGTTCAGGCCGCGGAGCGCCGTCTGAGCACCCACAAACTTGCCCGGCGTTTGTAAACGGTTTGCACGCCTCTCGCATCCGGCGAGGTACGAGGCTCGTATGGACCGAAGACTATACGGGGATTCGGTGAATGACACTGTCCACGCCCAGCCCGAGTTATCCACATTGGCCGTCCAGAAAATCTGGCTTGATTCAACCCGGCCCAAAGGCTGGTTTTTGTGGGGTACTTTGATGCATTCGTCCGAAAAATCCACACCTAACCTGTTCCGGGCTGGACAAGATCGCATTGGCGCGGTAGATTTCGAGAGCGGGGCGGTTTCTGGGGATTCGCGGCGGCCACGTTCTGTGGTACAGCCGGGGAGAAAATCGATGTTCACGAAGACGCGTAATTGGCGTGGCGGCTTCACCTTGATTGAGTTGCTGATCGTAATCGCGATCATTGCTCTTCTGGTGGCAATCCTTTTGCCTGCACTCTCAGAAGCAAGGCGTGCGGCGCGCAAGGTGCTGTGCGCCGCCAACCAACAGCAAGTCGCTGTTGCCTCCGCAAACTACTCGACGGACTTCCAGGACAAGTGCGCTTCGTTCACCTGGAAGAAGGGCTTCGACTATGGATTCGGCGGCGTCGCCGCCGATGCCACCCAAGCCGCGGCCAACCAGGCCGTTGATATCCTGCGTCGCCGGGCCGACCGCACGGACATCACTGCGATCGCCGGCTGGATCCCCCATGTGCTGTATTCCCACCTCATCCTCAACGACTATCTCCAGCAGCGCCTGCCCGAGTCCTCGATGGCGTGCCCCGAAGACCGGATTCGCCGCGCCTGGCAGGCCGCAACGCGAGAGAGTATCGACGGCTTCTTCAGTCTGATCGAGCGCCCG
>Ga0163144_10018792_pt1 | contig 13950 bp, 9 predicted proteins | sample OliLak19BULKMAT1_FD_123175 | JGI IMG/M metagenome (GOLD analysis project Ga0163144, IMG submission 123175) | Freshwater microbial mat bacterial communities from Lake Vanda, McMurdo Dry Valleys, Antarctica - Oligotrophic Lake LV.19.BULKMAT1 | ecosystem: Environmental > Aquatic > Freshwater > Lake... | reverse complement strand
TGACAGAGATAAATCCGATTTATAAATCGGATTTATCTCTGTCAAACTAAATTTGCGGCAACTCTTAATTACTACTTATCCCACCAAACACGAGTATCTAATTTATCTCCACCTTGCCTTGAAATCGCTACATTAAGATTCGTTTTATTTATGGCATACTCAGAATCCGGGTAGGTTATTTTCCGTACAAAGGGTGAAACATCTTTGCCAGAATAAGGATTTGGAGTTAATAATGGAAATCCGCTTCTACGAAAGTTAGCGAATGTTTCAGGTCCATTTAAGAATGATGCTACCCAGTATTGCTCGTTAATTTCTCTTAACTCACTTCCAACACTTAAAGGATTAGCTGTAACAAAAGTCTCAATATCGTTAGTAGCTATGGCTGATGCAGCTGAGAATTGTGCCATTTCGGCCATGTTTGCGCGGATAGCATCTGCATACAAAGCGGCTGCAGTGGGACCTGTTGTTATCCATCCGCGAACACGAGCTTCAGCTAATAGTAATTTAGTTTGAGCATTAGTAACCAAGAATAACGGAGCATCAATTTTGCCCATTCTAAACCTGTCAAGCTGAGAATAATCATAAAAACTAGCTAATCTGTCTACAATTGCTTGTGAACGATTGTTCCGTTATCAAAACCCATAGGCATACCTCTTTGAGCAGCCGGAGTGAAATTTGCCCGGGCCGGTGTTTGCTGAGGACCGCTCGCTGCACCCACGTACCGCACCGACATAGATATCAATCTTGGATCACCTTTTAAGAATAAAAAGTCTACAAAAGGCTTAGCCAAAAAATAGTTATTTGCTTCCGAGCCATTCAATAAGCCACTAACTGCGTTTTGATATAATGTAGTATGACGTATTACCGCACTACCGCTATTTGCCTGAATTACGCCACCTGTTACAGCTTTGGCAGCAGACTGTTGCGCTAGTGCTGGGTCAACTTTAGAGAGACGCATAGCCACACGAAGCATGAGCGAATATCCAAAGGCTTTCCATTGTGGAATATCGCCACCAAATAAAACATCACTAGTATTTCTTGGTTTTGTAGCATCTAAGGCAGCAGAGGCTTGCTCCAATTCTTTTAGTACATCTTTATAAATAGACTCTTGGGTATCGTAAACTGGAACAGTAATATTTTCTGTAAATCCCTTTCCTGCTTGGAAATATGGAATATCACCATAGGAATCGGTTAGAACGATAGCCGCATAGGCTCGCATAATACGCGCAGAGTGATAAAGATTTGAGCGGTCTGGAGCGCCTGGTTTAGTCACCGCTGTTTCAGCGATTACCGAAACCAAAGATTTTAGCACCGACTGGTAGTATCGAACCCAATTTCCCTGATTACGAACTTTGTTGTCCTGATTGTAATTTCCACCACCAAGAACACCGCCAAACGGGGTAATTATTTGCTGTACAATCGCAAGTTCAAACACCATCGTTTCTAAAGGAACCGAAGTATTGATGATCGCATTATTCATTAAAAAAGCTGGATCTAGTGCAATCGGCAGCGTTTTATTTGTGTTGATTTCCTCAAAGCCTTTATCGCAACTCGGCAATAAGCACAATGTTGATAAAAACAGGGTGATATATAAAGTTATCTTTTTCATTGTCGTTTTTTTAAATGATTCAGTAAGAATATATTTCAAGTTAGAATTTCGCGTTTAGATTGAACCCGATGCTGCGGCTTGTAGGAAGACCAGTTTGCTCCAACCCTTCCAAATTGTCCGACACGCTATTTGCCTGTTCAGGATCTATATTTGGTACCCATTTCTTAAGGATTGCCACATTATTCGCAACTGCACTTAATCGTAAGCCTTTGATAAAAACTCGCTTGGGTAGTATTTTAGTAAAGTCGTAGCCCATAGAAATTTGTCTCAATTTCCAGAACCCAGCATTATAGGCAAACTCTTCACGAATACTACTCGTATTAACTGTTTCATAGAACGTTTGAAGTGGTGTTGCAATTACGTTGGGAGAGCCTAGCTGATTTACACCCACTCCGGTTACAAGGTTTGTTTCTCTACCCACTAATGTTGATTTGTGTAAGCCGTGGCGATATAAGTTGAAGTTAGTTTGTGACCCTAAATAATGACCAAGCTTAAAATCGACTAAGGCAGATAATGATACGCCCTTGTAAGTGAATGAATTAAAAATACCACCGATATATTTCGGGATGGTTGTTCCTATGCGCAAGGCTTGAGGCGCTCTAAGTGGACGACCACTATTCGTATCAAATATCTGACGGCCTTGTGCATCACGCAGGTAGGCAGTTGCATATAGCCCGTTTAACTCCTGACCCAAAGCCTGTCGCAATGAGTTGGAACCGGCAGCCCCTCCTGAAATTATTTCATTTACTCCAGCACCTAGGTCAAGCACTTCAGTATTGTTTTGAGCAAAATTTAAGTTAACGTCCCACCTAAAATTATTGCTTAATACAGGCGAACCTGTTAACAACACTTCAATACCCGAATTCTTGCTGCGACCTACGTTAATCACCGAACTTGTGAAACCTGAAGCGTCCGATATTTGGGAAGCCAAAATTTGGTCATTGGTGATCTTATTGTAATAAGTTAAATCCAAACCAATTCTATTTTCAAAAAGTTTTAATTCAAGACCAAACTCGGTTTCTTCAACGCGCGATGGTTTCAAATTTGCATTGGGTACTATACCGCTAGGGATAGAACCGACCGGTTGTACTGCACCGGCTGGATTAGGAAACAAATTATTGTTAACCCCAAAAAATAAGCTATTTGCATAAGGACCAACTGAGTTGTCGCTACCTACCTGAGAATAACCACCTCTTATTTTTCCAAAAGATAACCAGCTTGGCACTCCTTCAAATGCTTGGCTAAAAATAAAACTTGCATTAGCCGAAGGATAAAGAATACTTCTATTTTCAGGTGATAAAGTGGAGAACCAATCATTGCGGGCGGTTAAGTTCAAATACAAATAGCCTTTATAAGAAAGTTCTGTTGCGGCATAAAGCGAGTTAATTTTCACTTCACTCAAATCATAAAAAGGATCTTTTACTCGTCCATTTGCTACAGTATAAAGATCGCGCACAACAAAATCCTGAACTGTAACCGAGTTACGATCGAATACACTATAGCGTTGGTTACCGCCCAAAGTCGCGTCAAAAGCAAATCCATTTTTGAAACTCTTAGTAGCACCAAGTATGAAATCTGAATTTAATTCGCGACTACGAAGCACTTCTTGCGTATAGCGTCCATTAACAAAGCCGGCTGGTGCTGCAGGGTTTGAGGCTCTACCGGTCGGATCATTGAAGTCACGATCGCGCGAGAAATAATCCTGCCCAATTCTACCCTGCAAGTAAAGCCAATCGGTAAGATTATACTTAGCGGTTATATTCCCGAAAACCCGATCGCGACTTATATTTTCAAACCGATTGAACGTCGAGATATAAGGATTTGTTCTATTTCTAAATCGTGTCCACACAAACTCATTACCGTTGGCATCGAAACGCTTTTGATTCAATAGATCAAAGGGCATTGAGTTGGACATTGTATAAACTACTACGGGTGTACTAACATCCTGTCCACCAACTACAACTGGGTTTGTATTTTTCTCATTTGAATAAGCAAGATTACCTGAAACAACTAATTTCTCAGAAATTTTTTGATTAAACCCGAGGTTGATTGTTTTACGATTGAATGTATTGTTTGGCTGAATGCTTTTGTTGTCCATGTTCGCGATCGAGAGATTAAAACCACCATTTACGCCCCCATTGGAAACGGTAACGGTGTTGGTCAATGTGTTCCCTACCTGATAGAATTTATTGATGCGGTCTCTTACGGGTTCATAAGGAGCGGTTACGCCATCAAACAAAACTTGCGTCATTCCAGGCTGAAATCTTTCTCCAAAACTCCAAACACCTGATGTTGGATTTGGTGTTGTTGGTCGAACCCCGAATTCTCCTTGACCATATTCGTACTGAAGGTCTGTGAAATCTAGAGGTGTATCGGTTGTAAAATTAGTGTTAAAATCAACACCCAAGCCTTTATTTGCAGTACCAGATTTAGTGGTAATCATAACTACCCCATTTTGAGCGCGAGAGCCGTACAATGCAGCGGCAGCTCCTCCTTTCAAAACAGTCATTGACTCAATATCGTCAGGGTTAATACTACTAAGTCCATCCCCACCATCTGTCGAAGCTACAGCGCCTTGTCCGCCAAAATCTCCATTTACACCAAAAGTTGTGTTGTTAATAGGAACTCCATTAACAACAATCAGCGGACTGTTTTGACCGCTAAACGAAGATTGGCCTCGAATTCGAATTTTGCTGGAACCGGCAGGACCTGTACCCATTGGCGTAATATTTACTCCGGGCATTTTTCCTACTAAGCCGCTCATAAAATTGACTGTGCGGTTTTCGTTAATCTGTTGTGCATTGACTGTTGCAGTAGCGTAACCAAGTCGCTTAGTTTCCTTTTTAATACCCAAGGCAGTAACTACCACCTCACTTAATGAAGTTAATTCTTCAATTAATCTTACATCTACTGTTGTACGTTCTCCAACTGATATTTCTTGTGGATTAAAGCCGATATAACTGAAAATTAAGATCGCGTTTCCATCAGGGATAGTGATTGAATATTTCCCTTCTTTATCTGTAGTAGAGCCGGTCATCGTGCCTTTAAGCTTTACACTAACACCGGGAAGGGTTAGCCCATTGTTATCACTGACTGTTCCCTTTATTATTATATCTTTTAAAGGAACGATTTCAGTATTAAGATTTTCCAAGCTCTTGATTACAATAGTACTTTGAAAAATCTTATAAGTTAATGGCTTGTCTTTAAAGCATTTAGATAGTGCCAATTCCACTGATACATTTTCTACATCAACATTAATGGTACCTGCTTTTGAAATGTCCCTTTTATCATATAAAAAGTGATAATTTGTTTGCTTTTCTATCAAACTCAGAACATTTCCTATAGAAATATTCTTTTCATGAAGCGTTACCATTTGACTATAGCTACTAGCACTCACCGTGGAGAGTGTTGCAAGTATAATAAAGGCAGTCAATTTCATAGCCAATACAATTTTGGTTAGTTTAAGTCGCCCCGTAGGAATGACTTTAGAATTAAATTTCATAACTTTGTTTCGTTTGGGTTAAACATGATTCTTCGATTGGTGATTGGATAATTTTGGAACCCGATACTTCTCCGGGAAAGTGGGCAAACACTTCCCGGTTTTTTTATCCTTATAAATCGTAAGCCTAAAATTTTAATTCAAAATAAAATAGGCTTCTAATTTCGAGTTCCCTTGGTTTAATTCTTGAGTATTTTGTCTGTCATAATTATAATTTTAGTGAATTATTTATTTTTCATTTCTGGATTCTTATTTATTTATTACAACAATATTTTTCCCTTTAATTTTGAATTTTACTCCGGTATACATCAGCATATTCATGAATTCCGAAGCATTAACTCTTCTGGAAACTTTACCCGTAAAATATTTTTTTGGAATTTTTCCCTCAAAAGTTACATTTAGATCGTACCATAAGGCTGCCTGAAGCATCACATCCTCTAAACCTGCATCTTTAAATTGGAATAATCCATTTTTCCATGCAACCTGTTCTTCTACATCGACATCACTAAGAACCTTCATCTCATTACCAATTAGTATAGCTTGCTGTCCCGGTTTTAATAGATGAGATGAATTTCCTCTTTCAATTTTTATGGAGCCTTCCAACAGGGTAGTTTTCATCACTTCATCATTAGTATAGGTTTTGACATTGAAGTGAGTCCCGATTACTTCAATCTCGACATTTTTCGATTTTACCTTAAATGGCATAGCAGAATTCTTTGCAATTTCAAAATAAGCTTCACCTATAAGTTCGATACTTCGGGTATTTCCCTTAAATACTCCCGGAAATTTTATTGAGGAAGCTGAGTTTAGCCAAACCTTACTCCCATCTGGCAGAATGACCCTGTATTCACCTCCACGTGGTGTTGTAATCGTATTAAATTCTGCACCAAGGGCATTATTTTGAATTCTCTCAAATGGATGGTAGACCACTTGCCCGCTTTCCGTTTTCATAACCTTAAAGCTCTTTGTGCTTGCGATAATTCCATTCTTAGCACTATCCAAAATTATGGTTTGGCCATCTGTAAGTGTTAGAGTCGCTTTATTTCCTCCCGGAGGAATATCTTGAAAAATAGGGGTATAGGCAGTCTGGGATTGTGGTGCCAAGCTTGGTTTAAACCAGAAGTACAGGCCCGAACTTAGAAGAACGAGAATTGCAGCAGCAACTGAAATTCTTTTGAACCTAGAAGACCAGCTTATATGAGTAACACCTACAATTTCTTCCTGTTGATCATTGCTTTTTTGTTCTGCAGGAAAAATCTTATTAAGCATCTCCATACTTTGATCAGAATTAAACAAAGGATCTGTCATTTCTAGATTATCCCACTCTTCTCTCATAAGCGCTTTCAACTTATCATCAGAAGTGGTTTTTATAATTTGAAATAATTCTTCCCTTTCCTTTATACTTGCTGTTTTATTATAATATTTTTTAAAAAGAAAAGATGTCCTAGTTTTTACTGAATGCATATTTTAAAAAAATGGGTATGAAAGTTATTCTAAACAACATATATGTAAAGACACCGAACAAATAAAAAAAGGGGGTATTGGATATTAAAAAAATATTGCAATAATGAATATAAGTATATCTTTTTTCAGATTAACCTGTACAAATGAAGTAATAGAACTTGTAGCTATCTGCAAATATTTCTTAACTGATTCATGGGAAATATTGAGTTTATTAGCTACTTCAATATATTTTAAACGCTCATGTCTACTTAGAAGATAGACCAATTGCTGTTGGGGTGGTAAATGATCGATCGCGTCATCCAGAAGGCTATGATAAATATTAATATTACTTTCAGGTGTAATCTCTCTAGCCGTATGTTCTTCAAATAATTGCTTTTGCTGTCGTTCTTTTGTCAGTTTTCTTAAGCAATTCAATGTGTGATTTTTTGAAATAACAAAAAGATATGCTTTAAAATTATGTACTCCAGCTAGCGCTTCCCTACTCAACCAAATTTTAAGAAATACATCCTGCACAATCTCTTCCGCAATAACAATTGAATTGGTAATCCGAAAAATGTGTACCCCTAATTGATTATGGTATTTTAAGAATAGATGCTGAAAGGCCTGCTCATTACCTTCCGATGCTTTTCTTAATAAATCATTCTCAGAATTAATATCAAAATTCGACATAAGAATACTATTTGGGAATTGAAAGTAACAAAAATAATATATAGCTACAAATTTTTTTTATTAAAAAATGTGCCTGTAAAAGTATTTTTTTAGAATTTGGTTCTTCTAAATTTCCATTCAATCTTCAGCAATTTCAAAATCTGTACGATGCATGTTTCTATTTAATCGAGAAGGTAAGTTCATAAGTTACTTTACATATCGCACATTCAGCATCTGAATAACCAAACCAACGCCATTTATGCTAACATCAAAATTCTTTGTAAGACTTTGGCACTATTATTTCATGTAGTTATAAGCCGACAATCATTCGGTCAAAAGAAATTATGAAATATATACTAATACTTTTTGCATTATCAGCTATTGTAGCCGGATGTAATGGAAATGCCAGTGAAAATGCCAGAATTAGTCAGGACTCGATCAGAATGGCTCATCAACTAGACAGCTTTAAGAGAGTTGCAAAAGCAGATTCAGTTGCTGCTGCGCTTGCAAAGGAAAGATTAAATACGAAAACTCAAGTTCAATCTTCCAGATCATCTTCAAGTTATGCAAATTCTTCCTCAAACTCAACGACTCAAACAGGCTCAACACCTCAGAAAAAAGGCTGGAGCTCAGCAGCAAAGGGAGCTGTAATTGGCGGAGTTATTGGTGCCGGAACAGGAATAATCGTAGATAAAAAAGATGGTAGAGGTGCTGCAATCGGTGGTGTTGTTGGTGCCGGAACAGGTTATGTAATTGGCAGAGATAGGGATAAAAAATCTGGCAGAGTGAATCAAAAATAAATCATAGATTAAAATTTTAATATTCTACTGGCGTATGCTTGCCGAATGTGGCCTGTATTAATATTATCTGTGTTTATATTAATACAACATCACACGCGACACGCGTGCGCGAGCATTTTTAATATTATCTGTATTTATATTAATTACGACATCACACGCGACACGCGTGCGCGAGCAATTTTAATATTATCTGTATTTATATTAATTACGACATCACACGCGACACGCGTGCGCGAGCATTTTAATATTATCTGTGTTTATATTAATTATAACGGCACACGCGACACGCGTGCGCCAGCAATAAAATCTATTTCAGGAAAAGATAACCTTGTTATGATTTCAACACCCTTTGTATCTCATCTAGCTTCATCAAAGCTTCGACAGGGGTCAGTGTATTTACTTCCAGATTGTTCAGCATATCTCTAATCTTAACCAGCACAGGATCATCGATTGAGAACATCTGAAGCTGATAAGCCTGCTTCTGTACCTTTTTTAGGCTATCTTTAATATCCTCACCCCCTGTTCGCTCCTGCTCAAGCCGCTTCAATATTTCATTTGCCCTGCTCACCAATTTCGGAGGCATTCCGGCCATCTTAGCCACATGAATCCCAAAACTATGCTCACTGCCACCAGGTACCAACTTACGCAAGAAAATTACCTTATTGCCTAGCTCTTTAACAGACACATTGAAATTTTTAATCCTGTTGAATGAATTGGTAAGTTCATTCAACTCATGATAATGCGTTGCGAAAAGTGTCTTAGCTTTGGCTGTCGGGTGGTTATGAAGATACTCTGCAATAGACCAAGCAATCGATATTCCATCATAGGTACTGGTCCCTCTTCCAATCTCATCCATAAGAATGAGGCTGCGAGGAGATAAATTGTTCAGAATACTAGCCGTTTCATTCATTTCAACCATAAATGTCGACTCACCGGTAGTCAGATTATCTGACGCCCCTACCCTTGTATAAATTTTATCGACAAGACCAATCTGAGCCTCCTTTGCCGGAACAAAACTTCCCATTTGAGCCATTAGTACAATCAGACCGGTTTGCCTCAGCAAGGCCGATTTACCCGACATATTCGGACCGGTGATAATAATAATCTGCTGTGTATCACTATCAAGGAACACATCATTGGTAATATATTCCTCGCCCGCTGGAAGGTTCTTTTCGATAACCGGATGTCTGCCTCCTTTAATGTCTATTATACTGCTTTCATCAATCGTGGGCTTGACATAATAATTCTTTATCGCCAGATTGGCAAAATTCAGTAATACATCCAATTGGGCAACTTGTTGGGCATTCAATTGAATGGGTTTGATAAATTCAGACAATGCAAAGGTCAATTCATTATACAAACGGGTTTCCAGAACCTGAATCTTTTCTTCTGCACCAAGAATCTGCTCCTCGTATTCTTTTAACTCAGGAGTAATATAACGTTCTGCATTTACAAGGGTTTGTTTTCTCAGCCATTCGGCCGGAACTTTATCCTTATGGGTATGGGTTACCTCCAAATAATATCCGAAAACATTATTAAATGCAACTTTTAGGGATGGAATACCGGTAATTTCAGCTTCGCGCTTTTGGATCTCAAGCAAGTAACCCTTTCCACCGAAAGCAATCTTTCTCAAACGGTCGAGTTCTTCATCAACTCCATCAGCAATAACCGAACCTTTTGCCAGCATCACCGGAGGATCGGGATTTAGCTCCTTCTCAATTTTATCTCTTATCAATACACAGGAATTGAGCTGCTCGGCAATCATTTTTAAGGGGAAACTTTCCATTCCTTGGCATAATTCCTTAAGATTAGAAATAGAGTAAAGTGCTCTTTTCAACTGCAATACTTCCCGTGGATTCGCCTTTTGAAGACCAATTTTTGAGATCAGCCTTTCGAGATCTCCTATTTGTTTCAATTCATGCATAAGTTTTTCCCGGAGTTCATTCTGCAGAACAAGGTAATCAACCACATCTAGACGTTCTTGAATAGGCTTAAGCTCCTTCAAAGGCATAATAATCCAACGACGAAGCAAACGGGCTCCCATCGGCGAACAAGTCTTGTCAAGCACATCTACTAGGCTTACTGCATTCTCATTTGCTGAACCAATCAGCTCAAGGTTCCGTATTGTAAACCGATCCAGCCACATGTAACGATCTTCCTCAATCCTGGAAATTGAAGAAATATGCTGAAGATTACGATGTTCAGTCTCGTTCAAATAATGCAGAGCAACACCTGCAGCGGTGATCGCAAGTGGATATTTTTCAATTCCAAACCCTTTCAATGATTTAACATCAAAATGTTTGAGTAGAAACTCAGAAGCATAATCACCACTATAGGCCCAGTCATCGAGGTGATAGGTATAAAAACGGTCGCCAAAAGTCTCCGTAAAATCACGTTGCCTACTTTTTTGAAAAATTACCTCACTTGGTTTAAAACTTTGAAGGAGCTTGTCTATATAATCGGCATTACCTTGGGCAACTAGAAATTCACCTGTAGATATATCAATAAAGGCTATCCCAAATGAATTCTTTTCAAAATACAGAGATGCAAGATAATTATTGGTGTTTTGTTGAATGATATTATCACTGTATGATACTCCGGGAGTTATAAGCTCAGTTACCCCTCTTTTAACAATAGTCTTTGTTGTTTTTGGATCCTCCAGCTGGTCACAAATAGCCACCCTTTGACCTGCTCTGACTAATTTTGGTAAATAGGTTTCAAGAGAATGATGTGGAAAACCAGCCAGCTCAGTATTCGTACCCGAACCATTACCCCTTTTTGTCAAAACAATACCTAAAATTCCGGAAGCTTTGATAGCATCCTGCCCAAAGGTTTCATAAAAATCGCCAACACGAAACAATAATAATGCACCCGGATATTTCGCCTTGATAGCGTTATACTGGATCATCAAAGGTGTTTCCTTTTTTTCGTTCTTTTTAGACAAGTTCTTTCAATTAATCAGGCCATAAAGTTAATGCATTGCATAACTTTTCGAAGATTTGTGGAAAACTGCCTTTAGGTGGGAAAGTCTATATCCTAATTTTGAGTTCAGAACGTAATAGATCAAAAGTTCCATAGTCAAATATTAGCTCACGGTATCATTTTTACGATACAATTATTTAATTTGTCGCGTGCTTTTATCCCCTATAAATCTATACAAAAACGCCTATTCCGGACTTAGTAAGGAAAGCTGGTACCTCTCATTTGTAATGCTAATTAACCGCAGTGGGACAATGGTTGTGCCTTTTCTCACCATTTATTGCACCCAGAAGCTAAATTTCAGCATTGTTGAGGCAGGAATGATCATGGCCATCTTCGGACTGGGATCAGTATTTGGTGCATTTTTCGGTGGAAAGTTTACAGATAAGATTGGTTTCTATTATCTTCAAATTGGAGCGCTACTGAGCGGCGGCCTAATGTTTATTTTAATCAGCTTCCTCGAATCATTTCTGAGCCTAGGAATAGGGACTTTTATTCTGAGCATGTGTAATGAGAGTTTCAGACCTGCAAACTCAACCGCAATAGCCTATTATAGTAATGAGAAGACAAGAACCCGCTCCATCTCATTAAACAGGCTTGCAGTCAATCTGGGTTGGTCTTTTGGCGGAGCTATAGGTGGATTTCTCGCTTCTGTTGATTACCATCTGCTGTTCTATGTCGACGGATTCTCCAATATCCTAGCTGCAATTTTTCTCATTAGATTATTACCTGCAGTAAATAAAAAAAAGCCTAAGGAAACTGAAAGTCGTGCAATAAAAGTGCATTCTGCCTACCATGATAAACTTTACCTGGCTTTTATATTTTTAACCATATTATTTACTTCCTGCTTTTTTCAGTTATTTACCCTGCAACCGGTATTTTTCAAAACAGAATGGCAGCTTAGTGAACAATTTATAGGGGGACTCATGGCAATGAATGGGCTGATCATTGTTTTCACTGAAATGCTTCTGATTAATAATCTTGAAGGTAAAAGGTCTCCATTATATTTTACCGGTATTGGAGTAATTATAGCTGCATTTAGTTATTCAATATTAATATTTTTCCCGGCCGCTGCATGGCTTGCAGTCATATCCATTATTCTAGTAACCATTGGAGAGATGATTTCCATGCCTTTCATGAACACCTTTTGGATGAGCCGTTCAAATGAAAGAAACCGCGGAGAATACGCAGCCTTATATTCCATTGCTTGGTCTGTGGCGCAAATTATAGGTCCGATTTATGGTTCATTTCTGATCCAATACGGAGGATATAAATTGTTCTGGACCTTTGTTATGGGTATCTGTTTGCTAACTGCTTGTGGCTACTTTTATATCAATAACTTAAACAGAAAAAGAGAATTTAAAAATGTGATGAATATTGCTTCCTCTTAAACATTGGAAACGGTATAGCTTGTTCTACTCTTGTACAATTCGCCGGGACGTAAAATAGTTGAGGGGAATTCCGGAATATTGACTGCATTAGTATGATGCTGGGTCTCAAAGCAGAGACCGCAATAAGCCGAATAGTCAGCTCCTCCTTTTACCCCTTTATTATTTAAATGTTTACCGGTATAAAACTGTATTGTAGGTTCATCAGTGTAAACATCCAGTTTAATACCACTACTTTCTGAATAAGCCATTGCCGCCTTTCCCCATTCCCTATACTCCTTGTCCAATATGAAAGATTGATCATATCCATTTTTGGGATCCCAAACTCTGCTGATCTGTTTTACACTTCTGAAATCATATAAAGTATCATTTACAGTAAGAATTTCTCCGTTTGGGACTAAATCATCATGTTGTCCCAAATAAAAAGAGGCAGGTATTTCTACAAAGTGATCTTCTATAGTTCCTGAACCGTTCAAGTTAAAATAACCATGGTGAGTTAAATTAATGGGTGTGGATTTGTCGGTACTAGCCTCTTTCTGCATGATAAGTTCATTGCTTTCCTTAAGCTCAAAAGAAAGCTTAACCCTCAAATTTCCAGGAAAACCTTCTTCCCCATCCTCACTAAGATAGCTAAGAACAAGTTTAGCGTTCGGAACGTTCGAAATACTTTCAAGCTTCCAGACTTTTCTGTCAAAACCTTCATGACCTCCATGCAGCTGATGCGGTGGATGATTTGAGGATAGTTTGTACAGTTCAGAATCAATTTCAAAAATAGAATTGCTGATCCTATTGGCATATCTACCTATAATGGCGCCGAGATAAGAATTTGATTCAAGGTATGTCTGATCGGCGTAATGCTCCATTTGATCAAACCCCAACACGATATCTATGGGTTTCCCTGTTCTGTCTGGCACGATGAATGAGCGGATAATGGCTCCCAAATTACTGATACTGACCTCAACACCATTACTGTTTTTCAACGTAAAAAGATACACTTCCTCATTCTGGTGATGAAATAATACTGGAGATTGGATTAATAACATTTCTGATTCAAAAAGCAATAAAAATGCTCGAGCATTCCAAATGATGAAATTAAGCCAAAATCTTTAATAATTTTGAAAAATAATGCAGCTTCAAGTCGAAGATGTTATTTTTATAAGATATGCGGAAATTAAGAACAGAAGAACTCGGGCGCGTAGATGTTGAAGACTTTAAAAAACAGGATAAATTACCCATTATCGTGATTTTGGACAATGTTCGTAGCATGCATAACGTTGGTTCTGTATTTCGCACTTCCGATGGATTTGCAATTGAAAAAATATATTTATGTGGGATCACGGCACAACCACCTCATCGTGATATAGAAAAAACTGCGCTTGGAGCTACCCAATCTATCGAGTGGGTTTATTCTGCAGATATCAGTGAATTGATTAGGGAATTAAAAGTAGCCCGATATACTATCATAGCCATTGAACAAGCAAAAAATAGCGTCATGCTCAATGATTTTCAACCAAAAAGCATAGAAAAGTATGCTCTAATCTTTGGAAATGAGGTAAATGGAGT
>Ga0163144_10018791_pt1 | contig 13950 bp, 13 predicted proteins | sample OliLak19BULKMAT1_FD_123175 | JGI IMG/M metagenome (GOLD analysis project Ga0163144, IMG submission 123175) | Freshwater microbial mat bacterial communities from Lake Vanda, McMurdo Dry Valleys, Antarctica - Oligotrophic Lake LV.19.BULKMAT1 | ecosystem: Environmental > Aquatic > Freshwater >... | reverse complement strand
GGGCGGGGAGCGGCGGCCGGCCGGCGGTTCACGGTCACGTCCGACGTGAGCGCGGCGTTGCGTGACGCGGACGTGGTGATGGCTCTGCGCATCCAGCGCGAACGGATGGCGTCCGGGCTGCTGCCGTCGCTGCGCGAGTACGCGGCCCGCTACGGCCTCACCGCCGAGCGCCTGGCCGGCGCCAAGCCCGGTGCGCTGGTCATGCACCCGGGGCCGATGAACGAGGGCGTGGAGATCGCGGCCGACGTGGCCGCCGGCGCCCAGTCGGTCATCACCGAGCAGGTCACCAACGGCGTCGCGATCCGGATGGCGTTGCTCTACCTCCTGGCTGGGGTGCCGCGGGTATGAACGTGAACGCATCGGAGGGCGCGGGACCGGACCTGGAGATCAGTCGCGCCTGGCTCGTGGATCCGACCTCGGGTCGCGAGGGTCCGGGCGAGATCGTCGTGACCGACGGCATCCTGGAGGCCGTCACCTGGCTCGACGGCGCCGACGCCGACGGCATCGATGATCAGGGCGTCATCGTCGTGCCCGGCTTCATCGACCTGCACACGCACCTGCGCGAGCCCGGCAACGAGGATGCCGAGACGGTCGCCACCGGGCTGGCGGCCGCTGCGCACGGTGGCTTCACCACGGTCGTGGCCATGCCCAACACGGCGCCGGCGCTCGATGAGCCGTCCGTCCTGGGTCGGATCCTTGGTGCGGCGGCGTCGTCCGGGTCGCCGGTCGAGCTGCTGGCCAACGGCGCGGTCACGGTCGGGCGGGCAGGGGAGACCCTGGCCGCGCTCGGCGAGCTGGCCGATGCCGGGGTGGTCGGCTTCAGTGACGACGGCTCGCCGGTCCGCTCGGCCTCGATCCTGCGCAACGCACTGGCCTACGCGGGCGCGCTCGGGTTGCCGATCGTGGACCACCCGGAGGACGTCACGCAGACCGCCGGCGCGGAGATGGGCGACGGCGTCGTCGCGACGGTGCTCGGCCTGCGCGGCTGGCCGGTCGCTGCCGAGGCGACATCCGTGGCGCGGGCCATCGCGATGCTCGCCGAGGTGCTGCCCGATGTCCCCGGCGCGCGGTTGCACCTGACCCACGTCTCCACCGGCGAGTCGCTGGCGCTCATCCGACTCGCCAAGGCCCGTGGCTGGCCGGTCACCTGCGACATCACGCCTCATCACCTGGCGCTCACCGATGAGTGGGTCGCCGGTGCCCGCCGCTTCGCCTGGGACGCTGTCGACGCCGACGGCGTGGCCCGCGATCCGTGGGCGGATGGCGCGCTCCTGGCGGCGCCCTACGCGGCCTCGACCCGGGTCAACCCGCCGCTGCGCTGCGCCGAGGACGCGATGGCCTGTCTGGCCGCGCTCCGTGACGGTACGGCCGATGCCATCGCCACCGACCACGCGCCGCATGCCGCGGTCGACAAGGCGGTCGAGTTCGGCGAGGCGGCCAACGGCATCAGCGGCATCGAGACGGCCATCGGGCTCGTCCTCGCCGCGGTCGATGCCGGAGAGCTGCCGCTCGCCCGGGCGATCGCGGCGCTGACGACCGGCCCGGCACTGATCCTGGGTTCGCGCTCGCGACGCGGGGGAGCGGCCGGTCTCGTGGAGGGTGCGCCGGCGGACCTCGTGGTGATCGATCGCTCGGCATCATGGACCGTCACGGCCGCCGGTCTCGCTTCCCGCGGCAAGAACTCGCCGCTGCTCGGGATGGACCTGCCGGGTCGGGTGCTCGTGACCCTGGCCGGCGGCCGCATCGCCTACGAGTCGACAGACCCGGGCTGACGTCGACCGTCAGACGCGGATGACGTCCAGGCCGGGCACGTCAACGTAGTCGGCATCCTGCGTCACGACCGGTACGCCCAGCGACATCGCGGTCGCTGCGATCCAGGAGTCATTGACCGGCATCGACCGGCCACGCATGCGCAACTCGATGCGGAGGCGTGCCCATGCGGCTGCGACGTCGTCGTCGATCGGGATCGAATCGAAGGACAGCGCCAGCGCCAGCGTCTCCAGGCGCTGGGCACGGATCCTTGGCTCATCTGTCGCGAGGACACCCGCGCGGAGTTCACCGACCGAGATCACGGAAACGAGGATCTGGGCTGGCATCCGATCTCTCGCCACGACTCGGCCACCCTCGAACGCGACGAAGACGCTCGTATCGACGAGGCCCTGGGTCAACGCCACGGAAGGTCGTCGGTCGTCTCCGGGAGCATCTCGCGCAGTTCCGTCAGAAGGGCGGCGTCGGCTTGGGCAGGCAGCAGGCGACGGATGAATTCGTCGCGGCCCATCGAGCGAGGCCGGCGCTCGATCGGCTCCAGCGTGGCCACGGGTCGTCCGTCGACCGTGATCGTGATCGACTCGCCCCCCTCGACGCGCGCCAACAGCACTCGCGTGTTGTTGCGCAATTCCCGAGAGGCGACATCGGTCATGCGACGAGCGTAGCACATGTGCGACGCACGTCGCAACTGCAGGTTAGGTCGAGTGCTCGACGACCTCGTCGATCGTCGGCTCGCGCATGATGATCGACCCCTGATCGCCGAACTCGGCATCGCTTATGACGAACGTCCGGAGCTCCGACGTCGTGCGATCGAGCACGGTCACATGCCAGATCCACGCGGGTGACTGGAACAGGGCGTCGCAGTCCGGTCCGCAGAACGGACGCAAGGTCGGCTCGAGCTCAGCGAGGTGTCTGCCGGGCATGAGGCCGACCGACAGGACCCATGCGTCGTGCGGCATCGTCCGCGTCGGATCATCGTCGAAGACGGACAGCGCGGCTGCCGCGGCGTCGTCCGCAGTCCCGAACGGCGCTCGGACGTCGCCGCCGTCGGGCGGGATGGTCCAGTCGCGCGAAACTGGAGCGCCGTTCATCCACATCGTGTCGACGACGAACACGTCGGCACACCGTTCGGCAAAGGTCAGGCCACAGGCGTCGCTCCGTCGGTCATCGAAGTGACCGACGATGACGATCTCGAGGCCGGACTCCTCCGCTGTCGGGTTCCCGCTGACGGCTGGCCCGAAGTACAGGGGCATCTCCGGACCACCGTCCGCCGACTCGCGCAACGTATCCCACAAGCCGCAGTCGCGGCCGAACATCCAGGTCTCGGGCGAGATCCGGCAGCGCGCGATCGCCCGGTTTAGCCAAAGCCAGCCGCGGACCGCGATCTCCCGGTCGTCGTCGGGGCGTGCCTGGATGGCGAGCGCCGCCTCGACATCGATGACCTCGAGGCCGAACAGCCCGTCGGGGACGCCGGGGGCGACCGCTTCGGGCAGGCGCTCTGCCGGGATGACCTCGAGCGTGACGGCTGCCGGGTCCACGTCCCGCGCGAACTCGAGGACGAGCTCACGGCGGATCCCCATGGCGTCGCAGCCGTTACGAGGTGCGTGCTCGATGACGATGCCCGACAGGTCGGCGTCGATCGTCACCGTCATCTGGAGGTCGCAGATGGTCGTCCCCCAGCGCAGGCGGTATCGGCCGTCGTCCGCCGGATCTCGGAGGAAGGCTTCGTCTGGTGCGTCGGGTTGGCCGTCCTGCGCCGTCGGAGCGCGAACCTCGACGAGCGAACCGGACAGGTCCACCACGGCAACGCGCGCTGGCGCGTCGGGATCGTCGTTCGGGAGCTCGATGACCTCCGACCCGTCCGGTGGCCACGGTCCCCATGCCGGCGGGGTCGGGGCAAAGCTCGGATCGGGGTTCGGCTCCGGCTGTGCAGCACCTGGCAGGTGCTCGGGGACCGCGCGATCGGACCAGTCCTGGATGTACGTGAACCCGGTTGCCTCGCGGTCCGCCTCGGCCACGACGAGCCACGTGGTCCAGCTCCCGCTCGGGATCCCCTGGCCGTTCTCGTCGACGGCGTTCGGGCAACATCGCCACTCGCCGTCGAAGACCATCGCCCAGACCCGCGTCTCGTCGGAAGGAAGGCTCGTCCGCTGCGCGGGGTCCATCGTCGACCGCACGGCGCCCAGGCTCGTCAGCCAGATGCGGACCCGATCGACGCGCGCGCCGGCCTGATCGCCCAGTCCGAGGACAGACGCACAGGTGATCGCGGTCACCTGCAACATCTCGTCGCACGACGCAGCGGGCGCAACTCCCTCGTCTGGGGATCCCGCCGGCGGAGGCGTGTCGCCCGAGCTAGACCGGGCCACCACCGCACCAGTCGCATCGATGTAGTACCGCTCGCCGTACCAGCTGACTTCGTCGCTGATCCTCCACTCGTAGACCGTGGCGAGTTGCCAGAACTGGTGGTTCCTGACCGGAGTCACGAACCATCGGCAGCGGGTCAGGACGGTCCAGCCGAGGTCGCCGCCTGGGCCATACCCCACGTCCATGACTCGATCCTCGCCTGGCACCGGGGCGAGACAATCGAGGTAGGTTTGCACGTCGGTGTCGTCGGCCGAAACGAATCCCTGCCGGAACGACGCGGCCTCGGCATCCAGCGCGGCCCGTGCGGCAACGATGCCTGCGGCCGGGTCATCAGGGAGTGGCGTGGGTGGCGGCGTGAAGCGGATGCTTTCGGCGACAGCCTGTGCCGCCTGCCGCGCGGCGTCGGCATCGGGCTCGCGGGCCATGAACTCCAGGCGGACGACCGTGCTCAGCGACATCGGTGTCGCGATCTGCCAGGTGGCCGACTGGTCGGCCTGGTAGTAGTCGTCCGGCACATCGTCGTACTCGTCGACGAGGGCCGGCATCCCGCCCAGGCCGAGGCGGGTCGTCGTGCCGTTCTCGATGTCCGCGCGGTCGAAGATGGTCTGGCCGCGGTAGGCGCCCGTGCCCACCACGATGCGCATCTGGCCGGACTCGAGGCGCTGCTCGTAGACGCAGTTGATGTCGACGCCGGTCAGCCCGTTGCATCGATCCTCGACGGGCTGCGTCGAAAGGACCGCCATGATCGAACCGCCGCTCCCAGTGGCCCCGTCCGTCGTGTAGGCCAGCCAGTCGATCGGGAAGTCCACGGCGAACGTCCCGGCGTCCAGCGTGCGCAGGTCCGGCGTGGGGCCTTCGCGGAACGTGACGCCGCTGCCGCCACCGAGCAGGCCGCTCGAGCCGCCCAGGATCGCGAGACCGCCACCGACCACCACGAGGAGCGCCGCCGCCGCGCCGACCGGCACGAGCCGGCCCCACCATGGACGTTCCGCGGCCGATGGCCGGACGCGCGCGAGGGTGCCCGCAACGAGATCCGTCGGCACGACCACCCGGGCCGCGCGGCCCGCGAAGGCCGCGGCGAGCCGCTCGTCGTCCCAGCCCGGCTCGGGGGCGAGCGGCTGATCCCCCGGATCCTGCGGCGCCGTCATCGGCCGCGCTCCGCATCGATGGCGCGATTGAGGGCGGCCCGTGCCGTGTGCAGGCGCGACTTCACGGTCCCGACCGGGATCTCCAGGATGTCCGCCAGGTCCGTCACGGCCCGCCCCTCGAGGTGGTGGAGCACGAGGATCGCCCGCTGCTCGACCGGCAGCGTTCGAAGTGCGACGTCGAGCGAGCGTACGTCCGCCGCTTCGGGTGCGGCCACCTCCGCCACACGAGCCGCCACGTCCGCCGACGGGATCTCGCGGACAGCGCGTCGCCGCCGCGAGCGATGGACCATGCGGGCCGCATTGACCGCCACGCGCTGGAGCCACGCCTCGAAGCGGCCCACATCCTGCAGCCGGCCGATCTGCCGCCAGGCCGCCACGAACGTGTCCTGGGCGGCATCGCGCGCATCGGCCTCGTTGCCGAGGATGGCGAAGGACAGGCGGTAGACGGCATCCATCCGGGCGCGCACGATCTCCTCGAACGCATCGAGGTCGCCGGTGCGGGCCCGATCGACGAGCGACCGGTCGAGCGCTGGTTGGATCGGCTCCCTCCTGGTGGCGCGTTCACCCATTCGATGCCGGCCGACCGGCGCAGGTTCAGTCGAGCGTGACCCGCCGGTCAGCGATCCGGCGTGAATCCGTCGACGGACAGCTCCAGCACGGTCCCGTCAGCGATCAGCACGACCCAGCCGAGGCGGCGCGGGATCGTGTCCCCAGCAAGCGTATCGACGGGGTTGCCATCGCGGACCATGACCCGCACGTACCAGACGGCCGCGGTGTCGTCAGCGGCGGCATCCAGCGCCGACAGGCCGGCCCGCGCACCACCCGCTGCCGCGGCATCCACCCGGGCCAGCTGCCCGATCGGCAGGTACGCGTGGCTGAGCACGACGGTGCCGCTCGGCAGCGTCTCCGATACGCGCGCCCGGATCGCCTCGATGGCCAGCGCGCCCGCTGGTGGCGCGACGAGCTGGATGGGCGGCGGCTGCTCGAAGATGCCCACGGCCCACACGACGCGCTCCAGGGTGAAGGTCTCATTCACGTGCTCCGCGTTGGAGCGCGGGTCGGCGACGCGCGGGTCGTCGTAGCGCCCCAGGATGACGACCGGCCGAGGCAGGATCGGCGTCATCCGCACACCGTCGTCGCCCGGGCCCGTCGGGGGGCGATCCGTCACGAGCGTCTCCAGCGACCCCAGGCTCACCGCCTGGAAGACGGGGATGTGCAGATGTTCGGCCCCATCCTCGTCGAGCCACACGACGCCGCCATCGGCCCACGCCAGGAGCGGCTCGTCGGTCTGGGACAGGAGGACCTCCCGACGACAGCCGACGGCCTGGATCATGGGCAGCGTGGAGCCCGTGGAGTCGCCGATGAAACAGTCTTCCGTCCCGGGCACCACCGTCAGGTAGCCGCGCGCCGCGTGCAGCGCGTCATCGACGGAGCCTCCTCGGCGTCGGCCGACCAGTTCGGACACCGTTCGTGTCGTGAGACCCACGGCTCGGGACGGAAAGCCGGCTGACGGGTCCAGTGGCGGCGGTCCCTTGGCCGGCGGCGTGAACGTGGCGCGAGCGGCGGTATCCGGTACCTCGGTGGGCGATCCCGATGGCTCCACGGCCTCGGTGCCTACACCGCGCGTCAGCGTGCCGGCGCCCACCACGCCGACCAGGAGCACCACCGGCACGAGGATCGCGGTCAGCAGGCGCGCACGCCCGTTGTGCGATGGCGGGAGCGCGGGTGTCGGTTCGATGAGCACTGGTCGTGGACTCCGAAGCACAGGCCGGTCCAGTGGAGCGTAGCGCCTCGTGCTCCGCTACCCTCGCGACCATGGCGCCCAGCAAGCCGCTCAACCCCGACTACGAGCGCCGCTCGTACTGGCAGGCGACGATGCCCGCCCTGGCGGATCGTACCGAGCGCGCCCTGCCTGACAGCGCGGACGTGGTGGTCATCGGCGGCGGCTACGCGGGCATCAACGCCGCCCGCGAGCTGGCGTCGCGGGGCAAGGCCGTCACCCTGCTCGAGGCCCATACGCTCGGCTGGGGCGCCTCCACACGCAATGGCGGCATCGTCCATGCGGGCTACAAGTGGAGCGCCCCGCAGCTCATCAAGCGCTACGGGACGGAGACGGGCACGGCGCTGTACGCCGAGACGCTGGCGTCCTACCAGCTCGTCAAGCAACTCATCGATGAGCACGCCATCGACTGCGAGTTCCGCGAGGTCGGCCACCTGGAACTCGCCTACGCGCCCTCGCACGTGCCCGAGCTGGAGCACGCCCGCGACGGCCTGGCCACGGTCGGGGTCACCTCGCACATGCTCCCCCGTGAGCGCATCCGCGAGGAGATCGGCACGGACGCCTACTACGGCGCACTCGTCGTGGAGGGCAGCGGCCTGCTCCATCCGGGCAAGTACTTCGGCGCTCTGGCCGCCGCGGCCGAGCGGGTCGGGGCGGATCTCCACGAGCAGGTCCGGGCGACCTCGGTGCGGCGCCAGGCCGACGGCCGCTTCGTCGTGGAGACCTCGCGTGGCGCGATCCTGGCCAGGGACGTGTTCGTGGCCACCAACGGCTACACGGACGGGGTCATGCCCTCGCTGCGTCGGCGGGTCATGGGCATCGGCTCGTTCATCATCGCCAGCGAGCCGCTGCCGGAGGCGCTCGCCCAGGAGCTCTCGCCGAAGGGTCGCTCGTTCTTCGACACCAAGAACTTCCTGTATTACTGGCACGTGTCCGCTGACCGGCGGATGGTCTTCGGCGGGCGCGCATCGTTCCTGCCGACCTCCATCGACAAGACGGCGCGCATCCTGTGGGAGGGCCTGCTGGAGGTCCACCCGCAGCTGGCCGACTACCGCATCGAGTACGCCTGGGGCGGCAACGTGGGTTTCACCTTCGACCGCATGCCGCACGCCGGGCGCACGAAGGATGGCGTGGCCTATGCGTTGGGCTGCTGCGGCACAGGCGTTGCCCTGATGACGTACCTCGGCACGCGGGTCGGCCAGTGGCTGGCGGGCACCGGCGAGGCGCCGGCACTCAGCGCGCTCGACTTCCCGATCGTGCCCGCCCCATACGAGGGCCGACCATGGTTCCTGCCGTTCGCCGGTGAGTGGTACCGCCTGCAGGACAGGCTCGCCGCACGGTCCCGTCACAAGCCATAGTTGCGCACGACAGCGCTGAACACTGAGGGAGACCCGGCATGAGTGACACCGCAGACCTGCTGGCCGGCGTGCCGCTGCTCTCCGGCCTGGACCGGAAGCATCTGGAGAAGTTGGCCAAGGACTTCTCCGAGCGGACGTTCGCCGCCGGCAGCACCGTCGTCCGCGAGGGCGACGAGCACGGCATCGGCTTCTTCGTCGTGGCGGCCGGCGAGGGCGTCGTGACCGTCGGTGGCAAGGAGGTCGCCACGGTCACGCGCGGCAGCTATTTCGGCGAGGTGGCCCTCATCAGCGACCGCATCCGCACCGCGACGGTGACCGCCACCACCGATCTCAAGTGTCTGGTCATGACGATCTGGGACTTCCGTGCGTTCGTCCAGGGTGACTCCGAGGTCGCCTGGAAGATGCTCGAGCACGTCGGCGGGATGCTCCACAAGCGCAGCTGAGGCGCATCGCTGGCGGGCCCCCCGGTCAGCTGCCGGCCAGGCGCCGCAGCGTGGCCAGGAGTCGATCGATGTCGTCCTCCGTCGCGAGGTAGTTGACGATCCCGGCACGCAACCAGGTCGAGCCGCGCAGGCGGGTCGTCGTGAGCCAGCCGTCGCCATCCGCTTCAAGGGCAGCCTGAAGGGCGTCCTGGTGGGCGTCGAGCCGCGCTGCGTCGCCGGCCAGCGCCGCCGGGACGTGGCGGAAGCACACGACGGACAGCTCCGGGACCTCGGGGAGGACCTCGAAGTCATCGGCCTCGACACACCGCCGCGCAAGATGGGCGGCAAGGTCGTCGTTGGCCTCGATGAGGCGACCGAATCCGGTCGTGCCCAGGTGTTTCCAGGTCATCCACAACTTGAGCGCGCGCCAGCGCCTCGTGCCCTCGAACGAGAGCTTGTAGAAGTTCAGCTGGTCGCCGTCGTCGTCGTGGGTGTCGTCGGCTTCGCCGGCGGTGGTGGCCGACTCGCCTCCCCGGTAGTACTCCGGCGCATGGCCCCCGAACACAGCCAGCAATGCCCGCCGGTCACGCACCAGGAGGCCCCCGATGTCGTAGGCCTGGAAGAACCACTTGTGCGGATCCAGGGTCACCGAGTCGGCGCGCTCCAGGTCCGGCACGCGGTCGCGGTCACGCTCGGACAGGCGGACGGCCCCGCCATACGCGGCGTCCACGTGCAGCCACAGGCCCTCGGCCGCGGCCACGTCCGCCAGCTCTGCGACGGCGTCGACACTGCCCGTGTTCGTGGACCCGGCCACGGCCGCGATGGCGAACGGCGTCAGACCTGCGGCCCGGTCGCGCGATATCGCGGCGGCCAGCACGTCCCCGCGCAGCCGAAACGCCTCGTCGGCGGGGAGCACGTGGAGCGTGTCGCGCGGGAACCCGAGCTCATCGAGCGCGCGGGCGATGGAGAAGTGGCTCTGGTCGCTGGCATACACCCGGGCGCCGTCCAGAGCCGCCCCGCGCGGCGGACCGTCGGTCCCGCGCAGCATGCCCAGGTGCAGGTCGCGAGCCAGGGTCAAAGCCATGAAGTTGGCCATCACGCCACCGCTCGTGAGCAGGCCGAACGAGGTCGACGGGTCGTAGCCCACGAGGTCGCACAGCCAGCGCACGACCTCCTCTTCGACGAAGGCCGCGACCGGTCCGGCGTGCCACACGTCGACGCCCTGGTTGGTGACCTGCGCCAGCAGCTCGCCCATGATCGACATCGGCAGCGGTGGCGGCGTGAAGTACCCGAACTGGCGCGGGTGCTGGCTGTTCATCAGTCCGCCGGCGATGCGCGCCTCGAACTCGGCGATGACGTCGTCGGCCAGCATCGGGTCGACAGGGGCGCTGGCGGGCACGCCGCCGGACGGCTCGTAGTAGCGGCGCCGGACGTCGGCGTAGCCGGCCGGGTCGCCCATCGAGCGCTCGATGGCGATGCCATACACGAATCCGAGCGCGGCCTGCCAGGTCCGGGCATTCAATGCCGTGAGCGCTTCTCGCGAGCCATCGGCATCGCGGTAGCCGATGAGTTCGGGCTCGGGGTGCCAGTCGAAGCGGGCGAGGTACTCGTCGAGGTCAGTCATCGCCTCGGATGGTAGCGGCCGCCGGCCGGTCGCCGTCGCGTACCCTTCGGCCATGACCGACGGCATCGACGACATCGACTTCGCCACGCATGATCCGGAGGGTCGCGACCGGCTCATCGCTGCCCTGGAACCGCTGGGCATCGACTACGAACTGTTCGCCTGCGACCCGGCGCTGGCCGACACGGCCGCGTTCTGTGCGGCGTACGGCTTCGCGCCCGAGGATTCGGCGAACACCATCCTGGTCATCGGCAAGGGCGATCCGCCGCGCTACGCGGCCTGCGTGGTCCTCGCCCCGAACCGCCTGGACGTCAACCGGGCCGTGCGCGATCGACTCGGGACGCGCAAGGCGTCGTTCGCGCCGTCCGAGTCGACGCTCGAGATCACGGGCATGGAGATCGGCGGGGTCACCGTGTTCGGGCTGCCGCACGAGCTGCCGATCTGGGTGGACGCGCGGGTGATGGACCGTGAGCGGATCGTCGTCGGCGGCGGGTCCCGATCGTGGAAGGTGCTCCTGGCGCCAGCCGCGCTGGCGTCGATCCCGGGCGTGGAGGTCGTCGACGGTCTGGCCACGGACCCGCTGCCAGCGGGGTGACTCGCGGTCCCGTATCGTGGCGCCCGTGACCGAAGACCCGACCCCTCCGCGACGACCCCGTCAGACGGGCCCGATCCAGTACAAAGGCGAGGATCTGGAGCCTGAGCGCGGCCCGGGTCTCGGCTGCTTCCGATTCCAGCTCATCGTGCTTGTCGTGTTCATGATCCTGACTCCGCTCAGCGTGGCCTGGGACTGGCCTGCGGCCGTCAGCGCCGGGCTGCTCTTCGCGGTCATCCTGCTGCTGCTCATCACCGGCCAGACGATCATCTTCCTGCTCCGCCTCGTGGCCGCGGACCGGCGCGGCCGGCGCCGCCCGCTGGGGAGTGCCACGCCCACGGTCGGCGAGCTGGAGGACGCCGCGCGCGAGGACGGGGCCGGCGCCGACGGGGCCGCCGAAGCGGCCCGCGACGGCAAGGCCGGCGCGGACGGCAAGGCCGGCGCGGACGACGGGGCCGGCGAGGCCGGCGCGGACGGCAAGGCCGGCGCGCACGGCAAGGAACCGCGCGAGCCGTAGCCAGACGCGGCGCACGGTGCGCCCTTCCACCGCCCCTGGCCCACCCCACACCCCACCCGGCCCGCCCAGTCCGCCAAAAGCGCACCTACGGATCGTTGGGCATGCTCGAGCCGCAGATCACGGGTGTCTGGCTTGGTCCGCACGGGCATCCCACGCTCGCGGGGCCCCCGCGCGAGCGGTCGCACTGCCCGTGGCCGCCTGCTGGACATGCCGTACGTTCCGCAGGTGAGCATATGGCGGTCCCACGGGTACTGGGCGCCGGGCACGCATTCTCGTGGCACCCACGCGCCGATTCGTGCCGCCTGAAGAACGTATCCCGGTTTCCGCCGCCGCCACCCTCTCCCGTGCCCGCGCCCCATGCGACAATGGCTCGGCCATGCCCGTCCTTGCCACGTACTTCAGCGTCCGTCGCGGTCGTGACCCGTTCTTCAAGTTCTTCATGAAGACGGTCTTCCCGCGGCAGATGCGCGACTACGAGGCACGGTTCGGGATCCGCTTCGTCGGCTGGTACAACGTGGCCCATGGCTGGGACTTCGACAACGTCATCATGCTGGACCTGCCCGACTACGCGACCCTTGACAAGCTGGAAGCCGATGAGGGGACCCGCGCGCTCGGCCACCGGGCCGGCGAGTGGATCTTCGAACGTCACCACTCGATGTTCCTCCGCGAGCGGATGGGCACCGACCTCGAATACCATCCCTGACCCAGACGAGGACGATGACCCATGAGCATGCGACGCGAGAACCTGCCGCCAGGCGACGATCCGCGAGACGACGAACCGAACGGGAGGCGAACCATGGATCCGGGCCGCAACGACCTGCTCGGTGAGATCGCGGCTGACGCCGCCCTCGAGCGCTCCGACTTCCTCGTCCAGTCGACGGACCAGCTCCGGCGCTTCCTCGAGCGGCACAAGGAGCGCATCGCCGCGTACGGCGGGCTGACCCTCATCGATGAGGAGCCCGACTACCTGTCCATCGCGCCCGATGGCTCGTTCCGCAGCCGGACCCGCTACCTCGACGAGCTCAGCGGGGACTGGGTCAGCGAGACCGAGGTCATCGAATCGGCCTCCGAACTGGTCGAGATCTACAACCCGGCCGACCTCTACGCCGCGTTCGTCGAGGCCGCTCGTGACGCCGCCGGGATGGGTGACGAACCGACCGCCGCCGACGACCTGCTGGAGACCGCCGGCATCCCGCCCGAGGAGACAGTCGCCCTGGGCGAGGATCCATACGCCGCTGCCGCCGACTCGTGGGCGGCAGGTCAGCCCGGCGACGACGCACTGGATGACGATGAGACCGCCGCTCGCCGGCTGTACGACCTGAGCCTCGAGTTCCAGGAGCGCAGCCAGCGCAGCGAGGCCCGCCTGCTGACCGAGTTCGAGGTCGCGGCCGCCGCGGCCACCAGCCTGCTCGGCGAGTTGGTCATCGTCGATGACGACGACGAGCGACTCGTCCTGACCTCGGCCGGCGAGTTCCGCGCCGAAGTCATCCCGGAGGACTCCGACGGTGAGTGGCGGACGCTCGCAGGCGCCGACGACCTCGTCGAGTTCTACGATCCGACCGACGTCTTCGGCGACCTGGCCGACGCGCTGGCCGAGGCCTTCCCGTCGGTCGCGCCCGAACTCCTCGGCGAGGACGGCGAGGACGGCGAGGACGGCGAGGCCGACAGCGACGACAGCGACGACAGCGACGACGACGACGACGGCGACGACGGCGGCCACGACGACGCGGACGACGAGATCGAAGCCGACGGCGATGCTGCTGACGGCGGATCCGCGGCGGACGGCGACACCGACGCGGAGGGCCGACCGACCGCGTGACGATGCGCCTCGCCGCGGCGGAGCTGGTCGAGAGCCGGGAGATCCTGCCGGGCCAGTGGCTGCAGTCGTTCCACGCCCCGGAGATGGCCATCGGGTGCCGCGCCGGTCAGTTCGTCCACGTCAAGACCGGCGACGACTCCGGGATGATCCTGCGCCGCCCGTTCTCGATCAACACCGCGGACCCCATCAGCGGCATCATCACCATCCACTTCCGGGTCATCGGCCGGGGCACCGGCTGGTTCACCCGACTGCGCGCCGGTGATCACGTGGAGATGCTCGGGCCGCTCGGCCGCCCGTTCGAGGTCGATCCGCGCAGCCGCCACCTGCTCCTGATCGCCGGTGGTCTGGGCGTGGCCGGGGTCCGGATGCTCGCCGATGAGGCGCTCCGTGACGGCCGCCAGGTCACGCTCTTGTTCGGCGCGGCGAGCTCGCGCGAGGTCTACCCGAGCTCGCTGCTGCCCGACGAGATCGAGTACGTCGTGGCCACCGACGACGGATCGATAGGCCACCATGGCTATGTCACGGAGCTCGTCGCCGACTACGAGTCGTGGGCCGACCAGGC
>Ga0163144_10018790_pt1 | contig 13950 bp, 14 predicted proteins | sample OliLak19BULKMAT1_FD_123175 | JGI IMG/M metagenome (GOLD analysis project Ga0163144, IMG submission 123175) | Freshwater microbial mat bacterial communities from Lake Vanda, McMurdo Dry Valleys, Antarctica - Oligotrophic Lake LV.19.BULKMAT1 | ecosystem: Environmental > Aquatic > Freshwater >... | reverse complement strand
TGGGGCTGGCGGAAGGCGAACTCGAGCAGGCCATCATCCCGACCAGCGCGATCGCACTCCTGGATGGCACGGTCGGCATGAACGAGCGCAGGAGTCCGGGATTCGCCCTGGTCCAGCGCAGCGAGCCCGCCGTCCGCTTCGCGCTGGCGCGGGCGCTGCACGACTACTTGCTCGCATCCGGATCGGGCGAAACAGTGCTGACCAGCTCCCAGTCCAATCGCCAGATGCTCAACCGGGCATTCGCGGCCGAGTTCCTCGCACCGGCGTCGGGTATTCGCAGCGCACTGCTCGGACCGATCGTGGGACAGGACGAGATCGACGTGATCGCAGAGCGGTTCGGGGTCTCCAATACCGTCATCGAACACCAGATCGGGAACCACGGGCTGGCGGTCATCAGTCCCTGATGCTGCGCGGCTCCCGGCCAAGCCGGCGCTCCCAAGCTGCTGCAATACCGGCGACAAGCGGTCATGGCGGTGCTCGCGGCCTGTGCTAGCATGCCTCCCATGAGCGCCCCCGATCTCGTCTCCATTCGCGATCCACACGCCCGTCCGCTCGCCGGCCTCGATTGGTCGGCGCGGCTCGAGGCATTGCGCGCGTGGCTCACGGTTCACGAGCGCGTGGTCGTGGCCTACTCGGGTGGCGTGGATTCGAGCGTGGTGCTGCGGGTGGCGCATGACGTGCTCGGCGAGCGAGCCCGCGCGGTGATCGGTCGGTCCGATTCGTACGCCACGCACGAGCTGGACTTGGCGCTCGCGCAGGCCGAGGCGTTCGGCGCCCACGTGGAGATCGTCACCACGGGAGAGCTGTCCGACCCGGTGTTCGCGAGCAATCCGACCGATCGCTGCTATCACTGCAAGTCCGAGTTATATCGTCAGCTGGCCGCCGTGGCCACGCGCTTCGGCGCCGCTGCGGTGCTGGATGGAACCATCGCCGACGACCTGACCGACTGGCGCCCGGGCCGGCGTGCCGCGGCCGAGCACGAGGTGCTCTCGCCGCTGGCCGAGCTGGGCTTTGGCAAGGCCGACGTACGCGCCGTGGCGGCCCACTACGGGTTGGCCAGTTCGGACAAGCCCGCCTCGCCCTGCCTGGCCTCGCGGATCCCCTACGGCACGCTGATCACCCGCGAGAATCTCTCGCAGGTCGAGCAGGCCGAGGCGGTGCTTCGCCGAGCGGGCTTCCGCGAGTTGCGGGTGCGGCACCACGGCGAGGTCGCCCGAATCGAGGTGGCGCTGGCCGAATTGGCGCGATTGCTCGATCCAGACCTTCGCGAGAAGGTGGTAGCGGACATTCGCGCAGTGGGTTACCGTTTCGTGGCAGTGGATCTGGAAGGCTTCAAGTCAGGCAACTTGAACCGCGGCATCGACCGAAACGCAATGCCTCGGTGATTTTATGGAACCGCACCCATGGGGCTCTGGTAATACCGGATGCGCCCCAGACGGAGGCGGCGGCACACTTCGCGATCTTCGCTGAGATCGTCCCGAGTGCCCCGAGCTTCAAGATGGCTCGGCAACGCACAGGCCGACGGTCTCGAACGGAGAAAGCTTCGTTCGAAGTCGTCGGTATTGCTGTTCGGCGCCTCCGTGGGGAACGTAAGAGGAGAGGAACCTGATGAGCTCCAAAAGCACGGTCACCCGACCCAAGTCACTCAAGGCGAAGATGGTGCCCGAGGTTGACCTTGGCTTCCGCTGGGGCATCGCCAACACGGCGCTGCTGGCGGTGGGAGTGGGTCTGCTGGTCGCGGGGTACGTGAGTCTTGCCAAAGGCTCGCTGACACTGGCCCCGGTCCTGCTGGTCTCCAGCTATTGCGTGCTCATCCCGGCGGCTCTCCTGGTGCGCGGACAAGATCCCAAAGTGGGCGAATAGCTCAGCTGGTAGAGCACTTGCCTTACAAGCAAGGGGTCACAGGTTCGAACCCTGTTTCGCCCACCAGGAAAGCAACCGGAAGCAAACATGAGTCGCCTGACCCAGGACCGTGGGGGTTGTGCCCCGGGAAAGGCCATCCGGAGAGGAGAAAAACAAGCCAGGTCGCCATTTGAAGGGCCTCGCTGCCAAAGATTCCCTTGACACTACGCGGACAGGAATCCTAGACTTCATGCACGTCTTGGAAGGCCTTGTTAACGCGGCAGATAACCTCGCCAAGGCATTCGAACTCGATCGCTCAGCAAAAAAAGGGTTCGAAAGGGGGTGGCTCGCAGCCAGACCTGATTGCGCGCAACTGAGCCTTGCCTAGATCTCAGCAACAGGTTTTAACCACTTAGGGAGGTGCAACAATGACTGGTTTGGTTCGCAAGGCCACTTTGTTCGCCGCGTGCGGCGTTCTCGCTGCTTCCGCTGCGTTCGCGAATGTGCCCAGCCCGGGCAACTCGACTGTTCCCGGCTGTATCACGCTCGTTGGTTCGTCCGTCGGTGTGCCGGATTCGCTCGCTGGCAAGTTCTGCGTCACTGTTCGTGATCTCGCGAACAACCCGCTGAACGGTAGCTCGGTCGCGATCGACATCTCGGGTCACTCCGACCTCAAGTTCTGCAACGATCAGCTCAATGCCAACTACATTCAGAACTGCGCGGCCGGCACGGTGCGTGCGTTCACGAATGCGACGGGCGTTGCGTGCTTCACGCTTCTCGGCTCCAGCCAGGGTCCGGCTGTGACGCTCGGCGGCGGCGGCAAGATCTTCGCAGACGGCGTGCTCATTGGTACCCCGGGCGTCTCGACCTATGACCTCGACGGCGGCAGCGGCGTTGGTGCCAATGACCTGTCGGCCTGGCTGATCGACTTCGGCTCGGGCAACGCGTATGGTCGCTCGGACTACGACTGCTCCGGCGGTGTCGGTGCCAACGACCTGTCGCTCTGGCTGGTGACGTTCGGAAGCGGTGCCTCGTCCGAGTCGTGCGTCGGCGTCTGCCCCTGATCCAAGTTCTCCTGGTTTGTGCGTCACGCGGAGTTTCGGCTCCGCGTGACGCATCTACCTCAGCAGCTCTGCTCCACTGCTCCCCAACGCGCAACCCCCATCTGAGGTCCTCTCAGGAGGCTATACCCACATGAAGAAGACGATTCTGCTTTGTGGCGCTCTGCTCGCCCTCACCGCGACGGTGGCTTCGGCCGCTGGCGTGAACTTCGCCTGGAACAACTGCTATGGCGAAGGCACCGGTGTCCAGAACAAGAACTTCGCCTGCACGGTGAACACCGGTACGAACAGCGCAGTCGGCTCGTTCGTCGCTCCGGCCGGCGTGACTGCCCTCTCAGGCAATGAGTGCACGATCGACCTGCAGTCCGCTGGTGCCACGCTTCCGGCGTGGTGGCAGTTCAAGGCGATCGGTACCTGCCGCCAGAACTCGCTCTCGGTGAACTTCGTCGCCAACGCCGCCAACGCGGTGTGCGTCGATGAGTTCTCGGGCGCTGGCGCCGGCGGCATCGGTGACTACAAGATCGGTTTCGGCGGTAACCCGGCTCGCGCTCGCATCGTCATGGCGATCGCGACCGCTTCGCCTGCCCCGGTCGATGCCGACGTCGAGTACTTCGCCTTCAACCTGCTGATCAACAACGCCAAGACGGTCGGCGCCGGCGCTTGCGCTGGCTGCACGGTCCCAGTCTGCCTCGTGCTGAACTCGATCAAGCTGACCCAGCCGATCGGTGTCGGTGACTTCGTGCTCAGCCAGGCTGCGAACCCGGCCAGCAACTACATCACGTGGCAGGGTGGTGCCATCGGCGGCTCCGGCTGCCCGGCTGCCACGCCGGCCAAGAACGCGACGTGGGGCACGGTGAAGTCGCTCTACCGCTAGTCTCAAGTCACACGCTGTAAGCAGTAGGGCGGCGATCGAAAGATCGTCGCCCTTTCTGTTTTCGTATGGGAATATCCCGTCGGTTGTCCAGTAGTTCCGGATCAAACCGAAGGAGCCGAACATGAGAATCGCGAGTCTGGTGATCGGCGCGGTGCTCGCCGTGAGTGTGATGAGCGCGAGGACTACTTCGGCGGCTGGCGTGAACATCGCCTGGAATGAGTGCTACGGCGAGGGTACCGGCACCCAGAACCACGACTTCGCCTGCAATGTGAACACGGGCAAGCACAACATCGTCGGTTCGTTCGTCGCTCCGGCCGGCATCGATTCCCTTTCGGGCAACGAAGTCGCGATCGACCTCCAGACGCTCGGCACAGTACCGGCGTGGTGGTCGTTCCGTAACACGGGCAGTTGCCGTCGGACCGCACTCACGGTGAACTTCTTCGCCAACCCGATGAATCAGGTGTGCGTGGATGAGTTCGATGGCGCCGCCGAAGGCGGGATCGGCAGCTATGTGGTGGGCTACGGCGGGAATCCAGATCGCGCGCGTCTCAAACTTGCGATCGCGACTCGCACCCCTCGTCCACTCGAAGCCGGGGTCGAGTATTTCGCATTCAACCTGGCGATCAACAACCAGAAGACCGTTGGAGTCGGCGCTTGCGAGGGGTGTACGACTCGGAGCTGTCTCGTTCTGGACTCGATCCTTCTGACCCAGCCTTACGGCCGTGGTGACTTCTGGCTGTCAGGACCGAGCGAGTGGGGGAGCTACTACATCACGTGGCAGGGAGACCCGTATATCCCCGGCTGTGGGTTCGTTGTCCCAACGCGGAACACGACCTGGGGCTCGGTGAAGTCGCTCTATCGCTAGGAGTCCGTCCGAGTATTCAGAAACAGGTCGAGTCGTGCCATGGAATCACTCGGGTCGACTCGAGATCATCGACCATGAGGCAACCGTGGGGGTGGTGGTTCTCGCCTGTTCGAGCAGTTCAACACCTGAAGCGCGTTGCGCTCCGGTGAGAGCGGAGCCAGTTTCGCGCGTGGTGCAAGTGGCACCATGGGAATCGGCTGCGCAGGGGTGGTGGATGGGACTACTTGCGCCGGTGCTACCAAATTAATTGACAGTGCCGCTTCCGGCCCTGCATCCACGAGCGCGCACGGCGCCAGTTCGGTCGTCGGAAAAGGGGCCTTGCGAGGCTCGATCAAGGTCGGCACGTTCGGTTGGGGGAACTTCGCGGCGAGCAACCCAGGCGCGCGATCGCGATCCAGCGGCAAGTGAGGTAGTGATCGAGCTGATGCTTCCTCACACAGTAATCATGCGTGCAGTGGTAGCCCGCAGGTGCCCAGAGCTTGCGCGCGTCGAACTCGGCGAGCTCTGCAATGAAGTCCGGAGCGTCGGCGGACTGGACAGCCCCGTCGCAACACCGACGCGCAAGCGGACGGGGGGCTGGCGAAGTAGTCGTACCCGTGAACATCGTTCACCTGCGCTGTGCGTGAAACTGTCCTGTTTTGGTAGTGCAGACGGCGGCTATGCTGCCGCTGTACCCGCGAGCTCCTCAGGTCCCGTGCTGACGGCACTCGTGCACGACACGACCCCGTAGGTCCCCGTGCGACTCGCTCAGCAATAGCAGGAGTCCCCACATGCGTTCGCCCCGTGCATTCTCAATGGCCGCCCGTTGTGCCTGCTCATGCTGCATGGTGAGCGCCGTGTTGCTTGCCACAACCGCGCACGCCGAGGTGGGCGTGAAGCTGTCGTGGGACCACTGCAGCGGCGATGGTCATGTTTCGCTCAAGCAGTTCGCCTGCGATACGGACGAAGGACGCGAAGTGATCGTCGGCTCGTTCATCGCGCCTCTTGGCGTTGATTCGCTCTCGGGCAACGAGGTGACGCTCGACTTCCAAGTGGAGAACGGCACCTACCCCTCGTGGTGGGCATTCCGCGTGAACGGGGCGTGCCGACAGGCCGCCATGTCCATGGACTTCGTGCCCCGCACGCCGCCGGTTCAGTGCATCGACATGTGGCAGGGTCAGGCAGCGGGTGGGATCGGCGCCTACACCATCGGCGTGCTCGGAGATCCGCTGCGTGCGCGGCTGCGGGCCGCGATCGCGGTGCCGGGGACGAACCTGATCCGCTTGCAGGGCGACACCGAGTATTTCTCGTTCAATCTGGTGATCGATCACTCGAACACCGTGGGCGAGGGCGCCTGTGAAGGCTGCGCGACCCGAGTCTGCATCTTGTTCGCTGCGCTCAAGCTCACTCAGCCGATTGGCGTGGGCGACTATGTCCTGAACGGAGTGCCGGTCTACCCGCTGGTCGATCGCGTCAGTTGGCAGGGCGGGACGTCGTTCTGCAGCGGAGGCGTTCAACCATTGCGGAACGCCACATGGGGCAGCGTGAAGGCGCTGTACCGATGAAGCGCGCGTTGCTGGCATGCTGCGCGGCGTGGCTGGTGTTCAGTGCGGGTTTCGCACACGCCTATGCGGGCGTGAACCTTTCGTGGGAACAGTGCTATGGCGACAAGGCCATTTCGAATCGCAGCTTCGCCTGTGACACGAATGCCGGCGCGCAGGTGATCGTCGGTTCGTTCGTCGCCCCGGCCGGCGTCACACAGCTGTCGGGTATGGAGATCGTGATCGATGTGCTGATCGCCGAGGCCGTGCCCGATTGGTGGCGCTTCAAGGCGAGTGGAAGTTGTCGTCAGAGTGCGTTGAGCATCAACTTCGTCCCCTTGAACCCGGAGTCGAACTGCCGCGACCTCTGGGAGCTGCAGGGTGTCGGGGGAATCGGGGCGTACAACGTCGGATACGGTGGAGACCCCCGGCGTATCCGCATTGTGGCGGCTGTGGCCCGGCCTGCGGAATACATCGGGCCGCTGGAAGAGGACGTGGAGTACTTCGCGTTCAATCTGGTGATCTCGAACGTGCGAACGACTGGGCTGGACGCGTGTGTGGGTTGCTCGCTCGGTGCGAGGCTCATCCTCAACTCAATCAAACTCACGCAGCCAGTCGGTGTTGGGGACTTCAAGCTCTCTCAACCCCCGCAGCCCGGTAGCTCGCAGATCAACTGGCAGGCTGGGGCCACTGATCCCATCCGCAACACCACATGGGGCAACGTGAAGGCGCTGTACCGATGAAGCGCGCGCTGATCGCATGGGTGGTGGCGATCGCGACTGGGTTGCCGAGTGCGGCGACCGCGAAGGCCAGTGCGGTGGTGACTGATCTGGGCGTGAGCCTCTCCTTCGGCCAGTGCTACGGCGACCAGCCCAGCTCGAACCGGAGCTTCGCGTGTGACACGAATGCTGGCGCGCAGGTGATCGTCGCCTCATTCTTCGCCCCCGCCGGTGTCACTCAGCTCACGGGCATGGAAATCATCGTGGACCTGCTGATCTCGAGCGCCGTTCCGGATTGGTGGCGCTTCAAGGCAACCGTATCCGCATGCGGGCTGTGATTGCTCGCCCCGCGGAAAATGTCGGGCCGCTCGACGTGGACGTGGAGTACTTCGCGTTCAATCTGGTGATCTCGAACATGCGAACAACTGGAGCGGACGCGTGTATCGGTTGCTCGCTCGGCGCAGTGCTCGTGCTCAACTCGATCAAGTTCACACAGCCAGTTGGCGTCGGGGACTTCGTTCTCTTTGAATCCGCGCGGGCAGCAAGTAACAGACTCGACTGGCAGGGCGGCGCCACTGACCCCGTCCGCAACGCCACATGGGGCAACGTGAAGGCGCTTTACCGCTAGCCCCTGCCCCTCCCGCGCGCACCGCGGAACCCGGGAGGTTGGCGCAGTGGCTCCTGGCCCCGGTCAGAAACGGGGGCCCTGGACGGTACCACTTTGCCAAGGAACTGGGCTATCCCGCCCGTTCCCGCTCCCGGCCGGAGTCAGGCCACCCGAAGTGATGACAACGGGTTGCCCAGACGTGAATTCTTCAGGGGCCCGGAAAATAGTCCTACCCACCCTGGGCGTGGGCTCGCTAGACTTATTCCCAGTTGTAAGCGTGGTGCGGCGTTGACCCCAGCGATCGCCCACACGATGCTTTCCCCCCCGGCGTCCGCGAGACGCTGGCAATCCGGAGGATGACAGTGAAGAAGGTTACCCTACTCTGCAGCGTGCTCCTCGCTTTCTCGGCGACCGTCGCTTCGGCTGCCGGAATCAATCTCGCCTGGAATAAGTGTGCTGGTGAAGGTACCGGCACCCAGAACCGGAACTTCGCCTGCAACGTGAACACGGGCTCGAACCTCGCCGTCGGCTCATTCACCGCTCCCGCTGGTGTGACTGGCGCGTCTGGCAACGAAGTCGTGATCGACATCCAGTCGGGTGCTCCTGCGCTCCCGCTTTGGTGGGCGTTCAAGAACGCTGGCACCTGCCGCCAGACCGCTCTCTCGCTGAACTTCGTGGCTGATGCTGGCAACAACGTCTGCGTCGATGAGTTCTCTGGCGCCGGCGCCGGTGGTATCGGTGCCTACTTCATCGGCTTCTCCGGCAACCCGACCCGCGCGCGTATCGTGGCTGCCATCGCGACCGCGTCGCCTGGTCCGCTGGATGCCGACGTCGAGTACTTCTCTTTCAACATGCTGATCAGCAACATCAAGACGGTCGGCAGCCCCGCTTGCGCTGGCTGCTTGTCCCCGATCTGCATCGTGCTGAACTCGATCAACATCACCCAGGGTATCGGTATCGGTGACTTCAAGCTCACCAATCCGGTCTCTCCGGCCAGCAACGTCATCACCTGGCAGGGTGGCGCGGTCGGCGGCGGCGGTTGCGCTGCGACCCCGGCCAGGAATGCCACGTGGGGCTCGGTCAAGTCGCTCTACCGCTAGTCTTCACCTGCTTCAACGATGCGGGCAGTGGTCCTCACGGACCACTGCCCGTTTTCGTTTCCCGTCTAGAGGTTGTGTGTGCCCGAGGGAGAATGCGTTTGGCCTGACACTCGATCAGAAATCGCTCGCGTGCCTTGTGTGAACGGCCGATTAACTTTTCGGGCGAAATGCCAGCCGGAGCGGTTTTCCCTTGCGCTTCGCGACACTGGGGTTAGTCTAGCGACGTCTATCAGGCGACCGGGAATCTCATCCTGGTCCGCCACTGCGTTAGAGTCCATGGAAGGTCTGTGGGTGCCCCCGGCGCTACGGACATCCGGGTTATCACTCATCACGGGAAATGGAGGCACATTCTCATGAAGCGACTGCTTCTCTCTGCGAGCGCACTGCTCGTCGCTGTCACGGTCTCATCGGTCGCCCACGCGGCGCCCGGCATCAACATGGCGTGGACGGATTGCCGCAGTGACGGCGGCCTCTCCAATCGCATCTTTGCCTGCACCACCAACTCTGGCTCGAACGTGATGGTCGTCTCCTTCGTCGCTCCGGCCGGTGTCACCGGTATGTCGGGCAACGAACTCGTGGTCGACGTGATCACCACCACCTCGCCGCTGCCGGCGTGGTGGCAGCTGAAGAATGCCGCCGGCAACTGCCGTCCGACCTCGCTGTCCGTCAACTTCGTCCCTCCGGCGACGTTGATCAACTGCATCGATCCTTGGCAGGGTCAGGCTTCTGGCGGTCTCGGCAACTACACGCAGGTGGCTCCGGGCGGGGGTTGGACGATCCCGGGCGCGGTCGAAGCGCAGCACGCTCGCATGGTCATCGCCATCGCGACGCCGGCTCCGGGTCCGATCGATGCCGATGTCGAGTACTACTCGGGCAACATCGTGATCAGCAACACCAAGACGGTCGGCACCAACTCCTGCGCTGGTTGCAGCGATCCGGTCTGCATCGTGCTCAACTCGGTCAAGATCACTCAGGGTATCGGCGTGGGCGACTTCACGCTGAGCACTCCGGTCACGGCGAACAGCAACATGGTCACGTTCCAGGGCACGGGCGCCGATTGCAACGCGGTGCCGGTGCGCAACACCACGTGGGGCGCGGTCAAGTCCCTGTACCGCTAGTCCGCATCCGTAGCAAAGGCAACGGCGTCCGTCTCACGACGGGCGCCGTTGTGCTTTTCGGCGGGGCTTGCATGCGTCACACTCATGGCATGCGTGAACTCATCCTTCGGCTGCTGGTCCTGTCGTGTCTCGGCGCCGCCAACGCACAAGCTGCCCCCGCGCTCTCGCTTGGATGGCTCGACTGCCGCCCGGCGGGTGGCTCCAGCAACCAGAGCTTCGGCTGCGGCAGCAACACTGCTGAAATGCTGCTGTACCCCGCGTTCGAACTGGGCGCGGCAATCGACAGCGTGTTCCAGCTCGAGATGGTGATCGACCTGCAGCACGCCAGCGATCCGCTGCCGGTGTGGTGGCGCCTCGACCCGAATCAGTGCCGCGCGGATCAGGCTGTGGCCGACGGCGTGTTCTTGAGCGGTTGCACGGACCCATGGTCGGGGCAGGGCGTGGCGGCGGTGCAGGGCTATCTTGCCGGTCCGCCCGGCCGCCTGGGGAGTCAGGCCCGCCTGTTGGTCGCGGCCACGGTCCCTTCGCTGGACCCAGTCTCGCTGATTGCGGGTATCTCCTACAGCGCGCCACGCGTGCGCATCCGCACGGGTAACACCACCACGTGCGCGGGCTGTCTCGGCACCGCCTGCCTGGTGCTCAACTCGATCCGAGTGCTTCGGCTGCCGGGCGCATCGCCCGAGGCCATCACGCTCACCGTGCCATCGGGTGAGACCGCCAACTGGGTTTCGTGGCAAGGTGGTGCAGGCGCCGACTGCGCCTCAGTGCCCGTCCGCAATCGTACTTGGGGTGCGGTCAAGAGCCTCTACCGATGAACTCCGAAAGGTCCCGCTCCATGTCGCACTCGCGCCTGCTGCCACCCGCCTTGCTCATCGGCTTCCTCTTGGCAGGTCCAACAACTCAGGCCACGGCAGCGGACACTACCGCCAGTGGAGCGGGCAAGGTCCTCCTCTCGCGTCGGCTCGCCGAGGCGGATTCACTGGTCAAGGCGCAGGGCGGTCCGCGCGGCGACAAAGCGCTGCTGTTCCTCACGTGGAACGCGCCTTACGGCATGCGCCGCGCGCGCGACACACGGCCGCCCCGGACGCGTATGGGCACCGGCGGCATCGACACGTTGTACCTGGCGTTCATGCCCGGCCGCCAAAGTGACACGTTCAACGGGTTCACGGCCGAGTTGTACTTCCGCGCAGCACCTGGCGACACGCTCGGCACGTGGTGGCACATGGAGAAGGCCGGCGAGAACGCAGGCGCGCTCATGGCGCAGTTCGGCCCTGATCCCAGCTTTCCACAGCGTCAGCCTTGGCATCTCGGGGGGCAGGGATTCGTGAAGCTCGACCGCACGCCCACGGCGAACAAGCTGCGCATGGTGTTCGCGGTTCCCGACGGCAGCGGTGCCGCCTTGCACCCGGACTCGGTGTACACACTCGCGCGAGTGCTGCTCAAGCACGATCGCGATTTACCGGGACGCACGCAGCCCGTGTGCATCGAGTGGGCCTCGGCTGGCCTGGCGTTCGGGCTCAAGGACGAACCGCAGGTCAAGCGCGGCGAGCGCTTCGTGGGCTTCGGCTCGGCCGATGGCGGCGTGTGTTCGTCCTACCGGGTCCGGATCGAGCCCTGGCGCCCAGCCGTGCCGGGCGCCAAGGCGATCCGCTAGAGCCTGATCAGTTCAGGGTCGGGTCGACCAGCTTCACGCGCATGAGCAACTCGGGCCGCCAGCGCACGGCGTACTTCTGCTCGTGCCGTGCAATCAGCGCGTCGAGCATGGCCTGCGCGTGCAGGTTCTGCATGGACTCATCGATCATCCCCTCGGACTCCTCGAACGACAGCTGCCGGCCCGGATCGAACGTGAGCAGCTGCAGCACCATATAGGTGCCAAGCTTGTCGGGACCGGCCACCGTGCATTGCCCGGGACGGAGCTCCTCGAACAGGATCTTGTGGTACTGGCCCTTCTCGTCGTCCCGCCGGTGCATCACGCTGCCCGATACGTTGCCGGCCAGTGAGTCGGCGTGCAGGATCGCGCGCACGTCGGCACCCTTGGTGAGCGCGGTTGCGAGCGACTCGGCCGAGGCTTTGTTCGGTCGTACGACCGCGGCGAAGTCCACGCTCGGGTACGTCACGAACTGCAGCTTGTTCTTATCGTAGTAACCCTGGCGGTCGGCACGGCTGATGAACACGCGCGACTCGACCGAATCGGCGTACATGCGCTCCACCATGATCTGCTCGCGGCGCTTCTCGATCATGGCCGTCACCGACGGGTCCTTGTCCAGGCCGCGCTCGATCGCGTACTGAGCCATGGAGGGCTCCAGCACGAGCGCGTCGATCTGCCCGCGCACGGCCTCGGGCAGGTTGAGCGCCGGCCGCATCATGGGCGTCAGCTCAGTGTAGGCGTGCAGGATCTGCGCCAGTGTCATCCTGCCGCCATCCTTCCAGCGAGCCAGAACGCGCGCGGTGTCCGCCGAGCTGAACTCGGGTGCATCGCCGTTCACTTCGACCGTGGTGCCGAAGGTTTCCTGTTTCACGCTCACCGCTTGGCGGAAGTTCGCTGCGGTGAATGCCACGTTCACGCTGTCGTACGTGAGCCCGATGCGCTTGCGCAGGATGTCCTGGATGTGCTCGGAGCGCACGCTCGACTGGTATTCCGAGAGCTCGCGGCGCAGCCCGTTGGCGAGCGACTCGTACGCTGGCGTCGGGACATTGCGCCGCTCCAGCGCCTGCGCCACGTGGTAGCCCTCGGCGTCCTGGAACACGGGCGAGTACTCGCCGGGCTTCAAGCTGAAGATGCGCACCGCCAGATCGGGTGTGAGCTGCGTGCGACGGAACCAGCCCACCTCGCCGTCCGGGCCGGCGTCATGCTTGGCGTGCGTGTACTTCTTCACGGCATCGCTCCAGCGCACCTGCCCGCTGATCAGCTGACGGCGCACCAGCTCGGCCGTGGGCCGGTCGATGAACAGGATGTGGCGGTAACGCTGCTCGTAGCCATACTGCTTCCACGCTTCGCGCACGTCGTCGTCGGTGACTTTGACCGAGTCCATCACCAAGCGGATGAACACGGCGTTCGCCAGCACGCGCTGGGTGTGTTCGCGCATGATGGCGCGCTCCTCGAACCCGAACGGCTTGTCCACTCCGCGCGCCAGCATCCCAAGCACTTCCTTGTTGGCGATCGAGCGCAGGAACGTCACGCGCCCCAGACTGTCGGGGCCCGGCCGGAACTCGGCATACGAATCGAAGTAGGCGCTCACGTACTGGCCCACGGTGGTCACTCGCGGCCCCACTTGGATCAACCACACACTGTCGGGTAGGAACTGCCCGGTGTCCGGCACGCCGTTCACGTAGTCCACGCCGCCCATCCGTCCGGTGCTTCCCGCGGGCAGCTTGAGGCTTGGCTTGGCTGCCTGCTTGGCGGCCTGCTTGGGCGCCGCCTTGGTCGCTGCGGGCTTGGTCGCCGCGTGGGCCACAAGGCCGAGCAAGAGCAGTCCGAGGGGCAACAGGCGCAGAGGCTTCATTCAGGTTCTCCAGGGAGTTCGCGGATGGGGGAGGCGGACACGCAATGGATGTCGGAAAATCGTAGGACCCCGCTTCCGCGGGTGTCAATGCGCATGGGGTGAAGCGGGGCTGCGGCGCGCGAAGTTCACTCGGCGTTGACCTGCGGGCTCAGGGACGGAACCGCCGTCCCAGATGATCGAAGACGAAACGGGTATTGTCGCTGCGGCCGAGGACCCGGCCATCATCGGCCACGAACCTGCTCTCCACCGAGCCCTGACGCTTGAGCAATGCATCGGCGAACGCGTGCGCTGCACTGGCGGGCGCCGTCGCATCCTTCTCGCCGTGCAGCACAAGCACCGGGCACTTGAACATTGCAATCTGCATGAGCGGCGAGCGCGCAAGCCAAGCGGCGCTGTCGCGGCCCGCCTCGGCGACAATGCTGCTCTGGCCCGCGGCATCGGCCGCGCGGTACGTGGCCCACAGGTCATAGCTCGCGCCCTGCGCGACCACGGTGGAAAGCTCGGCGTGCTTCGCGCCGAGTACCAGCGCAGCCGTGCCACCGCTGCCCACGCCCCACACGGCGATCCGCTTGGGATCGATGCCCGGCATGCGCTTGAGTTCGGCGAGCGCCGCTTCGAGCGCTGCGAGCGTGGCCGGACCGGCCACGTCCGCAGGGCCGGCACTGGTGCCGTAGCCCGGCTGGCTCACCGCCACGACGCCGTAGCCACGATCGGCGAGTTGCTTGATCTGCCGCAACTGTC
>Ga0163144_10018789_pt1 | contig 13951 bp, 5 predicted proteins | sample OliLak19BULKMAT1_FD_123175 | JGI IMG/M metagenome (GOLD analysis project Ga0163144, IMG submission 123175) | Freshwater microbial mat bacterial communities from Lake Vanda, McMurdo Dry Valleys, Antarctica - Oligotrophic Lake LV.19.BULKMAT1 | ecosystem: Environmental > Aquatic > Freshwater > Lake... | reverse complement strand
ACGGAACAGCGGCAGGTCGGGATACGGATCTGCGGGAAAGCCGCGGGCGTAGACCGAATCCGGCTCGACGTACGCCGAGCCGCCAACGACCTCGACGTCGCGACGAGCGAATGGCTCGAGAAGTCTGCGCAACCAGCCGGGCTCAGGCACCACGTCACTGTCGAGGAAGACCACGACGGGCTGCTCGCACAGTTGCGCGCCGAGGTTCTTCAGCGCGTAGTAGCGCAGCCCGCCGGCCGGTCTGAGTATGGCCTCGAATGCCGCCCCATCCGTCGCATCCACGCACTCCGCCAGCACCTCGCGTGTCAGGACAGGGTCGATCTCTTCGGGGTCGTACAGGAACCAGGCGCGCGGCGCGACCGACAGCTGCAGCTCGCGCAGCTGGCTGCAAAGTGCGGCCAGCATGCGGCGCGTGCGGGCGAGATCCGAGAGCCGGGCGTTCTCCCACTCGACGACGATCTCGAAACCGACCGGTACGACAGGCGCTCCCACTGGATTCACCGCTCGCGCAGCGCCTCGCGGCTCCGGAGTACGGGCTTCAGAAGATAGTCGAGCACGCTCTTCTCGCCGGTTCGTACTTCGACGGTGGCCGTCATGCCGGGAATGATCGGCAGGTCGCGCCCGCCGACGCTGAGCGCCGACTTCGTGGTCCGCACCAGCACGCGGTAGTAGCTCGCCTCTTCACTCTTGCGGTCGTCGCGCAGCGTGTCCGGGCTGATCAGCTCGACCACGCCATCCAGCGCGCCGTAGACCGTGTAGTCGTACGCGGTCAGCTTCACCTTGGCCGGCAGCCCGGGGCGCAGGAAGGCCACCTCGCGCGGCGCGATCTTCGCCTCCACCAGCAGCTGCTCCTCGAGCGGGACGATCTCCATGATGTCCTGACCCGGCTGGATCACGCCGCCAATGGTGTTGACGCGCACGTTCTTGACCGTGCCGCGCAGCGGCGCGCGGATCACCGTGCGATCCACCTGGTCCTTGCGCGCGGCCAGCAGGCCGGTCACCTGGGCGAGCTCGCCCTCGCTGCGCGACAGCTCGGCGGCCGCCTCGGCGCGGTACTTGTTGTTGCGCTCGCTGGCCTGCAGGTCGAGCTCGTTGAACTGGCGCTGCATGCGCAGCAGCTCGACCTCGGCGACCAGCCCGCGCTCGACCATCGGCTGGGTCATCGCGATCTCGCGCTCGAGCAGCGCCTTGCTGCGCTTGAGGGTCGCGGTGCTCTGCTCGAGCGCCTGGCGGCGAGCGAGGTAGGCCTGGGTCTCGTTGCGCACGACCTCGCGGTCGGACGCCACTGCGGGCGGGAAGACGAGCGGCGTGCCGCGCGACTCGGCCTCGAGCCGCGCGATGCTCGCGCGCAGCGTCAGCTCCTTGCTGCGCCCTTCGTTCAGCGACGCGTCGGCCTTGGTCGGGTCGATTCGCAGCAGCGGCTGGCCCGCCTCGACCACGTCGCCTTCGCGCACCCGCAGCTCCTGCATGATCCCGCCCTCGAGGCTCTGGATCACCTGCTCGCGGCTCGAGGGAATGATCCGCGCCTCGCCCTTGGTGATTTCCTCGACGCGACTGAGGCCCGCCCAGACCAGTGCCGCGACCAGCGCGGCGCCCACCAGCGCGAGCGAAACGCCGGTGACGCGGCTGCGCTCGCCGAGCAGCGCCTGCTGCATGTCGGACGCCCAGACCAGGTCCTCGGCGCGCACGGCGGCCGGAGCGCGCCGCGACGCGGCCGGACGTTCCGTCGTCGCGGGCACCGCCACGACCGTCATATCGCTCATGTCGCGGCCCTCACGCGCCCATCGGAGAGCGCCTGCATGACGGCCTGCTTCGGCCCGTCGGCGACGCAGACACCCGCGTCCATCACCGTCACGCGATCGACGAAGGCCAGCAATTGCAGCTTGTGGGTGACGAGCACCAGCGTGCGGCCAGACGTGAAGTACGCAATGGCCTGCATCAGCTGCTGCTCGGTGGCGTTGTCCATCGCGCTGGTGGGCTCATCGAGCAGCAGCACCGCGGGTTCCGCGAGCAGCGCCCGCGTCAGCGCGATCAGCTGCCGCTGGCCGCCGGAGAGGCCGACGCCCTTCTCGCCGATCGGCATTTCGTAGCCGCGCGGGTGCTGCGCAGCGAGCGCATCGACGCCGGTCGCGCGCGCGATCTCGATCATGCGTTCGTCGCTGGCCTGCGGCGCGCCCGCCTTGAGATTCTCGCGCATCGTGCCGTGCAGCAGCTGCGCCTCCTGGCCCACGTAGGCCACGTGCCGGCGCGCATCGGCCGGATCCAGCTGCTGCAGGTCGAGCCCGTCGAGCAGCACCTGTCCGCCGCCGGGGCGATAGAGGCCGCAGAGCAGCTTGAGCAGGGTCGACTTGCCGCTGCCGATGCGCCCGAGCACCGCAACTCGCTCGCCGCGAGCGACCGCCCAGTCGAGCCCGCGCAGGGCCGGCGCGCGCTCCGGCGTGTAGCCGAAGGCGAGGTTCCGCGCCTGCAGCGCCCCGTCGGCCTCCGGCTTGTGCAGGTAGTCGCGCAGCGGGTCGCGGTCGGCGGGCTTCGCCATCAGCGCATCGAGCGTGCGCAACGCGCTGCGCGCCTGCTGGTAGCGCACCGCGAGCCCGGCGAGGCTGCCGATCGGCGCCAGCGAGCGCGAGGCGAGCATGACTGCGCCGATCAGCGCGCCGATGGTCAGCCGGCCCTCGCCGATCAGGTAGGCGCCCCAGACCACCATCCCGACCGTGGTCAGGCTCTGCATTGCCGAGCAGAAATTGAGCACCAACTGGGTCAGCAGGCGGCTCTTCATCGCGGTCGCCGAGGTGACCGCGCTGGCGTGCTCGTAGCGATGCTGCATCGTGCCTTCGGCGCGCAGCGCCTTCAGCGTCTCGACGCTGGCGAGCGACTCGATCAGCAGCCCCTGCCGGAGCGAGGACTCGCGCAGGTTCTCGCCGATGTAGCGCGACAGCGGGATCTGCGCGAGAGCGGTGACGAGCGCGACCAGCGGGATCAGCGCAATCGGCACCCAGGCGAGCGGGCCGGCGATCGCGACGATCACGCCGAGGAACAGCAGCAGGAACGGCAGGTCGGTCAGCGTCACGAGCGTCAGTGAGCTGGCGAAATCGCGCACCGACTCGAACTCGCGCAGGTGGCTCGCGAACGCGCCCGGAGAGGCGGGCTGGAACTCGAGCCGCGTGGCGAGCGCCTGCTGGAACAGGCGCGAGCCGATCACGAGGTCGGCCTTCTTGCCGGCGGAATCGATCAGCCAGCCGCGCAGGCTGCGCGCCACGAACTCGAAAGCCGTGGCGATCGTCACGCCGATCGCGAGCGTCCACAGCGTCACGTACGCCTGGTTGGAGATCACGCGGTCATAGACGTTCATCACGAAGAACGTGCCCGCGAGGGTCAGCACGTTGACCAGCGCCGCGGCGAAGGCTGCCTCGGTGTAGTAGCCGCGGTAGCGCCACAGCGTGCCCCAAAACCAGTGGCCGCCCGCGGGTAACGCCGCCTCGGCGACGCCGCTGCGGGTCTCCGGCCGCGGCGCGGGCCGGACGAAGAAGCAGGCGCCCGCGTAGCGCGCCTCGAGGTCCGCACGGCTGATGCGCACATGGCTCGAGCCGGTCTCGGGCAGGGCGATCTCATAGTCCCCCGCGGCGCCCGCGGGGCCGTCGGGGGAGGCGTGGCCGTCGGCGCCGGCGCAGGCCAGCAGCAACAACGCGCCGCCGTCCCTGGTGACCAGCACCACGGGCAGCAGCAGGCCCGGAATCGAGTCGAGTTCGCGGCGCGCGTACGAGGCATTGCAGCCGACCGCACGCGCGGCACGCAGGAACAGTTCGGGGGTCAGGCGCGGTGCCGGCGGCAGGCCCGAGAGCAGCGCATCGCGCGAGCGCTCGATGCCGTGGTGCGCGAGCACGAGACGCAGCGCGCCGAGCAGCGGATCGTCGGGCTCCGACGCGACGTCGAGGGATTGCTGGAGGCTGTTCATGGCAGGTCCGGGCGCTGCAGTGGCTTGGGCCGCGGCCAGGCCTCCCCCTCCGTGTCGCCCTCGCCCGGCGTCGCGGTGATCCCGAACCAGCGGCTGAGCGTCGCCGACGCGGCCAGCAGCCGGTACTGCGCCTGCAGCAGTTCGAGTCGTTCGCTCTCGGCGCCCTGGCGGGCCTGGAAGACTTCGTTCTCGGCGTTCAGCAGGTCGATGATCGAGCGGCGACCGATCGTGAACTGCTGCCAGTAGGCCTCGCGCACCTGGCTGGTCTGGTCGAGCAGGTCGCGATAGATCCCGGCGCGCTCGCGGCGGGTCTCGACCTGCGTCCACAGGTCGGCGAGGCGCGCCGAGAGCTGGCGCCGCACTGCGCGCGCTCCCTCGCGCGCCTGCACGTACTGCTGCTCGGCTGCGCGCGCGCCCGCGCGCCCCGAGCCGCCGTCGAACGGCGCCCAGCTGACCGCGAGCCGCACGGTGTATTCGTCGAAGTACTGCCGCTCGCCGTAGAAATCGCGCGGGCTGTCAAGCCCGGCGCGCAGGTCGAGCCGCGGCCGCAGCCAGGCGGACGCCGAACCCCAGGCGTGGCGCGCGGCCTGCGCCTGGGCATCGGCGCCGATAGCGGACGGATGCGAGTCGAGCGCGGCGATGGCGTCGTTCAGCGAAGCGGGCAAACCCGCGGCGGGCTCGCGCGGCGTCTCGACGTCGCCAACGTCGCGCCCCACCAGGTCGACCAGCACGGCGCGCGCTTCGTTGGCGGCGCCGCGGCGCGCCGCCAGGGTCACGCGCGCCTGCTGCAGGCGGGCGCCGACCTGCACCAGGTCGGAGGCGCGACCTCGGTCGAAGCTCGCGATCTCGCGCACCCGCCCGTGCAGTGCCTGGTGCGCCGCGAGGTTGTCGGCCGCGAACGCAGCGAGCCGATTCTGCTTGAACCATTCTAGATACACGTCGACGATGCGCGCGGCGAGGTCCTCGCCGGTGAGTCGCAGGCCCGCATCGGCCGCCGTCAACCGCCCTTCCTCGCGCGCGATCGCCTCGCGCGTGCGCCCGCCGTCATAGAGCAGCACCGAGCCCTGCAAGCCGAGGTCGCCGATGTCCGACGCGCTGCTGCCCGCACCTGAGAAAGCACGACCCGGGTCCGCGACCAGCCCGAACTGCGGCGCCCTCGCCGCCCGCGCCTGCGCCACCTGGTAGCCGCTGGCCTGCGCCCCGGCGAAGGCGGCACGGGTCGCCGGATGGTTCTGCAGCGCGTATCTCACCACCGAGTCCAGCGGTTCGGCATGCGCGAGCGCCGGCCCCGCGATGGCCGGAACGGCGATCAGCACTGCGCAGACGAACGACTTGAGCAAGGCGGGTTCCCTTCGGACGCCAATTCGAAGTGGACCGCATCTACCCCACGAGAGAGAGGTCGCAGTTAACGATTCCCCGCCATGGCGGGGAAAATGTGACCGCCGTCACGCGGTTGCCGTGCCGGCCTCGTCGCCCGGCGGGTCAGGCGGCGAGCAGGCCGAGGCGCTCGAAGCGCTGCAGCGACTCAGTGAGCAGCTGGCCGACGGCCACGCCCAGCACCTTGGGGTCCACCACCGTGGCTTCGCCGTTGCGCACCGTGATCTCGCCGCGCACCGCGGCCTGCAGCAGCGCCTCGAGCAGCGCCACATGGTCGTGCTCACCGTCGAGCAGGCGCAGCACTTTCGAATCGACGCTGTTGAGGCGCACCGTGTCGTGGCGCAGCGTCGCGACGGTCTCCTCGCGCTGCAGCACCGCGGCCCGGGCGGGCAGGAACGAGCGCGGCATTGCGTCGCGCGCCGAACCGAGCGGCAGCGGCTCGAGATGCAGACGCAGCACGCCCTCGAGCATGAAGCGCATCAGCGCCAGGTCGAGCGCCGCCACGTCCGGCTCGCCAACGACCAGCTTGCCCTGCAATCGGTCGGTGGCCGCCGCGAGCAGCTCGGCATGCGGCGCCGGCCGCGGAAAACGCATTGCGAGCTCGAGCAGGTAGGCCTTCAGCAGCGGCGCGACGATCCGCAGCGAACGCCCCGACGCATCGCGAAACTCAGCCGGCTCGGCACCCTCGGGCGTGACGGGCGCCGCGGGCACGAATCCGCACGACAGCCGGAACGCGTGGTGCGAGGCCGGCGTGATCGCGCGCCGCACGGCCGCCATGCGCTCGTGGCGCACCAGCAGCGTCTGGCGGAACGAACGGTTGCGGAAGAAATCCATGTACTGCTCGGTGGCGATGATGTTGCCACCGGAGAGCTTCTGCAGCGCGTCGTGCACCTTCTGGCCGAGCCGCTGCGGCGCCATGTCGGCGAGCACGGCCTCGCCGAGGTAGCCCAGGCCGTGCGCGCCGGCTGCATCGATGAATTCGCGGAAATAGCAGGGCCGGTTGTTCGGCTCGAGATGCTCGTGGAAGAGATAGAAATCCTCGGCTTTCTCCACGAGGCCGGCCTCGTCGACCAGCATCCGCCCGAACGCGGAGGCCGGGTCGCTGATCTCCTTGGTGAAACGCACGATGGCGCGCGCCTGCGCGAGCTTGTCGCGCGGCTCGGTGAGACCGCGCGTGTGGTACATCATCGCGTCGCGCACCACCTCGCGCATCTTCCAGCCCGGATAGGTGTTGTAGCTGACGTAGGCGATGCCGTCGGGCGCGAGGTTGGCGCGACACAGCGCGAGGATCGACTGCTGCATCTCGGGCGGCACCCAGGAATAGACGCCGTGGCAGACGATGTAGTCGAACGGCGCCTCGGCCTGGCCGAAGTCCGCGATGCTCTGCTGGCGGATCTCGACGTTGCCGAGCCCCATCTCGCGCACCTGCGCGCGGCCGCGCTCCACCTGCACCTGCGAGTAGTCGATGCCGACGAACCGGGCCTCGGGGTAGCGCGCTGCGAGCGGGACCAGGTTGCCGCCGGCCGAGCAGCCGAGCTCGAGCACCCGGGCGCGCGATGGCAGCGCAGGCTGCAGGCCGAACAGGCGCCCGATCACCGCGAGCTGTTCGGGCTGGGTCTGCGGGAAGGCGCGCGAGGTGTAGGGGACGGCGTCGTAGTCGTTGGCGGTCATCCGCCGATGTTAGGTCGAATGACCGCTGTGCCTCGCGAACGGCGTCGCAGATCGCGGGCCATGGGGCGCTGCCCGGAGGCCGGACGCGCCGCCGCTCCGGTCAACGGAGCACCGCGGCCTGGATCAGGGCAGCGTGGCCAAGCCGTTGCCGAACGGGTCGTTGGTCAGGTACAGCACGCGGGTCTCGCCATTGGCGCCCATCAGGTCGGCGAGCGAGCTGTACTTGCCGTTGCTCGCCGTCGAGGCCGCCTCGTACTGCACGCCTTCGAGCACGATGCTGCTCGTTGCCGTACCCGCCACGACCGTCAGCATGACGTTGCCGAGGCCGTCGGTGCCGAAGCTGAGGTACTGGTTCGCCGAGTCGGCCTGCGTCAGGTCGCGGATCGACAGGTTGTTGTCGATGTCGTTGTTGGTAGTCGCCGTGGGCACGACCCCGGCAGTGAACCCTTGGTAGGTCGTGCCGTTGGCCGCAAATGCCGCCGTGCTGCCGTTGGGCGCCACCGCCGAGACCGCCACGCTGTTGCCGGTGAAGCTGTCCGCCGTGTTGACGAGATACAGCCGGTCGGTGCCGACCTGGAAGTCCTTGATCACGTCGTTGCCGTGCGCGGTGTTCGGCGTCAGCGAGTAGGCGAAGATGTCCTTCACGCCGGCCTGGCTGGTTGCCGCAGTGCTGCCGATCGCGCCGCCGTACAGCGTGTCGTTGCCGGCGCCGCCGCTGATGATGTCCGCGCCGGCGAGGCCCGCGATCAGCTCGTTCGCGCCCGTGCCGGTGATCAGGTTGGCCGTCGCCGTGCCGCTCGTGACCCCGGTGATCGCCACGCCCGAGGCCACGTAGACCTCTGCCGTGCCGCGCGTGAACAGCGTGTACGCCGTGCCATCGCCGACCGGGTTGGCGATCGTCGCGCCCGCGGTCCAGCCGGTCGCGCCGCCGACGCCTTCGGCGAACGTGAACGTGTCGCTCGCGTCGCCGCGCACGTACAGCGAGTTCGACTGGCGCCCGGCCAGCGAACCGCCGGCCGGCGTCGCGAAGTCGCCGGCGAGTTGATAGACGTCCTGCTCCGCGATCGTCAGTTTCGAGGCGAAGCTGCCGACGCCGAGATCGATGCGCTCGATGCTGCGCGTGTGGCCCGAGAGGTTCTGGCCCGCGCCCGCGCCGATGGCCGTGAAGTCCAGCGTCATCGCGGCGCCGACCGTGAGGGTGTCGAAGCCCGCGCCGCCATCCACGCGCAGCCAGGCGTTGCTGCCGACGGTGATGGTGTCGTTGCCCGCGCCGCCGGAGATCGCATCCGCGCCGCCCGCGCCGCCGCTCAATGTGTCGGCGCCCACCGTGCCGACCAGCGAGTTGGCCGCGGCCGTACCCGTGAGGGTGGTGCCAACGCTGGCGCTGGAGTTGCCGTAGGTCGTGCTGCCGTAGACGAGGTAGACCGCGCCCGCATCGGCGCCTGCCGAATCATTCTGCGGCGCGCCGATCATGAAGTCGTCGAGGCCGTCACCGTTGACGTCGCCGGCCGAGTTGACGGCGAAGCCCGCCAGGTCGCCGGTGACGCTGCCGCGGATCGCGACGCCCCGCGTGCCGACGCCGTTGGCCAGGTTGATGTCGTCCGCGCCGCCATCTGGGCGGCCATAAATGATGTAGGCGCCGCCCTGGTCGGTCGCGGAACCGGCCTCGTTGCGCGGGGCGCCGACGATGATGTCGTCGTAGCCGTCGCCGTTGACGTCGCCGATGCCGTGGATCGACTCGCCGAGCTTGTCGCCGAGCGCCACGCCATCGATGCTGAAGCCCGCGCTGCCCGCGGCCATCGCGGCGGACGCCTGATCGTCGAGCACCGTCGTCGAGCCGTAGATCACGTAGACCTTCCCGGCGCCGACCCCGTTGTAGGTCATCGCCCAGTCGTCGAAGCCATCGCCGTTGACGTCGCCGAGGGCCTGCGTCGCAATGCGATCCGGCTCGTTGAGCGCGCCGCTGTAGTCGTTGTTGCCGCCAACGCGGATACGAAACTGGTTGACGCCCACGTTGGGCGTCGCGCCGATGCCGTGTCCGATCCAGTCCGGGCCGGTGTAGCCGTCCGCCGCCGCGAACCACATCACGTTGCCGCCGCCGCCGGTCGTCGTGTCGGTGGTCAGCTTGCCGTGCAGGACCAGCGCGTTGACCGCGCCGGCGCCGAGATCCACGTCGACTGCGTAGTCGGCATAGCCGTCGCCGTTGCGGTCGCCGACGCCCGCGACGCCGCGGCCAAAGAAGTAGCCCGAGGAGGCGCCGACGCCCAGCACGATGCCGCGCGTATCGGTGCCGGCGTCGAAAAGGTAACCCGCGGGGTTGCCGTCATCGGTGAGCTTCGTCACGTCGGTGCGCAGCGCCGCAAGGTTGAGGTCGTTGCCGGCACCGAACTTGGTGCCGGCGTGGCCGTAAACCACGTAAGCGGCGCCGCCGCCGAAGTTGAAAGGCGCGCTGCTCAGCTGCGGCGTGAACTTGGCGCCGATGATCAGGTCGTCGTAGCCGTCGCCGTTGACGTCGCCCGTCCACGACGCCACGTGGTTGTTGTAGCCGATGCCACTGGTGCCGCCGGCCTGGATCTGGAACCAGTTGCCGCCCGAGGTCGGCACGCCGAGCGCGCCGACGTTGGCGATGGTCGGGCCGCCGAACACCACGTACGAGGTTCCGGTCTCGCTGTCGTTGGTGCGGACACCGCTGATCATGAAGTCGGCGTAGCCGTCGTTGTTGAAGTCGCCGAGGTTCGTGACGCCCGTCATGAACTCGCCGGGCCGGTCGAAGCGCGCGCCGGTGACCGCGCCGATGCCGACCGAACGCGTGCCGTCGGCGCCGATGGTGCCGTAGGTGCCGCCCTGGCCGTAGACCAGGAACGCGGATCCGCCCGAGCCGGACGTGCCGCGCTGCGACACCAGCAGGTCGTCGAAACCGTCGCCGTTCGCGTCGCCGGCGCTGCTGACGTCCCAGCCGAACTGCGCGCCGGCGGTGGCGCCGTTGATGCGCACGCCGGCTGCGGCGTCGAGCCGCGTCAGGTCGATCGTCTGGCCCGTGAAGTTCGCCTGGACGGTATCCGGCGCGGCCGACAGTGGCGCGCTGCCACCAACCGTCGGATTGGTCAGCGAGCCACCGTTGGTGCCGGAGCTCTGGTCCCAGGCGCGGATGCCGAGCGCATCGGCCAGCGCGGCCTGCTGGCCGGACTTGCCGGCATCGAACACCAGCCGCGCCGTGTCGGCGAGCAGCAGCACGTTGTTGTCGGTGCCGCCGACGACACCGTCCGTGCCGTAGAAGCCCTTGCTGACCTTCGAACCGGCGGTGTTGCTGATCCAGTCCCAGGCCGTACCGGCATCGGTCGAGTACCAGAGCGTGGCGCCGACCGCCGTCGCGGAGAGGCTGGTGATGCCGACGCCGAGCTTCGCGCCCGGATCGACGTCGGTGACGGCACCGGTGACGAGCGAAGCGGCGGTGAAAACGCCGGTCGGGTTCGCGCCGACCGGGGCGTGCACGGCGGCATCGGCGCCGCCTGAAAACGCGTACTCGATCGCCGATATCGACGGCGACTTGCTGGCGTCGAGCACCGGTGCGTCGTTGCCATCGACCACGTCGATGGTGAGCTTGTTGGCGCTGCCGTCGAGGTCGACGCCGCCGTTGGCGGTGCCGCCGTCGTCGCGCACCTGGAAGGTGAAGCTGGCGTAGCCGGTGCCGGCGGCATTGGCGACCGGCGTGAACGTGAGCTTGCCGGCGGCGATGTCGGCGGCATTGAGCTCCTGGCCGCCGCTCACGGTCTTGCCGTCGTACCGCAGCGAGCCGACACCCGGCAGGCTGGAGATCACGACGGACTTGAGCGCGTTGACGGGCGCGTCCGCCGCGTCGGTGAACGCGAAATCGCTGGAGGCGAAGGTGTAGACCCCGTCCTCGGCGGCGGTGATCGTGCGGTCGGCGCCTGCGGGGGCGTCATTGACGGCATTGACGGTGACCGTGACGTCCTGCGTCGTGGTATTGCCCGCCGCGTCCTGCATGGACACCGATAGCACCACGCTGCCGTTGTTGTTGATCGCACCCGCGATCGGCGTGACCGTCGCCTTGCCGTTGACGATCGCGATGCCGAGATCGCCCGCGACGAAGCCGACGGCAGACTTGAAGGTCGCCGCGGAGATCGCGAGGTTGGCCTGCGTGGTGAGATTGTCTGCGCCCCCCAGCGCGGCGCCGTCGATCGACAGCGTCGCGAAACCCTCGTTGACGGTCAGCGCCTTGCCGAAGGTCGGCGCGGTCGTGTCGATCGTGACTGCGAGGCCCGCCGAGGCGGTGCTCGCGTTGCCGGCAGCGTCGACCTGACGGGTGGTGACCGTACGTGCTCCGGCCGCCAGCGTCGACGACACGATCGACCAGGCGCCCGCCGAATCGGCGACGCCTGTGCCGAGCACGGTGGTGCCGTTGGTGTCGTACAGCGTGACCGTGGCGCCCGCTTCGGCGCCATTGCCGGTGAAGGTCGGCGTCGTGTTGCGGGTCAGGTTGTCGAGCGACGAGGTGCCGGTGTCCGACGCGGTCGCGAGATCCGGTGCGCCGGTCGCGACCACCGTACGATCGACGGTGAAGGCGCGTGCCGCCGACTGCGCGCCGACGTTGCCGTTCGGGTCGGTAAGGGTGCCCACCACCGAGTAGGCGCCGTTCGTGGCGAGGTTGGCACTCGGGATCAGCACGCTGGCGCTGCCGGCCGTGACATCGGCGCCCGTCACGGTGTAGTTGATCGTCACGAGGGATGCGCCCGGCACCGCCAGGGCCATCGCGATGGTCGCGCCGCTGGTGGTGCCCGTGGGCAGCGCGACACTGACCGGCGTGCCGCCGCCGCTCGCGGCCTCGGCGGCATTGATGAAGCTGTCCACGGCCTCGGCGATCGTCAGCGTCGGGGCCGGCGGGCCGGACGAGGCCAGCGTCAACGCCACGGGCGCCGAAGCGGCGCCGACGTTGCCAGCCGCATCGGTGATGGTCGCGCGTAGTGCATAGCCGCCCTGCACCGTCTGCGACGGCACCGTCAGCGCGACGACGCCCGCGGTAGCCTCCGCGGCGCTGACCGTGCGCGACACGGTGTTCGTGGTCGCATCGGGGCGCGTGACGAGCACCGCCACGGTGTCGCCCGCGGTGAAGCTGCCGCTGACGTTCGTCTGGATGCCGTCGGCATTCTCCCCGGCGTTGACGATCGGACCCTCGGGGACGGCGAGCGTCGGCGCCACCGGCGCCGACGTGTCCACCGTGACGGTGAGCGCAGCTGCGGGCGAGACGTTGCCAGCCACGTCGGTCGCGGTCACGGAAATGTTCGCGGCGCCATCGGCGAGCGCCGCAGTCGGCGTGACGCTCCAGGTGCCGTTGGCTGCGACCACCGTGGTGAGCACGGCGCCGCCCGGCAGCGTCACGCGGATCGTGTCACCGGCGTTGCCCGTGCCCGAGAGCGTCGGCGTGTTGTCGTTGGTGCGTGAGTCGCCGGCCACACCGGAATCGGAAGACGCGTCGAGCCGTGCGACCGGCACTGCGGGCGCGGCCGAGTCGATCGTCAGGGTGATCGGCGTCGCGGCCGAGGCCGTCGTGCCCGCGCCGCGGTTCGCGACCACCTGCAGGGTCTGGTTCCCGTCGGCGAGCGCCGCCGCAGGCGTGGCCGTCCAGTTGCCGGCGGAATCCACCGTCGCGGTCGCGATCGTGGCGCCGGCGGCGTTGCGCACCTCGATCAAGGAACCGGCGTCGCCGCGACCGGAAAGGGTCGGCGTCGTGTCGTTGGTGATGTTGTCGCCAGCCGTCCCGGAATCGCTCTGCGCCGCGAGCGCGAGACCCGTCGGCGCAGACGGCGACGCACTGTTGGACGTCGCGCCCCCGCTACTGCTGCCGCCGCCGCCACCACCGCCGGCCGCGGCCGCCAGGCCGCCGAGCGCGCCGAGGCCGAGCAGCACGCCTGTTCCGGAGAAGGCGCCACCTGCTGCGGCGGCCGTAGCCGCCGCCTTCGCGACGCCGGTGCTGGCGGCCGCTGTGGCGCCCGCGCTGGCCCCAGTGCCGCTTGCCGCGCCGGCCCCCCCGCCCACTCCCACTCCCGCTCCAGCCCCTGCAGCTGCAGACACCGCTGCGGCCTCGGACACGGTGGACGCCACCGGCGCAGCCAGCGCGCTACTCGCGAGCAGCGCGTCCGGCGCGACGCCGAGCTGCCCCGCGACCACGTCGCCGGTGCCGAGGATCTCGAACTGCCAGGATTCGACCTGCTGCGCGGGCACGAAGCTGCGCAGCGAGTCGCTGTAGACCTGGGCGCCGCCGGTTTCCAGGCGCGCACCGTCGGCGCCCGCCCAGTCGGAAATCGTCACTTCCTCGCCATCGGCGAAGCGGACCTTCAGGTCACGGCCGCTGCGGTGGATCCGCGTACCGTCCGGCAGCTTCTCCTTGCCGTCGACGAGCAGGCGATAGTTGTTGTGGGACTCGGCCGTGATGGCGCCACCGCTCTTGAGCGGCTGCGTCGATACGGAACCGGTCTGACCGCGGACGACGACCGTGATCTCACGCGACATGCGAACTTCCCCCGGTCATTCTTGTTGTCACACCGCGTCAAGCTCTCGCAGGCGCAGCGACGACCTGTTTACCGGGGCCTTGCCTAGGGGCGGCCCGCAGTCGCTATCGATCGCAACGCCATGCTCGCAGTCGAGTGTCTGTCGGAACCGTGAACGGGTTCTCGCAATTTTCCCGAATGCAGCTATAAAGCCAGCAATAACGCCGGGAAAACTGCATTGTAAAAACGTTATGGAACGTCGCGAGACGAGAGCCGGCAATGGCCGTGCGCGCGCGAATCGCCTGCGTACGCACGCCGCCGGCGCGCGCGGCTCAGAGCTCGGTGTACTTGCGGCTGCTGCCGCGCGCCGTCTCGACCGGGTATTTCTGCGCGTTGCGCGCGAGCTTCGCGACCGCCGCGGCGGCAAGATCGACGTCGAGCTTGT
>Ga0163144_10018788_pt1 | contig 13953 bp, 15 predicted proteins | sample OliLak19BULKMAT1_FD_123175 | JGI IMG/M metagenome (GOLD analysis project Ga0163144, IMG submission 123175) | Freshwater microbial mat bacterial communities from Lake Vanda, McMurdo Dry Valleys, Antarctica - Oligotrophic Lake LV.19.BULKMAT1 | ecosystem: Environmental > Aquatic > Freshwater >... | reverse complement strand
TGCAAGCCCTGAGCACCGAGCTGAACGTCCACCTGGCCGGCACGCTGCTGCTGCGTGAAGGGCGCGAGGTGGTCAACGCCTTCGTGCTCGTGCCGCCCGCCCCAACAGGGCTAGGGCAGGCCGGCCCGGTTCAGCCTTACGCCAAGCGCCACCCGTTTTTGTGGGAGGCGTGCTACTTTACCCCCGGCCGTCAGCCGCTGATCGTGGAGACCGCCCTCGGCCGGCTGGGCCTGCTCATCTGCTGGGACCTCGTACACCCCGCTGCCTGGGCCGCCTACGTCGGGCAGGTGGACGCGGTGCTGATCGCCTCTACGCCCGCGCGCTTCCACCGCGCCATCCTCAACTTCCCCGGCGCGCGCAAGGTCTACCTGGCCGAGTTGATGCCGACGCTGCTGCGGAACCGCCGCCAGTTAGATGAGCTATACGCGGGCTACGTCGGCGCGTGCGCGGCTGCGCTGGGCGTGCCGGTGGTGCACGCCGTGATGGCCGGGCGCTTTGTGGCGCAACTGCCGTACCCGCGCCTGAGCTTCCTGGCCGCCGCCGCCTTCCGGCCCGCCTACTGGTCGTGGGTGCGCACCGCTCACCAGGCCAGCCTGCGCGCCACCTTCTACGGCACGACGGCCATTTATGACGCCGCCGGGCAGCCGGTCGCCAGCGTCGTCAGCGACGAGGGCCTGGCCGTGGCCGACCTGGCGCTGGGCCAGGCGCACGCGCCCCGTCCGCTGCCTCCCGCGCCTGTGCCGTGGGAGCTGCGCCTGTTCGAGCGCCTGCTGTGGCCCTTCGCCCGGCGCGCCTATGCTCACAACCGCGCCGCATTGCCCGCCGCCTGAGACGCGCCTATGTCCATTATCGTCATTGGCTCTGCCAACACCGACCTGATCGTGCGCGCCGCGCGCCTGCCCGCCGCCGGTGAGACGGTGCTGGGCGGCGACCTGGCCACCGCGGCCGGCGGCAAGGGCGCGAACCAGGCCGTGGCCGCCGCCCGCCTGGGCGCGCCCGTCACGTTCGTTGGCCGGCTGGGTCAGGACATGTTCGGCCGGCAGTCCGCCGCCGGGCTGGCGGCCGAGGGGCTGGACCTGAGCTACCTGGTGCGCGATGCCGACGCGCCTTCGGGCGTGGCGCTGATCGTGGTGGACGATGCCGGGCAGAACCTGATTGCCGTCGCGCCGGGGGCCAACGGCCGGCTGACCCCGGCCGATGTGGCCGCCGCCCAGCCGGCCATCGCCGCCGCGCGGGTGCTGCTGCTGCAACTCGAAATCCCAATGGAGACGGTGCTGGCTGCGGCCCGCGCCGGCCGTGCCGCCGGGTTGACGGTGATCCTGAACCCGGCGCCGGCCCAAACGCTGCCGCCTGAGTTGTATGCGCTGGTGGATTACGTCACGCCCAACGAGCACGAGGCGACGCTGCTGTCTGGCGCGGCCGACCCGGAGGCGGCGGCGGGCATTCTGCTGGGGTGGGGCGTGCGCGGCGTGATCGTGACGCTGGGCGAGGCGGGCGCGCTGCTGGCGGCCGGCCCGCTGATGCGGGTGCGTGTGCCCGGCTTCCGCGTGGCCGCCGTGGATACGACCGCCGCCGGGGACGCCTTCAACGGCGGGCTGGCCGTGGCCCTGGCGCGCGGCGAGAGCCTGCCGGCCGCTGTGCACTTCGCCCACGCCGTCGCGGCGCTGTCTGTGACCCGCCCCGGCGCGCAGCCCTCGCTGCCCACCGGGGCGGAGGTGGCGGCGTTCCTGGCGGCGCACGCGGCGACGCCGTGACTGTCAACGTCAAGGCGGGTTCTCCTCGCAGGGTGTGGTTGTGAGACTTCCTATCTGACCGAGGTCAATTTTTTCAAGGGGCGGGTGGGCAGGCCCACCCGCCCCTTGAAAAAATTGTGGCTGGCCCAAATCGGCTGCGGCCAATAATCCCGTATGCACCGACCAGCACTGGCCCTTCCGCCGAGTCCCAGAGCGCAGCATCCCCAGCTCTTCCGACCTCCGACCTCTGCCTCCCTCCTCCCCACTTTGGGGTATAGTTGGCCTGTCTACACTCTCGCGAGGAGCTACTATGAGCCCACTGAAACTCTCTGATCTCGTGCAGCAAGCGGCCCAGGCCGTCGGCCGCGCCGCCGGCGACGCGCAGGACTATCTGGCCGGGCTGGGCCCCGACCCGTCTGAAAAGGAGGCCGTCGGCCAGCGCCCGGCGCCGGTCACGCGCAAGGTGCTGGTCATCATCTACAACCCCAAGGTCAAGTCGGCCGGGGGCAAAAAGCTCTCGCAGGTCATGGGCTGGAACGACCCGGACGTGCTCACCCCCGGCCACATCGCCGACCTGAAGACCGCCAGTTACAACTATGCCAACTACGTGGTGGCCGAGCGGATCGAGGTGGACCGCATGCCCACCAAGCTCGACGGCTTCACCTACGACCCGGACGAGTTCGTCAAGCTGATGAAGGCCGGGAAAGGGTTTCACGAGGCCGACGCGGTGGACTATCACCGCATCCTGGCCGACTTCAACATCATCGCCAAGGTCAACTCGGGCGCGATTGACGAGGTCTGGCTGCACGCCTTCCCCTATGCCGGCTTCTACGAGTCGATCATGGCTGGGCCGGGGGCCTTTTGGTGCAACGCCCCGCCGCTGGAAAAGACCGAGGCGGCCGCCAAGCGCTTTGTCATCATGGGCTACAACTATCAGCGCGGCCGGGGCGAGATGCTCGAAAACATCGGGCACCGGGCCGAGTCCATCCTGACTCACGTCTTCCGCCACGCCCAGGGCGAGGCCAACCTGTACGAGCGCTTCACGCGCTACGACAAGGCCCATCCCGGCCAGGCCGAGGTCGGTGTGGTGCACTACGCGCCCAACAGCCTCAAGGACTACGACTGGGGCAACAAGGCCAAGGTTAAGAGCCGGGCCGACAACTGGAAGAACTTTCCCAGCCTGACCGGCGAGCCGCGCAGCGTGGACACTACCGAGTGGGGCAACGGTGACACGCTGGCCCACCATGTCTGGTGGTTCCAGCACTTCCCGCACATCAGCGGCGGCAAGGACGGCGTGGCCTACAACTGGTTCAAGTATGTGATTGATCCGAACCTGGCGCGCTGAACGGCCTGGGTTGCGGGCGCATTTGCAATTGGCGGCTGGTAGAGCCAAACGGATGCGTCAATGTCATCGTCGAGCCGGGTTCTAATCGCAAACAGTGGTTGTGAGACTACGTATCTGACCGAAACCAATTTTTCAAGGATAGGGTGGGCAGGCCCACCCTATCCTTGAAAAATTGGCGGCTGGCCCAAATCGGCTGCGGCCAATAACTGCGAATGCCCCCTATGTTGACCACCCCCGCGCCCTGGCCGGGCGACCCGGCCTGCGGCCACCACGTGGCGGCGGCCTACCAGACGCACTATTGCACCTACATTCGCGTCCCACGCCTGTTGAGCTTGCAGCCGGGGGCGGCGGGCGACGGGCTGCTGCTGGTCACCGCCTACCAGTGGTACGAGTTGTGGTTCAAGGTGCTGCTGGCCGATCTGCGCGCCGCCCTGGCCGACCCGGCCGACACCTACGAGCCGGTCAAGCTGTTGCGGCGCGGCCTGGAGCTGTTCAAGCTGTTTGAGCAGCACGCCGACCTGGGCGATAACGTGCTGGTGCGCGAGTTGGCACTTCGGCAGCCGGTGGCCGACGCGCTGCACCGCCCGCCTCGGCCCAGTTTCAACAGTTGGCCGCGCTCCAACCCGGCCTGGCGCGCCTGGCGGCCGTAGCCTTCCCCGGCCTGGCCGACGCCGTGGCCGAGTACCGCGCGCGCTGGGCCGCTTTCGCCAAACGCTACCGGGCCTTCGCCCGCGCCACGCTGGTGCGCGACACCCAAGCGCCGCGCTTCGCCGAGTGGCTGCGCCTGCCCGACCTGCTTGACCTGCAACAGGCCGTCAAATCGGCCTGGACTGCGGTAGACGCCATGCCCGCCGGCCACTGGCAGCCCCCGCGCATCAGCCCCGACGAGTTGATGTTCGTCATCGTCCACCAGTGTTTTGAAGTCTGGTTCAAAGTGATGCTGGCGCTGATTGACCGCGCCGGCCCGGCCCTGGCGGCGGGCGACGTGGCGGCGGCCGGCGCGCTGGTGCGGCGCGTCGTCCTCATCCAGCGCTTGCTGGTGCCGCAGATCCAAATCCCGGCCACCATGCTGCCGCTCGACTTCATGCGCTTCCGCGACCAGCGCCTCACCACGAACGGCGTGACCACCTGGACCGGCCTGACGCCGGCCAGCGGCACCGAGAGCTACCAGTTCCGCGAGATCGAGATCGTGTGCGGCCTGCGCGACGACCCGGTCTTCCAAAAGTACCTGGCTGGCAGCGACCTGCTGCCCATCCGTCTGCTCACGCCGGGCCAGCAGCAGCGCCTGACCGAGCCGACGCTGCCGGAGGTGTTTATGGCCGCCGTGCAGCAGCGCGGCCTCGACCGGCTGGAGCGGCTCTTCACGCCGGCCTCCGTGCCCAACCCGCACCTCGACCTGGCCGTGCTGGCCGACCACCTGCTGGACTTCGACCAGTTCTTCCGCTTCTGGCGGCTGGGCCACGTGAGCATGGTCGAGCGCATGATCGGCGCGCGCTCGGGCACGGGCTTCCTCGGCCCCGAATACCTGGCCGAGACCACCGGCGCAACCATCCAGGCGCACAACCGCATCTTTGAGGAGCGCCAGGTGCGCCCGCGCTTCTTTGAGGCCCTGTGGGAGGTGCGCGCCAAGCTGAGCGCGCTGTAGGCCATTACACTCACACTCTCCCGCGCCCACGCTGAAGCGCTCGACCAGGCCGACCCGCTGGCCCACTACCGGGCCGAGTTCGTCGTGGCCGAGGACCACCTGATCTACCTGGACGGCAACTCGCTCGGGCGGCTGCCGCGCCGCACGATTGAGCGGATGCACGCGGTCATCGAGCACGAGTGGGGCCGCCGCCTGATTCGCAGTTGGCGTGAGGGCTGGTTCACCGCCCCGCAGCGCCTGGGCGCGAAGATCGCCCAGCTCATCGGCGCGCAGCCGGATGAAGTGATCGTGGCCGACTCGACCTCGGTCAACTTCTTCAAGCTGGCGCTGGCGGCGCTGGGCGCGCGCCCCGGCCGCCGCGCCATCGTCACCGACGATCTCAACTTCCCGTCTGACCTGTATCTGTTGCAGGCCGTGGTCAAGCTGGCGGGCGAGGGCTACCGGCTGGAGCAGATCAACTCGGCTGATGGCCTGACCGGCCCGGAGGCCGCGCTCACCGCCGCGCTGTCGGCCGACACCGCGCTGCTGACGCTGACGCACACGACTTTCAAGAGCGGCTTCGTCTACGACCTGCCGGGCCTGACCGCCGCCGCGCACCAGGCCGGCGCGCTGGCGCTGTGGGACTTGAGCCACACGGTCGGCGCGCTGCCGGTGGACCTGAACGCCGCCGGCGTGGATTTAGCCGTGGGCTGCACCTACAAGTACCTCAACGGCGGCCCCGGCGCGCCGGCCTTCATCTATGTGCGGCGCGACCTGCAAGAGACGCTGCTCAACCCAATCTGGGGCTGGTTCGGGCAGAAGGGCCAGTTCGACATGGCGCTCACCTACGAGCCCGCGCCGGGGCTGACGCGCTTCCTGTCCGGCACGCCGCCGCAGTTGTCGCTGGCGGCCGTGGAGCCGGCGCTTGATCTGCTGCTGGAGGCCGGCCTCGACCGGCTGCGCGCCAAGAGCGTGGCGCAGACTGAGTACCTGATCGCGCTGTGGGAGGCCTGGCTGGCCCCGCTGGGCGTGGCGCTTAACTCGCCGCGTGACCCGGCCCGGCGCGGCTCACACGTCTCGCTCGGCCACCCGGAGGCGCTGCGCCTGGACCGCGCCCTGATCGAGGAGATGGACGTCATCCCCGACTTCCGCTACCCCGACAACCTGCGCCTGGGCGTGGCCCCGCTCTACACCCGCTTCGTGGACTTGTACGACGCCTTGGAGCGCCTGCGCCGCGTGCTGGTCGAGCGCCGCTACGAGCACTACCCCGTCGAGCGGCCGGACGTGACCTGAGCGCCTCCGCCCTACGACCCTGACGCAGCCCCATAGCTGCCCCAACCCAATTCGCGCAATTCGTGGCCGACGTTTTCTCCCCTGGCTTTGACAAATATCCGAAACCGGCTAGCATAATCTTATGTCTGCCCTGCCTCGCCGCCCGGCGTGTCTGCTGACCGCCTTGCTCGCCCTGGCCCTGCTGGCCGCCGCCTGCCGCCCGCGCATTATCACCACCACGCCCGCCGTCCTGACGCTTACGCCCGCGCCGGCCGCCAGCGCGACAGCGAGTTCCACCGCCACTGCACCGGCGCTTGACCTGACGCCGACGACCACCACTATCCCAGCGCTGTCTGAAACCCCGGGCGAAGGCGCATCCGCCACGCCCGCCGCCGGCGACGGCAGCGCTACTGCCACCAGCGTCACGGCCGGCTCCGGCACCAACCTGGCCGAGTTCGTGGCCGATGTCACTGTGCCCGACGGCACGGACTTCACACCGGACGAAGCCTTCGTCAAGACCTGGCAGCTCAAAAATATCGGCACCGCCACCTGGACCACGGCCTATAGCCTGGTTTACGTCAGCGGCGAGCACATGGGCGGCCCGCAGGGCGTGCCGCTGCCCGCCGCCGTAGCGCCCGGCGCGATGGTCGAGATTTCCGTCAACCTGGTCGCGCCCACCAAGCTGGGCGCCTACACCGGCTTCTGGATGCTCAGCACCCCGAACGGCACGCTGTTCGGCCTGGGCGACACGGGCAACCAACCCGTGTATGTGCAGATAGACACCGTGGCGGGCGGCACGCCGCAGCCCACCGCGCCGGCCGGCTCCATCAGCGTCAGCGCCGCCGTGATGAGCGTGGACGAGGCCAGCCTGAGCGGCGTGTGCCCGCAGACCTTCCAATTCAACCTGAGCTTCACCTCGCAGGGCGCGGGCACGGTCACCTACCAGCTCGAAGCGCTGGCCGACAACCCGGGCTTTGTGTTCAACCTGCCCGAGCCGAGCAACTCGATCTTCACCACCGCCGGGCCGCGCACCTTTGCCGTCACGTATAACCTGCAATTTACCAACTCGGTCAGCGGGCAAGTGTGGGCGCGCATCACCGCGCCGACCGAGCTCTTATCCAACAAGGTCAGCTTTAGCCTGGCCTGCACGCCGTAAGCCGCCCGCCCGCGCTGCCCATTGAAGCATTGACCTCGTCGTTATCCGAGTTATCCGATCCGCCGTATGCATATCCTTTTCGTTCACAAGAACTTCCCGGCCCAATTCGGCCACATCGCCGCCCACCTGATTCAAGAGAAGGGCTACCGCTGCACCTTCGTCTCCGAGACCCCGCCCGGCATGGTCGGCGGCATCCAAAAGGTGCAGTACAAGCCCGAGGGCGGCGCGGACGAGCACGCCCACTACCTGACGCGCACCTTCGACAACGCCACGGCCCACGCCGCCGGGGTGTATGCGGCGCTCAAGCCGCTGGCGCTGCGCGTGCGGCCCGACCTGATCGTGGGGCATTCCGGCTTCGGCTCGACCCTGTTCCTGTCGGAGTTGTTCCCGGCCGCGCCGGTCATCAACTACTTCGAGTACTTCTACCATCCCCACAACAGCGACATGGACTTTCGGCCCGAGTGGCCGGTGCTGGAAGAAGACGTGCTGCGCGCCCGCGCCCGCAACGCCATGATCCTGCTCGACATGGAATACTGCCGGGCCGGCTACTCGCCCACCGCATACCAGGCCAGCCTGCTGCCCGCCGCCTACCGCCCCAAAGTGCGCGTGCTGCACGACGGCATAGACACGGCCCTGTGGAAGCGCCAGCCGGCGGCCGAGCGCGTCTTCGGCCCGCACCACTTCGGGCCAGACACGCGCATTGTCACCTATGTCTCGCGCGGCTTCGAGTCTATGCGCGGCTTCGACATCTTCATGCGCGCCGCCAAGAAGATTTACACCGCCGACCCGCGCGTGGTGTTTCTGATCGTCGGCTCTGACCGCGTGGCCTACGGCGGCGACCTCAAGTTCATCCGCGAGAAGAGCTTTAAAGAGTTCATCCTCAAGCAGGACAACTACGACCTCAGCCGGCTGATCTTCCTGGGCCAGGTGAAGCCGAGCGACCTGGTGCACATCCTGAGCCTGAGCGACCTGCACATTTACCTGACCGTGCCGTTTGTGCTCAGTTGGTCGGTGCTCGACGCGCTGGCCTGCGGCTGCACCGTGCTGGCGTCGGATACGGCCCCGGTGCGCGAGTTCATCCGCCCAGGCGAGACCGGCCTGCTGCGCAACTTCTTTGATGCCGACGGCTTCGCCAACACCGCCTTGCAAGTGCTGGCCGACCCGGAGGCCTACCGGCACCTGGGCCAGGCCGGCGCGCGCCTGATCCAGGAGCAGTACAGCCTGCGGTCCATCATCCCGCGCATGACCGCTTTTTACGAAGAAGTCGCCAACGCCGGGCCCTAGCCCCGGAGGTGACCCATGCTTAAGGAATTTCGGGCGTTTATCATGCGCGGCAACGTGCTCGACCTGGCCGTCGGCATCATCATCGGCGGCGCGTTCGGCAAGATTGTCTCGTCCTTTGTCAGCGACATCCTGATGCCGCCGCTGGGGCTGCTGCTGGGCCGGGCGCCGTTTAGCGACCTGTTCGTCAGCCTCAACGGCCAGGCCTACGCCACCCTGGCCGAGGCCCAGGCCGCCGGCGCGCCGACCCTCAACTACGGCCTGTTCATCAGCGCCAGCATTGACTTTGTGATCATCGCCTTCGTGATCTTCCTGATCGTGCGCCAGGTGAACAAGCTGCGCGGGCCGGCCCCGGCCGCCGCCGTGACCACCAAGCCCTGCCCCTACTGCCTGACGGCTGTGCCGCTGGCGGCCACGCGCTGCCCGGCCTGCACCTCGCGGCTCGACGCGCCGCCGGCGGCCCAGCGCTAAACACAAACGCGGCCCGGGCCTCAGGGGAGGCCCGGGCCGCGTGGGGCGGCGCTGGGGGGTGGCGCCGTTAGGCGGCGGCCTACAAATCCAGGTTGAGGCTTTCGGCCAGCGAACGGCTGACGTAAATGCCGCCCGCCAGCGCCGTGTGAATGGCCGTCACCAGTTCTTCGGGCGCGGTCTCTTTGTTCAGGTAGCCGGAGGCGCCGGCCTTCAGGCTGCCCATGACATAGTGGTAGCCGGAGTGCATGCTCAACATCACCACCGGCAATTGCGGGTGGTCGCGCTTGAGCAGCTTGAGCACTTCCAGGCCGTTGATGCCCGGCATGGTAATGTCGAGCACCACCACGTCCCAGGGCTGGGCGTTGGCTTGCGCCAGGGCTTGCTCGCCATCGTTGGCCTCGCCGACCATGGTCGTTTCGGAGGCCGCCCGCAGAATTTCTTTTAACCCCTTGCGCACGATGGCGTGATCGTCGGCGATGAGAACCTTGAGCATACCGTCTCCATGATGCGCTGGCCCGTCGAGCCCGGCCTAGGCATAGGGTCGGTCGCCCCTCCCGGCGCCTGAGGGCCGTCTATAACACCCAATTATAGCGCTGCGCGCGCCGCCGCCGCCCACAGCGCCTGTCAGACGGGGCCTGAACTTGGTGTAGGATTTGGCCTACACGCGATTGACAATTGGCCCATTCCGGCTAATATCGGCCGCATTCATCCCCAGCCCAGTTGCCCGCGCCGCATTTGTCTGTCAGCGTCCGTCCAAGGAGGCCGCGATGACCGTTGACTTCAGCAGCGCTTATCCGAAAGAGATCACCAACGCCGCCTGGCAGAAACAGAAGAGCTTTGTGGGACGAAGACGTGGACGATCCAGCGGCGGTGCTCAACACCACGCTGACCGTGCGCTCGCAGTTTGAGGACAACGCCGCTTCGTGAACGACATGACGTTTGTGAAGCTCAGTTCCACCGGCAAGACGGCGACATTCTAGCAGGGTGGGACGCTGCTGCCCGCCTCTGATCACACTCAGCCGCATCAGTCAGAAGGAAAAAGCCCATGAGCCCCCAACACAAGTTCCTGCTCGACGAAAGCAAGCTGCCCAAGGCCTGGTACAACATCAACGCCGACCTGCCGATCCCGCCCCAGCCGGTGCTGCACCCGGGCACGCTCCAGCCGGTGACGCCCGACTTTCTGAGCGTGCTGTTCCCGATGAGCCTGATCCTGCAGGAGATCAGCACCGAGCGCTGGATTGAGATCCCCGAGCCGGTGCGCGAGATTTACAAGCTGTGGCGGCCGACGCCGCTGCTGCGGGCGGTGCGCCTGGAAAAGGCGCTCGACACGCCGGCCCACATCTACTACAAGTACGAGGGCGTCTCGCCGGTCGGCTCGCACAAGCCCAATACGGCGGTGCCGCAGGCTTTCTACAACAAGGAAGCCGGAACTAAGGCGCTGACGACCGAGACCGGCGCGGGGCAGTGGGGGGCGGCGCTGGCCATGGCCTGCAGCTTCTTTGACATTGACCTGGAAGTGTACATGGTCAAGGTCAGCTATCAGCAGAAGCCCTACCGCCGCATCATCATGGAGAATTTTGGGGCCGAGGTGTACGCCAGCCCAACCGACCGCACGCACGCCGGCCAGGCGGCGCTGGCGACCGACCCCAACAACCCCGGCTCGCTCGGGCTGGCGATCTCCGAAGCGGTGGAAGTGGCGGCGACCTCGGGCGGGAGCAAGAAGTACAGCCTGGGGTCGGTGCTGGGGCATGTGCTGCTGCACCAGAGCGTGGTCGGCATCGAAGCGCTGGAGCAGATGGAGATGGCGGGCGAGTATCCGGACTTCGTCATCGGCTGCGCGGGCGGCGGCAGCAACTTCGCCGGGTTTGCCTACCCCTTCCTGCATCAGAACCTGACCAACGGCAAGACCAGCAAGATCATCGCCGTGGAGCCGGCGAGTTGCCCGAGCCTGACCAAGGGCACCTACACCTTCGACTACGGTGATCAGGCGGCGATGGCTCCGGTGGTCAAGATGCACACGCTCGGCCACACGTTTATTCCGCCGGGCATTCACGCCGGCGGCCTGCGCTACCACGGCATGTCGCCCAGCGTCAGCGCGCTAGTCAACCACGGCGATATCGAAGCGCGGGCCGTGCCGCAACTGGCCACCTTCGAGGCCGCGCTGACGTTCATGCGCAGTGAGGGCATCATCCCCGCGCCGGAGAGTGCCCACGCCATCCGGGTGGCGATTGACGAGGCGCTGAAGTGCAAGGCGACGGGCGAGAAGAAGGTCATCGCCTTCAACCTGAGCGGCCACGGCCACTTCGACATGATGGCCTACGAAGCCTATCATCACGGCCAGCTCGAGGACTACGAATACCCGGCTGAGGCGATTGCGGAGGCGATGACGCATTTGCCGCAGGTGGCGTTTTAGAAGCTGGAAGCTGGAAAAACCAGCGGCGCTGCTCACCGGGGGAGGGTGAGTGGCGCCGCTGACTTGTAAGTGTTGTGATAAAGTAACGCCATGAGTAAGACGGATCGAAAGCACAAACGACCGAACATCCCGGCGGCCGCCTTGCTGCGGTCGCGCTTAGAGGCCGTCTGGCTGGCAGAAGCGGCGGCGCAGCAGACACCGGCCCAACTGCTGGCGGCCCTGGCAACGGCCAGCCAGGGGATGAAGCCGGAGCGCGTCGCAGAAACCGTGTTGCCGGCCTATGCGTCGGCTCAACCGGACGTTCAGGCCAAACTGGAGCAAGTTCTGCCAGAGTGGCTGGCGCGGCAAGCCGGCCTGACGGCGCTGGAGGCGTTGGTGGGCCGGGGCCAACTGACTGCGGCGTTGCAGATCATCGCGCTGCGGTGGCTGGCTGCCAGTGGCCGGGATGTGCTCGCGCTCGCCCCGAGCGCCGAGCGCACGTTCCACAGCGCCTACGCATTGGAAGAAGAGTGGCAAGCGGCGGTGATTGTGTTGTGGTACAGCAACCCGCAGCGCAACCGGGCGCGCGGCCTCCAATTCCTGATTGATCACAACCCGCCCTGGGACGGGGCCATCAAGGATGTGATGCTATTCCCCAACAAACCGGCGGAGCAGCTCATCGAGCACTACGTGGACATGTGGCGCGAGCGCGGCCATCCCATGACAGCCATTGACGCCGCCGCGCTCAAGCGCCGGCTGGTCAGCGCGCTCAAGCAAAACGAGGCGGCCGGGATTCGCCTGCCGGCCGATCTGGTCCAGTTACAGGAGCAGTTCTTGGCGCAGGTGCTGTCGCTCCCGGATGGTCCCGACACACCCGCTTTCAGCGCCGACGATTTCCAGCGGCTGAGCACAACGGGCCAATCCGCCGAAGAGGTGGCGCGCTTCGAGCAGACTGTCGCCCGGCGCATTCGCCTGGAAGACGGTCAGGAGGTTTTCGTAGACCCCAGACTGGCTGAATTGGACTTCGATGACTGGGAAGACGAGGCCGGTTGACGATGGCGCGCCGAGCCAACGCGGTGGCCGGTGCAGCGGGATGGGTAGCTATGCCAACACAAAAACAATGGGTGTTTAGCCCTGACACCGGCGGTGTGAAAATCCCCGTAGCCGTCCAGCGCGACGTGCAACAGCGCCTGGAGGCCGCTGCGGCTAAGCACTTCAAAGGCAAATATACGCGGCTGGATATTCGCTTCAAGGCGCAATTCTGCTATATCGATGCCTACCAGGAACCACCCAAACCAACCGAGAACTGGCCACCCAAAGATTGGCCCGAGACGCCGGAAGCCTACATTGAGCGGCTGCGCAACACGCCCACGCATCTATGCCGCTTGCGCTACTTTGGCGATGATCGTTGGGGCTGGGCCTTCTACACCTATAGCCATGAGAAATACGAATTCTCCTATTTTCCGCGCGGCGAGCCATTTGGCAAGCCGGAAGAGGCGTTTCTTGCGGCGGCCACGATGTATCTGAATGACGGCGCTCCGATCTGACTCGACTGGATTCCGATCTCATTCCAATAACTGCGGCCAAATCGCCAGACCTATCGCGCGGGCCGCCTGCCACAATTGCTTATCGAAGGTCGCTACGGTGACGGGCTCGCCCAGCGCTGCTTGCCAGATCAACGCCGCTGCCAAATGCACCGCGTCATAGGCTCGCAGGCCATGTTCCCAAGCCAGATTATCCGCGCGGGCCACCAGGCTTTCGGTCGCCTGCACCGCCAGCAAACTGGGCCACTCGGCCCGGAAAGCTTTGATGGCCCGCTCCCCATCGGTCGCCGATAGCCAGTTCATCCGCACGGCTTTGGCGACCGCTGCTGGTAGCTCAACCCGGGTGAGCAGACTGGCCCCGATTAACTCGGCTTGACCGAGCAACGCGGCGACTTCCGTCGAGTAGGCCTCTGCAACGTATTTTTTGGCCAGGGCGCTGGTGTCCAAATACAGGATCATTCCCGCCCTGCGCTGATGAGGTCCGCTAAAGTCTGCTGGTGTCGTAGAGCCGCCACCGGCTGGCCCGCCGGCAGTTTCTTGCCATTCCAGGTTAGCAAACCGGCCCGGCGCATGGCCTCGACCCGTTCCGCCAAGGGTTGTACGCTCGGGACCAACCGGCCGACCGGCCGGCCATGCTCGGTAATGATGATCGTATTACCAGCCTTGATTTCACGCAGATATTCGCTCAGGCGGGCTTTCAGTTCCCTAATCCCAACCGTCATTTCTGTCATGGCACCTCCCAATATATATAACCACATTATATCCTATGTAGTCACACATTGCTATATCTTTGCTACTCCATTGACGAGGCGCTCAAGTGCAAGGCGACCGGCGAGAAGAAGGTCATCGCCTTCAATCTGTCGGGCCACGGGCATTTCGATACACCTGCACTCGCGTAGCGGTTCCGGTGCCAGTGTGATGGCCTACGCGGCCTATCACCACAGGCAGCTCGAGGACTATGCGTACCCGGCCGAGGCCATCGCGCAGGCGATGACGCACCATCCGCAAGTGCCGGCGAGATAGAGGTCAGAGGTCGGCAGCCGGCAGGAGGCAGAAGTCGGAAAAGACAGCGCCGCCATCGTTGTGAGGCTGATATACTTAAGTCCATGAAACGGGAGCGGACCATAACGGTGAC
>Ga0163144_10018783_pt1 | contig 13955 bp, 5 predicted proteins | sample OliLak19BULKMAT1_FD_123175 | JGI IMG/M metagenome (GOLD analysis project Ga0163144, IMG submission 123175) | Freshwater microbial mat bacterial communities from Lake Vanda, McMurdo Dry Valleys, Antarctica - Oligotrophic Lake LV.19.BULKMAT1 | ecosystem: Environmental > Aquatic > Freshwater > Lake... | reverse complement strand
GAGTACAACGGTCTGGACGAGATCATGGTCGAGACCAGGCCGTCGGTTGCCGGTGAGGATCAGGTGCGGACGTTCGCGCGGGACGTGCTCGGGCGCGTGACGAGGATCACGACCGCCGATGGAACTACCCGCTTCCATTACGATCAAGGTCCGCACGCGAAAGGCAGGCTGACGTCTTCGAAGAGCTTCGACGGCGTCGAGACACACCACACCTTCGACGAGGTCGGACGGCCTGCCGGTACGACGTGGACGGTGGCGGAGGAGACCTTCGGCTTCGAGCAAGAGTACGACTCGCACGGTCGCCTTCACGTGCTCCGCTATCCGGAAGCGCCCGGGCTCGCACAGCGCTTCGCCGTCGCGCGGACGTACACCAATCGCGGTTTCCTCGCGCGGGTCGGCGACGACGCTGCTCCGGTCTACGCTCCAGGCTTTTGGCAGGCGCACGGGCGCAACGAAGACGGCCTGTTGACCAAGGCGAGCTTCTGGAACGGCGTGAAGGAAACGCGCACGTATGAAGCCGCCACGGGGCGCCCACAGAAGCTCACCGTGAAAGGGCAGGCGACCCACTTCTCCGTCGTCTACGGCTACGATTTCTCGGGCAACGTCACCTCGCGCACCGACGCCGTGGCCGATCGAACCGAGACGTACGGTTACGACGAGCTCGATCGCCTCACCGACTGGGCGCTCGACGATGGTCAGTCGACCCAGAGCACGACGTACGTGTATGACCGGCTCGGCAACATCACCGACGTCAAACGCAACGGGATCCTCGAAGAGCACAACGACTACGGCGAGACAGGCGCCGGGCCGCACGCGCTGACGAAGCGCACGCTGCCGGGTCAAGCCGCGACGACCTACCACTACGATGCACGGGGCAGGCAGGATGTGGCGCCCGGCAGGTCGGTCCATTACTCCGATGCGGATTTGCCGAGGTGGATCGGCACGCCCGGCATCGAAACGTTTTTCTCGTACGACGCGTTCGGCGCGCGGGTCGCGAAGTCGGTCGCGCTCGACACCACTCTGACGCTCGGCGACCTCTATGAGCGCCGCACGACGAGCAGCGGGGTACAGCACGTGTTCTACGTGCACGGCGACGAAGGCCCAGTGGCCCAGGTGGTCTACGATGAGGGCACGGCGACCAAGTCCGTCCAGGCGCTGCACCGCGACGTCATCCAATCAGTGGGTCTGGTCACCAGCGCGGGCGAAGTCGAGGAAGAGCGCGCGTTCTACGACCCGTTTGGTCTCCGCGTGGACGCGTCCGGCGCACCGGACAAGACAGCCTTTGCGGTACCGCTCGGCTTCACCGGCCAGCGCCACGACGACGACCTCGGATTGATTGACATGAAGGGTCGCATGTACGACCCCACGCTGCGGCGGTTCTTGACCGCGGATCCGTTCGTCCCCGAGCCGCTGCTCGGGCAAGCCTACAACCGCTACAGCTATGTTCTGAACAACCCCCTTCGCTACACCGACCCGTCGGGCTTCGTGCCCGAGGAAACCCTGAACGCCCGTCTCGATCAAATGAGGGCCATCGAGATCACCCCTCCCCCGGACGTCCAGGTAGCGACGAAGACGAAAAGGCCGCGCGGCGCGACCGACCAATCGGGCTCCGAAAGCTCGCCTTCGGGCAACGGCGAGGCGTCGGACAGCGAAGGGCACAGCGCGCCCAGCGGCGCCACCGCGCAGCCCGGGACCGCGCGACGGGTGGCCGGCGTGGCGGGCAGCCTGGTCGTCCGAGGTCTGAGTGCGACCCCGCCGGGCGCCCTGCTATCGAAGATCGGCGAAGCGGCGCTGAACGCGTACGACTCCGAAAGCGCGGACGACGCGTTGTCCATCGCCGAGATCTTCGCCCTGGACCAGATCCGACAAGGCGGAAGCCAGCCGCTGTCGATCCTCACGGGCCCCATCGAAGACCTGTCGACGGTCAGGGGTGACGTCAACGAGGCGATGAACGCCGACTCCATCGAGGAGAAGATCGACAAGGGGCTGGACGCGGCGGAGAAGGTCGCCCGAATCGTGGCGGTCGGCTACGGGGCCGCCAGGGGGGTGCGGGGGATGGCGAAGAGCGGGGAGGCTCCGCCGGGCGCTGGACAGAGAGCCGCGGGAGGTGAACGCGCGGGAAAACCCTTTACGCCGGCCGGAAAGGCGAAGGTCAAGGCCGCGAATGCTGCTGCAAACGAAGGGCAGACTACCTGCTCGAACTGCGGTCAGCCTACGGTCCCAGGTCAGCAAAGCCAGTCGGGGGTGACGCCTCCAAAGAACGAAACTCACGTCGACCACGTCACTCCGAAGTCCAAGGGCGGAAACGGCTCGCCTGACAATGGACAGGTGCTATGTCGCTGGTGTAACCTCCGCAAAGGAGCCGAGTGATGGACCGCTCCGCGAAAGTGCATTTTAGGTTGATTCAGGATGCGGATGGGTACCCTCCAGTCGCCGCAGAGTCGCTGTGGGCCCAACCTGGCGTGAACGCCGGGGAGTATGTGATCGACAACGTTCCCTTTTTCGCCAGCAATGCCACGCTTGGCGACACCGTGCTCGTACGCGAGGAAGACGGGCATTGGTGGTTCGAACGCTTGATACGCCGCTCAGGGAATTCGCTGGTGAGGGTGGTGTTTTTCGATCAGGCTTGTATCGAGAGACTCAGCGAACGGCTCATCTCTCTCGGATGTGCAACCGAGTACCTGATGGATCACAACATACTAGCCGTTAGCGTTCCCGACACCGCCAACCTGACTGCGGTGCAAGACTACCTCCGAGCGGAGGCCAGCGCGGGGAGCATCGACTACGAGGAACCAATTCTGAGGCAATAAGGGTTCGCGCAAGAGTAACCTTCCCGTTTCGTCCTGACCGCTCATTTTGAGTCCGCCTCTCATGAAGTCTGATCGCATAGTTCCACTGCGGTAGCTAGGCATGACGTCTAGCGAGACGCCGGCCTTCGTTTGCGCTCACGTCTTTGAAAAGCGCAATGCCGTACTCTTTGTTTGCCGCGCCGAGGGCGATTGGCAAATGCTCTGCGGAGGTCCGCACGAGGGGGACGAAGTACCCCGGGTCATTGGCTTGGATCACCTTATTGAGGACGATCTTAGTCTACGCGACATATTGGACCTTCCACCCGATTGGGGGCTTGCGCTTGACGTGGGGCTCGTGCCCCTCGAACACTTGGCCTTGCTCTCAAGAAAAATGGTTCAACTGACTAATTGGCCGATGGAGCGATGGGAGTCAGAACCAAATGGAACCGATGAGCGAGAAGGGGTGACGTCAACGAGGCCATCGACGCCGACTCCATTGAAGAGAAGCTCGACAAGGGGCTCGACGCGGCGGAGAAGGTCGCGCGAATCGTGGCGGTGGGCTACGGGGCCGCCAGGGGCGTGCGGGGGATGGCGAAGAGCGGGGAGGCTCCGCCAGGGGGAGCGAAGCGTGGCCTGAAGACGGATCCGAGTGCGCCGCACAACGCTTCAATTCAAGCTGAGGGGGACCGTCTTGTGGGCGACGGGAATCGCGTCGTAGCCGGCGGCGGACGGGCTCCCAAGCGTCTGGTTCCGACACCGGGGGGGGGGCGAAGTCGGCTCGTCGACCCGACATCATTTACGAAAAGCCAGATGGCTCGCGACGAGGGGTGAACGTTGGTCGCACCAAAGCCGACGGATCCCCGGTTCCTCGGGAACGACAGGCGCTCGATGACCTGAACGGTGTCGGCGGCCTGCCGACGGACTTCGTACCTTACGATTGAAGGACAACCATGACGGACATTCTCATTCAGTTCCATGCAGTGCCTGACGAGCTGGCAGCGTTCGTCCGCGAGGTGACAGCGGAGGTTCCCGCCCACATGACTGCGTTTCGCTTCTTCCCCTTCAGCACGACGCTCGTTGGAGTCGACACTGTGGAGGCAGCCGTACTTGACGCCAGCGTTCGCGAGCTCGCGTTTACTTTGGATGAGCCAAGGCTTCCGGTGGCAACAGCGAATGAGTTCTTGGCACGAAACCCTAGCGCTCTTCGGCTCGACATCGGACGCTTGTCCGAGCATGGGCTCAATGAGTCGTGCCTTTCGGCTCGCACATCGGATGAGGCGGCGATGGAAGCCTGGAGGAAGGTGGCCCGAAGGCTTCGCAAAGTGACGCAAGCCGGAGCGGTCGGTGTCAACTCTGCGACGGGCGCAACGAGCAGGCTCAAGAACCATCGGTTTACCGTGGGAGCCAAGGCGCTTGATGAAAGAGGCGTGACCATCCGACCGGTCGCAGGAAGTGCTGTGCTGCATCTTGGCGGTTCGAAGTGATCAAATCAGTAACGCGGGAAAGATCGCTTCGCGCCGAGGCCACGCCAATCCCGAGAAGCGTTCCACAGAAGCGCGGTGGCGTGCTGTACGCAATCGATCAAGTGGTCAACCCTGCGCCGGTTGTGGTCAAGCCTGGTGGGCTGTTCGAGGATAGCTGCACGATCGCAGGGCAAGTGGGGCTCACGGCGCACGGTGTGCCGCTGCTCCTGGTGGGCGGCGGCGGCTAGGATGCGGACGTCCCGCGGAACGGGGCTCGTCATTGGCCTCACTTTGGCGGGGCGGGTCTCACACTCCCTCTTCCACGCCCGGACGGAGCGACGGCGGCGGGGGCCAGCGCCGTGTGGAGGTTTTGATGCTGGCGGGAAGGCGGCGGCGACCACTACCCGCCGAAAATCCGGCCTGAAAACGCGCGGCGCCGGCGTCCTTTCGTCGGGGCGCGTGCGGCGCCGGTGCGGGGAGGCTCCGCGGATTTCGGCAGCGCCTGCTGCAACGGTGCCGGGCTCGCCCCCAAACTTCCGCACCCCTCCCCAGGCTCCTCGCATCCCCCGCCCGCGGATTTCGGCGCGCTCCCCGCACCGGTGCAGCGGTCCCGCCAAGAACCCGGCGGTGCCTGTCGCACCGTTTCCGCCGCCTCCCGCGACTCCGTGCGCCCGGCTTCGCACCCGTTCCGCCACGGTCGCCAAGATCCGGGCGGCGCTCGCGCAGCGGGGCTTCTCACGCCCCCAGAAGGCTCGGCCAGCGCTCGGAGATCCGCGTCGGATCACGGGGAAAGTCTCGGGAGGGGCGTCCACCGTCGCGGTGGAATCGGCAAGCGGCGGGGATCGCCGCACGTCACGACGTCGCGCCAGGTGACTCACCGAAGTCGGAGCGCCGCACGTCACGACGTCGCGCCAGGTGACTCACCGAAGTCGCCTGGTCGACCAGGGGAGGGCGCGAGGCCCTTTCCTCGGGGCAAGCGAATCGCGCGATCGGCGCGTCGCTCCTTTGGTAGAACGCCGCCGTCGATGTCCACCCCGGCCACTCCCCCGCCCCCGCTCCGGATCGCCTTCGCGGCGGGCACCTTGCGCCTCGACGGCCTGCCCCGCGAGCACGCCCTCGCGCTGCCCGCGGAGTGCCGCTGGGACGAGCGCGAGAAGGTCCACCGGCTCCCCGCGATCGACTACGCCGAGCTGGTCCTGAAGCTGCGCGCGCAGGGCGTCGCCTATTCGGACGAGGCGCGGGTGTACACCGTGCTGGAGCGCGCCCCCGCGGTGAAGCACGAGGCCTTTCCGTACCAGCGCGAGGCCCTCGCCGCGTGGGAGAAGGCGCGCTGCCGCGGCGTCGTGGTGCTGCCCACCGGCACGGGCAAGACCTTCCTCGCGACCCTCGCCATCGCCTCGCGCAAGCGCAGCACGCTGGTGGTGGTGCCGACGCTCGACCTGGTGAACCAGTGGTACGACGGGCTCTCGGCGGCGTTCGGCGCGCCGATCGGGATCCTCGGCGGCGGCTACCACGACGTCGAGGACATCACCGTCTCGACCTACGACTCGGCCTACATCCACATGGAGCGGCTGGGCGCGCGCTTCGGCCTGGTGGTGTTCGACGAGTGCCACCACCTGCCGAGCGCGTCGTACGCGCTCGCCGCGAAGATGAGCCTGGCGCCGTTCCGGCTTGGTTTGTCGGCCACGCCCGAACGCAGCGACGAGCGCGGCTACGAGGACACCATCGGGCCGATCGTCTTCCGCAAGGACATCACCGAGCTGTCCGGCGACTACCTCGCCGCGTACGACGTGGTGCGCCTGTCGGTGCCGCTCTCAACCGAGGAGCGCGCCGAATACGAGGCGACGCGCGAGATCTACAAGAGCTTCCTGCGCGCCAACGGCATCCGCATGAGCGAGCGCGACGGCTGGGCGCGCTTCCTGATGTTGTCGTCGCAGAGCGACACCGGGCGCCGCGCTTTTTTAGCGTACCGCCGCCAGCGCCAGCTCGCGCTCGCCGCGCCGGGCAAGCTGGAGCTGCTCGCGCGGTTGCTCCACGCGCACCGCCACGACCGCTCGATCGTGTTCACCGAGGACAACGCGACGGTCTACCAGATCTCGCGCAAATTCCTGGTCCCGGCGATCACCCACCAGACCAAGGTGAAGGAGCGCAGCTTCATCTTGTCGGCGTTCAACGAGGGCACGTTCAACACCGTGGTGACCTCGAAGGTGCTCAACGAGGGCGTCAACGTGCCGCAAGCGAACGTCGCGATCGTCCTCTCCGGGAGCGGCAGCGTGCGCGAGCACGTGCAGCGGTTGGGCCGGATCCTGCGCAAGACGGAGGACAAGTTCGCGACGCTGTACGAGCTCGTCGCGGCCGGGACGAGCGAGGAATACGTGAGTGACCGCCGGAGGGAGCACGTTGCTTACCAGTGACCTGGTCCGGGTGCGGAGGCGCGAGGGCGCGCTGCACGCGCAGTACGTGCGAGGCGAGGCGGCCGCGCGCCTGCTGCCGACCGCGCGGGCCTACGTCGAGCTCTACAAGCGGATGATCGGCGAGCCGCGCGAGGACATCGACGCGGCCGTGGAGGCGATCGAGGTGGCGGCGCGCGACCGGCTCACGGCCCAGGGGCTGCGCAAGGTGCTCGACGATCGCTGCGAGTACGAGGGCCCGGCGGGGATCGATCCCGAGGAGGTGCGGCGCGAGGTGTTCCTGGCGGCGGCCGCGGCGCAGCGAGCGCTCGACGTGCGCGCGGAGCTCGATCGCGCGGCGGTGCTCGCCGAGGTCGCGGCGAAGCTGGGCCGGACGCCGGAGGAGCTGGAAGCCGCGATGTACTCGGACCTGCGCGGCGCCGAGGTGCTGCGGAAGGCCTGGACGCTCGGGGCCGAGGCGCTGATCGAGCGCTACAACGTGGCGCTGGCGCAGAGCATCCTGCTGCGCGCGACGCGCGTGACCGTGGTGGTGTCGGGGGAGACGCCGGACCGCTACCGGAGGTTGTTCCGGACGATGCGTTTCCTGGGGCTGCTGTACCAGGTGACGCCGCACGTGGAGGGAGCAGGAGATTTTGGGGCGAAGGCAGCGCAGTCCCAGGCCGTGACGAATGCGCCAAGATCCGCGGTGGCAGCCAACGCGCCCACACACGCGGCCGCAGCTTCCGGGAAGGCGACGATGTCCGCGCCATCGGCGAAGGCGCCCACACTCGCGGCCGCAGCTTCCGGGAAGGCGAAAGTGTCCGCGGCCTCGGAAAATGTAGCCGCACTCGCGCAGGCGGATTCGGGGAAGACGACGGTGTCCGCGCCATCAAAAAAGGCACCCACACCCGCGAAGAAGGGCAAGAAGGCTCGCGTCGCGGAAGAAGAGGCGGCGCCTTCCACCGTGTACTCGATCGTGATCGACGGGCCGTTCAGCCTGTTTGGGCCCTCGTTGAAGTACGGGATGCGGCTCGCGACGATGCTCCATGCGGTGTTGTCGTGTGGGCGGTTCGTGCTGAATGCAGACGTCGTGTGGGGGCCGCGGCGCGAGGCGGCGACGTTTCGGGTGGCGCCGGAGGATGGGCTGGTGCCGCACGCGGGGGAGCTGCCGTCGTCGTCGCCGGTGCTCGATACGTTCGTGGCGAGCTTCGAGAAGCTCGGGTCGGACTGGAAGGTCGCGCGGAACGATCGGATCTTCCCGGTGCCGGGGGAGGCGGCGGCGATTCCGGATCTGCTGTTCTCGAACGAGCGGACGGGGGAGGAGATGTTCTTCGAGGCGTTCGGGTTCTGGAGCCGGGCGGCGGTGTGGACGCGGGTCGAGCAGATCCGGCGGGGGGCGCTGCCGGTGCCGTTGCTGCTCGCGGTGAGCAAGGAGCTGCGCGTGAGCTCGGAGGTGCTGGAGGCCGAGGACGCGGGGGAGGTCTACGTGTACAAGGCCACGATGCTGCCGCGCGCCGTGCTCGAACGCCTTGAAAAAAAGGGGAAACGAGCGTGAGGGCGGGCGGGCGCGACGAGGGTGGTTGTCGGGCTGGGCCGCTGGGGCGATCATGCGCCGGCATGAGCTTCGGGCCGAACGGACGCGTGAGCACGGCGATCATCGCTCTGGCCCTCGGTTTCGCGCTGGCCTCCGCGAGCTGCCACACGGACGGGCCGATCGCGGTGAAATACGGGGCCCCGCCGCCCCCCAAAGAGGCGGGCATCCGGCCGTTCGGGCCGTCGCGCTACGTCGAGCAGTCGAGCCGCTGGATCGAGCGCGCGGCGAGCGGCCTCGATCACGTGATCTTGAACGGTCGCCGCACCGAGCTGAAGGGCACCAAGGTGGTGCGCAGCGCGGTGGGCGAGCCCGACGTCGACTCCGGCGCGGTGATGCCGCCGTGGGTGAAGGGGCCCGCCCGCTACGTGTTCTGGAAGGGCCGCGACGTGTACGCGGCGGCGACGTTTCTGGGCGATCTGGTCAAGGTCACGACGCTGCCTTCGGACGTGGGGAGCGCGCCGTTCGACTGGATCGACGGCATCGGTCTCTCGGCGGAGGCGGGGGCGCTGGTGATCGTGCCGGGGACCGCGGCGGATCTGCGCGACGTTCGCTGGCGCGGGCTGCCGGTCCCGGGTGGGGTCGACGGGCTGGCGGCCGACGAGAAGCGCGCGGTGGCGATGAACGTGTTCGGGCACGCGCTCCTGACGATCGACGGCGGCAAGACCTTCCGCGACGTGACCGAGGAGCTCGGCGACGTGAAGGACTATGACGTGCGCGGCAACGACCTCGTGATCTCGAACGAGGCGGGGCGCGATCAGTTCATCGCGCCCGACGGCAAGATCGCCGACTCGGCGACGGCGCCGGGGCCGTTGCGTGGCTCGCCGCCGCCCGATCTCGACGACACGTGGGCGGTGCTCTCCAGCGCCGACGCGCAGTACAGCCTGGCGAGCAGCGCGATCCCGCTCGGCGACGGGACGATCCTGGTGGCCTCGGACGGCAAGATCGCGAAGCTCGACGCGGCGACGGCGCGGGTGATCAGCGCGACGACGCTGGAGGACACCGACGGCGATCAATGCCTGCCGGTCAAGCTGCCGGACGCGGTGGTGCTGGCCTGCACGGGGGGCAGCCGGGCGATGATCATCGACGTCACCGGGGTGCCCAAGGTCGAGCGGACGTTCGAGCTCGACGGCGACGGGAACGGCGGCTTCGACACGTTCAGCGTGGCCGACGGCGTCGGCATCGGGTACCTCGGGCCGTGCGCGGGGGTGCCTGTGGAGCGCGAGGACGTCGACAGCCTCTCGGGCGCCTCGCAGCGCAACCAGTCGCCGCAGCGCAGCCCGGTGTTCTGCGCGCGGGCCGGGGCCGACCACTGGATCGAGCACCGCCTCGACGCCGAGGACGCCCAGGACGCGATCGGCTGGATGGCGCGGCCGGGCGGCGACGCGGTCGCCCTCATCGCCCGCGCCGGGCGCTTCGTCGCGCCCGAGGACCGCGTGACGAACCGCGGGCCGCTGCGCATCGTCCGCATCCCGCGCATGGAGCCGCCGCTCTCGATGTCGGGCTACAGCTCGCGCTCGGCCGACAGCCTGTCGCGCGACATGCGGGCGAACCCGGACGGCTCGATCGAGGCGTGGATCACCAGCAACAACTACGGCAACTCGAACACCTCGGCGGTGATCGACGCCGAGGGCCACGTGCGCGTGCGGCCGACCCCGCCGCGGGTGGACGGGATGCAGGCCTCGGGGCCGTTCGCGCTGGCCCACTCGGACGACGGGCGGATGTTCGAGACGGTCGACTGGGGCAAGCGCTGGGTCGAGGTGCCGCTGCCGCCGGGCAGCGCGCAGAACGCGCGGCCGTCGGAGTGCTCGGCGGTCGGCTGCTCGGTCGCGGGGTACCTCCGCATCGGCTGGGACTCGGTCGACACCAAGCTGCCCGCGGCGGCCGCCGACTACGAGACGGGCCGGGCCAAGGCGCGCGTGCTGCGCGAGAAGTACGAGTACCGCCGGCCGCTGCCCGAGCCGCCGGTGGTGAAGCTCGCGTGCTCGTACGCGTCGCCGGGAGAAGGGGCGCGCCAGCCCGACTCGTACGGCTTCGGGTTCACGGCGGCGGCCACCGGATATTCCGGGCGCGGCGGCGGCTCGTCGCGCCTCGGCTGGGTCGGCGCGGTGACGCTGCCGTGGTGGCAGGGGCCGATGCCTTCGGGCATGGACGTCGATCTCGCGTGGGTCGAGCCGTTCGATCTCGACGGGAAGATCCACCGCGCCACCGTGCCGCTGTCGCACGCCGGGCTGTCGCTTTCGTCGCGCCCGTACGAGGTGCGGCTCGGCTACGTGATGGATGAAGAGGGCCGCGTCGATCTGCTGCCGACGGGCAGCAAAGAGCTGTGCCTGGGCGCGTTGCTCGAGGAGGCGGGCGTCGTCGCCAAGGTGGGCGGCTGCGTCGAGGATCCGGCGATCGGCATCCGCATCAAGGATCGGATCATCGTCGGGTCGGCGCGGTGGAGCGGCTACGCGATCGTCGCGATCGATCTGCCGCACGCGGCCGACGGGGTCGCGGCGGTGGGCTCGGCCCAGCGCGAGCTGCGGCTGATGCACGGGTCGGCCTCGATGCGCGGGTTCACCGTGGGCATCGGGGCGCGGGCCGGCCTGCCGGTGGGCGTCGCGGTCAATGGACGGGGCGAGGCGGTGCTCGCGCCGATCGATCCGAACGACGGTTACATCGGCGAGGCGGAGGCGCTCGCGCCGCTCTCGGGGCTGAAGGTTGGAACGGACAGTCAATGTCCGACCAGCGACAAGCTGGGGGCCGGCGAGGGGCGGGTGCTGCTGCCGTTCGACACGGCGATCGGGCTGTCGCGGCTGACGTTGCCGGGGGTGAGCGCGACGGGCTCGGCGGGGGTCGCGGTGGTGCGCTGGTCGAAGGACTGGGCGTGCCTGGAGGCGGTGGAGATGAACGTGCGCGACGAGCGCTTCGATCCCGACGGCAACAACTACGAGCAGGCGGGCACGCTGCGCAAGCTGGTCGCGCGCTTCACCAAGGCGCCGCCGCGGCGCGGCCTGGCCGACAAGAAGGCGAAGGCGCCGGTGAAGAAGAGCGCGGCGGCGGCCTCCGCTTCGGCCTCGGCGAGCGCGTCGGCCGCGGCGTCGGCCGCCGCCGCAGCCATCCCGCCGTGGGCCTCGCCGTACGCAGCGCCGCCGCTCGCGCCGAGCGCCAGCGCGAGCGCCAGCGCCGTCGCGACGGTCGCGCCGATCCCTGTCGCGCCGCCGCCGCCGAAAGGGGCAGGGGAGGCGACGCTCGTGTTGATCCAGTACGGCTCCGAGGTTCGCCAGAGGCTGTTCTGCACGGGGACCACACCATGAGGCGGGCTCTGCAAACCCGGACGGCGGCGGGCGTCTTCGGCCTGTGCGCAGCGCTGTTCTGCACGGGGACCACACCATGAGGCGGGCTCTGCAAACCCGGACGGCGGCGAGCGTCTTCGGCCTTTTGGCGGTGCTGGCGGCGGCCTCGTGCTCGTCGGCTCTGCCGCAGGCGCCTCGGCCGCAAGGTGGGGGTGGGGAGAACGAGAGCGTCGCGCCGAAGTCCCTATCGCCGGCTCGCTATTTTTTGACGCAGTCGCAGGGGGCGATTTTTGACGAGGCGAGCAAGGGGGTGGCGGTGGCGCGCTCGGAGGCGGCGATCGTCGGGGGGCGGCGGGTCACGCTGGAAGGTGGGGCGGTGGTGGCGGCGGCGGCGACGCCGAGCGGGCTGGTGGGGTTTCGCTCGCTGCCGGCGCGGCTCGGCGGCGGCTATCTGGTGTGGTCGGACGTTCGCACGTACCACGCGAAGAGCTTCCTCGGGGCGCTCGAGCCGCTCGCCGAGCTGGGGCCGATGGCGGGGGCGCGGCCGTGGTTTTCGTCGGTGTTGCTGCGCACCGATCGCGGGGTGTTCGAGCTCGATTTGAAGGCGCGCACGACCAAGCGGTGGCGGCCGCAGCCGGGGGTGGTCGATGGGCTGGCGATCGACGAGAAGCGCGGGGTGACGCTGGATGCGGTCGGGCGGGTGCGGGCGACGACCGACGGCGGGGCGAGCTGGGCGGACGTGACGCAGGGGCACGGGTACTTCGCGAACGCGGCGCGGCTCGGCAAGAAGGGCGAGATCGAGCTGGTGTCGCTGAGCGGCTCGGCGGACCTCCGGTTGCTGCCGGGCGGGAGCGCCGTCGAGGCGACGCCGCCGCCGCCCGCGTCGTTCGCGCGGCGTTATTACGGCGGCTACAACCCGTATCCGTACTCGTACGGCGCGCCGCCTTCGGCCGAGCCCGAGCCGATCGCGCCGGTCTCGCAGGGGCTCGCGCCCGACGCGCTGTCCGGGGCCGCCACCGCCGGGCTGCTGCTCGGGGGCGGTCGCGCGATCGTCGGGCGCGAAGAGGGCGTCGTGCTGCTCTCGACGAAGACGGGGGCCGAGCTGAGCCAGGCGTCGCTGCTCGGCGTGGCCGCGGGCTACGCGGGCTGCCAGCCGGTGCGCTCGGGGAGCACGCTGCTGCTGGCGTGCTCGCACGCCGAGGGCGCGCAGGTGTTGCTGTTCGACGGGCCGCTCGCCGCGCCGAAGCTGGAGGCGACCTTCCCGGACACCGGATCGTTCATCGCCGACGAGCGCGGTCACCTGGCGTTTGCAGGGCGCTGCGGTCGCACGCCGCCCTCGGCCGACGACTTCGGCGGGCGCGTCTCGCGGAACGTGATCATCGACTCCGAGGACCAGTACGGCGGCGGGTATGGCTCGTACGGTGGCTACGGTGGCTACGATCCGGACTACCCGGAGCCGCACTCGGAAGAGCCGGTGGAGCGCGAGAAGCCGCCGCTCGACGACGCCCGCGTGTGCGTGCGGCTGGAGGGCGGCGCGTGGATCGAGCACCGCCTCACGGGGGAGAAGGCGCGCGACCTGTATCGCTGGGTGCTCGGCGATGACGGCGAGGTCACGGCGCTGCTGCTCGACGGGGTGAACCCCGACGAAGAGGACGAGAAGGACAAGGACGACAAGGAGAAGGACGACGGGCCGCTCCGGCGCGAGCGCAGCGATCGCGGCGCGCCGCCGGCGAACGGCGGGCTGCTGGCGGCGCCGACGGGGCGACCGGTGGCGCCGCCGCCTCCTCCGAAGAAGCCCGACCCGAAGGCGACGCCGGACCCGAAGGCGAAGCCCGACCCGAAGGCGAAGCCGGATCCGAAGGCGAAGCCGGACCCGAAGGCGAAGCCCGACGCGAAGAAGCCTGCCGCGAAGCCGGCGGCGGCGGCCAAGCCGGTGCCTGCCAAGGACGGCATGCGCATCGTGCGGCTCGACCCGAAAGATCGCGCGCTGAAGGGCGGCAAATGGACGCAGGTCGCGGTGCCGCTGACGCAGGCGCCGTGGCGCTCGATCGAGCAGAGCTACTGGCTGGAGGACGACGGCTCGATCCGCGGCTGGGTGCGCCTCCCCGAGGAGGGCGCGGACGAGCGCGACGCGGCGCCCGAGCCGTCGGAAGGGAGCGGCGAGGAGAAGCCGTCGCCGGTGGCGGCCGAGCGCTCGGGTCGCTTCGCCGGGGTGCGCATCTCGCCGCAGGGCAAGGCGACGCTGCTGCCGCTGCCGGCGCACGCGAAGAACGTCCTGTTCGGCGGACGGTTTGGTCTGGCGCGGGCCGACGACGACAGCGGCGACAAGGCGACCTACCACGAGACCACGGACGGCGGCGCGACGTGGTCCGAGGTCGAGGGGCCGCCGGTCGGCGAGATGGAAGACGTCTACGACGAGGCGCGCTGGCCGGCGTGCTCGGCGG
>Ga0163144_10018782_pt1 | contig 13955 bp, 11 predicted proteins | sample OliLak19BULKMAT1_FD_123175 | JGI IMG/M metagenome (GOLD analysis project Ga0163144, IMG submission 123175) | Freshwater microbial mat bacterial communities from Lake Vanda, McMurdo Dry Valleys, Antarctica - Oligotrophic Lake LV.19.BULKMAT1 | ecosystem: Environmental > Aquatic > Freshwater >... | reverse complement strand
TTATAGTTTTCAAGCCAATAAATTCCACTTTCTCAAGTTTAGTAGACGGCCCAGCTTCAATTAAAAATTTGATTTTAACCTCATGATTTACATGATCTATTTCTGCTTCATGGGTTACTGATAGCGATAATATGCAATTTTTATTTTCTAAATATTCTAATATTTTTTTCTCTGCATCTAGAACATTTTTTGCAATAGCGTAATCGCCAATTTTTATCCCGATTTTATCGATTTTTAGCACGTTAACGTTTTTATTACTCATATCCGTAAAAACAATTGATAAAGCTGAAATTTTATAACGCTGTCCCGCGATAATATTAAATATTATCGAATTGCTAGTTTCATTAGGAATTTCAACATCAATAGTGTGAGCGTAATAACCTTTGGAACGCAATAGCTTAGAAAATGATTTTTTGACTTCACTTTCCCAATAAGCTTTTTGATCCGTAGTTTTATATAATTTGGCAGTTTGTTCCATTTCTTTGCCAAGAGAATCTAGGTATTTCTTAAGCCAGAGTTTAGAATCCAGCTTGATTACAAAATGTAAATCTTTTTTTTCAGCAGCAATGGATGACGGAATAAATACAAAGATGAAGAAGAAGTAAAAAATTGCAACAATTATTGTTCTAGATTTGTTCATAACACCATAAGTGCAGCTATTGATTATTTAAAATTACGAATTTAGAATAATCCATCTTTTTCCTAAAAGCTTTCACAATCTTGATGAGATTAGTTAGATTAGTAAAGAAAATTATCCAAATTACATCTGCGTTTTGACAAAACAGGTTATATAATACTAATTTTGGACAGCCTGTTATGAGTTTCGCCATCGCGCTCAGTGAAAAAATGAGAAATATGAATTTTTAAGCTAAGCTTCAACAAACCGATCGAAACCCTCAATTAATAAAGCCCCTCTAACGCCAGTCATACTCTGGTTAAGGCCATATATATCAGCAATTCTCTTACTTAGCCCTGGATCAAGTTTATTTTTCGACCTAAGAGTCATATCAAACGTTTTTGGCGTCTTGTTATTATTTTCAAAATGAATTAAGCCATCTATTTGCATAGAATTTTCCTCAAAATCAACATTAAAAATAAACCTTAAATAATGTTCTCTACTACGATCTATTTTTACTTCTTGCTCCATTACTCTTTGCCCATTGTGAAATGGTATAAAAACAGAATGCCATTTAAAATTATCATTCTCATCTTGAACAAATGGCGTTAAAAGCTCCTTAATATTTTGATATTCTGTAGCCAATTTTTTGATTTCGTCATTATCAGCAAATAAGCTTATTATACTATTAAGGCTTCTTGCTGCAGAGCTATGTTGCCCCATGCTGGTCTGCTTTAACTTAGCAAGCGAACCAGTCAAACTGCCATCTATGGCAGCGGAATCATGCTCAGCTTCTTCAGATAACTTAGTTTTTGAATTGTCTACGGCCCGTTTTTCTAACTTTGCAAACGGCGCAAGCAACTTACTTGAATTCTCAAATAGCTGATTTGTATTAAATGTATTAGGAGCCTGAAATAATTTTGTTTCTTTATTATCGCTGCTTATCTGGTTATTATTTTTCTGGTCTGCTACTAATGGAAGTTCAACTGTTTCTGTTTTTTGTACACTTGATTGAGAATTTGATATTAAAGAAATGGCTTTTGTAAGAACAGACTGCAAATTTTGACTTTCAGTAGTTTTTTCAGGCGTTACAGGGTTATTTGCAAAAAGAGCAGCAAATTTTTTTACAGACGAATCAAAATTACTAACTTTAAAAACAAAATCAGCAACAGCTTTAGTAACATCTTTATCAAGTGGTTGATTATTAAGACTAGTCATTTCAAGGACTAATTTTTGTCCTACGGGCATTTTTGTCCCTTGAGCAGCAATAATGCCAAAAGCAGTTCTAATTAATTGCTCCCCTTCTTTTCCATTACCACTGACAATTCCATTGAAAGTAAAGGCAGCTGTTGAAGCCTGATTACTAAACACTACATTAGCCGCTATCGGTAGTTTTGGATTATTTTGCCCAGCCGCATGACTAATTACCTTAAACAAAGATGATGATTTATCCATACCAGTTAAATTTAGATACGAAACTAGGCCAGAAATAACCTTAGGCATATTTCCAACATTTTTAATAGTCACGTGGCTTTCATTAACTAGTTGTGTATCGGATATTTTATTTTGCAATGTTTGGGTAAGGCGGACAGGCTCTAATTTCAATAATTCGTCTGAATCAATTTTTTTATTATTTATACTTAAAATATTACCACTAGCTTCACCACGCACGTTTGAAAGTTTTAAACTTACGCTATCACCACTTACTAAATCATGCTTGTTGGGAGCAGAAAATTTACCATATGCGGTATCAAAAATAACTTCACCCTTAATATTAGTTTCAACAACAAGACCCTTTACAGTCGAGCCAGATTGCAACTGACCTAATATTTCTATGTGAGATTTCCCAACATTACTCTTTATATCTAGTGAGCTTGGTAATACTCTGATATCTTTAAAATTAATATCGTCCATTTGCAAAAATATATTTTAAGATGATACAAAACAAACATATTATCAGGCTTTCCTTTATAGGTTTGTTTCTCAATATCATAGCAAATATCGTGCTATATAGATATTTTATGATTGAAGAAGTAGTTTTAAAACAAGTGGCTGATCATAATACTTACTTTGCTGAGATATATAAATCAAGGGTTTGGGATATTAACAGGAGCGCTATAGAAAAACTTAAAAAAACTGATTATTCCAACTTATTAACTGACGAAGATTTTATCCTATTTGCTAAACAATCATCACATCTTCTAAAAAATATCAGTGCAACGGTAACTCTGTATGACAAAACTGGAAAAAAACTTTTGTCTAATACAAGTCCCAATATGAACAATATAGATAAGTATAGTAGCCTAGATAGCTATGGTTTAATTCTGTTAAACTTAGACAAATATTTTTTGAAAGATTATGTTTCAGTTAACGCGCTAGGAGATGCTTATCGAGGAAAAACGGTTCATTCGTTAATCTCCAGATCAGTAATCACTGATGAAAATGAGAATAAAACCGAAAAATCTTTCATTATTAGCTACGTACCTATTATTAATTCTTCTTCGGGAGATTTTAGCATAGAAGGAGTGATAGAAATTACTGCTGATATCACCGAACAATGGGATAATATTACTTATCTTGAGAAACGTATATTTATTGCCTTTGTAATAGTGTTTATGGTGTTTTTTATCATCGTTATGTACAACACTAACTATGCGCAAAGAATAATTAACAAACAATTTGAAACCAATAGAGATTTGGAAGAAGCTAAAATTAAAGCAGAAACCGAAAGTTCCGCAAAAACAGAATTTTTGGCTAATATTAGCCACGAACTTAGAACACCATTAAATGCAGTCATTGGATTTTCAGAAATTATGATTGCTGAAACTTATGGTAAAGTAGAAAACGTACAATATAGAGATTATATAGCTGATATTAATAATTCTGGAAAACATTTGCTTAGTGTAATAAATGACATTCTTGATTTCTCTAAAGCCTCTGCCGACAAGCTTCAGGTGGATAAAATTGAGCTTGATCTAAATAAGCTTGCATCATCAAGTATGAGATTTGTTAAACCAAGAGCAGATAGCGCATCAATTCGACTCATTGAAGATTTTCCTTCTGAACATGTAATTATTTATGCAGATCCCAAAAGACTTAAGCAAGCGTTACTTAATTTACTTTCTAATTCAGTTAAGTTCACTCCCGCGGAAGGATCAGTTACCCTAGCAATTAGGAAGAACATTGTAAAAAAATTAGTTTTTATTTCAGTTACTGATACTGGTATTGGAATGAGCGATCAAGATATCCCCAAAGCTTTGTCTTCCTTTGGTCAAGTAGATAACAAACTAAGTAGAAAATATGAAGGGACTGGCCTTGGATTGCCATTGACAAAAAAGCTAATTGAATTGATGAATGGAAAATTCGATCTTAAGAGCGCCCCTGGGAAAGGAACCACTGTTACTATTGAATTTGAATACAATGAAAGTATACAAATATAATGCCATTTTCGCTAGACTAGTGAGCATTTTCGTATATTATGTGTCTTATACTTACAAGGTAATCATCGACTTAGAAATGAAAAAAAACCTATTTTTGATATTATTTATATTATTCTCGGTGCAAACTGCCCTAGCAGATAATCAGAGCTTTGGCCCAATAGTTCAGAGGCAATCTAAACAGATACAAGAACTCAAAAGTAAGTTGCAAGAGCTAGAGAAAACCGTTGAAGATCTAAAAGTCGACCTTAAAAACAATGGTTTATTAGCCAAAAAGACAGCGGGCGCTTCCATAGCATCTCTTAGCGCAGTTGTGGGAGAAGAGGCTGCCGAAGCTATTTTGGATCCAAATGATTCCAATAGTTTTTTTGATAAGGATCAATCAGCTGCTAAAAATTCCGGAGATAAATCAGAATATGATCTAGCTTTAGCATCTCTGAAAGATGGAAAATTTGAAGATGCTGAGAAACAATTCTCTGATTTTATAGCTAAGTATCCTTCAAGTAGCTTACAAAGCAACGCGACTTTTTGGTATGCAGAAACTTTTTATCGTCGAGAAATGTTTAATAAAGCAGCTGTAAATTACTTACAAAGCTATAAGCAGTATCCCAAAGGGTCTAAAGCCCCAGATTCTTTGCTTAAATTATCTTACTCTCTTGCGTCCTTGAATAAAAACAAAGAAGCCTGTAGTATGCTGACTAAATTGGAACAAGAGTTTCCTCAAAGGCCTATAAGTTCTATAAAAAGAGCTCAGGAAGCTAAAGATAAATTCCAATGCAAATAATTTAAGTGAGCGCATAAGTGGCAGACATTCTTGATGAAGTTCTAAACGATGAGAAAGACGAAAAACGACTAATTTTGTTTCGCAGAGCACTCCCAGCGATAATAATTACCACAATATTTATTGCTATAGCTATGACTGGTTATAGTTGGTATAAAAACAGAATAGTTGAACATAACAAACAGATTGGAGATATGTTTATAGATCTTGCTTCCGGCGAGGTTGGTGATGCGTCATTCACAAATAATTCTCTAGAACAATTGATTGAAAAAGGTGAAAGCCGTCAAGCTGAACTTGCACAAATACAGTTAATCCATCGTATGATCGATAACAATGACTCTCCGTCGGCTATGACCAGGTTAGAAGGTGTGATTGCTAATAATAACTACTTTGAAATTACGACTTCATACGCTAGACTTTTATGGCTCGGTATTGTTCTTGACCAAAAAGAATTAACCGAAGTAATACAGATGAAAGCTAGAAACTACTTGGACTATTTCTCAAAAGAGGATCAACTATTCTTTGCTAACGCGACACTTTTGAAGTCATTATTCTATAAAAAAAATGGCCAATATGACCTTGCAGCAGAATATGCCAGTTCTCTTCTTAAGATAGAAAATGCATCAATAATATTGAAGGAACAAGCCTTGGCTCTTCTTTCTAGTTTAAAAAAATAAAAAGGTAAAAAATGAGCATGAAGAAAATAATTTTTACGATTTTGGTACCATTGGTTCTTATTGGTTGTGATCATATTGGAAGTACTCGTGTTAAAAATCTGATTGACCTAACACCAAAACTTGAGAAAGACTCAAATGAAAAAGTTATTCTGTCAGATGCTAAAAAGAATCCATTTTCAGGTGAAAAGGTAAAGTCATATAAGATTGCTAAACATTCTATCATTGCACAACCAGCTATTGCGAAAAAAGTAATTTATAGCGTTGATAGCAAAGGCCATGTTTCTGCTTTTTCTCTTAAAGAAAATAAAATAATTTGGACAACAGATATTGCTAAAGGATCACTTGATCGTAACTTTAACGCTGGAGGAATACTATATAGCGACGAAAAGTTATTTGCTACCAATGGCTCAAGAAATCTAGTTATTCTTGATGCTAACACTGGTGATGAAATTATTCGTAAAGAATTTCCAGACATACTTCGTGTAAAGCCAGTACTGGCAGACGATAGGATTTTACTAGTTCAGACAATCAGCAACCAACTTCTCGCTTATGACACTAAATCCTCAAGTTTATTATGGATGCATGAAGGCGGCATTGAAACTATTTCTACCAAAAACAATGTGGCTCCCGTTATCAATGAGCATCACGCACTTATCAGCTATAGTTCTGGGGAAGTTGTTTATATTGATATAAAATCAGGTAAGGAAAAATGGATTTTTAATCTTTCAAACGTTGGAGAGGCAGGCCTTCCTAGCTTTGATCCAGCTTTAATAGTTACGACTCCTATTATAAATGGTAATCACGTTTGTTTTGCAACAAGTAATGGTAAAGTTCTCAAGATTAATTTAGATAATGGAACTACAATATGGCAAAGACAAGCTGATGACGTTCAATCTATTAGCTTGTTTGGTAACAATTTGTTCATCACAAACAATGCAAGGCAGATAGCTTCAATTTCAACGCACGACGGTAAGGTCAAGTGGGTTGGTAATTTAATTTCTGAAGAAGAGAGAAAGACTAAACGGCCTCAACCAGTGATATTCCAAGCTCCATTTGTCAGTGTAATAGACAATAACGGCATTGCATTAAATGTTGTTGCTTCTAATGGCCAATTATACCAATTTACACAAGACACAGGCGGTCAATTACCATTGCAACCTAAAATAATAAAAATTGAAAAACAAGCCCGTTATCAATGGCTTTCTTGTTGTACTGGCAAATTGCACCTTATTACTGCTCGTGAAATAAAATTTTAGTAGATTGATAAGTGACATTATCTCTATCGCGTGCTAGCATTAAGGTAAAAAAACTGACCATAAATAGATCATTCTGTCTTGAATAATTAACTTTCTTGCTTTCAGGGTACGAACATTTGAGCATTGATTCATCAATATATAGATATGCCTTCCAAAGGCTATAGCTATGCACTTAGCCAAGCGAGAATTTTTCAGCTTGGCTTTAAATTTAGGTAAATTTTTCATTTCACAAATTCGTTTTGTGCACTATAATCCTTATCTATTACTAACACTGGTATTGAGTAAGAAAATTGTATTGGTTATGGAATAGTTATTAATGAACAAACGCAGATCCATTTTTCTATCAGCAATCTCTGGTAATATACTGGAATATTATGATTTTACTGTATACGCAGTATTTGCTCTCGCAATTGGCAAAACTTTTTTTCCTGGTGACTCGGAAATTGTTCAAGTTTTAGCAACCCTTGCAGTATTTGCTGTCGGGTTTGTTACTAGGCCTATTGGTGGAATAATATTTGGTTATATCGCAGATAAACATGGTAGAAGAGTTTCATTGATCGTTTCGATGTTAGGTATGACAATACCAACTTTTACTATGGGTTTGATTCCTGCGTATTCAGAAATAGGATATCTGGCTCCTACTGCATTAGTCTTTATGCGTTTATTACAAGGCTTATGTATTAGCGGAGAAGGAGCTGGGGCAGCAATATTTATTCTTGAGCATTATCAAAATTTAAGACCAGGTTTTACAGCAGGTATAGTCCACGCTTCAAATATAGCTGGAACTTTGCTTGCCACTATAGTTGGCATTATACTAGCCCATTTCTTCCCGTCCTTAGAATTTGCCTGGAGATTTGCTTTCATACTAGGTGGAGTGATGGGGTTAGTTGGTTTTTACTTTAGACTTAGAGTATCTGAAACGCCTATCTTTGAAATGCTTGCAGAAAAAAAGAAGACTCTTAAATCTCCTTTTTTTCAGGTTCTAAAAACCGCGAAAAGCTCGATGTTTATTACTGTATGCCTTGGTGCTAGTGCAAGTAGTGTAGTATATTTAATAAAAACATATATTACTATCTATTATTGTAATATATTACATTTTGATGATACCATAGCTAGGTCATACCTTGCTTATTCATCAATTGTTATGATGTGTGCTATGCCGCTTTCAGGCCATATCTCAGACAAAATTGGGCGATTTAATATGATTTCCCTATCCTCAGCAGCAGTAGTTATATTAGCTCTTCCTTGCTTTATGTTGCTTTCATGCGAAAACGCAATACAACAACTCATTGCACTGACTATTCTGGCAATACTTGGAGGAATGCTTGCTGGTACTGCTTATATATTCGTTATTTCTCTATTTTCTCCCGATCAAAGATTCTCAGGTGTAGCATTTAGTTATAATCTTGGAATAGCTTTATGTGGTGGAACATCCGCCGGTATTTCGCGCTGGCTGGTTGAGATAACGGGAGTTTATTACTCTCCAGCTTTTTACATAATGCTTACATCTAGTATATTTTTGATAGTAATTTACATAATGCGGGATACTGTTAAACAATTACTTGAAGCGAATCTAAGTCACAATAAATCTCTTTCAAAATTGGCTACTGCGGGGCAAGTGCAAGGAGCATATGTAGCACAGAACCACCATGTACATAATGCACGTGAGAATTCAAGCACCGAAGCAACTGCCGCCGCAATTGCCCGCAAAAGTAGAGCCTCAAAAGAGATCTAATAAATGACACGCTACAACCTAGGAATAGTTGCTGAATATTTTGTACTTATATATTATCTAATAAGATTCTACCAACCTCTGCATCACAGGTATAAATCTTATGTTGGAGAAATAGACATAATTATGAAACGCGGAAAATGGCTAGTATTTATTGAAGTCAAAGCTAGAAAACATGGCATAGATGAGGCAATAATTTCTGGCAATCAACAACAAAGAATTAGCAAAACTGCAGAATTGTTTATTACAAAAAATCAGAGATATACTGGATATAATATTCGATTTGACTTGGTAATAGTAAAACCATATTGTCTCCCCCAAATAATAAAAAATGCTTGGTAGACTTATGGAAGATAAAAGAGCCCTAACAGCAACCTGGTTTAAATCATTAAGGGATAAGATTTGCTTGGTCTTTGAAGATATAGAAAAAGAATTTGCATTAAATAGGAATAATGTGGAAGCCAGTTCATTTGAACGCAAAGCCTGGAAAAGAGAAGGAGGAGGCGGAGGTGTTATGTCTATCATGCACGGTAATGTTTTTGAAAAAGTAGGCGTTAATATTTCAACTGTACATGGTGAATTCTCCGAGCATATGAGAAAACAAATTCCTGGAGCAGAAGAAAACCCACAATTTTTTGCTACCGGTATTTCATTGGTAGCTCATATGCGCTCACCCCTCGTGCCAGCTGTTCATTTTAATACACGATATATAGAAACAACAAAGAGTTGGTTTGGTGGTGGTAGCGATTTAACGCCTATGTATGAAGATCAGGCCGAAACTATCAAATTTCATCAAGCCTTTAAGGATGCTTGCGATAAACATAATCCAGATTATTATCCTATCTTTAAAAAACAGTGTGACGAATATTTTTATCTAAAACACAGAAATGAGCCAAGAGGTGTTGGGGGCATATTTTATGATTATCTATCTAATGATTTCAATCAAGATTTTGCTTTTACTAAAGACGTGGGTATGACAATACTCCAAACATACCCTGAAATTGTTAAAGCAAAAATGAACCTAGACTGGAATGCCGAGCAAAGGCAACATCAACTTATAAAGCGTGGAAGGTATGTTGAATTTAATTTATTGTATGATCGTGGAACAGCCTTTGGCCTTGCTACAAACGGTAACGTTGAGGCGATTTTAATGTCCCTTCCACCAGAAGTATTGTGGCCTTAAGAGAAAAACTTATGATAAAAGTTGGATTATACGAGCATTACAAAGGTCAGAAATACGAAGTAATCGGTATGTGCCGACATTCAGAAACCCTAGAAGAGCTTGTTATTTACAGAGCACTTTATGGCGACTATAGGCTATGGGTTAGGCCGCATACAATGTTTACAGACACTCTTACACTAGAAAATACTGAAATTCCAAGATTTAGATTCTTAGGAAATATATGACCAGTATTATGGGGTGGATGAGATTATTGATGTAGGAAAGGTTAGAGTTAATGCACAATAGTAAACTTCATTTTTTAGAATAAACTGCTTCAATATTATACCCATCTGGATCTATGATAAAAGCAACATAATATCCCTCTTCATATTCAAATCTAAACCATGGTTTACCGTTGCATGTTCCCCACTTGACCTGTGATAAAAGATATCAGCACTTTCCCTGTGTGGTGCATTAAAAGCTAAATGAACACATTGACATAAAGGTGATTTTTTTGTTAAATTATCGTATTTCAAACATATCATGGACACGCGTGCCGTAACCAACAACGACATCATTAAGCTCCAAAACAACTTAGTATTCTAGGGCTACCATAATTTCAGCGTAGAATTTGCGACTTGTTTTTAAATTTTTAACTTTAATTTGGTATATCTGTATTTAAAATTATAAAGCGATTCCCAGTGTTAATTTTGCTTTTTCAACATGTGATATATTTTTTTGTAAAAAATCCACATGTTCAGTTCCACTATAAATAAAGCTAGAACCTAGGTACTCCATACCAAGATATTCACATATTTGCCCAAATATGTCTTCAAAACCTCTAGGATATAAATCTCCAAAGCTTGCTATGACAAACAACTTTTTGCCACGTAATTTACGTCCTAAATCTTTTCTAATTTTTAGCAGGTCGCTAAATCTGTCAAAAAAGATTTTGTGTTGTGTGCTCATTGAGTACCAATAGACTGGAGTTGCGATTATCCAAGTATCATAGGCAATAAGCTTTTCTATTAAAGAGATGAAATCATCATTGCGATTCAGGTGCTTATAGTCAAAAGGACTGATATCAAAATTATTTAAATCAAACAATTGAATACCAGAGTGGCCTAGGATCTCATCTACAACTTTTCTGGTATTACCAAAACTACGAGAAGATCCAAAAACAATTACTTGAGTCATTACTATACGTGTCCTAAAATAAATTCACATTTTTACTCAACTTATCCTTTGGGAACGAAAGATGGGCTTCTTTTCCGTCAACTATCGTTATATGCTTCAATCCAATTGCTTTTTTATCACCGCCAGGATTCGTTGTAAAATTCATCTCAACTTCAAAATGCTTTACTGTAGCGAGGGTATCCTGAATTTTATTGCGATTATTATTACCAGTAGTTTGACAACATGCGGATAAACACTACCACTTAACATGTTTGTGAAATATGGGAATAAGAGAAAATGGTGGGCCCGGCAGGACTTGAACCTGCGACCACTCCGTTATGAGCGGAGCGCTCTAACCAACTGAGCTACAAGCCCTTAATTTATAGTCAATCGAGTAGTGTTATATAACCGATAATGGCAAAAGTCCAGAAAATTTTTCTAGCCCACAACTTAAAACCTCTTCTTCCCTTGCAAAAACTTCATCTTTAAAAAAAACATTAATACTGAACTACTGCCTTACTTCTCTCTAGTGAATTCAGTTATGAACCAGGCATATAGTCATCTCTGACTCAACACCTCGCAGGAATTAGGGACAACTATATCCTTAATCTATGCTTGAATCAGGATCTCAGGCGGCAGCTCAGAAAACCCTGAACTAAATTCAGGGTTTAAGATAAAGGGGCGGTAAAATGAAGAAGTAAGTAGCACTTGTTCAGGATGATGATTGTTAATCCAAGCACAGTCATCCCGGGATTGACCCGGGATCTTCTTTTCTGTTGCCTGAGATCCTGGGTCAGACCTGCGAAGCCCAACAAGTTCAGGATGACCACCATCTATGACTTAACTGCTATTAGAAGTTCACACGCACGTTAACGGAACCATTCACACCAAGATATTTTTTAGCAAACATCGTGTCAGCTGCTACTCCATAATCCATCATACCATAGCTCGCTTTTAAGCTAGCCCCAAGGTTATAATATGTTTTTTGTAGTTTAGCCGCCTTCTCACTAGGTAGTTTCGGAAGACCAGGAAGCTTAACATCAACCCTCGCGCCCTTGCCTATTACATCATGACGAATAGCTCCATGTATCTCTGGAGTAAGGGAAAATTTACCAGCTATAAATGGTAAGCCAGTTACTCTTAAACCACCAACAAGATCAAGTTTCTGAGAAGCTCGCTTAGTTACGCTCAATAATTGCGGCCCGCTTCCTGTTTCTTGGTAGCTACTATCGCTAACTCGGCTATATCCTAAACCAAACATGGGCGTAAGCACTAGCTGATTGTTCACAAGGTGATTGTAACCCGCAGTAAGCTCACTAGCAAAGGTAATAGAGCTATACTCACTTGAGGCGATGCTATAAGCAGTTGTTGAAATTCTACGCTGTTCTTTGTTCTTTATTTTACTTGAACCAACACTGATTACTCCTTGTCCAAACCAGTTATTCCCGAATTGATAATTGGTATATGCTGAAAATAGGGATGTACCAACTTTGGTTTTATCACCAGATTTAAAATCTTTATGTTTTATATTAGTATTCATCGCTGTCACTGCTAAACCAATAATCAGATTATCATTAGCTTTTGTATCAAAACCCAACGTTCCACCATGACCATCCGATTTATACCCTGAAGAACCACCTCTCTTCTTCTGAGTGCTTTTAGAATAAAATGGAGTTGCCCAGATCCCATAACGATCAAATTCATCACCAGCTGCAATACCAGAGAGTTCATTGGCACTAACTTTTGTAGTTTTTTCTTTTGTTGGTGCATTTGCATTCGTACCACCACCAGAAGATCCTCCTCCAGCCGGCGTACTACCACCAGAAGATCCTCCTCCAGCCGGGCTAGATGCCGTGCTTCCACCACCAGTTGGCTGATTAGCAGCAGGAGTAAAGGATACCACATCAAACATCCTTCCACTGATTTGTTCATTCATTGTTGATACGCTTTCAAAAGTAGCACCCACTATTTCATTAGCTGTAGTGTTGTTTAACCTTGCTTGACCGTCAGCTATGGCTGGCTTATCAATAGAACCATCAGATAATAAGAACTTGTTAAAAACATTTACAACATCATTTCCTTGTGTGCCTGGCTCAAAGCTTTCAAATGCTTGTGCAACTTCTTCTGAAATTACCTCACCTAAACTTTGGCTTACAGCCGCCTCTCTTATAACTCTAGCTATTTGAACTTCGTTTATTAATATCAAACTACCATCAGCTGCTATCTCCTCTCTCCACTGTGCAAAAGCACCACCGTTTTTAGTGACTGTTATCTTAGCAAGGCTAAGATTTAATATTCCACCAGCTTCCTTCTTAATTAGAGTTACCCTCTGACCATTAACTGGAACAGCAGCCAAAGCATCAACCTCAACAGCTAGAGTACCGTTAAGAGTAATATTACTGCCAGCTCCTGCAACTAAGTTCCCTAAATCTACTCCGGTTATTGTTGTGGTAATAGTTGAAGCGCCATCAAAAGCAACAGCGCCATTATTAAACGTCAAGTCATTTTCGCCAAGTTCAATCGTTGCTGCAGTAAAAGTAGAGTCCCCATCAAAAGTCGCTGCCGCTGTCATTTCAATTGTGCCGTTAACATCAATTGCATCCGCATAAACATTATCATTTATTCCTAATTCACTACCTACTACAGAATTCACTTGTGCAAGGCGCCCCCCAGGAGCACCTATAGCTCCTGTTATTGTTTGGAGAGCATTACCACTTAAGAATAAGTTAGTGCCAACTCCAGTTACAGTGCCTCCGATATTACCACTAACTGTAAGATCCGCACCATTTGCAATCACCGCATTACCTATATTCCTTGCAGTAGCTGCACCACCATTTACTAAAATGTTACCACTAGCATCATTCATCACTAAAGTTCCAGCTGTAAGAGTTACAGCCTGAGCAGCATTGGTAGCATTACCCATGGTCAGGTTACCAGCCGTTACAGTTACAGCATTAGCTGCATTTCCTATAGTATTCATTCCAACGTTAGCAGAGTTAATAATGACTGTACCGTTTACATTACCATTCCCTGCGCCTTTAGCAACAAGAGACGCCCCAGCCGTAGTAAGGTTACCAGTAACATCGCCAAACCTAGTTACACTACCACCATTGACCAG
>Ga0163144_10018781_pt1 | contig 13955 bp, 11 predicted proteins | sample OliLak19BULKMAT1_FD_123175 | JGI IMG/M metagenome (GOLD analysis project Ga0163144, IMG submission 123175) | Freshwater microbial mat bacterial communities from Lake Vanda, McMurdo Dry Valleys, Antarctica - Oligotrophic Lake LV.19.BULKMAT1 | ecosystem: Environmental > Aquatic > Freshwater >... | reverse complement strand
CGACCAAACATAGCTCCCCTGTTTCTCGGCCACCACGCTTGCTTTGCCGTCGGGCGTGATTTGCAGGATGCGACCGGTCGGTCCGGTGCCCGCGTAGAGCATGCCGTCGGGGGCAAGGTGCAGGCAAAGCACCTGACTATCCTTGGCCGTGTGAAACACCTGCGCCTTGCCGTCGGGCGTGACTTTGAAGATCTTGCCGTCGTCTCCCGTCGCGACGAAGAGGTTGCCAGCGCCGTCCTGCGCGATGTCCCAAACATGCTCGGTCTTGAGATCGGCGAGCGGCGTGAGTCGGCGGGCCAAGCGCACGACCCCGTCGCTGCTGACGACCGCGTTCGTCAACTTCGCCTTGTCATAATGCGCCGCCGAATGCCGCTGCCACAACTTGACCTTGCTGGCGTCCACGCCGAAAGGACAAAGCAAAAACAACGCCGCCCCTAACATGATTCGTCGCATGAAAACCTCGAGCGATTATCGTCTGTCTTCTGACTTCTGCATTCTGACTTCTCAATTCTCTATTTCTTCTCTTTCGATACCGTGAAGCGAATCGAATCGCCCGCCCCGGTGATGACGAACGGCGTCGCCTGACGCGCGACGATGGAGCCGCCAATGTGTTGCACGCCGGTGCGTCTTGTGCCGGCGAGAATCTGCACCATGCTGCCGGGCAGATGAGGCAGCGACTTGCCGTCCACGGACACACCGATTTCGCGCGTCGGCAGACGCATGACGAGGTTGGAGCGTTTCGCGGAGCTGATGGTCTTCATCGCCTGGTACACGTCATCCAAGGCACGCGGGAAGATGAGATGCGGATTGTCGCGCAACTCTTGTCGAGCCTGATTCAGGTCGTCGCCGAAGTTCACCGTATAGCTGCCCTCAGGCAGATCGGCAGGCAGTTTGAGCGTCATGGGGATGCGATGCCGGGCGCCTTTGTGAGCACGCAAGGTCACGGTCGCCGCGACGGTTTCGCCCGGCGCGTACTCGGCCGCCGCCAACTCCACGGCTTCGATCTCCGCCGTGCGTCGGCCGTGGCGGATCTCGGTGACGCATTCGATCCGCTTGACCGGCATGACGCCGATGGGGTTGAAGTTCATCTGGTTGAGCAGCAGGCTGACCTGCTGAAAAAGCGTGGACGGGCCGCGCGGACCGGCGAGGAGGCTGCCGGAAAACACATCATCCAAAACGAGCGGTTCGCGGCCCTCGATCTCGATTTTGAGCTTGAGGTTGGCCGTGATCTCGTCGGGCCATTCGCCTTCCATATCGATGGAGTTGATGAGAGCCGCTTGAATGAGGCCGGCCATCATGTCCTTGAAGCGAATCACTTCGATGTTGAACGTCCGCGGCTTGGAGGCGTCTTCACGCTTGACGTGGATGGTGACCGGCAGCATGTTCGGCTTGCGGTCGAGCCAGCCGGCGATGCAGGTGCTGACGTCCGCGTTGATGACGCCGACCGTCTTGAGCGGCGAGCCCATTTTGAAGCTCACGGTTTGCAACGGCATGATCGTGTGGACATAGCCCGTCATGAGCGGAAAATCGCAGGCGCCCAGGCTCATCATGGGATGACCCCAGCCATAGACGCGTTTGCCTTCGATATGCGTGACCGTTCCCAGGCCGGACATGTCGAAGTCGCCCGTAATCATGGCGACGGAAAGAACGCCGCCGGGTTCCAGGGCGATGTTGCGTTCCTTTTCGGAGATGTCGCCGCCGACTCCGCCGCCCTGCATCGGGATGAGGCCATACGGCGCTAGACCACTCTTGAGTGCGGCGATGCTGCGGTCGCTCATGCCGGAAATGGCGATGGGAGTGCGCAGGGGCACCAGCCAAAGGCCGTCTTCGGCGGTGGGTTGCGGACCATGAAATCCTTCGGTGACGGTAACGCTGTCGAAGGCGCGCTCGCCGATTCGCACAGGTTGCCGTAGTCCGATGCGTGTGGGCCGTCCCTTCTCGGCGAGGTCGCGTTTCTCGTAGTCCTCGGCGAACTGGTGCATCTGCGAAAACGGCGTGATGCCCGCGATCGGCTCCTTGCCGAACGGCCAGGCGTAAGCCACGGCGCCCAGGAGCTTGCCGCCGATATAAACGGGGCTGCCGGACATGCCCGCGATGACGCCGGTCTTTTCGAGATTGCCGCCGGAGAGCCTGGCGAGGATGAGGTCGCGTCCCGGTTTGGTGTTGTGCAGGATGCCGAGGATTTCGACGTCGAATGGGTCGACCTTGACGCCCTTGAAGACGGTCTTGCCTTGCCCCTTCATACCGGGGCGGACGTCTTTCACGTCCCAGTACGAGTCGGGACGCGGTTGTCCTTGTAAGAAGCCCACGGAGAGAAGCAACCCGGCGAGGAATAGCGCAAAGGAGCGAAGGGAAGGAAAACGATGACTCATGCCAGTCTCCGCGGGCGAACAAATCGAATCCGTGGGCGTGATGCGTCCAAGGTCAAAAGGACCGGGAGACCAACCAGAACCGGCGAAGTGAGAGAGAGGCCAGCGCGATCCTTCGCGAGTTGGAGGGATTCCCAATCGTTCCCTGGATTATAGCAAGCCTGCCCATTTGCCACAAACTCACTTCTCGCTCCTGTCCGCAGGCGCGTTTGCGCGACGCTCATTTAGAGATTTCAACCGCCGACCTTGATGACAGGCTTTCGTCAACCGGCGAAATGCCGCCTTCAGCCGCCGGATTTGGCGGAACCTTGACGTTGGCAAACGAAACGTACTTGCGACCGCTCCGCTTCTCCTGTTCCTTGATGTCTCGAAAAATCGCATCGGCATCGTAATTGAATGCGGCTGCATAGGCATCGCGGATACGGCGTACTTCATCAACGATGGGATCGTTCATGATTGTTCCTTCCGAAGTTCTTCAGGCGAACAAATGATCGGAGCCTTGTAACGGCCAAATTAATCAACTTGGCTCGCGCTGAATCAAATACCCGAAACGCTCGCGAAACTGATCCGCCGACATGTCCAAGCTCGCGGCCAGCTTCGCCATGGTCGGTGGATCGTCGAAGTCGCGTTTCTCCAGGCGAAACATGTAGCGTCGGGCACACTCGTAGCTCTCGCCGTTGACGTCCACGATTCGCGTGCGCATCCGCTTGGTTTCCGGGTTGAGCATCAGGTCGAAGGGCAACGGCTCCATGTGTCCCTCGACGAAGCTGATGATCGCGCCGAACTTCGTCGATTCCTCGGACCGCAGAAACTTCACCGCGCCATAGCCAAGGTCGCGTGTATATTCCGCGTCGAACGGAATGGGATCGGCGCAGCGCAACTCGTAACCCAAATCCTTGTCAATCAGGGTCGTCTTGATGCCGACGGCTTCCAGTCGGTCGCCCAAGCGGTCGCGCACCATGCGTCCGAACTCGATCTCGCCCAGGCGCAGATGGCCGTGGGGATCACGCACCACTTCGCCATAACGGCCCAGCGCCCCGCTTTCCATTTCGGCGGCGAGCGCTTTCTCGCCGATGGCGCCGATGAGCCCTTCCGCGAGGACGACGACGCCGTATTCCATGCCCGCGGTCTTGCGCTTGACGACCGCGCCGATGATGATGTCGCACAGTTCATCGAGCGTCACTGCCCGCCCGCGAAATTCCTCCGGGATGACGGTCAACGTCGCCCCAGACGCCTTGCCGATGCCCAAGGCGAGATGCCCCGCCGCCCGGCCCATGCTCACCACCAAATACCAACGACCCGTGGTTCGCGCATCTTCGGCGAGGTTGCGAACAATCTGCGTGCCGAAATGGCGCGCCGTCTCGAAGCCGAACGTGGGCGTCGAGCCGGGCAAGGGCAAATCGTTGTCGATCGTCTTGGGCACATGCGCGACGCGGATCGCGCCGCCGGCCATCTTGTAGACCTGGCTCGCGGAGTAGGCTGTGTCGTCGCCGCCGATCGTCACCAGGGCGTCGATGCCCATCGCCCGAAACGTATCGAGCAGGTTTTTCATGTCCTCGGGATTCTTGGTCGGGTTGGTGCGCGCGGTGCCCAGCGCGGAGCCGCCGCGATAATGCAGCCGACGCACGTCCTCCATGCCCATCGGCTTGAAGCAGTCGCGTTTTCCCTGAACCAGATTGCGAAACCCGTCGCGAACCCCAAAGACTTGAATGCCGTTGTTGATCGCTTCGATCGTCACCGCGCTGATGACGCCGTTAATGCCGGGCGCCGGACCGCCACCCACGACCAGGGCCAATTTCTCGATGTTGCGAGCCATATTCGTTCTCTCCCCGTAATCCCTATGGGTTGGACAGGCAGACGCCCTACTGGCTTCCGTTCCCTTTCCTTAGAATTGAAATCCGAGGCCCGATTGGCAATCCCAGTTTTATTTGCCTGCCAATTATGAAGATGGACCACGCCCCGTTTCGCGCTCGCGCCGCCCTGTCGTTGGTGATGTTCGCAGGGCAACCGTAAGGCGGCGCGAGCGCGAAACGAAGAGAATTCAAATCATGTAGAACAACACGTCCTTCGTCATTTCTCCGCGACGCGGGCAATTCGCGCAGAAATCCTGTCCGATCAAGTCGTACGCATGGCGGACCGCGGAAAACGTGCTCGACGTCGGCACATCCGGAACCTCCAAAAACACATGTTGCGCGCCCAGACGATGAATGATCCCGCTGGAATGAATCACCTTCGCCAAATCGGGGCGGACTCCGCAAAACAGGACGGCGACCTTCAGCGCGGCCATCTGCTGCAAGAATTGATCGAACGTCTCCAGGCAAACCGCGTCCGGATTGCGCACGCGTTTGAGCCGAAGGACGACGACGCGTACGCCGTCGCGCGCTCGGGCTTGGATGCTCTCCAAATGCTTTTCCAAATCCGGCGCGGACCCGAAGAACAATTCCCCTTCCAGGCTAAAAATCAAAATGCGATTGCAGTGCGGATCGGCGGCAACCCTTTCACGCAGGATCCGCTCGGGAGTCATTGTCAACTCCGTGAGATCCACGTGCGCGGCCCGGGGCACGAAGAGCACAAAGGAGAGAAAGACGCCGATCAGGATGCAGAACTCGACCGAGACGAACACGGCCGATCCCGCCGTCGCCAGGACGATGCCCGCGTCGAAGCGCGTGGTGCGCAGGTGATAAAAGAGTTGGCGACGATCCACCAGTCGCCATGCCGACAGAAGCAGGATTCCCGCGAGGCTGGCACGCGGGATGTATTGTGCCAGGGGCGCGAGGAGCAGAACGGTGACAGCGACCGCGAGCGCGGAAAAAACGCCCGACCATTGCGTCACGGCGCCGGCCTGCACGTTGATGGCCGATCGCGTTAGCGACCCGGAGCCCGGGAAACATTGGAAAAAGCTGCCCGTGATATTCGCCAAGCCCTCGCTGAGGCATTGTTGATTGATGTCGAGCTTTTGCCGAGTCCGGGCGGCGATCGCCTTGGCCATGGCAATGGCTTCGAGCAAGCCGAGAACGCCGATCGCCAGCGCGCTGCCCGCCAATTCCCGAATCCGCACCCACGACACGTTTGGCGCCTCAAAAGCGGGCAACGCGGCCGGGATGGCGCCGACGACCCGCACGCCCTGTCCATCGCCCTTGTCGTCGAGCCCGCAAAAGCCGACCAGTGCCGCCATCAAACTCATCGCGATCAAGAAGTCGGGCAACGTGATGCGAAGTCGCGCGGCCAGCAAGCGGAGCGCGAGAACCACGGCAATCGTTCCCAACCCCACCGCCAATGTCAGCCAATGAAGCTGCGCGAAGTTGCGCATCGTCAGACCGAATCGAATTAAAAAGTGATCGTGCGGATTTCCCAGCGCGGGAAGGCCAAACAGATTCTTGAGTTGATCCAGTACGAGCAAAATCGCAGCCCCCAGCGTAAAGCCGACGATGACGGCATGCGAGATGTACCGCGTCAAATCGCCCAGGCGAAAGAGCGTGATGCCCGTTTGCACCAGACCCATGAGCAATGCCAACAGTATCGCCGCGTCCAGCTTCTCTTCGGCCGGGATGAATGCCAGCGCGCTGAGGACGGCAATTGAGATGGCGTTGGTCGGCCCGTTGATCAACTGCCGCGACGAATCCAGAAGCGCCCCCACCGCGGTCATCACGATGGCCGTATAAAGACCATACTGCGGCGGCAGGCCAGCGATGGTCGCATAGGCCATCGCCTGCGGCACCGCCACCGCGGCCACCGTGATGCCGGCGAGAACGTCAAGTCGGAGCCAGGCCCAACTGTAATGGCGCAAGGAATCGAACGCCGGGACGATTTGAAAAAACCACTCCCGTGCCCGACGCGGCAACGCGGAGGCACTTGCCGCTTCCTCGCCGCGCGGTGGTGGGGGGCCTGTGGTGGGATTTGGTGTCATGCCGGGAACTCAACACTCCTTTTGTCACACCTTCCGGAAAGCCCAGGGACGGCTGTCCCTGGGCTTTGGGGAGAATTTTATGATCCGGCGCCGCCTTCATTAAGGGTTCCCCCGGAAAATGCGTCCGGGCCAAAATAGGGGAAGTGACATGGTATGGTTCTTCGACTTCTGGAAAGAACTCCGGTTATGGTTGCCCGCCTTGCTCGTGATTTTCGACGTCGTACTCACTGTCGGGTGCATCGCCTGGATCATTACAATCAAGAACAACTCCACCTCGGCCGTCGCCTGGTGCCTGGTGATCATCTTCTTACCGTTCTTGGGCGCGGTTTTCTTCTTCTTCTTCGGCTATCAGCACGTCAATCGGACGCTCAAACGCAAACGCCGCCACAAGACGCGCTACCAACATCCGACCAACCCCACGACCGTTTACGATTCCTCCCCTGACTTCTCCAAGGCGTTTGCCGCTGCCGAGCCTGAGAGCAAGACGATGCAAATGGAGATGGCCCGGCTCGCAAGCAGGTTCGGAGCATTTCCCCTGACGGTCGGCAACCACATCACGTTTTTTCACGACGGCCCCCCGTGCTTCGACACGATGATCCAGGACATGAAAGCCGCTCGCCATCACATTCATTTGGAGTCGTTCATCTTCCAACCCGACGCGTTCGGCCAACAAATCCTCGAACTCCTAACCGCCAAGGCCAAGGAAGGCGTCCAGGTTCGTCTGCTTTACGACGCCATGGGTTCTTATCACCTCAAGCAACGTCTGCTCAAACCACTGCGGGCGGCGGGCGGCCAAATCAGCGCCTTCCTGTCGCTCAATCCCTTCCGTCGCCGATTCCAGATCAACATGCGCAATCACCGCAAAATTCTCGTCGTGGACGGCGGCATCGGCTATGTCGGCGGCCTTAATTTCGGCGACGAATACCTGGGTAAGAACGCCTACTTCGGCTATTGGCGCGATACGCACCTGCGCCTGGAGGGCCCCGCCGTTTGGGATTTGCAACGCATCTTTGGCGAGGACTTCAGCTTCGCCGCCGAGATTTCGCCGCGCCGTCTCGAATTGGCCCTCAACAACCCGGAGTATTTTCAGCTCCAGCGTCCGCCCGGCGGCTTCCCCGTGCAGATCGTCGACTCCGGACCCGATCGCGACCTCAAGGCGATTCGCGAGATCCTCTTTGCCGCCATCGTAAAGGCGCGGCGCCGCATTTGGATTGCCACGCCCTACTTCGTTCCCGATGACGGCCTCTTGGACGCATTGCGCTTGGCGGCATATGCCGGTGTCGACGTGCGCATTCTCTGCCAATTCAAACCGGACAAGTGGGTGCCGCAATACGCCGCCCGTTACTATTGGGCGCATGTGCTGCCCGCCGGCGTGCGCATCTACCAATACACCCCCGGCATGATGCACGCCAAGGTGATGATCGTGGACGACGAATGGGCCTCCGTCGGCACCGCCAACCTCGACAATCGCAGCATGTTTCTCAACTTCGAGGTCAATTGCGTCATGTACTCCGGCGAGGCCGTCGCGGAACTGGAAAAAGCGTTCCTCCGCGATTTCGAACGTTCCATTCTCCTGGAACGCGGCCCATTCGCGAATCGGCCCCTCGGCGCCAAACTCCTGGAAAACGCATGCCGGCTTTTGTCGCCCGTCCTATAGAATAGACAACCGATTGGCGGTTTACCAAGATTCGTTTCAAAGGAGTGCTTTCATGCATCGACTGTTTCTGACCGCGATGATCACCGGGCTTGGCCTGGCAAGCGCCTGTTTCGCCGGCGGCACCGAAGTGAAGATCGGCGCCCACAAATCCGCGACGCCCGCAGCCTGGACGGCAAAGGCGAGCAAGATTACCTTTCGCATGTACACCTTCACGCTGCCCAAGGCCGAAGGGGACGACAAGGATGCCGAACTCGTCGTCAGCTTCACCGGAAAGGCGTCCGGCGGCGACCTGAAACCCAACATCGAACGCTGGCAAGGCATGTTCTTTCCTCCCAAGGGCAAGACCATCGACGAAGCCACCAAGATCGACAAGATGAAGGTCGGCGACGTCGAAGTGACCACCGTCGACATCGAAGGCACCTTCAAGGACAAGTTCCCGCCGTTTTCGCCCGACGCCAAGGTCACGCCCCGGCCCAACTATCGCCGCATCAACGCGGTTTTCGCCAGCGACGACGGCCCCTTCTTCATCTACCTGATCGGCCCCGCCAAAACCGTCGCGTCCCACAAAAAATCCTTCGACGATTGGCTCAAGAACTTCAAATAACGTGACGCAAACCAAATTCGATGCGCAAGCATCGACTGACACCCCACTCCCTCGTCTTCGACGAGGGACTTTTTTTCATGACCCTCTTTCCCTTCGACTTCGAACTTCCACCCGAGCGCATCGCCCAGGAACCTTGCGTGCCGCGCGATCACGCCCGCTTGCTCGTCTTGCGCCGCGGCGACGATACACTCTCCCATGAGCACATCTTCGACCTGCCCCGTTTGCTGAATCCCGGCGACCTCCTCATCTTCAACGACACCCGCGTCGTCCCCGCCCGCCTCCTGGGCCACCGCGACGCCACCGGCGGAAAGTGGGAAGGACTGTTCCTGAAGGCATTTCCCGACGGGTCATGGGAAATGCTCTGCCAAACCCGAGGCCGATTGATCGAAGGTGAATGCGTCACCGTCGCGCCGGGCGCCTTAAGACTCAAACTGATCGAGCGCTTGACCGAAGGACGCTGGCGTGCCCGCCCGGAACAGGTCGCGGACGATTGGACCACGCTCCTGGACCGCCATGGCCGGATACCCTTGCCGCCTTATATCCGCAAGGGCATCGCCGGCCCGGAGGATCGCGATCTTTATCAGACACTGTTCGCGCGCGAGGCGGGAGCGGTCGCGGCGCCCACGGCCGGACTGCACTTCACGTCGACGCTCTTGCAACAACTCGACGAGCGCGGCATCGAACGCGCTTTCGTCACGCTGCATGTCGGTCTGGGCACGTTTCGACCCATTGAGGTCGATGATTATCGCAATCACCCGATGCACGCCGAGTGGGCCGTCCTTTCAGCCGAAACCGTCGAGGCGATCCGACGAACAAAACAACGCGGCAATCGCGTCGTCGCCGTCGGCACCACAAGCGTGCGCGTGCTGGAGACCGCGGCGGCCGCGGGTGAATTGGCGCCTTATTTGGGCGAGACGAAGTTATACATCCATCCGCCGTACGAGTTCCGTGTCGTCGACGCCTTGCTGACGAATTTCCATTTGCCGCGTTCGACGCTCTTGTTGATGGTGGCGGCGCTGGGAGGCATTGGCTTGGTGCAGCGAGCATATCAGGAGGCGATGGCGAAGGAGTATCGCTTCTACAGCTATGGCGACGCGATGCTTTTGCTCTGAGACGCCGCTTGCGGCTTAGCGTGGGCTTCCGCTAAGCCGCAAGCGGGACTTTAGGACAACACCGTCTCTCCCATCAAAAACCGATCGCATTCCCGCGCCGCGCCGCGTCCCTCGTTGATCGCCCACACCACGAGACTTTGTCCGCGGCGCATGTCGCCGGCGGCGAATACGCCGGGGATGTTGGTGGCGTACTTCTCGAACTCCGCCTTGGCGTTGCTGCGGGCATCTTGTTCGACGCCGAGCTTTTCCAACAATTGATTTTCCGGACCAAGGAAGCCCATGGCAAGCAAAACAAGCTGGGCGCGAAACACTTTTTCCGTGCCGGGCACTTCACGCGGAAAAACCTTGCCGTTGTCTTTCACCCATTCCATGCGGACGGTGTGCAATTCCTTAAGTTGGCCTTGCTCATCGCCGACGAATTTTTTCGTCGAGATGAGGTATTGGCGCGGATCGTCTCCAAAGAGCGCCGCCGCTTCTTCTTGGCCATAGTCGAGCTTGTAGACCTTGGGCCATTGAGGCCAAGGATTATCCGGGGCGCGGTCCAGAGGCGGCTTGGGAAGAATCTCAAATTGCACGAGGCTCTTGCAACCGTGTCGCATCGAGGTGCCCACGCAGTCGGTGCCGGTGTCGCCGCCGCCGATGACGATAACGTCCTTGTCCTTGGCCGAGATATAAGCGCCGTCCTTGTGTTGCGAATCCAGTAAACTACGGGTGTTTTGGGTCAGAAAGTCCATCGCGAAATGGACGCCCTGGAGGTTGCGGCCCTCGATGGGCAGATCGCGTGGCTTGGTGGCGCCGCCGCACAGGACAACGGAGTCAAAGTCGTTGATGAGTTCGTCCGCGGAAAGATCGACGCCGACCTCGCACTTCGTGACGAACTGGATTCCTTCTTCTGCCATGAGACGAATACGGCGCAGGACGACCTTTTCCTTGTCGAGCTTCATGTTCGGAATGCCGTACATGAGCAGGCCGCCGATGCGGTCGGCGCGTTCAAAGACGGTGACGAGATGCCCCGCCTTGTTGAGTTGCGCCGCCGCGGACAGGCCGGCCGGCCCGGAGCCGACGACCGCGACCTTCTTGCCCGTGCGCACCAGCGGCGGCTCGGGCCGCAGCCAGCCTTCCTCGAAACCTTTGTCGATGATCGAATTCTCGATGTTCTTGATCGTCACCGGGGGCTCGGCGATGCCCAACACGCACGAACCCTCGCACGGCGCGGGGCAAACCCGGCCCGTGAACTCCGGAAAGTTGTTGGTCTTGAGGAGTCGCTCCAGCGCTTCCTTCCAAAGGCCGCGGTAGACGAGATCATTCCACTCCGGAATGAGGTTGTTGATCGGGCAGCCCGAGGCCATCCCTTCCAAGAGCGTGCCGGTATGGCAAAAAGGCACGCCGCAATCCATGCACCGGGCGCCCTGTTTGCGCAGCATGGCGTCGTCGGAGTGGTCGTGAAACTCTTCCCAATTGTGAACCCGTTCGCGCGGCGAGCGGTCCAGGGGAAGTTCGCGGGGATATTCCATAAAGCCGGTTGGCTTGCCCATTACTTAACCTCAATTTTGTCCGCACTAATCGAATTCATCAGGATCAATGATGCTCCCTCAGCGTTCAATGGCGAGTCTCTTGCTATGTACTCGCAGATGACGGTGAGGTCTTCGAGGGCTGTGGGCGTCCAATGGATTTCAGCCATTCTTTGAACCTCGCCTTTGCTTCTTCCTGCGAGATGAATCGCCCTTCCTCGACATCTTTCAGTCCGCTCTCAATGTGTTCTCGAACATAAATCTGATACTGAATATCTTCATAGGTGCAATCATCCGGGAGCTTCTTTACCATTTCGATAACGGACTGCTTAACGGAAGTCATGGCATTGTCCTCATTCAGTTTCTTCATAGAAGGAAGTTGCGCCATGGCAGTTACACCAGCGACGGAACGTCGACATCAACATTCGCCACGACGACCGTGCCTTCCACCGGCAACGGCTGGTTGCGGCCCGCATACGATTCCAAACAGCCTTCGATAGCCTCACGAATATTACCTAATGCTTCCTCCATTGTATCGCCCTCGCTGATGCAACCGGGAATGGCAGGACATTCAGCCGAGTAGCCGCCCTCCTCGAAATCGGGCGTTAGGATTACGGTGAATCGCATTTTTATTCTCCTTCGTCCAAGCTCCGCAATTGCCGCCGCAACGCCTCCGCTTCCTCGCGACCCGTCGGCAATAGTCGGCCATCCGCGTCCCACCAGCGCAGCCAAGGCAGACTGAAATCCTCGTGAACGCCGCGCCATATCCCCAATTCGACATTCAATTGCGGAATCCCGTATCGACCGCTCTTGTCTGGCTCCATCCGTTCAAACTGCGCGCCGACAAGTTGAAACATTTCCAAATGTTCGCGATTCACGTCATAGATGCCATAGCAGGCGGGCCGTATGATGCGTTCATAAATCCAATATTTCCCCTCGAAAGGAGTCGCGTCACGTTCCTCGGCGCCGTCGCCGGAGACGTACTCCAAAATAACCGCAGGCGGAATGAACTCCTGCCAAAGAACGTAGGATCGCCGCATTTGGCCGGCGAGCAATCCCGGCACGCCGCGAACCAGAAACCAATCCGGCGCTTTGACGCCGCGCTCGAGCGGATCCGTCAGACGCCAATAGATCCCGCAATCCTCTCCAATGAAATAGTCTCGCTCGGGGTGTAGATCGCGCAAGATCGGCCGCAAGGTCTCCGAAAGCAAATGGCTCTGGGCCGGCTCATACGAATTGCGCACGAACGTGCCATCCTTGTCTGGCAATAGAGTGTGATCCGGGATCGGCCCCTGAGCGAGAGGTTTGCCCGGATCATTCTCACCCGCCGGCAAATGACGATGATCCGGCAAGAGGCTCGCATAGCTCATCGGCGGCGGACCGATCGGCGGTAGGGGGATGACGGTTTTCATGATCGGGGAACAGTGTTTGATAGTGACAAAGTTATCGGCCTCGCTAAGCCGCAAGCGGCGACGTTATTTCCCTCCGGCTCGCGACACGTCACGCGCGTTCTCCTCAAAGGCGGCCATGATCGCTTCCTCTTCCGACAGCCCGCTCGACTTGAAGCGTTTCTGCGTTTCCAAGACGCGGCGGTAGTCGTTGGGGTAGACCTTGACGAACTTGGGCGCCATCTGTTCCCACAGCGCGAGCACCTTCCAGGCCTTCTCGCTACGGGTATATTCCGCGTGCTTGCGGATCATGGTGCGGACTTCCTCGCGCTCCTCGTCGTCCTCGATCCGCAGCAGATTTACCATCTCTTGGTTGCAACGCTTGGCGAAGTCGTTCTTCTCATCGAGGACATACGCAATGCCGCCCGACATGCCGGCCGCGAAGTTTCGGCCGGTCGAACCTAGGACGACGACGCGGCCGCCGGTCATGTATTCGCAACCATGATCGCCGACGGCTTCGACGACCGCGTTCACGCCGGAGTTGCGGACGCAGAAGCGTTCACCCGCCAGGCCGCGCACATACGCCTCGCCGCCCGTGGCCCCATAAAAGGCCACGTTGCCGATGATGACGTTTTCCTCGGGGATGAACGTGGAGCCGGCCGGCGGATAAACGAGAATCTTGCCGCCGGAAAGTCCCTTGCCGACATAGTCGTTGGCATCGCCTTCCAGGATCAGCGTCATGCCGCGCGGTACGAAGGCGCCGAAGCTCTGCCCGGCTGAGCCCTGGAAGTGAAGCTGAATCGTGTCCTCCGGCAAGCCCTCCGCGCCGTACTTGAGCGTAATCTCGCTGCCGGTGATGGTGCCGACCACGCGATTGACGTTCTTGATCGACAACGTGGCGCGCACCTGTTTGCCTTCCTCGATGGCCGGCTTACAAAGGGGCAAAATCGTGGTCATGTCGAGCGATTTTTCCAGCCCGTGGTCCTGCGTGATGGCGGCGTAGCGATCCACCGTGGCTGCCACCTTGGGTTGGAAGAAAATCTGCGCATAGTCCATTCCCAGCGTCTTGTAGTGCTCAACGGCCTTCTTCATTTGCAGCAGGTCGCTGCGACCGACCATCTCGTTGAGGGTGCGGAAGCCAAGTTCCGCCATGATCTCGCGCACTTCCGTGGCGATGAACTTCATGAAGTTGACGGCGTGGTCGGCGTCGCCGGTGAATTTCTTGCGCAGACGCGGATCCTGGGTGGCGACGCCCACGGGGCAGGTGTTGAGGTGGCAAACCCGCATCATGATGCAGCCGACGGCCACCAACGGCGCCGTGGCGAAGCCAAACTCCTCCGCGCCAAGCAGTGCCCCGATCACGACGTCGCGGCCCGTCTTCAGTTGGCCGTCCACCTCGACGACGAT
>Ga0163144_10018780_pt1 | contig 13955 bp, 10 predicted proteins | sample OliLak19BULKMAT1_FD_123175 | JGI IMG/M metagenome (GOLD analysis project Ga0163144, IMG submission 123175) | Freshwater microbial mat bacterial communities from Lake Vanda, McMurdo Dry Valleys, Antarctica - Oligotrophic Lake LV.19.BULKMAT1 | ecosystem: Environmental > Aquatic > Freshwater >... | reverse complement strand
CTCGGCTAACGTGTGCATCTGGCCACTTGATGGATGATTTGTTGTTACAATGTTCACGAATTGACTACCGACTTGCTCAATAGGGTTCAACATGATTTCAATCCGTTTCATACTAGTCGTCGCGTTGCTTGGTTTTGATGCGACTGCGATGGGACAGGACTCGGCCAAGTCCGCTGGCAGGGAGGCGATTGCTGGACAGTCGAGTACCGCTGATCGACTTCGGAGCACCTTGGAGCACCTTTGCGAGACAATTGGTGAGAGGAATATGACAAAGCCGAAGAAGATAGTCGAAGCGGTTGCGTATCTGGAGAAGTCGTTTGAAACGATGGGTTATAAAATCGAGCGTCAGACATTTGAAGTTTCTGAAGTCAAATGCCATAACTTGATCGCCGAGATTAAGGGTAAAGACAATCCGGCTGAAATCGTATTGATCGGTGCGCACTACGATAGTGCTAGAGGGACACCAGGGGCCAATGACAACGGTACTGGCGTGGCTGCGTTGCTTGAGATTGCCAGGCAGATGCAGGGAAAGCAGTTTTCGAGAACCATTCGATTTGTCTCGTTTGCGAATGAAGAGCCACCTTACTTTCAACGCGACGGGCAAATGGGATCATGGGTCTATGCGAAAGCCTGTCGGGCCAATAAAGACAACCTCAAGGTGGTCTTGAGTCTCGAGACGATGGGTTACTTTACGGACGAGCCGAATAGCCAAAAGTATCCTCCCTTGTTAGCGGCCATGTATCCCAGTACGGGCAATTTCATCGGAATCGTTTCCGACATCAAGTCCAGGCCCTTATTAATCGAAGTTGCGACGCGTTTAAAGAAGAATTGCAAGGTTGATGTTCAAAGCGCATCGTTGCCCGGTGATTTGCAGGGGGTCGGTTGGTCGGACCACTGGTCGTTTTGGCAAGAGGGATACGCTGGCGTTATGGTGACCGACACGGCTCTTTTTCGATATCCACACTACCATGAACCAACGGACACGGTCGATAAGATTGAGTTTGTTCGCTATGCTCAGGTGGTTGATGGGTTAGCAAAAACGATTTCAGAATTTGCGGATGGCGAAAAGTGAAGACTGCGAAATACGATTTTGGATGGAACCAATAGAACTATGGCAAAACCTATCTCCGATTCACCCGCAAATACTCGCATCGCAAGCGTCGACGTCTACCGAGGAATGGTGATGTTTCTGATGTTGGCAGAGATATTGCATCTCTCTGACTTAAAGAAGCTGGTAACCGGCGATGGCTGGCTTGAGCAGGGGGCAGATTGGATCGCGTTTCACACGACACACGTAGCTTGGCGAGGATGTTCTTTGCATGACATGATCCAGCCGAGTTTTTCGTTTTTGGTCGGAACGGCAATGGCCTTTTCAATCGCGTCTCGGGGTTCCAAAGGTCAGACTTGGGATGTTATGTTTTGGCACGCGTTGTACCGAAGTGTTGTTCTAGTCTTTCTGGGGATATTTTTGCGAAGCCTCGGGAAGCCGATTACGAATTTTACGTTTGATGACACTTTGACGCAGATTGGGTTGGGTTATTGGATTTTGTTCCTGTTGTCAGGCTTGCCGATACGCGGATTGATTGTGTCCGTTGGAGTGATTTTGTTTGGTTACTGGTTAGCATTTGTGTGCTATCCGGCGCCAGGAGCGGAGTTTCCGTATGACAAGTTTGGCGTGCCTTCGACGTGGCCGGAACACTATGAGGGGATTGCCTCGCACTTCAACAAGAATTCGAATCTGGCAGCGGCAGTGGATCGTTGGTGGATGAATTTGTTTCCTCGCCAAAAGCCTTTCGAGTTTTCTGGTGGGGGGTATTGTACGCTCAGTTTCATACCGACTCTTGGAACGATGTTGTTGGGATTGATGGCTGGGAAGATGCTGCAGGTCGATGGGTCAAGCAGGCGCAAGCAATCGATGTTGTGGGCCGCGGCGGCCATATGCATTGTTTTGTCGTTAGTTGTGGATGCGTTGGGGCTATGTCCGATCGTGAAGAAGATCTGGACGCCGACGTGGGCGCTTTGGAGTGGTGGCTTGTGTTTTGTTTGGCTAGCGACGCTCAATTTGGTCTGTGACATCGGAGGTTACAAGGGATGGGGATTCCCATTTTTGGTTATTGGAGCCAACTCGATCGCGGCCTACGTAATGAGCTGGACGATAAAGGAACCGATCGGTCAGGCGATCGAACGGCATTTCGGTTACTTCATCGATAAGCTAAATAACTTCGTGGTTGATTCGGTTGGTTTAGCGGACCCTGAGGCGTCGAAAAAGTTGGTTGTCGGCGCGTTAACGCTTGGGGTAATTTGGCTCATCTTGTTTTGGATGTATCGCAAACGGATCTTTCTCAAGATTTAAGTGACTGCTATTCGCAGTATCGGTGCGATTGTGGTTGTGGAGGTGTGGTTGTGGAGTTTGCGCGAGCCTGTCAGAATCTCGGCTTGAATCGAGTGGATGCGAAGCGCTCGAACTATGTTTTGAATCATTAAGCACTGAAGAGCAGCATTGAATGGAAAACGTCACCGGCAACATTTACGATTACCCCGTTTATTACGACTTGGTTTTTGCCAGCGATTGGGTTGCTGAGTTCAAGTTTTTGGAGGCGGCATTTAAGAAGCATGTTGATGGAAAGACAAAACGCGTGCTTGAACCGGCGTGCGGGACGGGGCGACTGCTGTTTCGGATGGCGAAGAATGGGTATGTCGCGGAGGGGTTGGACTTAAATGAAAAAGCGATTGCCTATTGCAATGCACGGCTCAAGAAGCATGAGTTCAAGCCATCGGGTTGGGTTGCGGACATGTGCGACTTTACGGTCAAGAAGCCGTTTGATGCGGCTTTTAATACGATCAATTCGTTTCGTCATTTAGGAACCGAAAAGGCTGCTGTGGCACACTTGCGGGCGATGGCCAATGCGGTGCGACCGGGCGGCATTTATGCGTTGGGATTTCATTTGACACCGCTCGAGGGGACAGCTTCGGATACGGAAAGTTGGACGGCCCGGCGAGGGAATTTGCAAATCAATACGCGGATGTGGCCACGGGACAAAGATGTCAAAGCACGGATGGAGCGGTTTAATCTTCGATTCGAAATCTATCGTCCGACCGGTTCGATTCGCATCGATGATTGCTTGGCGTTGCGCAGTTACACATGGAAGCAATTCGCATCAATGATCAAGAAAGTGCCGGAGTGGTCCATCGAGACTGCTTATGATTTCACGTACGACATCAACGAGCCGATCGAGATCGATGCCGGCACGGAAGACGTCGTTTATATTTTGAAGCGGAAGTAAGTGGCTAAGGGGCAGCCGATCAATAAACGTCCGATTTGGGAAGTGGGATAGGCTTCCAGCCTGTCATTCTCAATGCGACAGGCTGGAAGCCTATCCCACTAGACAGGCTGGAAGCCTATCCCACTGCTTGACCTTTCGGCAGTGCTTGCAAATATTTGGTGTTGAGGATAGTTTCGAGGGGAGAATTTGGGTCTTAACTTCCACCATTTTGAGTTGTTGAATGATTGCTGTAGATCGAACCAGTCAATTGCCAGACGATCAGCGTGTTGTGATTACGGGAATCGGGTTGACTTCCCCAAACGGTCATAATTTAGAGATGTTCCGTGAGTCGTTGCTGGAGGGCAAGAGCGGGGTCAGGAAATACAATATTCGTTATGTTGGGGATACGCTTGCGGGAGTTTGCGAGTTCGAGACCACAAAATACCAGAGCAAGCGGGACATGCGTCGTGGGACGCGGGCTGGAACGGTTGGGATTTGGGCTGCGTCGGAAGCAGTGCATCGCAGCGGGTTGGATTGGCCAAACGTCGATAAATCGCGTGTCGGAATCTATATTGGCGTGACCGAACACGGAAATGTCGAAACCGAAAACGAGATTTATTCAATCAAGGCGTATGACTACGACACGACTTATTGGTCTCATCACCACAATCCACGTACGGTAGCCAACAATCCTGCCGGTGAGATTGCGCTCAACATGGGAATAACCGGTCCGCACTACACGATTGGTGCTGCTTGTGCAGCTGGAAATGCTGGTATAATTCAAGGTGTCCAGATGCTAAGGTTAAAGGAGTGTGACTTGGCGATCGCGGGTGGGGTTTCGGAAAGCATCCATACATTTGGCATTTTCGCATCGTTCAAGTCGCAGGGGGCATTGGCCTCGAACGATGACCCGACGAAGGCTTCTCGTCCCTTTGATATCGCACGAAATGGAATTGTGGTCGCTGAGGGGGCATGCCTATATACCTTGGAGAGACTCTCGGATGCGAAGGCGAGGTCGGCCAATATTATTGCAGAAATCGTCTCGTACGCGATCAACACGGATGCGACCGATTTCGTTTTGCCCAACCCGGAACGTCAGGCGCAGTGCTTGCAAATGGCGCTCGACCGCGGCGGATTGACGCCGGATCGCATTGATATCGTAAGTACTCACGCCACGGGAACCAGTTCGGGCGACAGCCAGGAATGCATTGCGTTACGCAACGTTTTTCAAGGCTGCGAGACCCTTCGGTTCAACAACACGAAGAGTTTTATCGGGCATGCGATGGGGGCAGCCGGCGCTTTGGAGTTGGCTGGAAACTTGCCCGCGTTTCAGGACAGGGTTTGCCATGCAACGATAAATGTGGACAATCTAGATCCAGAATGTGCGTTGCCAGGCTTGGTTATCAACCAACCGCAGGAGCTGCCCCGCGTCGATTACATTCTAAACAATTCCTTTGGCATGCTTGGCATCAATTCTGTCGTTATCGTTCGGCGGTTTTAACTAGGGCTCTTTTTGACCCATCACCTTTACCTTTTTTCGGTCACCCTCAATTTCTTTTGAAGCGATAACGCTCTCAAATTGCTTGAGTTGGCCAGGAGCATTGGATTCGATGACACCGGCGGAAATCCGTGAAGAAATTTTGGACATTCTGAGTGAAATCGCACCGGACGAAGATCTCTCGACAATCGATGACGACAAGTCGTTTCGCGAGCAGCTTGAGATGGACAGTATGGACTTCTTGGACATCGTGATGGAGCTGAGGAAGCGTCATCGCGTTCAAATTCCAGACACAGAGTATGGCAATCTGGCTAGCATGGGCAGCACCGTAACTTACTTGGAACCGAAGATGCGGGACATCGTAAACGCTTAATGAATTGTCCTGTAGGATGGACTTCCAGTCCGTCCTACAAAGACGGACTGGAAGTCCATCTTACGTTTCGCAAAACCGCAGTTTATTTCGGACAACTCCTCAGTTAGTGAATTCGGATTTTAGATATGGCTGAGTCGTTCATGGACCAATTGACGAAGTTCGTGCCCGGCTTTGGGTCCTATCTTTCAGAGCAAAAGCGACGGGACGACGACGCTGCGGTGCGTCGATACTTGGCTGAGCGGCTTCAAGAATGCAAACGGGATCTGCAATTGATGATGCTTCCGCTCGTTGATCAGGCGAACTTTGCGGCGATCAACGAAGGTGAGAAGTTACGAGCTCAAATCGAGACCACTCAATCGAAAATTCGCGCAGCGGTGGAAGGGTATTCTTCTTGGTTTGAGAGTACCAGGATAGACGAGTCTAAGCTGAAGCAGGTTTTGGATTTGGATAATGATTTGGTTGGTGTGATCGATCGTTTGCAGCTTGAAATCTCTAAACTTGCCTCGTCAACGCCCAGCTTTACCGAGGCGGAATCTGTGGTCGTGAGTCTGAAGGATCGATTTGCTCGCCGGAAAGAATTGCTTTCGCGCTAGTTGCTGGCGAGACGAAATTTTCGCGGGTTGCTAGTTATCTGATTGTTGTCGGGCTATATTGGGATCGGTTTAATTGACACAAACTTCATCCCTCCTGGACATGTCTCATGACTCAATCCAATCAGTCACGCCGTAGTTTTCTTAAAACAACCGCTGCCGGTTCTGCAATTGGGGCTTCCGTGCCCTATTTCAGTTGGACAGAAAAAGCGTTTGCCAACCAAGCAAAAAACGATCGACCAACGATCGGCTGCATTGGGGTTGGCAGCATGGGTACCGGTGATGCTCACGGTCACAATGGATTCGGCGATATTGTTGCCGTTTGTGATGTCGACAAAGTTCACTTGGACAAAGCAAGGAACGATGAAAAAATCGGCAAAGGAAAAGCCGATGCGTATGAAGATTACCGAAAGATACTCGATCGCAAAGACATTGATGTTGTGAGCATTGTCACATGCGACCACTGGCACGTGAAGATCGCGGTCGAGGCGTTGCAAGCGGGAAAGCATGTGTTCTGTCAAAAGCCTCTGACGCTCACACTCGAGGAGAATCAGCTGATTCGAAACGCTTGTAAGAAGTATCCCAAACAAGTGTTTACGGTTGGAACACAGCAACGCGACTCAAAGAACTTGTTCCTCCGCGCGGTGAACATGGTTCAAAAGGGATTGCTTGGTAAGATTCACACGGTGACGTGCAGCATTGGTGGTGGCGATGTAGCGAAAGAAGACTTTGTAAAGGGAAAGGCTCCAGAGAGTTTGAATTGGGACATGTGGCTCGGCCAAGCACCGAAGGTCGATTACATCAAGGAACGAGCACACTATCAATTCCGATGGTGGTATGAATACAGCGGCGGAAAGTTCACTGATTGGGGCGCTCACCACATCGACATCGCCACCTGGGCACTAGGAGAAGACAAAGAAGGGAGCGGCCCGATAGAGATCGACGGAACGGACGCTCTGCATCCGGTACAATACGAGCGCGGCTATCCAACGACCGATGTTCGATACAACACGGCGCACAATTATGTAGTGAAGTGCAAATACGCCAGTGGAGTTACGATGAATGTCACAAGTGGCGGCAACAAAGAGGCCGACGCTGATACCCCTAGATCCGTCTCCAACGGTATCCTTTTCGAAGGAGATAAGGGACGTATCTTCGTGAGTCGAGGAAAGATCGCTGGTTTACCGATTGAAGAGAATTGGGATAAGGACGCTTATTCGGATGACGACGTCAAGCGACTTTACAAAGGGAAGCAGCACGAAGGACACAAAAGCAATTTCTTCCGTTGCATTCGTGAGGGAGGGTTGCCGATGAGCGACGTCTTTACCCACGTTCAAGCGATGGGGACGTGCCATTTGTCTGCTATTGCCGCTCGACTCAAACGCGTGATCAAATGGGATCCCAAGGCGGAGAAGATTATTGGCGACGAGGAAGCGGCAAAGTTCGTTGCTAGAGAGCAGCGTAAAGGCTTCGAGATCAATCGCGTTTAGGTAGAAATGAGACAAATGTTTTGAGCGGGGCCCCTTAGTTGTGCGACGCTCCGCGTCGCAGAGATCACGACGCGGAGATCACGACGCGGAGCGTCGTGCAACTAACTGATGAGATCATGAACAACGTTGCCGTGGACATCCGTTAGGCGATAGTCGCGGCCTTGGAAACGGTAGGTTAGTTTGGTGTGGTCGAAGCCAAGCATGTGGAGCCAGGTCGCTTGCAAGTCGTGAACATGCACTGGTTTGTCTACGATCGAGAAACCGAGTTCGTCAGTGCTGCCGTAGTCGAACCCTCCTTTTGCTCCACCGCCTGCCATGAACATCGTGAAGCAATCCGGATAATGATCGCGTCCTAGTTGGGCACCGACAGCGGTGCGGCCTTCGCGAAAAGGTGTTCGGCCGAACTCACCGCCCCAGATGACGAGTGGGTCGTGCAAGAGTCCGCGTTGCTCTAGGTCCTTAATGAGAGCAGCGACAGGTCTGTCCATGGTCTCGCATTTTTTAGTCAAGCCATCCCGGATATCTTCGGCTGGCCCAGTCCCGTGAAAATCCCAGCCCCAGTCAAAGAGCTGTACGAACCGCACACCGGACTCAACCAGTCGCCGGGCTAGCAAGCAGTTGTTTGCAAGACTGGCAGCACCGATTTTTGCGCCATAATTGTCGAGCGTCTCCTGCGTCTCTTTCGAGATGTCCATTACTTCAGGAACGCTTGTCTGCATACGATAAGCGAGTTCGTATTGTGAAATACGAGTTTGCGTTTCGGGATGCCCCAGCTCTTCGGCTTGGATGGCATTGAGTTGACTGAGCGTGTCCAAGGTCTTGCGGCGCAAGTTGCGATCCATGCCTGCGGGATCGGAGGCAAACAAAACCGGATCGCCTTGAGAGCGGCACTGGACTCCTTGAAACACGCTCGGCAGGAATCCGCTACCGAAAGAGCTTCGGCCTCCATTGGGTTGAACGCCGCTGCTGATCAAGACCACAAAGGCTGGCAAGTTTTCGTTTTCGCTGCCGAGTCCGTAGGACACCCAAGATCCGAACGAAGGGCGACCACTGCGTGGTGAACCGGTATAGACCAGCAATTCGGCAGGAGCGTGATTGAATTGGTCGGTGTGCATACTGTGAACGAGGCAGAGGTGGTCAGCGACTCCTTGCAGATGTGGCAAGCAGTCGGAGAGCATTACCCCGGATTTGCCCGATGCGATGAACTTGTGCGAGGTTCCCAGGAGTTTCGGAACACCGGTGGTGAAAGCAAATTCTTTGCCTTTTAGGACAGAGTCGGGAGCATCTTGGCCATTGAGTTCGATGAGTTTGGGTTTGTAGTCAAACAGATCAAGGTTCGGAGGTGAACCGGTCATGTGTAGGTAGATCACTCGTTTGGCCTTGGGGGCGAAGTGGGCTACTTTGGCAGCGAGCGAATCGGTAGAAGCTGTCGCAGGCAAACCGCCTATCAGATTGGACAAAGCCAGAGCGCCCAGGCCGGTTGATGATTGGCCGAGGAAGTAGCGGCGAGTGCGTAAAGCGAGTTGTTGCTGGATGATTGGGTTCATGGCGTCATTAGAAATTCGTCTAAGTTTAGTATTACGTTGCAGATGGTGGTCCAAACTGCGAGTTCGATAGGGTCTGAGTTCGCGGGTAGTGGTCCGATGGGGTCGGTTGCGAGTTTGTTTGCGCGATCCAAGTTGCTGGCAAGTTCGGTTCGTGTCTCGTGATAGAGTTTAGCAATGGCTTCCATTTCGCGAGAATTTGGGCTTCTAGAGAGGGCCAGTTGGAAGACGCGGTCGCTACGCTCTGCCAGCGAACCATCCGGCAAGTCGTAGACCACTATGCGTCTAGCAAGGCCCTGCGCGGCTTCGACGAATACAGGGTCATTCAAGGTGACGAGGGCTTGCAACGGTGTGTTCGTGCGGTCCCGTTTAAGAACACAGACTTCTCGATTGGGGGCATCGAAGGTGGCCATGGATGGATAGGGATTGGAGCGGCGCCATAGCGTGTAGAGGCCGCGTCGAAAGCGGTCTTCTCCTTTGCTCGTATCCCAGTCGGTTTTACTTCCAAATGCTGCGGTCAAGCCGAGTGCCGGTTGCGGTGGGCGGGCGGGAGTACCATAGAGACGCTGAGAAAGCAGACCCGCCGAAGTGAGAGCCATATCGCGAACTTGTTCTGCGGACACGCGAAAGCGAGGACCGCGTGAAACAAACACGTTGTCGGGATCTTCCTCGTAACGAATTGACGAAACGGCGGAACGTTGTCGGTAAGCGGCGGAAAGAACAATGTTGCGAATAAAGCGTTTGGTATCCCATTCGCTTCGAATCAGATCGCTGGCCAAATGGTCAAGCAACTCGGCATTGCTCGGCAAATCACCTTGGGAGCCAAACTCCTCGCTTGTACGAACAATGCCAACGCCGAAAAACGTTTCCCAGTAGCGGTTTGCAATGACACGAGCAGTCAGTGGGTTGTCGGGTTGCATGAGCCAACGCGCGAACGCCAATCGATCCATTTTTGGAGTGCTACTATCAGTACTAGTTTGTTTCCAAGCGTGAAACGCTTTGGGAACATCGGGAGAGACCAAATCACCTTTGACCTTGTAGTTGCCGCGTATCTGGATGTGCGTTTGTCGTTGCTTGTCAGGTGCGAGTTCGCTCAAGATAGGAACCGTGGTCGTCGGTTTGATGTCTGCGAGTTTCTTGATCCGTAAGTCACGCGAGGTGCGAAGCGGTTGTCGGCTGGGAGCAATCGTTGAGACGTAATACAAATGAATTGCGTCACGATCTGCGATCGACATCGAGTCAGGCGTGGTCGACAGAATTTTTAAAACGCTGGATGGAATGCGGATGGCTGGTTCGGCTCGAACGTCCGTGGTGAAGCTGATGGCGAAACTTGCTAACAAGGCACGGCGATAGGACGATTCGAATTTCAGCGTTAGTCGCAAAGAGAGGGTGCCGGTGAGAGCGTTGGTCGAGGTTAGCTCTTTCAGCTTGCTAGACAGGATTGCGACGTTGAGTTGGTGAGGCTGATCGATGGCACCGCCGACGGCCCAACCGGATTTGGCGTCTGCATCGATGGCGTTGGACGGCGGAAAGCCTTCTTGTGCGTAGTCCGCATTTGCGACCGCGAGCGGCAATGGGATAGAGGGCTGGATTTCAAAGGATTGGCTTGCTTTGGGTTTTTCAAGGATTGCTTCCCAAAGTGTTTTCCGGTCCTCAGAAAGTATGGATAGTTTCGCACCGGCCAGTCGACTTCCGACGTCTGCATCGGTTCGGTTCCATATGACGATTTTGTCAATAGACACGTCCTTTCCAAAGTCGACTTCCCACCATGGATCGGTACTTGCAGCGGAGTGAGTCGTTGAATTGTCCGTGAACTTGCCGGAGGTATTGCCATCGACGGCGCGTTCCGCTTTGCCTTCGAAATCTGTGCTGCTTTGAGTTGCTTTGGCTCCTTTGGAAACGATCTCTTCTCGCGAGAATACTTGAACCTCGCCGAGGGACAAGATTTTGTTTTCACCTGGTAGATCGATTCGAACCAATCTGCCAGTAGTCGATTTTTCGCCGACGCTGATCAAGGACGCCGCAACATTGGTCAGTACGAAATTGCCGTCGCCGACGGCAGCTCCACCGTTTGGCAGGGATGGGTCGGGAATGCTCCGGATTTGAATTCCAGACAGAGCATCGATCGCGATGTCTTTCGGAATGGCCAAATCGATCGAGTACGTATCCGTATCTGCGATGGCATCCACCCTGAGGTTGCCATTTTCATGGATGGCAATCGGCGACTTGGACTTGGCGTGGGCGGATTCTGGTTTTGCGGGTTGCCACTGGATGGGATCACGAAGAGTCTGAGCCCATGATTGTTGTTCGGGTATCAGGGTTTCGTCTGGAGCGGTTAACGCCAACTCAACTTTCGAGAGCTCTCTTTGTGTCTCTTCTTGATCGGCGCGTTGCTCGTGCGTGAACCACTTGAGGGTAGGGCTTTCGTCCGCGCGATCCGCGTCTTTGGTTTGGTTGAGAATGGCGAACACTTGGAAGTACTCGGCTTGGGTAATCGGGTCGAATTTATGGCTGTGGCATTGAGCACAAGCTATTGTGACACCCATCCAAACGGCCATCGTTGTGTTGACACGATCCACGACAGCGACGTTTCGAAACTCTTCGTCGTTCGTGCCACCCTCGTTGTTGGTTAATGTGTTGCGATGAAAAGCCGTGGCAACGAGTTGTTCGTCCGTTGGGTTGGGTAGTAGGTCTCCAGCCAGTTGTTCGATAGTGAACTGATCGAATGGCATACCGTCGTTTATGGCCTTGATCACCCAATCGCGATAGGCCCAAATGGTTCGTGGCGGATCGTCTGCGTAGCCGGCTGAGTCCGCGTATCGTGCAAGATCAAGCCATTTGCGTCCCCAATGTTCGCCGAACGCCGGCGAGGCCAACAGCTCATCCACCAATTGCTCATAGGCCTGCTCGCTCGAATTCGATTGGAAGGCTGACTGTTGATCTAATGTTGGTGGTAAGCCGGTTAGGTCGAGAGTAAGTCGGCGCAGACGAGTGTGACGATCTGCTTCTGGCGAGGGTGTCCAGTTGCGTTCCCTCAGTTTCTTAAAGACTAGAAAGTCGATCGGTGAATCTTGCCATGCGGGCAATGTGTTTTCACGATTTGCGGACTCAAGCTTCGGTGGTTGAATTTCATCGAAGGACCAATGTTTGGAGTACTTTGCCCCAGACGCGACCCAGGTCTTGAAGAGTTCAATTTCGCGTTCGGTTAACTTGGCACCGATATGTGGGGGCGGCATTCGCTCTGACTCATCAGTAGAAACAATCCGTCGGATCAACTCGGACTCGGTGATATTACCTGGGATGATAGCCTTGGAGCCAGAATCCGCTGGAGAAGTGGCGAGAGAGAACTCGTGCAATCGCAGGCCTGATTCAACGTGCGCTTCATCCGGACCGTGGCAGAAGAAACAGCGGTTGGAGAGAACCGGTCGAATGTCGGTTTTGAAATTTACCTTGGTCGTTGTCGTGAGTGGTTCGCTTGCGACAGCACCTACGCAGCCGTAGAGAAGAAGTGCAGCAAAAGCGAAGTGACGAAGTGGCGTATGGGTTTGCATGAGAAATGCCGGGAGGGGTGTGTCTTGATTGCCTGAACACAACAAAAGGACGGCTTCGATTATAGCCTACGAACTTCGAAAACTGCCACAATTGACCTGTTCTTGTGCATTAACGAAAAAAAGGGCTTCCAATTTTGGAAGCCCTTTTTTGTCTTTTAGGGTTTCAATCTAGAGCGAGTTAGCGCCGCCCCTGGAATAGCTGAGTGATACCGTAGGTGAAGAAGGCGAACGTTCCGAAGTTGACAGCCTCTTCGCATGACTTGTACCTCAGGAGGAGTGTATCGCCGGCCATGATCAATGGTCGTTCTCGGGGGTCTTGGGCAGCCCGAACAAGGTCAACCTGAATCGTAATCTGTCCGTTGCAAGGAGTTTTTCGAAGAATGAATAGATCGCTTGGAGGGATGGTATACTGCTGAATTCCGAAGCCACCGCCCCCGCCCCCGCCAACTTGGCCACCGACGCCTTGTCCTGCCAAGCCCATCGCACCTAAGACGTCCAGGTCATAGTCGCGGGGGACCAGGAATTCGCCGCCTCGGAGCAATCCACCTGTGTAGAACACTTCCGCTTCACGTGATTCGATGTAGACCACGTCGCCTTCATTGAGGATGATGTCTTCGGTTTGGAAAGATGGGAGGACACCGGCTGGCAAACGCATCGGAATTTTGAGGACGCTTGGATCATCTGGCAGTGGCGGTGGGCAGCCGCATGGATCCGGGTTTTTGTAGTACTGAGCGTAGAACTGCTGGATGAATTCGTCCCGTTTCTTTTGATTGGCCTTGCCAGCACGCAAAATTTTGACTTCGTTCTTGGCGTTTAGTCCAGGCAATCCACCTGACGCCATCAAAGCGTGGAGAACGTCGTTCTTGTACGCATCCAGTTTAATCATGCTACCAGCAGCACTTTGGTCGGACCCGCGGAGGTAAGAACCTCCTAAACCGCCGCCAAGTTGCTGCTGTATTTGTTGTTGCTGCTGCGATCCGACATCCTGTCGAACGACGACGATGTTGTATTGACGTTCCTTGAGCATCGTGACAATTGGATGGAGCTTCGCCTCGTTCGAGAATATAGCGGCGTCCAGATACGCCTTGCGAATGAGGTTGGTAACTTGCTCGACCGTCAACCCTTTAACTTTAAGGGGTTCGATGGAGGGCAGCGAGATCGTTCCATTTTCTTGGATTACAATGGGGTAACCAAGTGATGGATCGAGTGAGCTAGTGCTACCCGGCGGTGGGAAATTTACCGGAGGTGGTTCGGGTGGCTTGTCCGTCGGGGTGTAAGGCAACACACCCTCGATGTAGATGCCCAGAATATCACCTTCATCCAGCAAGTATTGGCGAGGCGGTTCTTGGGACAGCCTTGACGGATCCAGTGGCACCAAGTTGCTCTTGGATTGGGCGAGAAACTGGGGTGGTAGTCGCCGTACAGGGATACCCGCGAGGGGCTGTGTCAACGATGTACATCCAACGTTCATCGCACCTGCAGCCATCAAGCTCGCCAGCGAAAACGATTTTAGTAGGCGAGTCAGGGTGCGACTCCCATTTTTCTTAACTTCGACGAGCGTCATAGGATTCCGTTCCATAGACATGATAGTTACCTCGTTCGCCGGTTGGCGTGGATACTTGATGAATGCAGTTTGGTTACAGACT
>Ga0163144_10018778_pt1 | contig 13956 bp, 8 predicted proteins | sample OliLak19BULKMAT1_FD_123175 | JGI IMG/M metagenome (GOLD analysis project Ga0163144, IMG submission 123175) | Freshwater microbial mat bacterial communities from Lake Vanda, McMurdo Dry Valleys, Antarctica - Oligotrophic Lake LV.19.BULKMAT1 | ecosystem: Environmental > Aquatic > Freshwater > Lake... | reverse complement strand
GGGAACGGGAACGGGAACGGGAACGGGAACGGGAACGGGAACGGGAACTACCATGCAAAGTGGGATTTGCACCCAACTTGTATTGAATGGGGCTCTGGTAATCGCACGAGACGTAACGCCAGTTGACCGGCATCACCCCCACCGAGAGGTCGGCCAGCTTGGCGAAGGCGTCGGGGCTGAGGTCGATGTCGCCGGACTGGCACTCTGGACAGAGGTCGACGATGCGGACCGTGACGGTCTTTCCGTCCGCGCCGGTGATGGCCGCGCAGGCGCCGCAGGCGGCCGAGGCGAGGTAATCGGGGGCGTTCATGGCGCCGACCATGAGGTCGTCGGGGGTGGGGTCGAAGGAGCACGCGCCGGAGCCGTCGGCGAAGTCGTAATAGGTGACCTTGCCGTCGTGATCGGCCTCGTCGCACAACGCGGGGGTGGCGGTGCCGGTGCTGCCGCCGTTCGCCGAAGCGGTGGCGCCGCCCGCGCCTGATGAGGTGGCCTGTCGCGAGGTCGTTTCGTCGTAGCCCCCAAATCCGCCCGTGCTTTGGCCTTGCCCGTCGCCGCAGCCGTGCAAACCAAGGGCTATCCCTGCCGCGAGCGCGGCCCACGCGAGCTTTTGCATGGGGGGAGAGTATCGCGAAGCGGGGAGCGAGCGGGGGCCATCAAGGGCAGACTGGGGCGGGATGGGTGGGTTGGTGGCGTGGGGGCTGGTTCGGGCGGGGCGGCGCTCACTTGGGGGCTCGCTCGACCGAGCCTTGCCAGGCGTTGTTGGTGAAGAAGACGAAGGTGTCGTCGATGGTGAGCGCGAAGGGCGAGAGTTGCGTGGGGGTGAGCAAGACGGGGGCGCCTCCGGCTGTCGGGACCTTGTAGACGGCGTGTGGGCCGTCGAGGGCCTGGCCGACTGCGAAGTAGACGTGCGAGCCGTCGACGGCGATGCCACCCGGACTGCCGTGGGTGCCTGTCACGAGGATGGTGGGCTGCGGGGCGCCGCCGAGCGGGACCTTGACGATGTGGATGTCGACGCTGTTCTTTTTGGCCGAGAGGTAGACGAACTGGTCGTCGAGGGCGAGGCGCTCGACCTGTTCCTGCAGGAACGTCAGGCTCTCCGCCGCGCCTCCTGCCTTGGGCGCGCGGAGGAGCTCGCCGCCGCCGAAGGGCGCGGCGATCCAGTAGACGTGCGTCGCGTCGACGGCCAGGTCCGCCGGGTTGGACTGCTCGGTTGCAAGGGTCGTGACGCTGCCACCCGCCTTGGGCACCCGCTGCACACAGGCGCTCTCGCCGCAGTCCGAGAAGAAGTAGGCGTGGTCTGCGTCGATGGCGATGCCGCCGATGGACTGGAACCCGGTGGCCAGATTGGTGAACGGGCCGCCGCTCTTGGGCATGGATCGCACTCCCCGCGTGCCGTTGCCCAGACCGCCGACCCAATAGACGCTCGTCTCGTCGACCGCCAGGGGGCCCGCGAGGTCGGCGAAGTTCTCTCCTTCATAAAGAGTCTCTCTCACACCCCCGCACTTGGGCGTGCGTTCGATGGTGCGTGTCAGGCCGTCGGTGGTCCAATAGACATGGGTGTCGTCGACAGCGATGTTCTGCGAGAGATCTTGGCCCTCGGCGAGGCGTTGCGGGCCGTCGCAACTGGCAGGCTCCGAGCCGCCGGTGCCGCCGGAGCCGCCGGTGCCGCCGGAGCCGCCGCTGCCGGAGCTTCCGCCGGTGGGCGCCTGGATGGCCTGGACGGAGCCGCAGCCGGCGGCCGCGAGGGCCAGCAGCAGCGTCGAGGGGAGCAGCCGTGTGCGCGCGATGGTTCTCACGAAGGCAATCGACAGCACGGGTCGTGCCGCGGGGCGGAGGGCGCGCAACAGGCTGTTTCGCGGGTGTGGAGGCGAGCGCGGCGGGGCTCCCTGCGCGCCGGGCCGCACGTGTGCAGGGCGCTTCACATTCGAGGGCGGTCCCCCCGGGCCGCTCACCCCCCGCCCATTGTCCTGGCGTTACGCAGGACCGGCATGGCGGCGCGAGCATCGGCGCCCTCGCGGTGCGGTGCACGACCGACAAACGAAAGCGAACGAAAAGAAAGATGGCGGAGGTCTCTTGACGGCACGCGACGGTCCGCGCTCTCCTCCCGGCGATGCACCTCGAGTGCCAGACGTGCGGCGCTTCGCTCCTCGTCGATCCGAACCAGCGGACGGCGCTTTGCCCGTATTGCGCCTCGCCCTCGGTGATCGAGCGGCCGCCGCAAGCAGACCGCCCGCTGCCGCATTTCGTCGTGGCCTTCACCCTCTCCAAAGAGGGCGCGCAGGGCTCGGTGAAAGAGTGGCTGGGACGCCGCAGCTTCTTCGTCCAGTCGGGCGTCAAGAAGGGCACCACCGACTCGATCAAGGGCGTCTACACCCCCGCCTACCTGTACTCGTCCATGGCCACGTCGAACTACTCGGCGCAGATCGGCGAGGACTACCAGGAGACCGAGACGTACACGACCACCGACTCGAACGGGAACACGGTCGTCCGCACCCGCACCGTCACCCGCACCGAGTACCGCTACCTCCAGGGACAGCACTCTTGCTACGTCATGGACGTCCTCGTCACCGGCTCGCGCGTCATCCCGAACAACGAGCTCGAGGCCATCGAGCCGTTCGATCTGCGCATGATGCGGCGCTACACCCCGGCGGTGATTTCAGGCTGGATCGCCGAGGAACCGTCGCTCTCGCAGCAAGAGTGCTACGGCCTCGCGCGGCAAGAGGCCATGGAGAAGATCGGCCGCGAGCTGACCGGCTTCATGCCCGGTGACAGCCACCAGAGCCTCACCTTCAACACCGTCCTCGACCGCGAGACCACCGAGCTCATCTACCTCCCGATCTGGGTCTTCGCGATCCGCCACGACCCGGTGAAGCCGCCGTTCCGCGTGCTCATCAACGGTCAAACCGGCCAGATCTACGGCAAGGCGCCGCTCTCGGTGATCAAGATCATCCTGGCCATCCTTGTCGTCCTCTTGCTCATCGCGACGCCCTTCGTGCTCAACGCCCTCTTCGACGACAAGCCCGAGCCAAGGCGCGAGCCGGCCCCTCTCGCGCAGCCCGTCGCGGCGCCCCCACCGGTCGTCACCACCCCCGCGGTGCCCACGGTCACGGCCCCGGTCAAGCCGACGACACCGGTCAAGGGCAAGACCCCAACCCCCACAAAACCGACGACGCCGGTCAAGCCCACGACCACGGCCAAGCCGACGACCGGAGGTGCGCGATGAACCAGCACCCGATGCACCACGCGTCGATGTGCGCGCGCTGCCAGGGCCCGCTCGAGCACGGCGATCTGCGCTGCGCCATCTGCGGCCTCGCGGCGCCCGTCGCGCAGGCCGCGCAGCAACAGCAGGTGCAAGTCCTCCGCTGCACCGACTGCGGCGCCGCCGTCTCCTACTCGGCCGAAGCGCAGGCCCCCAAGTGCAAATTCTGTGGCGCCGTCACCCGCCTCGAACAGCCCACCGATCCCATCGAGCAAGCCGACTGGCTCATCCCCTTCATCGTCACGCCCGATCAGGCCCAGGCCGCGCTCCGCCACTGGATGTCGAACCTCGGCTTCTTCACCCCCGGCGACCTCGCCACGAGCGCCCAGGTCGAGGGCCTCCACCCCATCTGGTGGGCCGGCTGGATGGTCAACGCCAACGCCTACGTGAGCTGGGCCGCCGACTCCAACGCCGACACCTGGCGCAGCGCCTGGGCGCCGCACTCGGGCGTCGCGCAGCTCCCCTTCCGCAACCTCCTCGTCTCCGCGTCGCGCGGCCTCAACCTCGACGAAGCGCGCCAGCTCGGCCCCTACACCCAGCTCAACTACGCCGTCGCCGCCCAGCAGGCCCAGCAACAGCAGCTCGGCCCCCCCAACACCACGCTCGAACAGTTCGACACCCAGCGCTCCGCCGCCCGCCAGATCATCTCCGATGCCATCGAGAACACCGCCGTCGAGGTCCTCAAGGTCGGCCACATCCCCGGCACCGCCTTCCGCCACGTCCACGTCTCGGTCCTGCTCCAGGCCCTCGAAACGCGCCGCGTCGCCCTCCCGTCGTACGTCCTCGCCTACCGCTACGGCGGCAAGACCTACCGCGCCGTCATCCACGGCCAGGATGCCAGTTGCGTCACCGGCAAGAGCCCCATCTCCTGGGCCAAGGTCGCGCTGGTCGCGGGCATTGTCCTCACCGTGGTGATTGTCATTCTCATTGTCGTGCTGTTCGCGACCTGATCCCACCATGGCGGCACGGCATCAAGGTCGCGTGAAGCGGTAGCCTGCCGGTCGCCCGAGGCGAAAGCCTTCATGGGAGCAGGCCACTCGACTCCTTTTCACGAACGACAAACCCGTCGTCGGTTTCGAATCGGGCGTCGGCGCGGCCGGCGCCGCGGAGCTCACCGCATCCTCACGGCGCCAGCAGCACCACCTTCACTTGGCTCGGCGCGATCCGCGCTCCCGGACAGTTGGTCGAGTTCTGAAGGCTCGTGCTCGTGAGCCGGGTGGCCGGCGCGCCGCCGATGAGCACCGTGAACGCCGCCGTGAGGTGCCGCGACGGGCCCATGACCGTTCCCGACGCGACTCCCATGCTCACGCCCGCGTTGTCGCCGTTGGTGAGCGGCACCGACGTGGAGAGGTTGTGTGCGGGCCCGCCCATGAAGAGCACGTTGTAAACGGCCGGTGTGCCCATGGGCCCGGCGGCCACGTTGGGATAGGGCACGGGCACCGGCGCCGGGCTGGGCGTCAAACACACGTCCGGGGCGCCCATGTCGATTCCACCCATCTGCGTATTGGCAAACATCGTCTCTTCTCCTCGCCGGCTATTGCGCCGGTCTCCAGTCTTCTGCCTTCGCCACCTTGGCATCGTCGCCGAGGGCGGCGGCCCGGTTTGGGAGCACCGCCCCGGCGTCAACGATTCGGTGCAGTCGCGTGCGGAACAAGGTGGCGCCCGACAGATTCGCTCGCGACAGATCGGCGTGCGAGAAGTCGGCATAGGTCAGGTCAGCGCCGCAGAGCTTCGCCCCCTTGCAGATCGCCCGGTGGGCCACGCATTCGTACAACACTGCGCCTTCCAGATCGGCCGCGGTCAGATCGGCGTCAATCAAGAGCGCTTGCCGCAACATCGTCTTTCGCAGCGTGGCTCCCCCGAGGTTCGCAGAGACTAGCACGGCGTGTGTCGCCAGGGCGCCGTCCAGATTGGCCCCTTTCAGATTGGCTCCCTTGAAGCCACAGCGCTCCAGATTGGCCCCGCTGAGGTCGCACCCCGACAGATCCGCACCGATGAACTGGCTACCACCGAGCACCAGACCCGAAAAGCTCCGGCCGGCAAGGTTGCTCTCATTGAAGACGCAGAGCGTGAGCTCGGCTCCTGCGAAATCCGTGCTGGTGAGGTCGGCCTTCATCAAGACGGTCTGTTTCATTCTCGCGCCTGCGAAGCTCACCCCTGCCGTCTGGCAACCAATCATGGCCGTCCGGTCGAGATTCGCCCCGGTGAAATCCGCGCCCGCCACGCTGCCGTCGACCAGATTCGCCAGGATCAGATCGGCCTGCGTCAATACCGCGGACGACAGATCGCACTCCAACAGCTTCGCTGCCGTGAGGTTCGCCCCCGGGAGCCTGGCCCCCGAGACGTCGCACTTCTGGAGCAGAGCATGCCGGAGGCTTGCGCCGGTCAGGTCCGCCCCGGCGAAGTCGCACTCGATGAACACGGCCTCTTTCAAGCTGGCGCCGCCGAGCTTGGCCCCACGGAAAGAGCAGCGCTCGAAGAGGCCGCCGCCGAGGTCGGCGCCCGTCAATTCGAGGTCGGCGAAGTAGCAGCCTTCGATGACCTCACCCGATCGAACCCTCCCGGCGATCTCAACCTTGTCCATCGTCCCTCCGTGCGTCCACGAAACGAATGTCGGTCATCTCGGCGCCGTCCAGCCGCGTCTTGCCGTCCACCCGCACGCGCAGCAAGTCGGCCCGGAACAGGTTCGAGCCGCTCAAGTCGGCCCCTCGCAAGATCGCACGCTGCAGCAGCGCGTCCATCAGGTTCATCGACGTCATCCCGGCGCCCGAGAGGTCCGCCTTCACGAACCGTGCGCCCTTCGCGCTCGCGCCGTCGAGCTTCGCCTCGCGCAGATCACACTCACTGAAGTCCGCACCGTCGAGATCGGCCCCGATGAAGTCGCCGCCCGACAGCCGTGTCCCGCGGAGCGTCGCTGTCGCGAGCTTCGCGCCGGCAAAGTCGGCATCTTCGAACACCGAGTCTTTCACCACCCTGAGATTGGTGAGATCCGCCTCGCGGAAGACCGCGCCGCTCGCCTTCGCTCCGACGAACACCGCCGAGATCAGCTTCGCCCCAGCGAATGTCACCCCGCTCGCCACCACGTCGATGAAGTTGCACTTGGTCAGGTCGGCCCCCGAGAGGTCCAGCTCCGTCAGGTCGGACTCCAGAAAATTCATCCCCGGGGCACTCACGTCCACGAAGCTCGTTGTCCGGAACGTTGCCTGCGACAGGTCGGCTCCTGCGAGGTTTGCCCCGGTGAAGTCCGCGTCGCTCAAGTCCGCCTCATAGAGAATCGCGCGCGAGAAGTCCGCGCCTTCCGCCCGTACGCGCGAGAGCCGAGCACGCCCCAGGTTGCTGCCGGCGAGCTTTGCCCCTTTCAGGTTCGCCCGCGAAAGGTTGGCCCGAGCGAGCACCGCGCCCGAAAAGCAGGCATTGCGCAAATCCGCGCCCGACAGGTCCGCCGCCTCCATCAATGCGTCGCGAAAATCCGCGCCCTGCAAGTCCATGCCGGACAGCGAGATGCCCGTGAAGTCTTTCCCTCGAAAACCCCGGCCGGCCGCATGCTCCGCGGTCACCTCCCGCCGCACCCGTGCCCGGGTGTCCGCATCCGCGGCCATGGCCGGCGGCATCTCGTGGGCGAAGCGAACATAGGCATCGAGCAGCTTCGCCTCGACCGCTTCGAGCTTGCCCCGCAGCCCCGCGTCCGCGAGCTGCGCCTCCACGTGCGGCACCTCGACCCCCGCATTGTGCGCCATCTCCATCACCTCCCCGAGGTGCTCCATCTGCGCCTTCGCGGAGAACTTCGGCGGACCGCCGGCCTTCTTCTGCTGTTCTTCCTTCAATGCGTCGTAATCGAGCCCGTGCTCTTCGCACGTTCGCCGCGCATCCTCTTCGGCCATCTTCCGCGCGACCTCGGCCTCGGCTTTCTTCTGTTCCGCCATCTTCATTGCCTGCTCGACGTAATCCGGCAACTGCTCCAGATCGGGTGCCGGCTCGGGCGGCGGCAGCTCCTTCGGCATGTGCGCGTCCGGATCGAGCCCCTGCTCTCGAAGCTGCTCGCGCGCCTTGCCAAGCTCCAGCTCGGCCCGCCTGCGCGCGTTCCCTTCCATCAACCCTTCGCGCTCCAGCAGCTTGCTCATCTCGTCGATGTCGGTGACCTCCGGCGGCGCCACGGTGTTCTCGCCCGGTTCGGGGATCAGGTCGCGGTCGCGCAGCGCATAGAGGTGCGCCTTGGCCTTGTCGAGCCGCTGCGCCAGCACCGTCTGGTAATGCTCCACCGGTTTCGGCCGTCCCAGATGCTCCGCCGCCACGATCAGGTGCAGCACGTCCGCCGCATCCTCGTCGAGAACGGGAATGGTCCCGCGAAAGATCACGACGCCGCGCTCCGCGTGCGGGAACAGGTGAACCGTTTCGAGGGCCATTGGCACTTCGTGAAGCGCCTCGCCCGTCGCACCCTTCTGCGTCACGAAACATCGCGCGGCAACGCTCGGCAAGGCCGCCTCGATCGTCGCCTTTTCCGGGTGCATGTTCTCGATCAGGATCGCCTCGTCGCCTCGGAGCTGGGCAGCGGTGCGCTGGTCCTCCGGCGCCGCATTGAACATGGCAAAGTCCATGTCGTCGGGAAACCCGGGATACACCTCTTCTAGCCAGCGATCGTCGTACGTCCCCGACATCGCCCGGCGCTGCGGCCACATGAAGTCGTAGGCGCCCAGCCCGGCCGGCGGCGGCCGGTCCCGTGGCGCGCGAATGGGACTCTTGACGTCTTCGACGTTCGGCAAGAAGTGCAGCGCTCCCCGCTCTTCCGGCGGCGCAAACCCCTTGCCGAGCGGATTCAGCGCGTACCCTGGACCGCCAAAGGCGTTCTCATAAGTGATGGCCATTTCGGTGAACGGCGCAGGGTCCGACGGCACAGTCGTCTTCCAGTGCCGATCACCGAACACGTGCAGGGTCTTCTCGATCGGCCCCACCTGGACGCGCACCCGGCACGCGGGGCATGGGGTCTTGTTCGGAGCAAACGCCTTGCCCGTGACCAGCACCTCGCGCCGCGCCTTGGGCATGCCCGCATCGAGCGGCACCGCCCCCAGCTCCGCCGCAACAAATTTCCACAGCCCGACCTCGCTGAGCAGCGCCGAAGGCGTGCTGAACGGAAAGAAGGCGATGACGCCGACCGAGAGAACCAGCCTCCGGCGATGCTCAACCACGCGGTAGAGAACACCGAGGCGCATTGGTTTAATGATTTTCATAATTCCTTCATGGCGAGGTGGTCTGATTCTCTTGGTTCAGCGGTAAGGTTGCCGCGCCTGCGGCGACCACTTCGCCAGATGCACGGCGAGATCGAGAGCGGTACGAAATGCCGCCGCGTCGGACACGTCGAGCAGAATGCTCACGTCCGAGCCCACCACGGCGACCTCTTCGATCCGCGGGGCCGAGCGGAGCTGCGCACGTACCGTTTCGTCGAGCCAAGATATCTGCACGTCATGATGGCTGTCGACGCCACCGCTCCATGAGACTCATCATGACCCAGGAGGCGATGAACAGCGCGCAGGCCGCCGCAATACAGGTTGTCACGTGCAGCGCGTACGCCGCAAAGGATTCGTCATTGACACTTTGAAGCCAAGGAATGGCCGAAAACATGCCACCGAAAATAGCTCCAGGAACGCACGCAGTCAGCACGACGATCCAGAGTGGCACCAGTTCGACGAGACTCGGTTCCACCGGCGTCTCGGCAGGCATCTCCACCAACGCCCGACCGCCAGCGGAACGGGCGAGGTTGGCGCATAGCGTCAGCGTCGCATGCGCGGCACCAGGCCCCATCGGGGGTCGCACGAGCTCGCAGCGACCACCCTGCGCTCGGAACCAGAGTAACTTCAAATCGATACATTGATTCAATACTTCCGGCTTTGCCCACGCGAGGACCTCACCAGCCGGGCTGGTCCGAAATGTCGCGACGATGCTCTCGGCTCCTGGTGCGACGAACACTGCGTAAGCTGAATCGAACTGCGTGTTTCCCGTGCGATTACGAGAGATGCTCGGAATCGGTCCCATGACGGCGTCCACCTCGGATGTGGCACATACGACCAAGTCAGGTATCGGCGCGTTGAACTCGATCTTGCCAGAAGGGCGCTGCTCGTTGGACGGTCCCGGCAGCTTCGTCACGGTCCTACTGTTGAGGGACATCTCCACGTCATGAAAGGTGCCTTGCAATTGGAACGTGCCCAGAACGTTCCCGCTGAGTGTCATCTCGACCGTAGGCAGTCGTGCCGTCATACGGCTTCTCTGAGCTGCAATGTCCGCGTGGACCCTTCGGGCGTGAACGAGCCTCACGCCCATGGCGATCAACGTGACAAGCAGAGAGATCAATAGAAGTGTCATCGAAGCAGCTCCGGTTTCGGTCGGTCGCTCCGGCCATCACTGAATGATTGTTACGCCCGTCCCAGTAATCCAAGCGCTGGCCCGAACAACATAAGAGGTGTACGTTCCTAGTTTGGTGCTGCTGGCGTCCACTGCCGCCGGGCCAACGCGGATCTGAGGTGACGAGTTGGCTTGAACGTAGACGCCGACATTTGTGTCCACGCGTATCCCTGCGCTAAAGTCCACACGAAGACCGAGGGTGGCTTGCAGCCGACCGCCGACGACCATGCTGTTCTTGTCGACGATGCACACGTCGGTGGACATGCCGATGTGCATCTTCGCCGAGGCGCCCGCGGTGAACCACGAGGCACTTCCGTTGGTCGTTTGCTTCACGTGGCCACCGATGACTTGCTTCCAGTCGCCGCCGACCTTCGTTATAAGACCGCTGGCGACGGTCATCCTGCATCCGCCGCTCACGGTTTCGGTCTTCTCACCCTGCACCAGCGTCTTCTGCTGAGCGTAGGTTTCGTTACGCACCCCATTCACCGTGATCGTGTGGTTCGCCGAGTGCTGTTGAGTCAGGTTCCCCGTGACCAGGACGTCCTTCGTATTGAAGTACTTCTCGATCGTAGGGCCTTTGACTTCCTCCCAGAACTGACCGGTGACTCGCACGTCCCACTTGCCCCCAGTTTCGAGCAGAGCATCCTTGTTCGTACGAACAATCAGCTCGTGGTCGAAGTTCGGCGAGCCCATTCGGATCATCGTTCCTTCATACGGCGTCGAGATCGTGATCCGCTCGTACCCTGCCTTGTCCTCCATCTCAATCCGGTTGCGCCCGCCGGTCTGGATCACGTTCTGCGTGTGGTTCGCCCGTGCGACTGGGCTCGGTGTGAGCGCATTGGGCACCACGCCTGCGATCACCGGCCGATCAGGATCCCCGCCCAGGAAGGTGAACAGCACCTCTGTCGCCTTTCGCAGCGGGAAGTGCCAGCCCTCCACGCCGCCGCCGTGCGGCTGCATCATGCGGACCCAGGTGGACGCCTTGCCGTCCTTCAGGTCGCTCTCGTCGAACGCGAAGCGCACCGAATAGCGCCCGTGATCGTCGATCTGCGCGTATTCGCTGTCGGCTTCGCCGTCGACCACGCCGTGCTCCGTCCCGTAGATGCGCGGCCAGGATGTCTTCTCTTCGGCCCGAAACTGGATGTTGGCGGGGATGGCCGTCACGTCGACGCGATAAACCTCATCCGACTCGAGCCCGGTCATCTGACGGAGCTCCTTGGAGCCGGCCATCTGGTTGCCCTGGTGCTCGACCTCGATTGCCAGGTAGCTCGTATCGAACGCCGAGCGCGGATGATCGGTCAGCGAAAAGGTATTGCCCGAGCGCAAGTAGAAAGCCGTTCCCCCCGCCGTGAACACGCGCTCGCGCGCCTGGAGGCCCTCGGCGCGGAGCTTGGCCATGCGCTTCGCCGCGTCGGGTGTGAAGACGCGGGCGCCGTGCAGGTTGATTTCGCCGAGCCCGGACTTGGAGACGGCGGCGCTGCCGGAGACGTCGAGCGTGGGCTTGTTGTAATCGTGATCTTTGAAACGAACGCTGGCGGGGAGCTGCCGGTGCCGGCACACGAACGATTGGAGGTGTTGCCCGGCGCTCACGTCGTTTCCGGTCTGCGGGGCGTAGCGGATCGGGTCCGGCCCAAGCTCCTGGTGGAACGATTTGCTGTCGGTAATGATCAGCTTCTCGCCCTCTTCCGCGTGCTCGAAGTAGTAATAGAGTCCCTCGCGCTCCATCCACCGCGAGACGAAATCGAGGTGGCTCTCCCGGTACTGGCACACGTGCTCTTCGGGCTTGTACTGGCCGGACAGGCGCAACGCGTAGTCACTCGTGGTCAGCCCGCCGTCTTGCAGCACCGCCTCGATGATGTCGGTGATCGACTGCTGGGTATAGATGCACGAGTGGAACGTCTGCGACAGGCGCCAGAGCTGCGGCACCAGTACGGCGCGCAAGACCGCTCGCTCTTCGATCTCGTGGAGCAGCGAGACCTCGGAGAAGATGCCCGCGAAGACGAAGGGCGGCGAATCATCGTCGCGGGAGGCCACCAGCGCGGCCTTGGCGCCGACGGCGTCGGCGAAGTCGAGATCGTGGGCTTCCGCGCCGTTGATCTGCAAGAACACCTCGAAGAAGTAGGGGCGGGACAGCGCTTCCGTGCCTCGAAACCCGATCACGCGGGTGCTGTCGGGCAGAGAGCCGGAACGAATCGTGTACACATCAGCCATGGGATGACCCTCCAGGAGGTTCGTTATTCGTCAACGTGACAATCGAATTTTTGCCAATCTCGCCGCAGCGGGATCGATCTTGATTCCTTGAGTCTCGGCGTCGCGAAAGTCGGCGCCGTCGAGCTTGGCGTGCGAGAAGTCTGCACCATTGAGCTTGGCAGCTCGCAGATTTGCAGACGTGAGGTCGGTGCGAAAGAAACGGGCACCGGAAAAGTCGGCTTTCGTGGCGGATACGTCGCGCAATTCAGCGTCGTCGAGGATGGCATTGGGCAACTGAGCCTGACGTAGATCCGCAGCTTCCATTCGAGCCGCACGCAGGTCCGTGGAGGTGCCGGTAGCCCGCTGGAAGTTGGCCGAGACCAGCTCCGCTTCAAGGAACGACGTCTTGTCGAGGGTGGCGCGCTGAAAGCTGGCGCCGCGGAGCTTTGCGCCGAGGAACCTCGCCCCGTTCAATGTGGCCTTGTCCCAGATCGATTCTGGCGCGTCAATCTCATTGAACGATGCGTCCTCCAGTGCGGCGCCCTGCAAGTCGGCTTGCGCCATGCGCGCATGGTCGAACGAGGCGCCTTGCCCACGGGCATCACAGAGCCGGGAACCGACGAGGATGGCGTGGTTGAAATGCGCGTTCGTCACCACTGCCCGGGAGAGGTCTGCTCGCCCGAGATCGGCGCCCGAAAGGTCCGCTCCCGTCAGGTCAGCACCGGCGAGCCGCGCGTCATTGAGGCGCGCGTCCACGAGCTTCGCGCGCATCAGGTTGGCTTTCTGCAAGTCGAGCCCGATCAGCGAGGCTCCCCGAAAGTCGATGTCCCGAAGATCCGCGCCGACAAGGCGCAAGCCCTGGAGAGACTCACCCGTTCGCAGTCGTTCAAGAACGGTATCGCGCAAGCCAATCGAGTCCGCGGACGGCGCCGGGCCCGTTGTTGCCGGAGCCAATGGTGCGGGCGCGATCAGCATGGCCGGTGCCGGCGCCATCTGCGGCGGAGCTCCGAGCGACACGGGAACGGCCCGCGGCGCAGCGGCCGGCGATGGCGCAATGACGACGGGCGGAGCCGCGACCGAGAGCAACGGCGGCGCAATGACGACGGGCTGGGCCGTCATGACATGAGGCAGCGGCGCAACAACGGAGGGGATCGCCAGCACAGGAGGCGCCGCGATGGCAGTCGGGGCCACGAAGATAGGAGGCGCCGCGACGACTGCCGGTGGCAGATAGGCGTTCGCCACAACCGGCGCAGTGGGCGCGGAAGCGGCGCGCGGCTGCGTGACCACGGGAGCAACAGGCACGCTCGGCGGCGCCGAGTAGCCGCCATAAGGCATCGCTGACTTCAATACCTCTGCCAGATTGATGTCGGTTGTCCCCGTCGCCATCGGGACTGGCTTCTTCCCCGCGGGCGTGGGGACGCTTTGCCGAGCGGGCGCGAAGGCCGATCCAGGCGCAAATGGCAGCGCGGGCGGATCGAGCGCCGGCATCGCCGCGACGGTCGCCATCGGCCCGGTGTCCGCGCCGTGGACGAGAGCGGCCAGCTCTGTCGTGGCTGCGAGCTCCGCGAACGGCACCGCTTGCCCGAAGATCGCCCGCAGGTCGACGACCGCCGTTCCCGTCGCGAACGGCGCAGCCGTGGGCGCCCGGGAAGGGGGCGGGAGAGCGCTCTCCCGGTTGGAATCGAACGGCATCGAACCGCCGAAGATCGCCGAGAGATCAATATCCTGCGTTTCACCCGTGAAGTCCGACTTGGCGCCGGCTTGCCCCGCGACCGGCATTGAAACGGGAGTGACTGCTTTCCCCGTACGCGCTCCGACGCGGGGCCATTCAATCGGTCGGCCGGGGAGCTCCACGCCGGCGTAGACCCGAATCCATCGGAGCGCATCCAATGAGTCGACCTGAAACCGTCCACGCCAGATCAACGATGCCAGCATTGCGTCCGCGTCAATCACCAGCATGTCGGCGCGTAGCTCGACGGTCTGCTCCGCCGCGCCGGCTGCCGCTGAGACCCGCCGGGCCTGCGCTTTGGCTTGCGGCAGACGGGTCTGCACCCGCGCGAGCGTGGGATGCATCCCGTCGAGCACGATCCACTCGTCGCCCCGGAACGCGTCGG
>Ga0163144_10018776_pt1 | contig 13957 bp, 10 predicted proteins | sample OliLak19BULKMAT1_FD_123175 | JGI IMG/M metagenome (GOLD analysis project Ga0163144, IMG submission 123175) | Freshwater microbial mat bacterial communities from Lake Vanda, McMurdo Dry Valleys, Antarctica - Oligotrophic Lake LV.19.BULKMAT1 | ecosystem: Environmental > Aquatic > Freshwater >... | reverse complement strand
GCTGGAGGCATCCACCGTTACGCCTTCTTCCAGGCGAAAGGCAAACGGCACGCGGATGATACTACCGGACGTCGCGGCACCAAACTGTTCGGCGTCGCGAAGGCGCTTGAGCATAGCCACGGCCTGGGCACTATCGGTGCCGGCACCCACAGTGACCCGGAACCACTGGGCACCATCGGCACCGAGACGCACCGGTGAGATGGCCACCGCTGAAAGCGCGTCCACCTGCTCGGGCGGCTTGGCTTCTTCAATCGTATTGGCGGCCACGAAATACACCGCGAACGCCGCGGCTTGCGCGGAGTCCCCGGGATTGCTCACGACCAAACTTCCCGCACGACCGCTCAGGCTCGACTCTGCCGAGCCCGAAACACTGTCGGCCAACGGCACGCCGCTATCCGTCGCCGCCGCGCCGATCGGCGCGTCCGCGGCAATCGTCCCGGCCGCTGTGCCTACGGCATCACTGCTATTCGATGGCACCGAATCTGCAGCGCCGATCGCTGGTGGCGGAAAAAATCGCGCCTGAACCGGTGGCCACGCCATCAGGCCAAGCCAGATGACGGCGGCCGCCGCAGCAAGCGATGCCAAAAGGCGACTCTGGCGCTGCTTCCCATCGACTGTCGCTTCTTCGCGCGCGCGCTCGACCTTGCGCACTTCCTCAACGGGCGGTGGTGGCGGCGCAATCCAGAGCGTCTGCACATTCGCGATCGAAGGCGCCACTGTTTCACCGACTGGCAGCAGCGCGCCGACGTACTGGCACAGCGCATCAAATCCCGGGACGTCCCGCACCGCCACGACCAACAGCAGCGCGCCTACTTGCTGAAAGCCAGCGGCGAGTTTGCGCCAACGATCGTTGCGGTAGACCGCTTCGAGTGCAACCGATTCGGTGCCGCTGGGCATGAGAAACACATTGCCCGTGGCATCGATCGGTTTGGCGATGCGATTCAGTGAGACGCCGTACAAAAAGCTATCCGCGATTCCGTGCGGATCGTCATCGTCACCAACCACGGCAGCGCGAAGCGGCGCGACGTCGCCGACGAGGTCAGCGATGGCGACACGACGTGTGGCGCCATGCAGCTGCGCCAACGAAAGCGCGACCGCTGCGGCGGTCACGATATCCGGACCACTCACCACAACCGCATACTGACCCTCGAGCAGTGGCGCCAGACGACGCGCTTCCGCATCAATCCACGCAGAATCCAGCGGTCCCGTCACGGCGCGCCCTCAAATACCCAATAACTGCGGCCACTGGCTTTCCCAACACGCTCGGCGTCGGCGCGTGTGGGGTAGGGGCCCAGCACAACGCGATACAGCGTACGATCGTCGCGCACCGTTGTTGCGATGCGTGGGGCGCGGCCATCAACAGAAATCCCGGCGGCGGCCTGACGGGCCAGTTCTTCCGTCAACACTGCGGCAAACTGCACGGTGAAGACAGCGCCGCGCGGACGTGTCGGCTCCTCTCGGCGGGCGTCAGCGGTGACCGGCGGCACCAGCGCCGCATTGCCGGCACTGTCGGTCACGAGGGCACTGTCGACGCCGCTCGCCGCGCCGTCCAGCGTTCCGGCACCCTCGCCGGAGCCAGAGCGACCACCACTGGACGCACGAAAACGGACTGGCTCGTCGAGGCCCTTGGCCCGTGGACGAAATCCGTTCCAGCGCATCGCGAACCATGAGTCTTTTGCGCCATCGGCGATCGTGCGCACGACGCCCAGATCAATTGTGGAGGTGAGAGACACGGTGTCGCCCGCGACCAGCGCCACCAGACCGTCCGGGAGCACGAGCGGCAAGTCGCCACGCCACTCCGTCTTCACTTCGCCCACCACGGCCGACGTGCCGACATCGACGATCCACGCCACGTTGTTGTCTCCGCGCACCAGCAGCACGCGACCGAGCGGATCCATGCGCAGGTCGAGCGGGTTCCCGGGCATCTCCACCTCGCTGACCACGCGTCCTTCGAAGCGGTCAACCACGTGCACCTCACGTGCGTCGCGTACCAGGACAAACACGCGATCGCCACTGGGTGACGTCACCATCGCGCGCACGGCAGCGCCCACGTCGACATCAACATCCTGCACGAAGTCGCGCGTCCGCAGCGCAATCATCCGTGAGCCCGTGGACAGAAACATGCGATCACCGACCGTCACACCGTGCACACTGCCGGCGTCGGTTTTGCCCGCGATGTGCAACGAGTCCACGACCATGGTGTCGGGCGGACGAATGCGACGTAACGTGACACCGTCCGCGATGACCTCAACGAACACCAGCGAGCCATCGAGCAACGGCACGAGCGCGGCCGGCGCCACACGGGGCGTCAGCGTCCAGCGGTCGCCGACGGGCGTGTACCGCGCCACATCGCCGTCGGCATTCACCGCGTACATCACGGCACCGTCAGCTGACGCGTGCAGCGCTCCGCCTTTCGAGCCCGGAATCGCCACCGCGCCCAGCCGCAGGTCGAGCCGAACCGGTCGGCCCGACGTGTCGACGGCCGTCAGATAGCCGTCGTCAGGATGGTAACCGAGCACGCGCTGCAACGGTGGCAGGCGAAAGCTGGATCGCCACACCACAGAGTCGAGTGCTGGATACGAAAGCGCGGACACGATACCGCCGCTGCGCGAAACACGCAGTACGATCGGATCGGGTCCGGCGGGAATGGAGGCGAGGGCGCCGGTGCTGGAGGGGCGTTCCGACCGATCGGCACAGCCGGCTACCAGGAGACCCAGCGCCCACGCGAGAAGCGTGCGCATCTCTGAAAGCTACTGACGGAGGACGGCGGCGGGGAGGGTCTCCCGGCGTCCGACCTGCGTTGACAAGCGCCGAAAATCAGTAGTTGGCGCCGAAGAACCAGGTACCGAATCCGCGCGACCCGGGACGGGCGATCGGAACGGCGTAGTCCCAACGGAGAATGAGGATGCCGAAGACGTTCGCCCGGAAGCCGAATCCGTAGCTCTGCAGCACCGAGCGCACCTCGTTTGGATCAGCAGCAGGATTGGCATTCCAGGTCAGCGACTGGCCCTGATTCCACGCAATGCCGGCGTCGTAGAACACGAGCCCTTCCACCGGTGGAAGGCCAAAATATCCCGAGTTCATACCGCGACGCAGTACCGGGAAGCGCAGCTCGGTGTTCGTGAAGGCGATGCGGCTGCCGACGGCTTCGTCGTCGGTACACGAAATACCACCCACAATCTGTCCGCAGCCAAGGCCGATGTTACTCCGGTTGTAGCCACGCACAAAATCAGGTCGCCCGAGCCATTTGCCGAACACGGCCTCGTCGCGACCCACCGTCAGACTGCCGGTGACTCGGGTGGCGAGCGTGAGATAGTTGAAGATAATCGGCTTGTAGGCACGCGCATCGACGAGATAGTCGATCCACTGCCACGTGCCGAACTGAGGCGTGACCGAAATACGCGCGCGACGGCCCGAGATGGGACCCACGAGGCCATTCAACGAATTGTCAGTGACGAACGCCAACGTGGGCGCGACGGTGTTCACCGATTGCAGGTTCCGCGTTTGGCCGCGTTCCCACTGCGACGCAAAGCCGCTGATGTCAACAATACGTTGGAAGGGGAACGTCTGATAGTCAATGTTCGCAAAGCCCACGCCCAGTTCCATGCGCGTGAAGCGGTTGAACGGGTACAACCCGGTCGCCGCCACCTGGCGCTGCACGAGACGAATGATGTTTTGCGATTGAATGCCCTGTGTTTCGCTGATCTGCTCGAACGTGTTTCCGCCACCGATGAAGAACGGCTGCTGTTGGGCGGACAGATTGTACTGCAGCCGCCGTCCGAGGCTGGTATAACCGGTGTAGAACTGCGCGTCGCTCAACTGGCCGTTCAATCCGCCCGCAATCGCCAGCTGATGATCGCCCAGCAAGTCCGCGAGAATGATCGTGGTGTTGCCGTACACGCCCTGTCCGAATCCGCCCGCTTGCGCTCCCACGCTTGGCTGCGCGATATACTCCGGGGCGAAGCGAGCCCGGTAGCGATAGCTCTCCATCGCCGTCGTATCGGGCAGGTTAAAATCGGCGCTGTCGAGCATCGCCTGCACGGTGACCGGACCGGTCGTGCTACGCGATGCCACCACTGCCGGCACCTCGGAGGACACGCGCGTTCCCGTACTCGGCGCACGATAGTACGCGCGACGCGACGCGGCCGTATCGGAGGCCGTGCCCAAGGGAAGCGGAGCCGCACCGCCCACGGCGCGCGGCGTGGCGGGGCGCACAGAATCAGCGCGGGTCGGCGTCGCGTCAGCCACGGTCACGGGCGCACGATACGGCGCCTTGCGCAGTCCGCGCGGATTGTCGATGCGCCAGATCGTGTGGTCGCCCTTCTCGTAGTTCACAAACGCCAGCGCATCGGCCTGACGCGCCCACGAAATCGCCGGGCTGTACTCCGACACCGCCGTGATCGCGCCGATCACATTCGTGAGTTGGTAGTGCTCCCGACTGTCGATGTCGTACAGGAACAGATTGGCCGTCCCCGTGCGATCGGAGATGAAGATCAGCGACTTGCCATCGGGCGCCCACTGGGGATTCACATTGAGTGCGTCCTGCCCCGGAAGCACGCGCACCGCGCCCGTCTCCACATCCATCAGCGAAATCTTGAACTTGCCGAAGCGCAACACCTCGAAGTCGGTATCGTCTCCACGATCACTCGCAAATGCGATGGTGCGTCCGTCGGGTGACCACTGCGGCTGCGCGTCGCCGTGCAAATCATCATTCAGCTGACGCACCTCGCTGCCGTCAACATTCACCACCCACAAATCGGTGATGCCGCCCGACAGCCCGGAAAAGACGATGCGCCTATCATCGGGGGAGAAGGACGGACTGAGCACCTGGTCCACCGGCGTCGCGATACTGCGCACCACACGCCGGCGTGCCACGTCCATCAGGTACAGCACGTCTTTTCCGGCCTTCTGCCCCGTGAACGCCAGCAACTTGCCGTCATGCGAAAACGACGGCTGCGAATAGATGAATCGCAGCTGCTCAAAATCGGGATTGGTGGTGGACTTGACGAGCCGCGTGATGCGCTCGCCCGTTTCAGCATTCGCGAGATACAGGTCGGGGAACACTTCGCCGCGCAGGAGCGAACCGTACGAAATGAAACTGATCAACTTCCCGTCGGGAGAGAGCGCTGGCGCCACGAAATAGTTGGCAATACCACCGGACCGTCGCTGCGACAACAGCGGCTCGGCGAACTCGCGCGGCCGGTCATACGACGCGACAGTGGGCAAGTAGCGCTGTTTCATCGCCTCGCTCCACTGCGTACTCAGCTCGTCGAGCCCCATCCCCGTCTCGCGCCGGAAGGCGCGATCGATGCCGACACTGGGGATGGCGTTCATGATCTCCGCGATGATGTCATCGCCCCATCGCGCACCTACATACTGCCACACCGACAAACCGTAGCGGTACGGGAAGTACAAATCGGGGCGCTCCGTCATTTGCTGAATCGACGGCAGCGTGCTGTTGATTACGGCGTCTCGTACCCACGTGTTTGTCCACGGGTGATGGGGGCCGATAGAGAAGTATTCGGCCATGCCTTCCATCATCCACAGCGGGGGCTGCACCTGTGCCAAGGCGCCAATGTTCGCGCCCGCGCGCCCACGCGAGAAAATGTCGTATTGAAACACGTGGACCATTTCGTGCTGGAACACGTGCTCAAAACTGGCCATGTCGCCGGTGAAGAACTGCGCCATGCGCTGACGCAGGAAGTCGGTGACACCGCCGGTACCTTCGCCGAGATCCCCGAACACGTTGCTCTGCGCGAAATCAGCCGAGCTGCCGTAGAGCAGGATAGGCTTTTTTTCCGCGAACTGATGCCCCATCAAACGGGAAAGCCGCGCGTATGACCGCTCGGCCATACTCGCAGCATGTTGCCCGACCTCTGCAATCTCCGGGTAATAATGCACCAGAAAGTGATCGGTCTCGATGACTTGCCAGCGAAACTTGTCGTACTGCACCTGATTCTGCCCGAAGTACATCTGGGCGTGCGCGGGTGCAATCGGAGCGGCGAGAGTCGCGAGCGCGATGACCGCTCCGAGGCGTGCGGCGTGCTGATATCTGGTCGGCAACATTTAATTCGCCCCCTGAGGAACGGGCTCCAACTTCAGCGGCACCGCATCGTTCCACAGCCGCTCAAGCTGATAGAATTGGCGCAGTGCAGGATGGAACACATGGACGACACAGTCGACAAAATCCAGCAGCGCCCACCGGCCCTGCGTGAGCCCCTCGCTCTGATGCACCGGCATGCCTTCGTGCTTCATCTCTTCCATCACGTGCTGCGCGACGGAACGCACGTGCGTGTCGGAGGTGCCGCTGGCGATCACGAAGAAGTCGGCCATATCGGTGACTCCCCGGAGATCCAGAATGACCACATCGTTTGCTTTGAGCTCGCTCGCCAGAGCGGCAGCGCGGCGGGCCAACGATTCAGACTGCGACGGCAACTTTTTAGCCATGAGCTCGGAGGGACAAGGGGTATCTGCGAGGCTATACCCGCGGAAAGCACAAAAAGTGCCCGGCTGCTCCGCACGTTACGCTCCCGCTGGCACTGCGCACAATACAACTGTACGAGGAGCAACCCTATGTGGATCCGTCTGGGGGATCAGAGGGCCTCACAGGCAATAAACGGCAGGCGCGTTGAACAAACAGCGACGCGGCCGAAACCGGCCGTCGGATTTCCGACGGCAGTCTCGGCCGCGCATGCAGACCGGAGAACCCAAACTGGCCAAACGAAGGACGTGATCCCTCGAATAGAACTTACTGCTTGATGACCCAGACCTTGATCTCCGGCTTCACGTCGGCGTGCAGACGAATCGCCACGCGATACACGCCGAGCGCCTTGATCGGCTCCACGAGCTCAATCTGACGACGCTCCAGCTTGAACCCCTGCACCTCGAGCTGATGCGCGATGTCGGCGGCCGTGACCGATCCGAACAACTTGCCCTCTTCGCCCACGCGCGCGGAGAACGTCACCGACACGTCCGCGAACTGGGCGGCCACCTCTTCCGCGGCCTTGACCCGCTCGGCTTCGGCGGCGATCAGGCGCGTGCGCTCCTGCGCGATGCGTTTGAGGTTGCCCGGCGTGGCCTGATAGGCCAGACCGCGCGGCAGCAGGAAATTCCGGCCATAGCCGGCCGAGACGGTGACGACGTCGCCCGGATGTCCAAGCTTGTCGATGGCATTGCGAAGAATGACTTCCATGGTAACTCCAGGCCGACGCGAATCAGCCGATCAGGGGCGGGCATCCGGGCGCAACGGACGAGCCGAGCGACGGAAGTCACGCCAAGTGTCACCCAGTCCGAGCCCTAGCGCCAGAACGGCGACGGTCGCGAGGACCAGGACAGGACCGAGCAGCGGAATACACACGAGCAACAGCAACAACGGCAGTACCGCAAAACGGTCAGGGAGCCACCATAGCAGCACCCCGACACCGCGCAGCGCGTACACCGCGCCGAATACAACCAGCAAGTTCACCCCGAGCATTCGCCACACGCTGAGCGATGGCAAGAGCACCAAGGTGGCTCCTGCCACCAACCCCCACACGAACTGATCGTTGAACCGAAACTCGGAAATCGCGCCCAGCGGCGGACCCAAACGAACTCGTACCAATCGATGCCACAGAGACCACGCCAATGCCAACGCCGCCAAAGATTCGAGCACCAGCAGCGACGGAACCAGCGCTGAGGGCGGGGGCGAAGACGCCACCCACGCAACCGTTTGCTCCGCCGATCGAGCGACGCCCGGAACCCGGCCGGCCAATGACGACCACGCCTCACTCGACACCCGATCCTGCCAGACGCGCAACGACACTTCCCGACGCTGAGCGAGCTCCTCCGCGAAACGCAAACCGAGTCTCGACAGGGCTTCGCCAGACGTGGGGTCACGCCATGACGCCAACAATACCGTGAGCGCGCCGGCGAGTGTAATCGCTGTCAGTGCCCGAACGAACAGGGGACGAGCCCCCGAGATCATGCACAACCAGCCGAAGCAAGCGGTCACCAGCAGCGTCCAGCCGTGAGAAAACGCTGCCACGCCACCCGTGTCTGCCGGACCACGCCACACCAACCACGCCAACCAAGCCGCAGCCAGCACGGCCGCGAATGGCTTGCCACCGCGCGTCCAACTGGCCAGCGCACAGGCACCAATGCCGGCTAGTACGAGCAGACCGAACGATTCCACCGGAAGCAGCCAGCGCACCAGCACCGCGATCAATGACAACGAAGGCGGCCACTGTGCCACCAGCGTCACCGCAATCGCACCAGCAAGTGCGAGGATCAGCCACCGCCATCCGCGCTCACGTGGCGCTGAGACGAGCGGCGGACCCTCGACCGCCGTGTTCACCTCAGCCCTGCTGACCCTTCACGTACGGAAGCAGCGCCAGGAAACGCGCCTTCTTGACTGCCTTGGACAACTGGCGCTGATGGCGCGCGTCCACACCGCTCAACCGGCTCGGCAGAATTTTGCCGTAATCGGTGATGAAGCGAGCGAGCAGGCGATCGTCCTTGTAGTCCACGAACCGAATGCCGGCCTCCGTAATGGGGCAGGGCTTCTTGGGGCGGCGCATTATTCGTCATCCTCATCGTCGTCGTCATCGGCGGCCGCACGCGCGGCCAGCTCTTCTTCGCTCAGCAAGGGCGCGCCGAGCACGTGCTCGATCAACGACACCATGTAGCGCACGATCGTCTCATCCAGCTTGAGCGCCCGTTCGAACTCGGGGAGCGTGCCCGGCGCCGCCTGCACCTTGGCAATCGCGTAATAACCCGCCTCGTGCCGGCCGATCTTGTAGGCCAGCTGGCGACGGCCCCAATGCTCGATCTCCGCCGGCTCGGCGAGCTCGAGCAAGCCATGATGCTTGTCGAGCTTCTCGGCGATGGCGGCGTCTTCAAGCGCCGAATCGATGATGTAGACGATTTCGTATGGACGCGTGGGCGCCATACGCATCTTATGTGTAGCCACTCGGCAGTTCTCCCTATGGTCGTGACCGCTAGGTCGGTTGGCCCCCCGGGGCTGCCGGATTCCGGGAGGAGGGTACCTCAGCTGAATGCTGCTGGTAACCAATAGCCCCGTAAGCTAGACAGACGGGGAAGGGGGCACAAGGCGCGCGGGGCGACCGGCGGGATGCGGCCCGCGTACCGCGCTGCGCAATTCTGCGCGCGAACAGACAGATTTGACCCATGTGTGGACGCTATGGACTCTCCGCGCCGCAACGTACCGCCGAGTTGTCGCTCGATGCCGCGTTGCTGTCCGAGGTGCGCGACGCCGCGCCGCGATGGAACATCACGCCGTCGCAGACGGTGTATGCCGTGGCGGCTGACGCGCACGGCCCGCGGCCGGCGCGTTTGCGCTGGGGCCTCGTGCCCGTTTGGGCCAAAGAGCCGTCGATCGGCAATCGTCTGGCGAATGCCCGCGGCGAGACGGTGCGCCGCAAACCGTCGTTTCGACACGCCTTTGCGGCACGCCGCGCGATCGTGCTCGCGGACCTCTACTACGAATGGCAAGCGCTCGCCGGTGCGCGCGTCAAACAACCGTGGTGCATTCGTCAGCGTGATGATCGGCCGTTCGCGCTGGCGGCGCTGTGGGAAGCATGGCGATCGCCACCGCAGCCGGATGGTCGTGTCGACGATCCGCTTGAGACGTGCACACTCATCACCACCGCAGCCAATGCGCTCACGTCCGGCATTCACGATCGAATGCCGGTGATCATCTCCGAACGTGACTACGAAGCCTGGCTGGATATGGCCACGCCGCTCGACACGGTTCAAGCGCTGCTCGCACCCGTGGCAGACGATTCGCTGTACGCGTTTCGCGTCAGCACGTGGGTGAACAGTCCGGCGCATGACGATGAAGGGTGCATCGAACCGCTCGCTGAGAAGACGGAACGGCGGCGCGACGCGTGATCAGCCGCCTTACGGCGTGCCGGGAGGAAGCGCGTATCGGCGAAGGTACAGATTGATCGAGCCGATCTTGAGGCTTGTCTTCATCTGCACCATAAAGCGGTACGGATCGTCGGAGATCCAGACTTCGGCCTTGCCGTCTTCCGAAAAAATTCCGCGCGACTGAAACGTGGGCTGCAGCACGACGGTCGGAAACACGCCGGCCGCGACCTTGATCGTATCCTTCCGCAATACGCGAATGCGCACGGGATTCGACTTCGGGTTGAAGTACCGGGGTACCTCGTAGGTCTTGCCCACTTCGAGTGGAATCGTGCGCACGAAGTACAGGAACGAGCCGTCGTCGAGTGGATTGCTCACACTCGCTTCCTCGGGCTTATCGTTCTCCTGAAATACGGAACGCTCCGGGAAGAGCTCGTACATGCGCGTGCGCCTGTAACCGCCTTCGCTGATGCGCTGATGAAAGCGACGCGAACTCAGCGAGAACACATCGAACCAGCTTTCCATGCTGTCGTCCACACGGAAGAACGGAATGCCGCCCTTGATCGTGAAGATGGTGTGCCACGACGGGCGGCCGCGCACGTCGACGATTTCCTTGACTTCCATGACGCCGGTGCCGACGGACTTGAACGAGAACCGGACATCGTACTCCAGGCGCTCGCCGACGGTAAACGGTACCGGCGCCATCCCTGGGATGAGCGGCGCATACGGCGACTTCCCCTGCATGGCATCGGGCAGCGGCGAGACCGGGCCGCGCGCGTTGGACTGCGCCTGCGCTGAGGTGCTGAGGCTTCCCAGTCCGGTCGCTGCGGCCAGCAACGCCGCGGCCAGCATCACGAACCGGGATGGGCGAGGGAGGCGAGCGGTCGCGAGATGGAGCAGGATGTCAGCGGTCATGAGCGGTACGGATGAGGCCATGAAAAAACCAAAGGCGACCAGTGCGCGCGCCTCTGGGTAATCCGACGTTCATACCCCCAACGTTTTGAAAGGGTGCGCCGCCAGCCTGTTACACGTTGAAGCGAAACAACAGAATATCACCGTCGCGCACGAGATACTCTTTTCCCTCACTGCGAACCACACCTTTTTCTTTCGCGCCCTTCCATCCGCCATGCGCGACGAACTCCTCGTACCCGACAGTCTCACTGCGAATGAATCCACGCTCGAAGTCGCTGTGGATGACTCCGGCCGCGACAGGCGCGGTGTCGCCGTGATGAATCGTCCACGCGCGCACCTCCTGCTCACCCGCCGTGAAGTACGTCTGCAAACCGAGCAGGTTGTAGCCGGCGAGAATCAATCGGTCGAGCCCGGCACTGGTAATACCGAGTGATCCAAGAAACTCGGCGCGCTCCTCGGGCGGCAGCTCCGCCAGCTCAGACTCAATCTTCGCCGAGAAGGGGACGATTTCCGCGTGTTCGTTGCCGCCGGCCACCGCGTCGCGAAGCGCTTTGAGGAGCGGCCCCTCGTCACCGGCGAGTTCGGCATCGGTCACGTTGGCGGCATACAGCACCGGCTTCGCGCTGAGCAGCTGCAACCCTTCAAGCTGTTTCAGTTCCTCCGCTGTGAGTCCCGCGCGCCACAGCGGCGTCCCGGCGCTCAGCGCGGTGTTGGCTCGTTCAAGGGCAGGAAGCTCGGCCAAGGCGTCCTTGTCATTCGTGCGCGCGGCACGCCTGGCCTTGTCGAGTCGTTTTTCCACTTGCGCGAGATCAGCGAGCGCGAGCTCGAGTTCGATGATCTCCTTGTCGCGCATGGGATCGGGGTCGCCCATGACGTGCGTGACGTCGGGATCCTCAAAGCATCGAATGACGTGCACAATCGCGTCGGTCTCGCGGATGTTTTGCAGAAATTTGTTGCCAAGCCCTTCGCCTGTCGCGGCACCCTTCACGAGTCCGGCGATGTCGACGAACTGCACGACGGCGGGTACGGTGCGCTTGGGCTGCACGATCTGCGCAAGTGCATCAAGCCGCGCGTCGGGGACTTCAACCATGCCGACATTCGGGTCGACCGTGCAAAACGGGTAGTTCGCCGCTTCGGCCTTGGCCGAGGTCAGGGCGTTGAAAAGGGTCGACTTGCCGACGTTCGGAAGGCCGACGATGCCAAGTTTGAGCATGAAAAACCGGGGGTGCCAGGAGAAGCCGGCAGAGTGCCGACAATAACGAAATCTAATCGATCAAGGGGTCAACGTCGGCCCCGACGGAGTGGATTCGGCGGACCGCCGAACGCCCACGGCGATGGCCACGGCTACCGCGATCCGCCAAGGCGGACCGCAACGGAGAAGTGAAACGCGCGACCGCGTCGTCGCCAAACAAAAAGCCCCCACCGTTCAGTAAACGGCGAGGGCTTCTGGCCTGCGATGGCGTCAGCGACTTACGCCAGGAACCACGGCGCAAGCACGAGGCTCACCACGCTCATCAGCTTGATGAGGATATTCATGGCCGGGCCGCTCGTGTCCTTGAACGGATCGCCGACCGTGTCACCAACGACTGCGGCCTTGTGCGGATCACTGCCCTTGCCACCCGCGAGGCCGCCTTCGATAGCCTTCTTGGCGTTGTCCCACGCACCGCCGGCGTTGGCCATGAACAGCGCCATCATCACACCCGTCACCGTGGCGCCGGCCAGCACACCGCCGAGCGCCGAGACGCCCACAAACTTGCCGACAACCACCGGCAACAGAATCGCCCCCACACCGGGCAACACCATCTCGCGAAGCGCGGCCTTCGTGGAAATCTCGACGCAACGCGCCGAGTCCGGCTTGACGCCGGGCTTGCCCTCGAGCAGCCCCGGAATCTCTCGGAACTGGCGGCGCACTTCTTCCACCATGCCCTGCGCCGCACGACCGACCGCGGTCATCGTCTGCGCGCCAACGAAGAACGGCATCACACCGCCGATGAACAACCCGATCACGACCATCGGGTCGATCAGGTTGAGCGTCTCGAGATTCACGGCCGCAGCGTAGGCTGAGAAAAGCGCGAGGGCTGTCAACGCCGCTGAGCCGATCGCGAAGCCCTTGCCGATGGCCGCAGTCGTATTGCCCAGTGCATCGAGACCGTCAGTAATGGCGCGCACTTCTTTGCCGAGATGACTCATCTCCGCAATGCCGCCGGCGTTGTCCGAGATCGGACCGTACGCGTCGACCGACATCGTCACACCAACCGTCGCGAGCATACCCACCGACGCGATCGCGATGCCGTACAGGCCGGCCACGGAGAACGCGACATAGATCGCACCGCAAATCAGCAACACAGGCACGATGCAGCTTTCCATGCCGATCGCGAGACCGGCAATGATGTTCGTGGCGGGGCCCGTCTTCGACGACTCGACAATGCGACGCACCGGACCCATCGCCGTGTAGTACTCGGTGACAAGACCAATCGCGATCCCCGAGACGCTACCGGCCAGCACTGCCCAGAACGGTCCGAGCACGGGCAAGAGCGTACCATCCGCGCGCGACATGCCGAGCGGGTACGCCTGCGTCATGAAGTAGGCAAACGCGAGGAACAGACCAGCCGCAATGAAGGTGACCAGTCGCAGCGCATTCGCCGGATCACCTTTGGCCAGAATGCGCATCGCGAGAATACCGATCAGTGACGCCACCAAGCCAGCCACGGTGTAGCCGATCGGCAGCAGCATCGCCGTCAGCCGAGTGCCTTCGGGGACCAGCATGGACGTCGCCGCGATCGCGATGGTCGCGATGATACCGCCAACGTAGCTCTCAAAAATGTCCGCGCCGAGTCCGGCCACGTCACCGACGTTGTCACCGACGTTGTCGGCAATCGTCGCCGGATTACGTGGATCGTCTTCGGGAATCCCCGCTTCCACCTTGCCCACGAGGTCCGCGCCAACGTCGGCGGCCTTCGTGTAGATGCCGCCGCCCACGCGCGCAAAGAGCGCGATGGACGAGGCTCCCATGGCAAAGCCGGAGATGATTTCAGAGAACAGTTTGGCGTTGCCGGTCAACTCGTCGGCGGCCACAAACATGATGACGACCGCAAGGCCGGCGAGACCAAGCGACGCAACGGCCAAGCCCATGATCGAGCCACCGCCAAATGCGACATTGAGCGCCGCGGCCTGACCCGAT
>Ga0163144_10018775_pt1 | contig 13957 bp, 16 predicted proteins | sample OliLak19BULKMAT1_FD_123175 | JGI IMG/M metagenome (GOLD analysis project Ga0163144, IMG submission 123175) | Freshwater microbial mat bacterial communities from Lake Vanda, McMurdo Dry Valleys, Antarctica - Oligotrophic Lake LV.19.BULKMAT1 | ecosystem: Environmental > Aquatic > Freshwater >... | reverse complement strand
GCGCCAGGGCTCGTGGCGGTCACGGTCGCGCTCGGCGGCTGCCTCGGTCCCCAGGTCAGCGACGAGGTGGCGCCGTCGGGAGACATCCTGCCCGCCGGCAGCGAGGTGCCGTCGAGCGACGACGATCCCGTGCTCGACGCGCAGATCGCCGCCGCCGACGGGGTCGACGGGACGATCCTGCGGATCTCCGCGTTCGGCGACGGCGCCGCGATCCGCGGCTGGGACTTCGGCCCGGCGCCCGGGTTCGCCGCGCCGCTGTTCGTGGTGGTGCGGGCCGACGCCGATGGAGTGTACGCGCCGATCGGACACCCGACGATCATCGAGGCGGTGCCGGGGGATCCTGGATACTCGCCGTTCTGGGCGGTGATCTTCGTGCCGGTCACCGCCGCCTACGACGGCGAGCTGCTCACGTCGGTGGCCGCGGTCCAGGAAGCCGAGGCCCTCGGGCTCGTGGGCGCGCCGATCCCGCAGGACCTCGCCGTCAACTGCCCCGCGGTGGCGAACGGGGTCGACCTCGAGGTCGACGTCACCGGACCGCCGCTCCCGCCGCCGTCGCGGTTCTACTACCAGGGCCAGACCATCCGTTACTACGACTTCGGCACGATGCCGATCACCGCGCGCGTCTTCCTACCGGAGGCGCCGCGCTACCAGCTCCGGCGCGAGGGCGGCGAGCCGCTCAGCGAGGTCGCGCGCCAGGTCGACATGACTGGCGACGGCGATCTCGCCGATACCAACGACGTGCTCGCCGCGATCCCGGCCGGCGTCGCCGACGCGCCGAGGGTCCGCACGATCGAGGTCGTGGTCCCGGCGGCGACCGCATCCATCGACACGTCGAGCGACGAGACCGTCGCCGATCTCCGCGACGCGACCCAGCTGTTCGCACCTGACCCCGTCGCCGGCACCGTGATCGCGGTGCGCCCAACCGACGAGGTTCGCAACTGGCCCCGGCAGCGCCAGGTCGGGGGCCTGTGATCACGAACCGCGCCGCGCTCCTGGTCAGCGCCTCGCTGCTCGGCGGGTGCCTCGAGCTCGCCGATCCGGACGTCGGGCCACCGCTGCAGGAACGCTGCGTGGACCTCGACTCGGATCCCGACACCGACGTCCACTTCCGCGACGACGTGCTCGACGGCCTGTTCCGACGCGCCGACCTCCACTGCGACCGATGTCACACCCCGGGCGGCGCGACGCCGATCGGCCTCGCTGTGGGGGGGCTCGATCTATCGGGCTACGCGACCCTCCGCGCCGGCGGCGTGGTGAGCGGCGGCGAGATCGTCGTGCCGGGGCAGCCCTGCGAGAGCTTGCTCGTGCAGAAGCTCGCCGACGGACCGCCGTTCGGCGGCCGGATGCCCCTCGATGGGCCGGCCGTGTCGGACCTCGACCAGCAGCTCGTCCGCGACTGGATCGCCGAGGGTGCGCATGACAACTGAGACGCTCGGGGCGACCGCGCTCGTCCTGCTCACCGTGGCGTGTGGCTCGGTCGACCACGCGGGCGCCGCGCAGCTCCTCGCCGGCACGGTGGCGCCACCCGCCGAGGTCGCCGACGCCTGCGCACTGACCGCGCGGCGGTGTTCGCGCTGTCACACGATCGAGCGCGTCCTCCAGACCAACGTCACCGAGCCGTCGGCGTGGGAGGACTACGTCCACCGCATGCGCTTGATGCCGGCGAGCGGAATCCCCGCGGACGAGGAGGCCGTGATCACGCGCTGCCTGACCTACCGTTCGTTCGGCGACCGGGGACTCGCCGCACTTCACCTGGAGGTCCCGCGATGAGGCTCGTGTTCGGGATCATGCTCCTGCTCGTCGCCGCCGCCACCGTGTCCGCCGATGACGCCGGCACCGACCAGGCGCGCCGGAACTTCGCCGGATCCGTGCAGCTCGACTACCTCGCGCTGCCGCTCGCGTCAGGCGCGCGTGACCAAGCGTTCGACGGCGCGACGGTCGAGGTCTCGCTCAAGCTGGCGATGGACTTCGGGCACGCCGTCTCGTCGAACGTCAAGATCTGCGTGGCCTGCCACGGCCTCGAGGCGGGGATGGCGTTCTTCGATCTGCGCGCCTCCGACGAGCTCAACCTCCGCGTCGGCCGGTTCACGCCCGCGTTCGGCAGCTTCCCGTTGCGCCACGACCCTGCGAACCACCGCACCAGCGACAAGCCGCTGCCCTACGACATGGGTCGGATGGTGCGGTTCCGCGAGTGGAACCAGGGCATCTTGCCGGCGCCGTGGGTCGACAACGGGCTCGAGGTCAACGGCACGCACTTCTTCGAGGGAGGGCAGGTCGACTACGCGGCCTATCTCATCGGCGGACCCAAGGCGTCGGCCGATCCGGTGGACTTCGACTACACGCTCTCGCGTTCGCCCGAGCGCTACTACATCGATAACAACTCGCAGCCTGCCGCCGGCGCGCGCCTCGCCGCGACGTTCGACCTCGACGAGACCAGCATCTTGTCCGTGGGCGCGTCGGTGATGGCGGGGCGTTACGATCCCGAGGCCCAGCTCGACTTCGCGATCGGGGGAGTCGACGCGGTCCTCCAGATCGGGGGGGTGTTCTTGCGGGCCGAGTACCTGGCGCGACGAACGCAGATCTCGCTCGGGGACGATCCTGCGAGCAAGTTCCGCTACGGGCCGGGCGTGGATGGACGCTACGACGACGTCGTCGTCAAGGATGGCTTCTACGGCGAGATCGAGGTGCCGGTCGGGCGCTTCGAGCTGATCGGCCGGTGGGACGGCCTGCGTCGTGCGGGAAACGTGGTTGCGAACAGCCCGCTCCGGTCCCGAAGCGCCGTGCTCCGCTACACCGCCGGGCTCGCCTATCGACTCTCGAGCGGGCTGCGAATCAAGACCAGCGTCGAGGCGTACGACTTCACCGATTTCGACGACGAGCTCGCCCTCCACCTGGGACTGGCCGGCCCGTTCTGAGACCACGCGCTCCGCGCGCGATCTCCGGAACGAAAAACGGCCGGTTCCTCGAGGAGAAACCGGCCGTTCGTCGTCGAGCAAGTGCTCGTTCGTAGGCGCGATTGGGATTGAACCAACGACCCCTACCGTGTCAAGGTAGTGCTCTCCCGCTGAGCTACGCACCTAGGGAGGTCGTAACCAGTAGCGAGTCGAGCGCGCGGTGTCAAGGGGCGAGGGCTGGACGCCGCTCCAGAACCGCACCAGAATGCTCCGCCCATGAGCGTAGAGCCCCAAGACCCGTCCTCCGCTGTCGAAGCCGATGTCCTCGAAGGGATCGTCGGGACCACGCCCACGCTCAGCCCGCTCGAGACCCTGCGCCACTCGACCGCCCACGTGATGGCGATGGCGGTCCAGAAGCTGTGGCCGGACACCAAGGTGACGATCGGCCCGTCGATCGAGAGCGGCTTCTATTACGACTTCGATCGCGGGACGCCGTTCACCGAGGAGAACCTCGCGCAGATCGAGGCCGAGATGGCCAAGATCGTCGCGGCGAAGCAGCCGTTCGTCCGCCACGAGGTCAGCCGCGAGGAGGCGCTGCGCCGGTTCACCGATCTCGGCGAGACCTACAAGGTCGAGCTGATCGAGGGCCTGGCCCAGGACGCGGTGATCTCGTACTACCAGACCGGCGACTGGATCGACCTGTGCCGCGGCCCGCACGTCGAGCACACCGGCAAGATCGGGGCGTTCAAGCTGCTCAGCGTCGCCGGCGCGTACTGGCGAGGCAGCGAGAAGAACGCGATGCTGCAGCGGATCTACGGCACCGCGTTCGGCTCGAAGGCCGAGCTCGACACCCACCTCCACCGGATCGAGGAGGCCAAGCGCCGCGATCACCGCCGGCTCGGCAAGGACCTCGATCTGTTCTCGATCGACGAGACGATCGGCGCCGGCCTCGTGCTCTGGCACCCCAAGGGCGGACGCATCCGCCACCAGATCGAGTCGTTCTGGCGCGACGAGCACTTCGCGCAGGGCTACGAGCTGGTCTCGTCGCCGCACATCGCGCGCGACGAGCTGTGGAAGGTGTCGGGGCACCTCTCGTTCTACAAGGAGAACATGTACTCGGGCATGGAGGTCGACGGGCAGCAGTACATCGCCAAGCCGATGAACTGCCCGTTCCACTGCACGATGTTCAAGAAGGGCCTGCACAGCTACCGCGAGCTGCCGTATCGCTGGGCCGAGCTCGGCACCGTGTACCGCTACGAGCGCTCCGGCGTGATGCACGGCCTCCTGCGCGTGCGAGGGTTCACGCAGGACGACGCGCACCTGTTCATGACCCGCGAGCAGCTCCCCGGCGAGCTCGAGCGGGTGGTCGACTTCTGCCTGTACGTCCTGCGGACGTTCGGGTTCACCGAGTTCAAGCTCTACCTCGCGACCAGGCCGGCGAAGTACGTCGGCGAGGTCGAGATCTGGGACGAGGCCGAGGCGGCGCTGCTCTCGGTGCTGGAGAAGTCCGGGCTGCCGTACGAGATCGACCGAGGCGGCGGCGCGTTCTACGGGCCGAAGATCGACCTCAAGCTCCGCGACGCGCTCGACCGCGAGTGGCAGTGCTCGACGATCCAGGTCGACTTCAACCTGCCGGAACGGTTCGGCCTCGACTACGTGGGGTCGGATGGCGCGAAGCACCGCGTCGTCATGGTCCACCGGGCGCTGCTGGGATCGATGGAGCGGTTCTTCGCGGTGCTCACCGAGCACTACGCGGGCGCGTTCCCGGTCTGGCTCGCGCCGGTCCAGGCCCGCGTGATCTCGATCAACGACAAGCAGGAGCCGTGGGCGCGCACCGTCGAGGAGACGCTGCGCAAGCGCGGGTTCCGCGTCGACTCGGACGTCGGCAACGACAAGCTCGGCGCGAAGATCCGCCGGGCGCAGCTCGAGAAGATCCCGTTCATGCTGGTGTGCGGCGACAAGGAGGTCGAGGCGCAGGCGGTGGCGCCGAGGACCCGCGAGGGCAAGCAGCTGCCGGCCATGCCCCTGGATGCATTCGCTTCTCACCTCGCGGACGCGGCCGTGATCCCGCGGGGCGGATCCGCTGGCACCTCGGCCTGAAGCCGAGGTACAACGCCGCTTCCGGCAACCACCTGGAGACCACACGCTGATGAGCACCGCCCGATGAACGGCCGCCCCGACCGCGGCCGAGACGACCGCCGCCGCCCGCAGGATCGCCTGCGTATCAACAACCGGATCCGCGTGCCTGAAGTGCGCGTGATCGGCGACGACGGCGAGCAGCTCGGCGTCCTGGCCACCCACGAGGCGCTGCGCGCGGCCGAGGCCAAGGGCCTCGATCTGGTGGAGATCTCGCCCCGGGCGTTCCCGCCGGTGTGCCGGATCATGGACTACGGCAAGTACAAGTACGAGCAGGCCAAGAAGAAGCAGCAGGCCCGCAAGCACGCGTCCACGGTCGAGATCAAGGAGATCAAGTTCCGTCCCAAGACGGAAGAGCACGACATGGACTTCAAGGTGAAGCATGTCCGGCGCTTCCTCGAGGAGGGCAACAAGGTCCGCCTCGTGATCGTGTTCCGCGGTCGCGAGATCACGCACCCGCAGACCGGCGTGAACGTGCTCAACCGCGTGGTCGAGGCGACCGCCGACCTGTGCACGGTCGAGGTCACGCCGAACATGGAAGGCCGCAGGATGGTCATGATCCTGGCGCCCAAGCCGAACGTCGTCCGCAAGGCGGCGGAGAACCGCAAGCACGCGATCCAGGCGCAGCTGGCCGAGAAGTCCAAGGACAAGCACCAGGGCGCCAAGCCAGGCAAGGAGCACGAGGAGGAGGCCACCGAGGCCGACGACGAGCTCGCCCTGGAGCAGGGCCAGTTCGACCAGGACGAAGAGGCCGAAGAGACTCCCGAGAAGGCCGAGAACTAGAGGACAGGCTTGCAAAGGCCGGCCGGCTGGGGCATAAAGCGCGTCCCCACCGGCCAACCGCAGGTAACTATGCCGAAGATCAAAATGAAGACCCATACCGGGGCCAAGAAGCGGTTCAAGTCCACCGGTAGCGGGAAGTTCAAGTATCAGAAGACGAACAAGCGCCACAACATGACGGTTCGGGCGCAGAAGCGTAAGCGTCAGCTCCGCCGGGCCGGCATCGTCGGCCCCGAGCAGCACCACCAGATCGTCGCGATGCTCCCCTACGGAGCGTGATCGTTCAGAATCGGAGACCCAGATGCCCCGCGCAAAAAGAGGCTTCAAGGCTCGCCGCCGCCGTAACCGCATCCTGAAGGCGGCGAAGGGCTTTCGCGGCAAGCGCTCCAGCTGCCACGCCGCCGCCAACGAGGCGGTCCAGCACGCGTGGATGCACATGTACCGCTCGCGCAAGCAGAAGAAGCGCGACTTCCGGTCGCTGTGGATCGTCCGCATCAACGCGGCCGCTCGCCGCGTCGGACAGAGCTACTCGCACCTGATCGGCGGCCTCGGCAAGGCCGGCGTCGCGCTCAACCGCAAGATGCTCGCCGAGCTCGCGATCAGCGATCCGGTGGCGTTCGAGCAGCTGGCGGCCGTCGCGAAGTAGAGAGCCCCGCGCTCTTGCTGATGTGAAGGCCCACCTGGAAAGGTGGGCTTTTTCGTTTCTGCGGATCAGGAGCATTCGTGACCAGCACCAGCGATCTGATCGGACAGCTCGAGCGCCTCCGCGGCGAGTTCGCGACGCTGATCGAGCCGCTCGCCGACGAGCAGGCGATCCGCGCCGCCCAGGCCCAGTTCCTCGGCAAGAAGGGCCAGGTCTCGGCGGTGATGAAGGAGCTGGGGCGGCTGCCGCCGGCCGACCGGCCGCTGGTCGGCGAGGCCGTGAACCGCGTGAAGGGCGACATCGAGTCGTCGGTGCAGCACAAGCTCGCCGAGCTGACCTCGGCCGCGCGCGGCAAGGATCTCGCGCGCACCGCGGATCTCACGCTGCCGGGACGCCCGCACGCGCCGGGACACCTCCACCTGCTCACGCAGGTGCGGCTCGAGGCGGTGGAGATCTTCGCCGAGCTCGGGTTCGCGGTCGCCGAGGGCCCGCAGGTGGAGACCGACTGGCACACGTTCGAGGCGCTCGCGATCCCCAAGGATCACCCCGCGCGCGACATGCAGGACACGTTCTACGTCACCGACGAGATCGTGCTGCGCACGCACACCAGCCCGGTGCAGATCCGGACGATGCAGAACCAGGCGCCGCCGATCCGGATCGTCGCGCCCGGCGTGGTCTATCGCCGCGACGACGACCCGACGCACTCGCCGATGTTCACGCAGATCGAGGGCCTCGCCGTCGACGTCGACATCCGGTTCTCGGATCTCAAGGGCGTGCTGCTGCACTTCGTGCGGCGGTTCTTCGCGCGCGAGCTCGACGTGCGGTTCCGGCCCAGCTACTTCCCGTTCGTCGAGCCCGGCGCCGAGGTCGACATGCAGTGCGTGTTCTGCAACGGCAGCGGCTGCCGCCTGTGCAAGGGCACGGGCTGGATCGAGATCGGCGGATCCGGCATGGTCGACCCCGAGGTGTTCGGGCACGTCGGCATCGACGCCGAGAAGTACACCGGCTTCGCGTTCGGCATGGGCCTCGAGCGGATGGCCATGCTCAAGCACGGCGTCAACGACATCAAGTTCTACTACGAAGGCGATCTGCGCTTCCTGGAGCAGTTCTAGATCATGAAGGCCGTGTGGAGCTGGTTGATGGAGCTCGTGGATCTGCCGCGCACGCCGACGGTGGAGCAGGGCGCGACCGCGCTCACGGGCGCCGGCATCGAGATCGAGGGCCTGACGGATCTCGGCAGCACGTTCAGCGGCGTGGTGGTCGCCGAGGTCGTGGGCAAGCGCCCGCACCCGAGCGCCGACAAGCTCAACCTCGTCGACGTGATCACGTCGCGCGACGGCGCCGCGACGCAGGTCGTGTGCGGCGCGCCGAACGTGCCCGCGCCGGGCAAGCGCGTGCTGTGGGCGCGCCCGGGCGCGAAGCTGCCGAACGGCATGACGCTCGGCGTGAAGGCGGTCAAGGGCGTCGAGTCGCCAGGCATGCTGTGCTCGGAGACCGAGCTGGCGTGCGGCGACAGCGACGAGGGCATCATCGTGCTCGACGAGGGCGAGCCGGGTGCGCTCGGCGCGCCCGCGCAGGAGGCGCTCGGCCTCGCCGACTGGGTGCTCGAGGTCAACATCCCCGCCAACCGCGGCGACGCGCTGTCGCACCTCGGGCTCGCGCGCGAGCTCGCCGCGGTGCTCGGTGGCCGGGCGGTGCCGCCGGCGCCGGTGCTCGACGATCTGTTCGCGGACCTCGATCCCGGCGTCGCGCTCGTCCTCGAGGACGGCTGCCCGCGCTACGTCGCGCGGGTGATCGACGGCGTGACCGTGCGGCGGTCGCCGCGGCGGATCGCGGCGCGGCTGCGCGCGGTGGGCGTGCGGCCGATCTCCAACCTCGTCGACGTGACGAACTACGTCATGTTCGAGCTCGGGCACCCGCTGCACGCGTTCGACGCCGCCAGGCTCCAGGGCCCGGCGGTCGGCGTGCGTCGCGCCGGCGGCGACGCGACGTTCACCACGCTCGACGGGACGGCGCGCGCGCTCGTGCCGGACGATCTGGTCATCTTCGATCGGCGCGGCGCGATCGCGCTCGCCGGCGTGATGGGCGGCCTCGACACCGAGGTCACCGACGGCACCGCGCGCGTGCTGCTCGAGAGCGCGTCGTTCGAGCCGCGATCGATCCGCCGGACCGCGCGGCGGCTCGGGCTGCACTCCGAGGCGTCGGCGCGGTTCGAGCGCGGCGTGGATCCCGCGACCTGCGAGCTCGCGTCCGCGCGCGCGTCCGAGCTGCTCGCGCGGCACGGCGGCGGCAAGGTCGCCCGCACCAGCGTCGACGCGTACCCGGCACCGCGCGCCGCGGTGACGGTGTCGATGCGCGTGGCCCGCGCCCGGGCGCTGACCGGCGTCGACCTCGAGGCGCACGCTTGCAAAGGCGCGCTCGAGCGGCTCGGCATGACGGTGACGGGGCCCGGTCCCAGTCCCGGTCCGGACGATGTTCTCGAGGCGCAGATCCCGACGTGGCGCGGCGATCTCACGCGCGAGGTCGATCTCATCGAGGAGATCCTGCGCCTGGTCGGGTTCGGCGGCGTGCCCGCGACGCTGCCCGCGCTCCGCGCCGCCCCGGTCCGCACCATCGACGATCGGCCGGATCGCGCGCGCCGCGCGCTCGCCGCGACCGGCGTCAGCGAGGCGATCACCTACGGGTTCCAGAACCCGTCGCGGCTCGCGGCGCTCGGCCTCGGCGCCGGCGACCGCCGGGCCACTGCGATCGCGCTGCGCAACCCGATGAGCGTGGATCAGGGCGTGATGCGCACGTCGCTGCTGCCCAACCTGCTCGCCGCCGTCGCGCGCAACCGCAACAACGGCGTTCCCGATGTCGCGCTGTTCGAGGTCGGCAGCGTGTTCCTGCGCAACGGGCCCACCGAGCTCGCCGACGAGCCGGTGCACGCGTGCGTCGTACTCGCCGGGCACCGCCCGCACGCGCTCGGCGCCGGCGTGGCGTGGGATCACGCGGACGCGCGGGGGATCGCCGAGGCGCTGCTGGCGGCGCTGACCGCGCATCAGCCGCGGTTCGTGCCGGTGACGGACGTGCCGTACCTCCACCCCGGCATCGCCGCGAAGATCATGCTCGGCGACTACGTCTGCGGCGAGGTCGGCGAGGTCCACCCCGACGTGCGGCTCGCCCTCGGCGTCGATGTGCCGGTGTTCATGGTCGATATCGCGCTCGGCGGGCTGGGTGATCGCCCGATCCGCCAGATGCGGCCGATCCCGAAGTACCCGGCGACCGCGCGCGACGTGTCGTTGCTGCTCGCGGAGCAAGTGCCCGCGGCGCGGGTCGGCGAGGTCATCGCGGCGGCGGCGCAGCCGCTCGTCGAGGCCGTGCGTGTCGTCGAGGACTACCGAGGTGCGCAGCTGCCGCCGGGCCACAAGTCGATGCTGTGGTCGATCACGTATCGCGCCGCCGATCGCACGCTCACCGACGCCGAGGTCGAGACCGCGCACGAGGCGATCGTCGCGCGGCTGGTCGCCGAGCTCCCCGCGCAGCGCCGCTAACCTGGCGAGATCCCAGGGGGTTGTCCCCCAGGGATCTCGGGTACTTGCGCGCGGGGGCTTGCGAGTTGTCCCCAGAACTGTGGTAACTTCGCGTGGTTACTCGGGACCTTGAAAGGAGCAGGCGACGATGGCGCGCATGACCAAGGCCGACATCATCGAGGCCGTCTACGAGAAGGTAGGCGGATTCTCGAAGAAGGAGGCAGCGGAGATCGTCGAGAGCGTCTTCAACACGATCAAGGAGACGCTGGAGAAGGGCGAGAAGATCAAGATCTCGGGCTTCGGCAACTTCGTGGTTCGTGAGAAGAAGGCCCGGATCGGGCGGAACCCACAGACCGGCGAGGAGATCACGATCTCCGCGCGCCGTGTCCTGACGTTCAAGCCCAGCCAGGTCCTCAAGAACATCCTGAACGGCCTGCCACCGAGCTAGTGGATCCGAGGGTTCCCGAGCGCGAGGCGTTCCGGATCGGGGAGGTCGCGGCGCTCGCCGGGGTGACGCCTTCCGTCCTGCGGTTCTGGGAGACGTCGGCGGGGTTTGGCGCCCTGCTACGACCGCACAAGACGCGGTCGGGGCAGCGGCTGTACCGACGCGCCGACGTCGAGCGAGTCATGCAGATCCGCGATCTTCTCTACGAGCGCGGGTTCACCATCGCAGGCGCGCGCCAGGCGCTCCGGCGTGGCCCGACCGACGACGACGCCCAGCGGCGGCGCCTGGTGATCGAGGCGATTCGCGACGAGGCCCGGCAGCTCTTGCGGCTCCTCGACGAATGAAGTAGACCCTTCGTCCCATCCCGGGGCGTAGCGCAGCCTGGTAGCGCACCAGACTGGGGGTCTGGGGGTCGCAGGTTCGAATCCTGTCGCCCCGACGGGAGCAGCCGCCGCAAGGCGGCTGTGTTTTTTGGAGCGCCATGACACGACCGCTCATCCTCATCACCAACGACGACGGGTTCACCTCCCCGCATCTCGGCCAGCTCGCCGACGCGCTGGCAGACGAGGCCGACGTCCTGGTGGTCGCGCCCGAGCGTCAGCGGTCCGCCGCCTCCCACGCGATCACGCTGCACAAGCCGCTGCGGCTCCACGAGATGTCCGCGGGGCGCTACACGCTGTCGGGGACGCCCGTCGACTGCGTCTACGTGGGCGTCCTCAAGGTCGCGAAGCGCAAGCCGGACCTCGTGCTGAGCGGGATCAACGAGGGCTACAACCTCGGCTCCGACGTCTTCTACTCGGGCACCGTGGCGGGCGCGATCGAGGGCGGGCTGCGCGGCGCGGTCGGCGTGGCGCTGTCGATGGCGCCGCGCGCGTCGGACGCGGCGTCGGCGGTGCGCGTGTGCGTGAAGATCGTGCGGTCCACGCTCGCGGCGAGGCTGCAGCCGGGCACCGTCCTGAACGTGAACTCGCCCGGCGACGGTGGCGAGCAGGTGCGCTGGACCCGGCTCGGCGTCCGCAACTACGAGGACGATGTCCAGGAGCGCGTCGATCCGCGCGGCCGGCCGTACTACTGGGTCGGCGGCGGCGTCCTCGCGCACACCGACCAGCCGGGCACGGACGTCAACGCGGTCGCCGAGGGCGTCACCTCGATCACCCCGCTGCACCTCGATCTCACCGCGCACGCCCGGGTCGACGCTCCGTGGTTTGCCCTCTGGTAGGCTCAGCGCAACCACCATGAGACGCGTCGCGATCCTGATCATGTGCCTGGCCGCGGCGTGCGCGTGCAAGAGCCGCGAGGACACGGGGCCGGGCAAGGGCAGCGGGACCGGGACCGGCACGGGGCTCGGCACCGGCGATCCCGAGGACTGCGAGCCGCTGCGCGCCCACCTCGACGAGCTGTACCGCGCCGACGCGGTGGCGAGCGCCGGCTCGGGCAGCGGCTCGAACCAGGCGATCATCGACGAGATCGTCGCCGACAACGTGACGATGGCGCTGAGCGACTGCGTCGCGTCGCCCGCGCGCGTCGCCGCGTGCGCCGCCAAGGCGCAGACCTCCGCGGACCTCGAGGAGCGCTGCCTGATCCCGCTCGACGAAGAAGGCACCGAGGGCGATCGGTTCCAGGGAGAGAAGCGGTAGTGCGCGTCCTGGCGATCGCGTTCCTCCTCGCGGCGTGCGGCCCCAAGCACGCCGCCCCACCACCCGACGACGACGACGATCTGTCGGAGCTCGAGCCGCCGCTCGAACAGCCGGCGGTGTGCACGGCGAACAGCCCGGATCGCTGGACCGAGGACGTCGAGCCGCCCGCGGGCGCCACCGAGATCGAGGTCCGCCAGCAGACCGCGTGTAACAGCGTCATGCCCAAGCTGACCGCGTGCGCCGTCGAGGACGCGTGCACGAAGCTGGAGCCGGGCAAGGTCCACGAGCTCGATCTGGAGAACACCGCGCCGATCCACGCGCGCGAGCTGCTCAAGACCTGCAAGGCCACGCCGATGTCGTCGCGTCAGGTCCGCGTCTACGAGGTCTGCTTCGCGCAGGAGCCCGAGTGCGGGCCGCTGGCCGCGTGCCTGGAGAACGCCAGAGCCGCCACGGCCGAATAACCGGTGTACGGTCCGCGGATGACGAATCGCGCGCTGTGGATCGCGGCCGGCCTCGGGCTCGCCGTCTCGGGCTGCAAGAAGGACGAGCCGAAGACCGAGGGCGGCGGCGGCAAGACGAAGCCGCCGGGCACCGAGGTGCAAGCGCCGGCGCGGCCGTCGCAGGGGCCGCTGCAGACGATGCCGAAGCTCGAGCTTCCTGACGATCCGATGCGCGATCAGAAGGTCACCCTCGGCCACGCGCTGTTCTTCGACAAGCGGCTCAGCGTCGACGGCACGCGCGCGTGCTACTCGTGCCACCTCAACGAGGACGGCAACGGCGGCCACGATCCGCTCGCGATCGGCCCCGGCGAGAAGGTGCTCGCGCGGCACTCGCCCGTGATCTGGAACGTCGCGTACTTCAAGAACGCGTTCTACTGGGATGGCCGCTCGGCGACGCTCGAGGCGCAGGCGAAGGCCGCGCTGATCGGCGGCAACATGGGCATCCCCGAGGCCGATCTCGAGAAGAAGGTCGCGGAGCTGGCGAAGATCGCCGGCTACAAGGCGATGTTCGAGGCCGCGTTCCCGAAGCAGGCGGTCACCGCGGACCTCGTCACCCAGGCGCTCGCCGAGTACGAGCGCACGCTGATCTGCGCCGACACGAAGTACGACAAGTTCGCCGGCGGCGACAAGGCCGCGCTCGACGACGCGCAGCAGCGCGGCCTCGACGTGTTCCTCGGCAAGGGCGGCTGCGCGACCTGCCACACGCCGCCGTTCTTCTCGGCCGCGATGAACCTCGAGGGCGGCGCGTACTTCAACGCCGGCATCGGCACGCAGGGCAAGCCCGAGGCCGAGGTGGATCCGGGCCGCATGAAGGTCACGAAGGCCGAGTCCGACTGGGCGGCGTTCAAGCCGCCGTCCTTGCGCAACATCACGAAGAGCCCGCCGTACTTCCACGACGGCTCGGCCGCGACGCTGGCCGACGCGCTCAAGATCATGGCGGGCGGCGGGATCGAGAACAAGAACTTGATGCGCGCGCTCCTGACCGACAAGAAGCTGTCCGCCGAGGAGCTGGCGGATCTCACGGCGTTCCTCGGCGGCCTGGAGTGCGGCACGCTCGAGGAGCCGAAGCTGCCCTAGAAGTTGCCCGCGCCGCGCGGCGCGCGGGACGATCGCGGGATGTCCAAGCGCGTCCCCGTCGATTGCAAGCGCCTCAACGCCGACCACCTCGCGCAGCTCGACGAGGATGAGCTCGGCATGCTCGCCCAGCGCATCGAGATCCAGACCCAGTCGCTCAATCGCGCGATGCGGCTGGTGTCCGACGCGATGGCGCAGCGACGCAAGTAGCTGGCTAAGGGCCCGCGAATGGGTAAGTCGATCGATTCTCGTGGTCGAGGCGCCCGGATGGCGAGGAGCGAGGAGGGCGCAGACTCTCCGTCTGAAACCGAGGCGCGACGAAGCCAGGCGGGATGC
>Ga0163144_10018773_pt1 | contig 13958 bp, 20 predicted proteins | sample OliLak19BULKMAT1_FD_123175 | JGI IMG/M metagenome (GOLD analysis project Ga0163144, IMG submission 123175) | Freshwater microbial mat bacterial communities from Lake Vanda, McMurdo Dry Valleys, Antarctica - Oligotrophic Lake LV.19.BULKMAT1 | ecosystem: Environmental > Aquatic > Freshwater >... | reverse complement strand
TTCCACGATTTGAGTAACACTTTGCACGGGTATACCTCCATGGTTTGTCTAGCAACAACCATTGTATGCCCGTGCTTCACTTTTACACCTTCGAATTAAACACAACCCCGGCGGCTCCGGGTCAGGCTCCGGCGATTCCGGCCGCCCCGGCGACGCCGGCCATTCCGACGGCTCCGGGTCAAGCTCCGGCGATTCCGGTCGCCCCGGCGACGCCGGCCATTCCGGCGACTCCAGGTCAGACTCCAGGTCAGACTCCGGCGATTCCGGCCGTCCCGGCCGTCCCGGCCGTCCCGGCCGTCCCGGCCACCCCGGCGACGCCGGCCAAGCCGGACCCCAAGCACCACAATGACACGTGGCCGGAGAGGCGGCACAAGAAGCGCCCCTTGAAGCTCCCAAAGAAGGCCGACAAGCTCGAGGACAAGGCGAAGAGCGACGGCCTTAAGTAAGACTTCCGCAAGACTAAAAAACGAGCGCCTCTCCCTATATTGCGGGGGGAGGCGCTCTCTTTCGTTTCCAGGCCCGCGGCTTGCAGGAACAGCCGGGCTCACGCAAGGTTCCGCATCGGCACATCGAAGTATAAAACCACGCGCCGCACCGTTCGGTTATAATCAGATGCATGCTCAATGAGATTTCCGGGACATCCGCCTCCGTCGCCGTCATCGGCAGCGGCTTTTGCGGCACGATGGTCGCGGCGCATCTATTGCGCCGCAGCGCCTGTCCCGTGGATATTGCGCTGATCGAGCGTGGCGTGTTTTCTCGCGGCGCGGCTTACGGGACGCGGGAGTGGAAGCATCTCCTGAACGTGCCCGCCGCAAAAATGAGCGCCCTTCCAGACGAACCTGAACATTTCTTGCGCTGGGTCCTCCGGGAGGGCGCGGCGTTCGGCTATACGGGCGGTCCGACGGTCCTGCCGGAGACGTTCGTGCCCCGCATGATCTATGGTCCATATCTCGATGAGGTGCTGAAGGACGCCGCGCGTGGGCCCGCCCGCCTGCAGCGCGTCGTCAACTCCGCCGTCGGTCTTGACGTTTCCGGCGGCAGGGCAATCGTACGCCTTGAAGGCGGAGGGGTCTTGCGGGCGGATCGCGTCGTCCTCGCTCTTGGGAATTTCCCGCCGCGGTTTCCGGGCCCCGATTCTGATGCGTTTCGCCGGAGTTCCCGTTATATCGAGAATCCCTGGGCAGCGGACGCCCTCGACATGGTCGCGCCGCTGGACGCGGTGCTGCTCGTAGGGACCGGGCTGACGATGGCGGATATCGTCGTTTCCCTGCGGGATCGCGGGCATCAAGGAACCGTTCACGCGGTCTCGAGGCATGGATTGCTTCCGCAACCGCACCGGCGGGCGGTTCGTCCCGACGAAGTCGAGCATCTCGACCACCCCGCGTGCGGCCCACGCGCGCTGCTGCGTCGTCTGCGTGTGGAGGCGCGACGGCTTGAGGCCCGCGGCGAGAGTTGGCACGACGCGGTCGATTCGCTGAAAGCGCACACGCAACGAATTTGGCACGGCTGGGAACCCGTAGAGAAAAGGCGTTTCCTGCGGCATGCCCGCGTTTTTTGGGAGGTCCATCGCCACCGGCTTCCTCCGGAAATTCACGCCGTTGTTGTGGATAGTCTCCGCTCTGGCCGCCTGCAAGCGCGCGCCGCAAGCATCGAGGCGTACTGTGAACGGGACGGACTCGTCGAGGTTTCGATCCGGCCGCGTTTCGGGGCTGTGGTCGAAAAATTACGGGTCGCGTGGGTGTTCAACTGTACTGGCCCCGAATCGGACTTCCGTCGGGTCCAAGATCCGCTCGTGCGCGGCTTGCTGGACCAAGGTTTGGTCCGGCCAGATCCTCTTAGACTGGGTTTGGAGACCGACGATCTCGGTGCGGTCTTGGACCAAGACGGCAAGCCCTCTGCGATTCTTTTCTCTCTGGGGCCTGCGCTTCGGCCTCTGCTATGGGAAATAACGGCCGTCCCCGATCTGCGCGTGCAGGCGCTGGCGCTAGCGTGCCGACTGGAATCCTCGATTGAATAGATAAAACCAGAATTGCCGGCAACTAAAATGCAGAAGCCATCCTTTCGGATGGCTTCGCGCCCACCCCCCGAAGGGAGTGGGGTTGTGCATCTAGTATAGCCCGTCTGATCGGTCCGCCGCAAGATTTTTTTGCATCCCGGCCATGTTGCTCCTCATTGCGGATAGAGACCCTTGGTTTCCAAGAACGTGAGCGCCCGGGCTACACCCGCCGCTCGGCCGCGGTGATCAATCGCCGCTGGAGCACGGCGAGGGCATCCGGAATAGGCAGGCCAAGCGCCTCCCTCATCCAGACGATGGCAGGGACGTTCATGAGGCCCGCGATCCCCGCTTCCGCAGGCATGCGCGCCTGGTTGCGTTCATATTCCTTGAGGAGATCGGCGAGATGGACCCTCCCTTGGGCGTCCGCCGTCGCCTCGCGCGGAGTCCTCCCGCCCAAGGCCTTCACGGACTGATCCGGCCAGAGCTGCTCATGACTCGTCATGGCCGCCGAGAGCACGCGCTGCGGCGACTTGTTGGGGTGCTTTGAGACCGAGACGGAGACCTGGTTTCGGGCCATGAATTTGGTCTGGAGTTTTTTGAGAAGAGGCAACGCCGAATTCAGGAAGGATTGCAGGTCCAGCTCAGTCTCGGAGACCTTGGCCATTCGGTATGCTGCCTCAAGCTCGAACTTGAGCTCGGCTCTGTCGAGGGGGCCGAAGATGAGATTCTCACCCCAAGCCTGCGCCGGTCCGCCCATCCGTCGCAGGCGTATCATGATCACGTCCCAGATAACCGCCCCGCGCGAGGCCGAGACATCAGCGACTTCGACTTCCTCCCCCGAGAAGATGTCCTTTACGGTCAGTCCCGTGCCGGGGCGCACGGCGACGACTTCATATATCCCGGTGTGGGTGGCCTTGTGTTTTTCAAGCTGTGCGCGGTCCTCGACGCTTAAAGTCGCGCCGCGTTCAGCCTCGAAGCGCTGGAGAATGGTCTTCCCACTCCACCGGCGGCCTGCGATGAGCCAATCCATGAAATGGCCGAAGCGGTCGCCGTCGGGGCGCTTTACCGAGCCGGCCTCGCCGAACTCCTCCCAGGCGGCCTGGAGGTCGGCGCCACGGGTGGTCTGAAGCGCGTAGTCGGCAATTTCGTCGTTGAGCGCGCGGCGTGGCGCGCCGGCGGACGCGGGATCGGGAGGCAGGCAGCACTTCTTGTACTTGTGGCCCGAACCGCAGGGACAAGGCGCATTGCGGCTGATGGAGGAGGACATGGGAGATTTTACCTTGGTTTGTACGCGCCGCGCATCTACGCTGTCGGAGTCACCGCAGAGGCGACCTGCCGCATCTCCTGACACTTCTCAGTTATAATAACTGATGCTCGGGGGGAAGGTCGGTAGTACTACCGAGCCTGCGCGCGCGATTCCGGATAGACATGGACCGGGCCTCGCGGATATACTGCCCGCATGAAACTCCTAAAAATCATCCGTTCCAGGACCGGCAAGATCGGCTATGCGATCTTTTGGCTGCTGGGCGTGCCGATCCCGCTGCTGATCCTGGTCTACGTGCTGCGCGGCTGCTGACGCGCTTCCGTGGTCGGCGAAAAAGAGACAATCTGGGCATGACCCGATTCTTCTTTCTGGTGCCCTTCTCCTGGTGCCGCGCGCCTTCGCCGCAAGACCTACCACCTCGGACTTGCCCGAGGCGTCCCCAAGTCCACGCTGGCCGATGCCAACGCCAATCGCGACTATCGGATTTACGAACAGCTTTTCTACACGCTGCTTGGCCGCTGCCGCGACCTGACGCCCAAGCATCGCTTCCGTTTTAAAAATCCCCTCTACAGCCTCGATGCCACCGTCATCGATCTTTGTCTGGCGACTTTTCCCTGGGCCAAGTTCCGCGCCCGCAAAGGTGCGCTCAAACTCCACTACCAGTTCGACCACTCCGGCGGTCTGCCCGTATTCCTGACCGTGACGGACGGAAAGAAGCACGAGATTACCGTGGCAAAATCAGACATTCTCATTGTCCCGGACAGCATCTACTGCTTCGATAAGGCCTACATCGACTACGAGGCCCGCCTCGCGCGGCTCAAACGTCAAGACCCACAGCGTATCGGCCAGTTGACCCCTACTCCGTCAGAGTCTGTCGGAGGGTCGAGTCGGGACTTCTACGGTCATGCGCGCGTATAACTCCGAATGGTCGGGGCTCTGTCTCAGCGCTAAAGTGCCCAAGCACCCGCTTAGATTCAAAGGAGGCTCATCATGGACAAACGAAAGGCGTATGAAGAGAAGCTCGCGGCGGAACTTGCGGGCTGGAACGCCCAGCTCGATGGGTTCAAGGCCAAGGCGGACAAAGCCACGGCCGAAGCGAAGATCGAGTACTGCAAGATCACGGAGAGCCTACAGCGCAAGCACGACGAAGGCAAGACGAAACTTCATGCGTTGAAGTCATCCACCAATGAGGCGTGGGAAGTCCTCAAAACGGGCTCGGAGAACGCCTGGAGCGAGATGAAGATCGCCTTCCAGGGAGCCGCCTCGAAGTTCAACTAGCTTGCAGGGAAGTAAGCGCCGCATGTACGAGTGACGTCACCCATGAGCCGGTCCGCCGCGCTGCATCCCGGTCAATTTGAACCGGTAAGGCAGTGAGGGTCAAAACGTCGAAGGGAAAAACGCTGCAGGGAGGATTTGTGAAAACTCAAAGAAAGACCAAACGTCGCTCGTCTCGTACTCGTCTTGTCGCCGCCTCCGCCGCCAAGCGGGTGCGTTATCCATCTACGGCACGCCGAAGCCGTGCGGCAAGGTCCGGGGCCGACATCGGAGAGAAGCCCATCGCTTCGAGTCCGGACGCGCCGGAGACCTTCACGGCTATGGAGACCGGTCGTCCCGATCGCGACGAAGGCCGCGGCCCGCTCGGCCAGGAAGGCGAGGGCGAGGCGCAGAACGATCAGTTGGCAGCGCTCGAAGGGCTTGAGCCGAAATTAGAGAAGTAAGTGAACTTTCTTCGTCGTCGGAAATGTCGGGTAGTCCACCTCAAGGAGAATCAATGAAAACTCATAGACTCATGCTGTTGTGCGCCGCGCTTGCGAGCTCGGCCGGCATCGTACCCATGGCGAAAGCCGCCGGACAGAGCCAGAAGGGCGATTCCTGGGTGACGGCCAAGACCAAGATCGCGCTGTTCGCCGACTCGCGCGTCAAAGGCCGCGAGGTCAATGTCGAGACCAAGGGCGGCGTCGTGATGCTGCGCGGTAAGGTCGAAAGCGCCGAGGCGAAGACCGCCGCGGCAGAGATCGCCAAGACCATCGACGGAGCCGCGAGCGTCAAAAACGAGCTTCAGGTGGTCCCGAGCTCGAAGCATGAGGCAGTCGAGGTCAAGGACGACATCGTGACGGCCCGCGTCCAGGCCCAGCTGAAAGGGATGAAGGGCTCGAACATCGGGGTTCAGACCAACGACGGCGTTGTTTCTCTGACCGGAGACGTCGACACTCTCATGAACAGCGCGAAGGCGTCCTGGAAGGCCTGGACGGTGAAGGGCGTGAAATCCGTGAGGAACGACTTGACCGTCAAGCCGTAAGACTCCGCTCCGCGGAAAAAAGGCGGCCGGACTTGAAAAAGTTCGGCCGCCGGACTCCGCCTCACCGGAGAAACCCTTGGCTGACCACTAACGTTCGCAACATGGAGGCGCCGTGGCAAGATACGGTTCATCGTCCAAGAAAAAGGTGGGCAAGGTGATGCGCGAGTTCAAGCGCGGCGAGCTCAAGTCCGGCGGCACGGGCAAGACCGTCAGAAGCCGCAAGCAGGCGATCGCCATCGCCCTCTCGGAAGCCCGGCGCAAAGGCGGGAAGGTGCCCGCGAAGAAGGAAAACCGCTGAGCCCGCCGCGCTCGGATGGCAACCCACGATGGCCTCGCTGATTCGCCGCCGGCCCTTAAAAGGTGCTTAAAGACCCTGCGCCGGCGCTTGGCCTCGGCGGCGGGCGCGCTCAAGCGCGACGAGCCGACGGCTGAGCGAGTGCATAAAGTCAGGCGCGACATCAAAAAAGCGCGCGTAGCCCTTCGCCTTCTCAAAGCCTCGCTGCCCGAAGACAGCTTCAAGCGGGAGAATCGGCTCGCCCGCGATGCGGCGCGGCTGCTGGGCCCGGCTCGGGACGCTGAAGCCATTCAAAACTCCTGGCGCTCGCTTAAGTTGCCGCCGCTCAAAGCGGAAGCAGCCAAGGCCGGCGTTTCCCGCGATTCGGCGACTTTCAAGAAGGCCGCGGATCTGCTGCTCCAGGCCCGAAAGGGTGCCTCTAAATTCGGTACTGGCCCCGCCGGCTGGGGGCCGCTCGGAGAAGCGCTGAAGGCCTCCTACCGCGTCGGCCTGCGCGCCTGGCGACGGGTTCAAGAAGAACCCAGCGACGCGAATTATCATCAGTGGCGCAAACGGGTCAAAGATCTGCGCTACCAGCTCGAGCTCTTGGATCCCGACCGCGACCCCGGCCTGGCTAGCCAGTCTAAAGCTCTCAAGCAGCTCTCCGACCGGCTGGGTCAGGACCACGACCTCTCCGTCCTGCGCGACCAGCTCTCCCAAGAGCCCGCCCGCTTCGGCGTCGGAGCTGAAGCAGCCCTCGTACCCATCACGGCCCGCCAAAGGGCCCTTCGTTTCGCTTCGCAAAAGCTCGCGGGGCAGCTCTATGCCGTCGGCACCGAGGAAGGCCGTCAGTTCTTCCTGGGCGACCATGCTGAGGGCCTGACGGACGCGATCGCGAGCGACCTCACTGAAAACGTCCATCGAAAACGGCAACGCCACGGCGGTTGTACGGACGGGTATCGGCTTGATAGACTTCATGTGAGCGTAACCTCCTGGTTCGCCAGCTTCAACTGGCGCGGTTGTCCTTCTTCTTCAACCAGAGGTTACGCTTTTCAATTTTCCACAACAACCGGGACGGTGCCGACGAAAAGCCGCGCTCTTTTACAGCGACTTGGGTCCCGACAGCGTGGACGTCACGGAGTATCCGACCCAGCAGAAGTACAACTATGAGATTTACCGGCGGACGTGCTCGCAGTGCCACACTCTCGCGCGCTCGATCAACGCGCCCTACGTCACCGCCGCATGGTGGGAGTTCTATGTCATGAGCATGCGAGCACGCACGCGGTGGCACGGCGCTCCCCTGACCAAGGACGAGGTTCGCGCCGTTCTCGATTTCCTCGTGTACGACTCCAACACGCGCAAAGCGGGACGCGCGGCGGAGTTCGAGCAGACTAAATTCGAGCTCAAGCGGCGTTTCGAACGCGCGCTCGATGAGCGCATGGAAGACCTTCAGAAGAACGCGCCGAGCAGAACCCCTTAAACGCCGTGGCTAAACCGCGATCAAAATCGTGCCGCGCCGGCGACGGGCGGGGATCGCCGTGCAGGGACTTCGGGCGCGAGACGAGAACGAGAAGATCCCGGCCGCGGGTGGCGCGCAGGATTTCCAGCAACGGGCGTCCTTGGCGCACTTCGCCCGACGCTTTCGTCGCCTTTCGTATGTCCCTGCGGAGCTGGCAGAGACCCGCTTCGAGCATCGTCAGGGGATTCGGTTTGGAAAGGCCGCCGGCGGTCACATCTGCATCGAAGAGTGGCCATATCGTTGCGACAGATCGGATAGAGGGAAGGAACAAGTGTCCAACCCTCCGAAAAGAGTCCCGCAGAGCGGGACCGACGCGAAGAAGCACCGGAGACGCCGAAGGCCCAGCTAGGAATGGGTCGATCAGTAAGCGCTCCGCGACGGCGACGCAAGGCAGGGCGGCCCAACGACCGCCCTGCTTCCTTTTTTTAAAGAGCCGTTCGGCTTGGTAGTATCGTTGTTTGGAAAGAACTATAAACCCGGCCATACTGTCCGTGGCGGCTCTCGTAGGCGTGATCGTGCTCTCGAGGCGCGGCGGCGTGCATGCGGGGGTGCTGTGGTGGGGATAACATGCGCATCGTGATAATCGGGGCGGGCTTCGTCGGATCGACCATCGGCTATTCGATTCTCCACCGCGGCTTGGCGCGCGAGCTCGTCTTTATCGACACGGATGTCGCCAGGGCCGAAGGCGAGGCCATGGATCTTTCTCACGGTTTGTCCTTTTTGAAGACGGCGTCCATTACGGTGCGCTCGATCGAGGACGCCGGAGGCGCCGACCTCGTCATCATCGCCGCCGGGCGGAATTCGCGGCCCGGCGAGACCAGGATGGACCTGCTCGCCGACAACGCGAGCAGGATCCGCTCAATTTGCGCCGGGTTGAAGTCGTGGAGTCCACGACCTGTCGTGCTCGTGGTCTCCAACCCCGTCGACGTCTTGACGGAACTGGCGTGGAGGGAATTGCGGTGGCCTGGGCGGATATTCGGCTCGGGGACCTCGCTGGATACGGCACGGTTGAAGCTGATGCTCGGAGAAACGTTCGGCTTTGATCCTGCCAGCATCCACAGCTATGTCCTCGGCGAGCACGGTGATTCTGAGTTCGCCGCTTGGAGCACGGTGACGGCCGGAGGTCTTCACATCCGAGATTGGCCCGGATTCGACTCCGCAAAGGCCGAGAAATTATTCCAGCAGGTTCGTGTCGCCGGGTACGAGATCGTCAAGCGCAAGCGCGCGACGTACTTCGCTATAGGCGCCGCCGTGAGCGCCATCGCGCAAGCCGTCCTTCGAGATCAACGTTCCATTTTTCCCGTCAGCGTTCCATTGACCGGTCAATTCGGCTTGGAGTCGGTCAGTCTCTCCTTGCCCTGCGTGCTGGGTCGTGAGGGCGTCGCGCGTATCCTTGAGCCTCGGCTCGAGCATGAGGAGCGTGCCGCGCTGCTCCGTTCGTACGGTGTGCTCAAGAAGGCGCTCAAGCGGACGTAACCCGCGCGCTTAGTCTGGGTGCTTCAGCTCTTCTCTCAGGGGCTTGATATTGTCGCGGTAGGCCTGGGCGTCGCCGAAATCCGCGAACTCATGGTAGCGCAGGTGCGGCCCGGCGCAACGCGACGCGTGCTTGATCGGGCAGAAGTACTGCTCCGTGCGCGAGGAGACCTCGCGCGCGTAGGCGACGAGCCCGTTGGCATAGCCGCAATAATCGCAATTGAAGCGCTCGAGCCAGTTCAGGTAGCGTAAGCGGCCGCGATCGAGGAGGATATAACGGGAGCGCTCGACCTTCTTTATTCCGTAGACGGGGAAGCAGACGGCCTGGTAGAGCCACAGCCACGCGTCGAGCAGCAGCAGCGGCACGATCAGGGAATAGATGACCGGGGACACGAGCAGGCTGTAGCGCGGCATGTCCCACAGGTAGGCGATCCAGTTCTTGCGCAGGCGCTCATGGACGGCGCACATTCCGCAGTCGAAGGCGACGCGGCCCTTCTCGACGCTGTACCGGAACTGCTTTTTTTTCTCTGCGAACTCCTCATCGAACTTCCGCTCGAGCTCGCGCTCCAGCTCGGCGATACGGTCCGCGATCTCGGACATGCGGCCACTCATCGTCTGCCCCGTTATCCGTTGACGGCGTGACCGATCTTCCGGCCCTGGTTGTAATGCGTCCCGATCCGCGCGTCGAGGCGGACCTTGCCCGCCTCGAACAGCATCACGATGTCCGAGCCGCCGAAGGCGAAGAACCCGAACTCCTCGCCCTTGACGAGGACGGCGCCCTCCCGGGCGGTCAGGTTGACCGAGGACACCTGCGCCATGCCGATGGGCAGCACGGCGACCAAGCCGAGCGGGGAGTCGATGACGATGAGTCCCCGGTCCTGCGTGAACTGATAGCCCGTGCCGTCGACGGCGCCCAGCGTTCCGTCGGGCTTCTTGATCACGTCCATGATGACGTTGCCGGGGATCTTGCGGGCTTCCATGATCACCCCGCCGATGGGGACGTGAAAGCGGTGGTAGTCGTTGACGTTGAGAAAGCTGTGCGTGAACGTGCCGCCGTCGAACCGGCCCTGGTAAGGGCTGCCGTCGAGGAGCTCGAGCACGGACCACTTCCAGCCCTTCACCGTGATTTCCGAAGGCTTCGTGATCGGCCACTGGCCTTGATAGACGCTGTCGGCCGGAGCAACGAACACGTTGTCGTCGTGGAGATCGTCGACGGGCCGCATGCCGGGGCGCACCTGGCGGGCGAAGAACTGGTTGAACGTCAGCCAGCCGCCGGGGGATTCGTGATATTCCTCGATGTGGTAGCTCGGGTTGGTTCGAAAGCTCTCGATGCCCGCGGCGGACGCGGGCGTGTCGAGGAAAGCGCCCCAATCCACCGCGAACTTCCGGGTCCATGCGAGGAACGGCTTATCCGCCCGCAGCAACCCGCCGGGGGATAGGTTGATGAGGTAGTAGAACTTCAAAATATACGCGTTCAAGTTCCTATCCGTCGGGATCAAGACGACCATCTCGTTCAGGAAGTCGAGGTACTGCGGCAGGCCCGCGACGCCCGGAACTTCGGCCTTGAGGATCGACTCCGTCAAGGCGGTCTCGAGGTCCGGCCTCGAGGCCAGCAAGCCGAGGAGCTCGTCGACGATGGGCTGATGCGCGGTCGCGGGGGTGGCCATCTCAGCGCACCGTGAACCGGCGAGGCGACGAGCTGACCGATATGCCGCCGCTGATGCGGGCGCGCGCCGCCAGCTCGTGATCGCCCTTGTCGTAGCCGCTCCAGTCGTACCACCAGAGACCGAGCGCCTCGCGGCACGGAGCCCAGCCGCCCTGGTCGATCGACACCTCCACGCCCATGACGCCCGGAGCCGCGACGATATGGAACGCATAATCGGACTGGGCGATCACTTCGCCCTCGCGCGGGCATTCCACGCGCACCGCAGAGCGGCTCGGAACGGCCATTCTCATGTCGTTGTGCTCGCCGTTCACGCCGTCGAGCATCGCCGCCGGAATCTTATTGCGTTTGGCCATGGTCATTCTCCTGAGGGGGCCGTGTGAAAGCGCCCGCCTCCATTATGCGCCGCCGAAGAGCATGATCCTATTCGCAATTATACGCGCCGGAGGGCGTAGTAATACCGACGCTCTGTAATTGCGAGGCAATGCCCGGTTTCCATGGGCCACTCCGCGGGCCACTCCGCGCAGGTAATAGTTCGGATGTTGCCGCGTATTTCTCCGAATAGGCCGATGCGTGGCATTTGCATATGCTCGTTCTTATATCGGCGGCTCACCATATTCAAATGGCAATCGACTACAAAGACTACTACGCGGTATTAGGGGCGAAGAAGAACGCCTCCGCCGAGGAGCTCAAGCTGGCGTACCGACGTCTGGCGAAGCAGCATCATCCCGACCTGCATCCGAACAAGGACAAGGCCACGGCGACGGAAAAGTTCAAGGAGGTCAACGAAGCCTACGAGGTCCTGTCCGACCCCCAAAAGAGGGCCCAATACGACCAACTCGGCCCGGATTTGGCCGCGGGCCGTGAATCCGCGGTTCCTGCCGGAGGGCGTGACGACGCCTTCGCGGGCTTCAGCAGTTTTTTCGAATCGAGCTTCGGGAACGACGGCGGGCGGGGATTCGCCGGGAGCGAGGCGTTTCAGGGGGGCTCCCGGAAAGGGCACGATGTGGAGGCCGAGCTGCCGCTGTCGTTGGAGGACTCGCTCCGGGGTGGAGAAAAGACATTTTCCATCCATGCGCCTGTCCTTTGCCCGGTCTGCCGCGGCGCGGGCCGGCAAGGAGGCCGCTTCTGCCCCGCCTGCGCGGGCGTGGGCGAGACCAGGCAGGAAAGGGCCGTCACCGTGAATCTCCCCAAGCTTATCCGCAGCGGCATGAAGCTCCGGCTGCGCGGGCAGGGCGGTCCCGCCTCCCGCGGCTCGGAGCCGGGCGACTTGTTTCTCAGAATACGGCTGCTGCCTCATCCCGCCTACAAAGTTTCGGGCAGCGACCTGGACGCGACCGTGACCGTGGCGCCCTGGGTCGCGTCCCTGGGCGGGGAGATCGATGCGCCCACCTTGGAGGGGCCGCTTCGTATCCGCATCCCGGCCGGGTCGCATTCCGGCCGACGGCTGCGCCTCGCCGGCAAAGGCCTGGGCAACGAGGCGGGAGGTAGGGGCGATCTCTACGCGGTGGTGCGCATCGATATCCCGGACCGGAGCAGCGCCCGGATGGAGCGGCTCTACAAAGAGCTTGGGGAGGCGGCGCATGAGGCCTGATCCCGAAGAGAACGCGGAATTGACCCCTTCGCAGCTTGTCCGTCTGAGGCGTCTTGAAAGAATCTGCCGCAGCCTCGATATAGACGTTTTCGCCGGCTGCATCATCGTGGACCTTCTCGATCGAGCGGATCAGCTCGAGAGCGAGCTGGAACGGCTGAGCGCGGAAAACCGCGCGCGAGAATAGGATGAAGGAGAATGGAGCTTTGGATGAATCCTCAGCCGTAGCTGAAGCGGACGCGAGACGGTGGGTGATCATCTTGGCCGGCGGCGAGGGCGAGCGGATGCAGTCCCTCGTCCAGACCTTGGTCGGCACCAGGCGTCCCAAGCAGTACTGCGCGTTCGACGGCGAGCGCACGATGCTGGAGCGGACGCACGACCGCGCCGTGTGCCTGGTGCGGCCCGACCGGATCGTGACCGTGATCGGCTCCGGCCATTCCCGCTATCTTCGAGGGCCTCTGCCGGGGCTGATAGTCGAGCAGCCCGCCAACCGCGATACCGCTCCGGGGATCTTCTTCCCGGCCGCGTACATCCACGCCGCAGATCCCGAAGCCACCGTCGTCATCATGCCGTCGGATCACCATATCGCTCCCGTCGGCCCGTTCCTGGCCTTCGCGCAGAGGGCGGCCTGTCTGGCCGAAGAGATGGACGACAAGCTCATCCTTCTCGGGGCCGTGCCGAACGAGGCCCAGACCGACTACGGCTGGATCGAACCCGCCGCCACGTCGCGCAAGCCCGCCCGGGATACCGCGAGGCAGGTCGTAAGATTCCACGAGAAGCCGTCGGAAGTCCTGGCCAAGAGCTGTTTCGAGCGTGGCTTTCTCTGGAATACGATGGTGATGGCGGTCAAGAGCAAGCTCCTTTGGACATTGGGAGCTCGCTTTCTGCCCGATACGACGCGCCGGTTCGAGCCGTTTATCGAGGCTTTGCGCGCCGGCGACGGCCGCGCGCGCGTCGACGACCTCTATCGGGACATGACGGCCGCGAATTTCTCGAGGGATATCCTCGAGCGGGGGCCGGAGCAAGCCGTCGTTCTTCCGATGGAAGGTGTCCATTGGAACGACTGGGGCCGGCCGGAGCGGCTGGCGGAATCTTTGAGGATGATGGGGCGCCCCATGCCGGCGTCCATCGTCGGGGCCGTGAAAAAAGGAGGGCGACACCATGCCTGAGGCGGAATCAGAGAAGAGCCGTATCGCGACGGGCCTGTCGGTCGATCTTCCGCAGCAGCACGAGAAGATCGCGACGAAGCAGTACACGCTGCGCGGGAAGGCCCCCGTGGCGGCCAAGAGCGTCGAGCTTTGCCTCGACGGGGGAGCTTGGGTGCCGTGCCTGCGCGCGGCCGGCTCCTGGTCGCACGACTGGTCGGACTATGCGAACGGCGAGCACGAAATCGTCGCGCGCATCAGGACGGAGGGAGACGAGGTCGTCAGCTCGGAGCCCCGTCGTTTTTTCGTCGAGCCTGCGCCGCGCCTGGACGAAGCGAACGCCTAAGAAACGGCCGCCGCTCAGGCGACGGGGTACGCCTGCGCGATCGCTTTCTCGAAATGGTCCTCCCAGCCGTGCGCCTTGATCAATGCGATCAGCTCGAGGACCGTCTTGTTCCGTTTAACCACAATGCCGGTCACTTAAGCCGTTACCCTCAAAAAATATGAACCACTAAGGCACAAAGACACCGAGGACGTCCAATAAAAACGTTTATATTCGTTTTCTTTGTGCCTTCGTGTCTCTGTGGTTGCATAACAGTTTCCAGGAAACAGTTATTATCAACAGTTTTTTCCGCGCAAGCACTTAAATGAACGGCATTGCGTTTAACCATGCGCTTTCCCCTTCGACATCGTCGTATCGAACGCGACGCCGTAGAGGAAGTCGTTCTTCCTCT
>Ga0163144_10018770_pt1 | contig 13960 bp, 8 predicted proteins | sample OliLak19BULKMAT1_FD_123175 | JGI IMG/M metagenome (GOLD analysis project Ga0163144, IMG submission 123175) | Freshwater microbial mat bacterial communities from Lake Vanda, McMurdo Dry Valleys, Antarctica - Oligotrophic Lake LV.19.BULKMAT1 | ecosystem: Environmental > Aquatic > Freshwater > Lake... | reverse complement strand
ATCGGGACGCATTGCCTCCTGGGACAGCCAAACAGGGCGTGCTAGATTTCTTGCGACAAAAGCCCAGACGTGTTCCTTGCCTTCGGCATGGAGCCGTGCCAAGGTCTCATATGTATCGGCAAGCTCAGATGCTTCTTCTGAATTAAACGCCGCTTCCTTCTCGATCCAAGCGACGAAGTCGGCGCGAGGTGAATTTCGCTCGCCGAGCTGGACCATTTTGTCCATGATTTTGTCGAAGAGGTCTGGTTGGGACGCCGCTTCGAGCGGAAACTTGAGTTCAACCGACTCCCCCGGTACGCTGATGACAACCTCCTGACGACCAAAGAAGCCACGGGTGTTCCATTGCAGCGAGTCACCGAGGTAGACAGGAATGCTCAATCGGTCGCGATCAGCCAACCTCTTCGGCCCGATAGCGAGGAGGTAAGTAACCCGTGCGATTTGGACAGCGAGCGGATGGATGTCTATTCCAAAGACCTTCTGGGCGCACTCACCCACAGCTTTCTTAGTTGACCAACCGGCTTTCTCCGAAGCCTCAAAGAAGAGCCGCACCGCATGAAACAGAAAGGTGCCCGAACCGCAGGATGGATCGAGAACCCGTTGGTTCAACGGATCATCAATGGCTCGCCGGCAAACCTTCTCAGCTAACCAATCTGGTGTGTAATATTCGCCGAGTTCGTGCCGTTGTTCTGGATCGATCAGAGATTCGTAGAGTCCCTTGAGAACGTCACTCTCGACGTTCTCAAGCCTAAACCTCCCGGTTTGAGCCGCGATGCTTCGAACCAAGTTTGCCCCTTCGCTGTCCTTCAGTGGCCAGTCAAAGAAGTCAGACTCGACTGCACCGATGATCCCGGCCTCGGTGAACGGCTTCCCATCCAGGAGATCCTGCGGCGACGGGACACGAAGTCCAAGGACGTGAACGGCAATCGTTTTAGCGACAATGGACAGGTACGTGTGCTGGAAAAACAGTTCTTTCGCGTCGACCGAAGACCCATAAACCCTTGCAAGGTGGTCTGCCCACAAACTTCTTTTGAGATGAACCTCGGGCTCCGCAGACACCCTTTCCCAAATCTCGCTGAGCATTGTTTCAGCCACATGCCACGCCATGCTTGTTCGCCCAAGTTCAGCCTTCACGAGGTGTGGTTCAGGCGGAACGTCGGGCCGTAGGCAAAGCGCAGAATCGAGCCAGATCAGGGTTGCCCGAGGGTCACTTAAAGTTGGGCGGTGAGTGTCGACATGCTCTAGCGAGCCGCCGACAAGTCGGTAGGTTCGGAATTCAGCACCGTCGGTGGCGATGCCGATATGCCTGTGGCCTGTTTGCCTTTCTTGTTCAGAAAGGTAGTCGGGAAGCTTCCGTTCGACATCATGAATCTCGCGGGTCAGGTCTGACTTGATTTCAATGACCGAATATCCAAGCAGGGCGTCCAAACGCCCTTTGACTATGGGCAGTGGCTTTTCGAAATCGACGTCGGTGCTTTTTGCACCGAGGCCATCGACGAGTAGAGATTGTAAAGGGTTCTCACCTTCTCGTGTCGCGGTTTGCTGACCAGCTCAGTGATGATTTCGAGCAGCCTTGCCGTTTCCACTGTCTCAATTATGGACGATCTACAATGTCAATGTGACAAATCTTCACTCATGTATTCGAGATATCGGCGCTTCCTCACAATTCCCGCCGCCCTCCCAATCTTCACAACCCTCACCCGCGAGGTTGACAATCCCGCTTGCCGAGCCTTAAATTTCAGGGAGGGCCACCACCGCGAACCTTCAACCCCCAAGGCGGCAAACTCCCAAAATAATCCACAAAAATAGAAACACAAAAAAGTGCACTTTAAAGTGTCAGTGGGCCGGGTCAGTTCCCCTTGCCTTTCGATGAACGTGCGCAGGAAGAGGGGCAGGGGGTGACGGTCGATCCGTCCCATATTTCGCCAAGTTGCCCGCGCCATACAGGAGCAAAACCCCGGTACTGAAACCTAATTGAGTCGTGTGAATCGATGAGTCGTTGAACCTAATCACCCGCCGTCACTCACGCCGGCGAGTGGTCTGGATGATGAGATTGAACTTCGCAGAGTACAGATCGAAATGGTGGCGTCATTGTAGTCACGATTCGTGGCCGCGGTATTGCACCGCTTCGCTGATGTGGGATTTAAGGACGAGTTCTGACCCCGCAAGGTCGGCTATCGTCCTTGCTACCTTTTGGAGCCGGTCGTAGACCCTTGCCGAGAGGTTGAGGCGGGTTGCGACTGACTTCATGAACTCTTTGCACTCGTCGTCGAGTTGAACGAGGTCTTGGATTTCGCGAGGGGACATTTTCGCGTTAATCTTGGGGCCGTTGAACCTGGTGGTCTGAATGTTTCTTGCTCGCACGACACGCTCTCGGATCGACTCTGAGCTTTCGCCGTTTGGTCGTGCCGTCAATTCGGTGGGTTTTAAGCGGGGCACTGTGATGTGCAGATCAAGGCGGTCCATGAGTGGGCCGCTGATCTTTCCGACATACCGGTCGCACCCAGCGGCACCGATGCACTTGGCTTCTGGATATCCTTTGTATCCACATGGGCATGGATTCATCGCTCCGATCAGGATGCTTTCTGCGGGAAAATCCATCGCTGCCGCTACACGGGCGATGCTCACTACGCCGTCTTCGAGTGGTTGGCGGAGAGCTTCGAGGACTCCCCGGTCGAACTCGGGCATCTCGTCCATGAACAGCACGCCAAGGTGGGCGAGGCTGACTTCGCCGGGCTTGGGAAACTTGCCGCCACCGACCACTGCGGCATAGGAGGTCGTGTGGTGGGGTGAGCGGAAGGGACGCTCCCAGATCAGGCCTTCTCGACCGCCTTTTTGGCCGCTCGCGCTGTAAATCCGGGTGACTTCTATGGCTTCTTCGACGCAGAGGGGAGGCAAGATCGTGGGCAAACGGCGGGCAAGCATCGTTTTGCCAGAGCCTGGGGGACCCGACATCAAGACGTTGTGTCCGCCAGCCGCCGCGATTTCGAGGGCTCGGATCGCGTGTGATTGACCCTTCACATCGGCAAAATCGACTTCGTATCGGACGACTCTTGGCCCTTCGTCCAGGTGGCTGAAAGGCTCGATCGCGAGCGAGCCGTTGAGGATCTCTACTGCTTCCAAAAGAGACCTTACACCATAGACTTTGATCCCTGGAGCCACTGCGGCCTCTGCCGCGTTTTGAATGGGGACGATCATCCGCTCGAACTTGTGGGAGTGGGCCATGAGCGCGACGTTGACGGCGCCGTCAACTGGCCTCACCATGCCGTCTAGCCCAAGTTCGCCGATCAGGACCGTACTTGCCAACGACTCTGGGGCGAGCTGACCAGAGCCTGCGAGGATCGCGATTGCGATGGGAAGATCGAGGGCTGGCCCTTCTTTTTTGATGTCTCCTGGGGCGAGGTTGACGACGAGTCTGGTGAAGGGGAAGTCTAGTTCGCTATTGGTGATCGCGGAGCGAACACGGTCTTGGCTTTCTTGCACGGCCTTGTCGGGGAGGCCGACGAGAATGAAGTCAGCTTTTCCCCCTTGAAGATCGACCTCGACGACTACTGGGAGGGCATCGATGCCAGCCAGCGTCGCCCCATGAGCCTGGGCGATCATAGTTTGTCAGGTTACCTGGTTCGCGGGAATGACAGGGCACCTCGCTCTTGAGCGACCTCAATTGGATGCCGGATAGATGCGTGATTACTTTGCTACAGACGCGACAATTTCACTCAATGAGATTTGTCGCGCAGATTGTCGATTCTTGATTTCAATAAATGTGGGAAACGCTTTGACACCAAGGGACTTAGCAACTGTGGCATTTTGCACAAGCAACTTTTGAGCTTCGTCGAAAGCTGCATCCCCATGATTTCTAAGTAGCTGGTACTTCGCCAATACCTCCCGGGTTTTATCCCTGCTCATGATTGCGTCAGATGACAGTGACTCAAGGAAGGCCTTGCGTTCCTCGGTTGTTTTCAAGAGTAACATCGAGAATCCAAGTTGGTTTGTTAGAGAGGAGTCATCGTCGACAATGGGAACGTATACAACCGTCAATCGGCCACTGCGTGTTGGCTCTTCGAGTTGCTCTAGGGCATAGTGACAAGCGGAGCAGGTTGGACTGGCAAACATCATGATCGTTCTGTTTGCAAAACGATTTCCCAATTATATGCCTTCGCAATTTAACATAGCTTGAATTTGATTCTTGAGTGCCCGGGGACTAAGTTCACTGTGCGCCGTATCAAAGCGAAATGCGTTGTACGTGAATCCGAACACAGCTATTGCAATGCTGAGAAAAAAAATTGTAGATATCAGAAGGCTTTGCCGATTGCTTGGATGAGTACCGCTTTTTGGGCCAGAAATGGGACTTGTTAACAAGACGAGGGTAAAGCAAATGCTGGTCGCAACGCACAGGTTGCACAAACTTTTCAAGACCAAAATTCCGTAGGCGACTAGAGACCAACTGCTCAGGGCAAAAGCGAAAGTCAAGAAGGAACCAACGCCATACATTCTCACGGCTCTCATTCTGGGTGAGGAAAAGAAGGCAAGCACTAGGAATGCAACCATGCCAAATATAGAAATTGGGACGCCGAGGAACCGGCTATGTTCGCCATGGATGGTCTGATTGCACGAAACGCCGAAACTGCAATTGACGGGTAAATTACACCATTGAAAATAGACAATGGTCATACTAACACCGAGGCCCGCACCACTGGCCAAAAATGGAAACGAATCCTTGAACTGGGCGAATAGCCGCCTTCCACCCGAGCTAAACGCAATATCTGTGGCCATCTAACCGCCCATCATTCGCCGCAAGATATCAGAAGGTAAATCCTTAAAATCGAACTCTTTTTTGGGTATGTACTGGGTGACAGATTCGGCCACAGGTGAAGTCAAGAATAGATCAATATCGTTGAAAAAAACTTTGAGTTCGCCATGCATGTACTCTCCGATCGACCACTGGCCCTCAAGCAATTTCCTTTGGTCAGTGTCCGGGTTTGCCGATTGAACCTGTCCCACCACCGCCGTCGGGATAAAGTCAACGATATAGTAATAATGTCCGAGCCAAGGCTTTGACCCGTGGATCCAACTGAGCTGAGAGACACATGAGTCCATCTTGTTTGGAAAAGAGACAGTCCCAGTTAGACTTGCTGCGCTGGCATATTGAGCTCCGAGATTCCGACGAATCTGCGGAGTTTTCTCTAGCCACGACTGAGTTCCGGTGAGGGGAGCCGGATAACTTGAGCCAAGCTCGAAGAGGGCCTGCTTAGATTCTGGAGTTAGTCCAGCAATCGTCAAAGTGCTACCCGAGACGAGTTGCGCCCACTGAGAATCATCGAGAGACCCAACAAAGACCAGGGCGGGAAATCCAGCGGAAGGTGCAGCTTCAGGCGGTGACTGCGAGAAGCACTCAAGACATGATTGGTACCACTGCTTGTAAGGGCTCCGACCAGCTTTCCCCAGTTCAAAATCAAATTTGCCCTTCTGTCGGTTACCAAACCGCAATTCCTTACCAAGAGACTCAGAAAGGTGTTGCATAGCCAATCTGGGGGAACGCATTTCCTCGGATGCAGAAAGGAATTTGTCAATCCCTAGAATGGTTCTGTCTTCAATTTTGAAATCAACAAAGTCTTGAATCTTAGCGATAATTAGAGTCGGATCGTCCGGTGGGGCAGAAAACGCATTGAGCAATTCCACGACGAGGTTGTCGGGGACAGCAATACAGATCAAAGACGGTTGCTCCGTAAAGCATTTTCTGAGTAATGGCGTGACCACTAAATCCGAGGGATCAATTCGCCCAGGATTCAGTAAATGCTGTTTGGTGGGGTCGGGCAGCTTGGGCGATTCCAAAGAGTTACCCGAAGACCGGAATTCTGTTCTTTGACGGTATAACCAGTCCAACTCTTCACTAGGTGCAGTAGACTGTTTTGGCTGAAGGTAGTGCTTCAAGATGTCAAGGCTGGCTGGTTCTGGTTGGGTCTTAAACTCATATCGCATCACTCCTTGAGTCAGCAAAAACCCTTTGGAATCATACAGGGCAAGAGCAGCGTGCAATCTGGTATTGGTGTGCCACTGAACAAACAGAACAGCCGTTTCCGCAGTCTCATTTTTGGCGGCCAAAAACAGGGCATCATTCCAACTCGGAAGGTCGATCACCCGCGGTTGCTTCACAAGCAGAGCCGAAACCTCACGAAATTGACTTAGCGCTTCGAAGGCAGCGTCTGGAAGTCGAAGTTGACCAGGGCCTGGGTTTATTGCTAGGACAAGTGTCCTGCCGACCCCGACCCTCAGTACTAGGTTTGGTTCGAGGGATGATAGTATTGACTCAGTCAGATTTGTTTCAAGTCGAATTGGAGTGGGCAGCTCGCCACCCCAACTTGAGTAATTTCTTGGCCCAAGTGACCCGGTTGCATAGTCTTCATGAGACTTCCTGATTCTCTCGATTACTGTGGAAGCAAGTTGCTTTCCAGAATCGCGCCCCACTATGCGATCTCGCCAAAGTTTATAACTTGCGCCACGGGCTTTGGCCCAAACTGCTTCGACATCTGCACGTTGTTTTGAAGATCTCGTTAAGAAAAGGGCTTCACCTTTTTGTTGCCACTCTGCTTGTGCGACCCTGGCGAGCGAATCCGCAACACTCCTGAATTCTACACCCGTACACGAGATCGCGATGACGTTGTCTTGCAACTTCGGATCAATCTTTAGGGTTCGCTTCGTCTGTATGCTCAAGTCTCTGAACACATTTGCCAACGTCCTCGTTGTCAGCGGCAGATTTATTGGGGGAGCACTCCAATCAATGGCCGGACCAATCGAATTTTGGACGAATATTGCAGCAAGGGTCAGCGTTAAGATCAAAAAACCTCCGGCTCTCGATGGCCGATTTGAACCGAATCATTGCGCTACTTAAAGCATTCTAATCCGTAAAGGGTTGGCAATCACATCCAGTTGTCTGTCCAATTCTCTTGCACTGTTTTCCCCCTTCTACTTGCCAACAGATATTTTGTGTGTCGGCACACCATTGTTGGACCATATGCATCCGATGGGTGGGTCGAGAACTACGGCGGCCCAAGCTGTTGGCAAAACAAAAATCGAAGTGAGCGTCGCGAGAGCAATCACGGACGTCACTCTTCGGAGATTGAGTTTTAATCTCATTGCAAGCGGAGTATAAGGCTCCTTTTCGCCTCTGTAAAAAAAATAGGCAATTTGGCGAGAATAGTTTTCAAGTGTTCCAATTTACTCAAAATTTCATTGGATCATGTGACGGTTTTGACCCCTTCGTCCAAGTGACTTGCAACTCGACAGCCTCAGCTTCAGAGTCGCCAGGGGTGATCGTATTGTGGATTTTCACATCGGCAGAATCGATCCAGCCGGTTTTGACATCAATTGTCAGGGTTCCGTCGGCAGTGATCGGCTTTGCGCATTCCCTTTCGGCAAAGGTCAATGTCAGGGTCGCAGTCTTGTCATCGAGCGCGGTGCAGGTCCATTCCCAGTGGGCAGCGGGGAATTCATTGCCGGTGGTGTCTGGGACATCGCGGGCCCAGACTGACCCGACATGGATCGGTTCTGAGAGAAATCTCACGTCAGTGACCCTGGTCTGTCGCTCTCTAGTGGTCCTGTCGGAGGGAAAAAGCTCTCGTAGGAAAACTTGACCGTTGGGAATTCGTTGTTCTTTACGGACGAGTGGAATCGACTTTGAGCTCGGAAGCACGATTTGGCCGTCGAAAACTGTTTTGAGCAACACGTAGGAGGCGGAAATCTTTGTTCGGCCTTCTTCTTGGTCCTTCGAGACCGTATACGTCACTGATTCAGAGTAGGCAGTCTGCTCTTTGGCTTCAGCTGAGCGATAGTCCCTTGTCACCTCGTATTGGTGGGTCGTTCCGGGTGTCAGGTCGAGCCTGAGTGTGGCATCGAAAGGGGAGGCGATTGCGGGCGCTGGTGACGGCATGACGGAAGGGGAAATGCTAGCGAACCCCCTCCCGGTTCGCGGACTCACCGACCTCCCCCGTTGTCTGGCACAACCATCCAGAAAACAGGGGAGGATCTTTGTGTGATGGTTATGCCGGGTGACGGAGGGAGACGACACGCTCATGACATCACTGAAAGTGAATGGCGTACGAAGCAGAATACTGGATACGAAAAGTAATGTCACTTAAGCTCGTCAATAGGGGTTTCGTTTGGACGCCGATAACCTCGCTCGCGGGCGATGGCTTCGCGCCCCGCCCGACTCTCGGCTTTGGCGGTTTGGCGGACGTAACCTGCCCGGTCACTTTCGGCTTTTTGCATATCCAGTTTTGCGTCGTTCGCAAGGCTCTTTTGTTCGCGATAGTCGATCCACGGCTTTCGACTCAGGAACAACCCTGTGCCGACTGCGGCGACTACCACTACGACGACTACTCCAATACTCTTCATTTACGTCCCTCCATGGACTACAGACGAGTCTACACCAATTCGAGTTTCTTGAGTCCGGGGTATCCGAGCGAAAATTTCCCATAATGAGGACATGTCTGTCGCAACAAAGGATTTTGCCGCGACTGGGGTTCGTTGGGATCTTTCCAGTCTTTTTTCTTCACCAGATGATCCAAGAATCGAAAAGTCTTGGATCGCGTCGCACGTTGAAGCGGACAAGTTCGCTTCAAATTATCGCGGAAAACTTGAGGAAGAGGAACTGAGCGCGTCCGAACTGGCAGTTGCCCTCAAGGAATACGAAGTCTTCTCGAACGAAGGCGTCAAGCCCGTCATCTACGCAAGTTTGCTTTTCGCCGCCGACACGAGCAACCCACAGCTTGGAGCGTTCTTACAGTCTCAGTCGGAAAAGATGTCGGAACTACGGGTCAAGTTGATGTTCTTCGAGATTGAACTCCAAGGCGCTGAGGAAGATTACGTTGCGAAGTTGCTGGCGGACGACGCCCTTGCCAACTATCGCCACTTCATCAAGACGACCCGTACCATGAGCCCGCATACTCTCAGCGAAATTGAGGAAGTGCTCCTAGAAGAGACGGCGAACACCGGATGCCGCGCTTGGCAACGGCTGCATGAAGAGCTCACAAGCAACCACGTTTACAAGTATTCGGATCCAGTGACGGGCGTGGTGACTGAGCTTAGCCAGGAGGAGATTGTCGATAAGTTTCGCGATCCAGTCCGGAAGGTGCGACAAGCTGCAGCTGACGGTTTTTCTGCTGGCCTGGGAGAGCTTGAGCGGACGATCGTCTTTATTTACAACACATTGCTCGCGGACAAGAAGTTGGAAGACCGGATTCGGGAGTTTGAACATCCAGAGAGCTCTCGGCACCTTTCCAACGAGCTGGACAAGTCGACAGTCGATCTCGTGATGCAGCTCTGCAAAGAGCGCAACGACGTGGTTTCGCGGTACTACGAAGTGAAGCGCGAACTGCTTGGTCTTGAAGAACTGACCCATGTCGATCGCTACGCACCACTTTTTGAGTCTAATGAGAAGAAAACATGGGCTGAGGCGCAGCGTATCGTCCTTGATTCGTTCGAGAGTTTCTCGTCAGAGATGGCTTCGGCGGCGTCAGAGTTCTTTGCGAAGAATTGGATCGACGCTGAACCTCGTCCGGGCAAGAGTGGCGGCGCTTTCTGTAGCTCGAACACTCCGGACACTCACCCAGTTCTGCTTCAAACTTATCTTGGTGGCCTGAACGATGTGATGACTTTGGCCCACGAAATGGGTCACGGAGTCCATGCCTACCTTAGCCGTGAGCAGACTCCTTTCAACTTCAACGGAACCCTTCCGATGGCGGAGTTGGCTTCGATTTTTGCGGAGATGGTGACCTTTGAAAAGATCGTCGCGGGTGCTGACCTCAAGGACAAACTTGCTCTCTATGCGGACAAAATAGAGGGGATTTTTGCAACGGTTCACCGGCAAGCCTCGATGTTTAGGTTTGAGCAGAGGTGCCATGAAAAGAGGCGGTCTGATGGTGAACTGACCGCTGAGGACTTTGGCGACATTTGGCAGGAGGAGATCCAGTCGATGTTTGGCGACTCGGTGAAGCTCGGCGACCAACACAGGTCTTGGTGGGAGTATGTCGGGCACTTCATCCACACGCCGTTCTATGTTTACGCCTATTCGTTTGGTGAGCTTTTGACGCTTTCGATCTATCAGATCGCGAAGTCTGAAGGGCCTTCTTTTGTCGATAAATACGTGCAGGTTTTGAAGCTCGGTGGTTCGCGGACTCCGCAAGAGTTGATGTCGATCCTTGGCGTTGATCTTAGTTCAAAGGCTTTTTGGGAAGGCGGTTTTGCCGCACTTGAGGCGCTGGTTACGGAGTTCGAGCGGCTGAACAGGGAGTACAAGGGATAAGAATTTTCGGGTAGTAATCGAAAAAGTCTCAAAAACACGAAAACTGGTGTATTTTTAGGCATGGCTACGTTCGCCGTTCACCGTCGCCCAAATCCTTGGCCTTTGCTGCCTCCTCAATGGATTGCCCTCAGAGGCGTGCACACAGACCTTTCCCTTGATGTATGTGTTTTCGCAAGATCACCCAGATTGGTTGTTGGGGCACAGTCGGGTCGAAAGCTACAGGATGTGCCTGAGCCTTCGACCTTTCTTCTTTTCGGGTGCCTTTTGCCGACCACTGTGCGGCGAAGGCTCCGCCGCACTTAAGGGGCTGGCGACGGCGTTCGAGCGACTGAATCAACATCTTTTGGGGCTCGCGTCCTAGCTTCATTGAGTCTTGCCCAGATGTTTCCGAGTCGTGAAACTTCCAGAAAACATGGAACACGACTATAGAGCCGTGTCTCATTGCGATCAACCGCCATGCTAAGACGCCTGAGGAGCGGCCCGACTGTGGGTGGTTTTCTATGAAGCTTCGTTATCGATTACTACTTGCTATCGGGTTAACACTAGTTGCCTTGGTATCGGGCATCTATTTGCTGTCCTCGCGAGTGGTGCTTGCAAGTTTCTTGAAGCTGGAGCAACAAGCAGGAGACCGCGACGTCGAACGCGTGAGCCAAGCTTTGGGCCAAATGGTTGACGAACTCCATGTCAAATCGGTGGACTGGGCCTCGTGGGACGACACTTACGTGTTTATGGGAAACCGAAACAAGGCCTATATCGAAGCCAATATGATCGACTATTCGATTATTGGAATGCAGTTGGACATGATACTGTTTCTCGACCAGCACCAACACATCCACCATTCAAAGCCTGTGAGCCGCTTGAAAGGCGTTTCACCCCCAGTCCCTGAAAGTGTCCGGCAGGCCCTCATCACGGGAGGCTTCCTCAAAAAAGTGGCTGCGTTCGGCCCGGGCAGGAGCGGTTTCTTGCTTCAGGAAGGCCGCCCAATGATGGTTTCAGTCAGACCCATCCACAACACGAGCGGTAAAGGCTCGCAGAGGGGATGGATTGTGTTCTGCCGCAACCTTGACGGGCAGCGATTGCAACGGTTGCAAGATTTAACTCGGCTCAAGGTGCATTCCTTCCTGATCCAAGGTGAGAAACTTCCTTCCGATTGTTCCAACGCCCAGTCATTCTTGTCAAACCTGAACCCTCGTTTTGTAGCGCCACTAAACGAGACTACCATCGCTGGATACACGCTGATAAAGGACATGTTCGGCAAACCAATCTTGATGATGAGGATGACCAAGCCACGAGCGATCTTTCAGCAGGGGCTCGAGTCTGTCTCTTACTTGGCTCGAATGATCCTTAGCGCGGGCGCCTTGTTCAGTTTTGTCACTTTGGTCGTCTTAGAACGATTTGCTCTGTCGCGCTTGTCCCGCCTTACCCGCCAAGTTGAACTCATAGGAGATGATAGCCATGGAATGAGGGTGTCCTTGTCTGGTAGAGACGAATTGAGTTCGTTGGCGGCAAAGATCAACGAAATGCTCGCGAAGCTCCAGCGGCGCTCTTTGGAGATTGCAGCGAAGAACAATGTCCTCGAGAACGCTGTAGAGGGAATCTCGCAGTTGGACGCTAAAGGTTGCTTCTTGACTGTCAATTTGTCCTTTGCGAAGATGTTGGGCTGGTCTCAGGAGGAATTGATTGGCCGGTCTTGGGAGAGCATGATTCCCGAATCGGAGCACAGCGAGTTTAGATCCTTATTGTACATAGCCCACGAAAATGGACGGGCAGAAACCGCATTGCAGGGACTTCGAGCAGACGGGTCAGTCTTCTACAACGAACTGACTTTGGTTAAGCCCGTTGGAGGAGGTAAGGATGGTGGTTGCCACTGCTTCATGAAGGATATATCAGAACGAAAGCGGTTAGAGGGCGACATTGAGCATCAAGCGTTTCACGACGTTTTGACCGGACTTCCGAACCGTGCATTATTTATGGATCGGGTCGAGTTTGCGCTTGCGAAAACAGACCGGAGCCATCTTGGTACCGCGACTCTATTCATTGACCTTGACAATTTTAAGCTCGTCAATGACAGTCTCGGTCACGATGTGGGAGACCAACTGTTAAAAATCGTAGCCGATCGGTTGATGTCCGCAGTTCGGCCAGGTGACACCGTAGCCCGGCTTGGTGGCGATGAATTCACCATTCTATTGGAAGACCTATTTGACGTCGGAGAAGCGGAAGTGATCTGCTCTCGAATTTTGGAAAGTCTTGGTAGACCCGTCACTTTGGCTGAGACAGAGGTGTTCATCCAGGGCAGTATTGGTATTGCATTCACAACCGACGCCGCGATATCCGCGGAATTTCTACTAAAGAACGCTGACCGAGCGATGTACTGCGCTAAGTCCAACGGAAAGTCCGGTTACATGATCCACGACGAAACAATGAAGAACGACGCGCTTGAGCGAATGGATTTAGACACGTCACTCCGGAAGGCACTGGAACAGGGCGAGATTTTTGTTGAGTATCAACCGCTTATTGACCTCACGAGCGGTGGCTTCATCGGTGCCGAGGCACTGGCGCGGTGGAAGCACCCGACCCGTGGGCTGGTTCTCCCAGATCAATTCATCAGCATTGCCGAAGAGTCTGGAACGATGGTCCAAATTGGATACTGGATAATGGAGGAGTCCTGTCGGCAAATGAAGGCGTGGCACGAGGAATTTGGCAACCATTCCCTTTCTATCAGTGTCAACGTTTCTGGCAGACAATTGCAACGACAGGACGTCGTGAGTCGTGTCGCGCAAGCTTTAGAAAGCTCTGGCTTACCGCCCTCTTGCCTGAAATTGGAGATCACTGAGAGTATCTTAATGGCTGATCGAGAAGAAGTCGTTGCTAAGATGCATCAACTGAAGCAGCTTGGGGTCAAACTGGCCCTTGATGACTTCGGAACAGGCTTCTCATCGCTTTCGACCCTAAGTGCGTTCCCTATCGATACCCTAAAGATTGATCGGAAATTCATCAACCGGCTTGAGGATGACGAAGGGGCTCGAGCCATCGTTGAAGCCATCATCGCCTTGTCTCGGAGCATGAAAATGGACGTCACAGGTGAAGGCGTCGAGACGGAATTCCAACTTCGTGCGATTCTCGAGATGGGATGCCAGACTGGTCAGGGCTTCTTCTTTGCCGTACCGCTTTCTGCGGACGATTTCAGAAGGCAACTTTCTAAAGGTGGTAAAGCCCCGATGTCTGAGGGCCTTTTGAACCGTGCCAAAGATATCCATGAGATGATCGCAGATGACAGTGCAGCCTGAACCATGGGGCCAACGGCCGTAACCCGGTGACAGACCCAAGGAATGCGAAAGCCCTGAATTTTGTAGGCGCAGACGCCATACTTCGTATCAGATGAAGCGTAGAACAAAGATCGTGGCGACTTTGGGTCCGGCGGTGGCCTCTATAGATGCGGTCGAGGCACTGAGCAAGGCTGGGATGAACGTCGCTAGGCTCAATTGTAGCCACGGGGATTGGGAGGCGAAGCGAGACTTCATCAAGTGGATCCGTGAGTTGCACACTGGCATGTCTCCCATCGCCATACTCGCCGACTTGCAGGGGCCAAAGTTTCGGATCGGTGAAGTGGAGAACGGAACGGTCACGCTTCAAAACGGTCAGGACATCACCATGGGCCACGGT